>Ga0074197_1000440_pt1 | contig 52494 bp, 71 predicted proteins | sample EPASupsiteSAE305_FD_64526 | JGI IMG/M metagenome (GOLD analysis project Ga0074197, IMG submission 64526) | Bioremediated contaminated groundwater microbial communities from EPA Superfund site, New Mexico - SAE3-05 reassembly with SPADES | ecosystem: Environmental > Aquatic > Deep subsurface >...
TTCCATGTCGTTGCCGACTCCTTTGCATCTGGCGTAATCACTTGGCAGGTTCACGCACATCCTCCCGCATCACAATGATAGCCGCCGCAAGGTAGTTGATTGCCCCGAGCAACTCTTGCACCCCACGCTCACCGCCCAACTTCTGCGCCTCGATAGTCTTTTTGCAGACTTGGAACAGTGGACCACCCAACCCCACGCGCCGGGTGATCTCGCAAATCTTTTGCTGCTCGAACGGTTCGCCGTCTTTCGCGTGTCGCTCTTTCCCCTTGCCGGCCTGCGCCTGTTCAAGAGCCTCCTTGAGCACTCCAAAAAGGGAAACATACCCGGAATCCACTTCAACCCTAATCACGTCCACGCATTTTATCATACCTTCCATTTGTTCACCATTTGCCCTGTGTTTGATTTTTAAAGTCATTCGTCCCGATGTATACTTTTTGCTTTTTTCTTCAATCTGGCCGCAAATCGCTTTGAATTTGCCCGTCAGTGACAAACTCTGCGATATGCGATTTCATGCTGACCATTTCGACTGCCTCTTCAATCGTTAATTCCTTTGATAGCGCTTTGAGGATGATCTGGATTCGCTCCTTGTTCCGCTCGACCTCTTCCGGGGTCAAATCGTGCATACTGGTGGTGTCTGCAATCTGCAAGGTGTCGCTCTTTGGTTGCGGTGGGCTCTCTCGGTATCCCCGAACCCCTTCCAGCACGTCTGCCAGCTTCGGAAAAAATCGGCACGTCTTGACCGCGTGGCGTATCCCTGCGCTGAATTGCTTCCTGGTGACGCCTTCCTCGGTCAACAGGTCGTGCCAATCAAACGCCAATTTTCCGATGGACGTTGCGTTGTGGCCCGACTCCGGATAGTGGTTCAACAGCTTGGCCAAGGCGCATTGGATGTCCGTTGTTTGTAGCATCATCGATATTCTCCAAAAGGTTTCCGACATCTTCCATGTATTGCTGTCTGGCAGTTTTTCCATTCTTGCCTTTGTTCTTTGTCCCGCCGTATCCGTTCCCCTCCCACGTCCTTACCGCCGCCTTCCAGTCGCTCATTTTGTTTTTCCCAACCATCCAATTCTTCGCCTGATAGCTGTCCCACCAATACTGCGGATCAATCCCGTTTTTCCTTTCCATGCAATATGCGGCTACATCCTCAACCGCTGGCGGAGTGAACCGCTTCGACTTTGAAGCGGTCACAATGCTTTTATCTTTATCTTTTGGAGATGGAGATGGAGATGGAGATGGAGATGGAGATGGAGATGGAGATGGAGATGGGGCATTGCGTTCCGCATCTGCGGTTTCATGCGTTGCGCATTGCGCTTCGCATTTTTCCGCATTGCGTTCCGCATCTTCGCGCTTAACACCTCGCCTTCTCTCCCACTTCGCGTTTGCTGCTTTCCTTGCCGATGCTGATCGTTGCTCTGACGTTGCCACAAACCCATTGTGCCCATCCCAATCGTGAAGCGAATAGGCCTCCCCATCAAAATCAAGGAAGTGCAAGTCAACGAGCAGGTCGATAAACCTTTCCCTGTCTCCTTGGTATTTTGCCGCAATCGCCACCGCCTTCTTTGGCATCCCAGATAACAGGCCGGATGGTTTATTCTGGGCGGCAAAGCACCAGAGGATCTGTAACGATTTGACAGCCTCAAGCCCAAGCTCACCCTCAAGCGTGACTGTCTTCCAGTGGTCCCAGAACCCGAGCGATAGGCGAATGTCCTTCAAAACAACCTCAATTGCGTGGTTTTAGATTGATGTTTCACTTCAGGTTTAGCAGTCAAGCCTTTGTATTTGTGTTCGTGGTTGCACTCTGCACACTTCGGATTGTTAACCGACTGATGCTGTTTGCACCAGTCGGTGGCCTGCTGCGGTGTTGGGAAGTATCCCCAAGTTGAGGCGTTGCGCGGGCAGTATTTGGTCATTGCAGTCTCATCGACTCGAAAAGGGTAGGGTGGTCTTTCCCGATCCGGCTTGGCGAGAATCCAAGCGTCCTCACCTCTTCCAATTCAATCCTCCGGTCGTTGAGCATCTTTGACGCAGGCCGGAAGAAGTCTTTCTTGATCTCGAACCCGTATGCCTGCCGCCCACAGTTCATCGCGGCAAGCAATGTGGATCCACTTCCGGCGCATGGATCGATAACCACGTCGCCGGGGTCGGTAAAAATCTTTATGATCTTTTCGAGCAGTTGGACAGGCTTCTGAGTTGGGTGCAGCTTCGGCGTCTTATTGTCCTTCTCCCAATCCAAGCAGTTGAAAATCATCTTGCCGTCATTGTTGAACTTCGGCAGTTTGTCCCGGTACAGCACCAGGCCATACTCGCAGTTTCCCACGATCCGCATGTTTGCCTTCAATACTTGCGCTGAAAAGTTCTTGCGGAAAACAAGGTTGATGTATTTATTCAGCCCGTACTCTTTGGCCTTTTCGATCAGGTAAAACTGCTGTTCAAAGGCACAGAACACGACCATTGCCGGTGATTTCCCAGCCTCTTTCGGCTCCTTGATCATCATGGTCGAGCAGAAGTGCAGGAACTCCGTCGTCCTGAAATCCTTGTCCGTGTCGAAGAACTCCTTACCGGCAAGCTCGCTCTCGCCGTTCTTATTATCGCCGCCGACATACCAAGAGGGGTTCGATCCGTAGGCGTTCTTGCCGATGTTGTACGGAATGTCAGCAATGACAAGTTGCGCCTTCGGGATGGCGTATGGTTTGTAGTTCTGGAAATGATCATTGATCAGTTCGCATTTTATCTTGCGCTGGCGCTCATTCATTCATCCACCCCACCCGATTCGCTCCACTCGGCCAAGGTACGTTCGCACAATTCAACCACTTCCTTCGGGGTTAGCGCGACACATCGCCCCTCGTGGTAGTCAAAGTCCGCCCATGCGCGGATCACCCGCAGGGCCCGCACCAGTTTTGCAGCGTCGGGATAGGTTTGTTGTCCGGCCATCACGCCACCTTCCACTGGTAGTTGATCGACACGGCCGGAACCTCACCGTTGCGAATCGCCAAGATCAGCGACTTAGCCGCATCCTCGCTCATCCCATGCTTTTCGACCAGAACCGGGACAATCGCCCAATGGACCCGCTTGATGTTCTCGAGGTCCGAGGACGCCTTTACCTCGGCCTTGCGCGCTTCTTCCGCTTCTGCTTCAGCCTTGGCCTCCGCTTCCGCTTCTGCCCTTGCTGCTCTTGCCTCTGCATCCTTCATGGCCTTGGTGGCCTCTTCAGCCGCCTTTTTCTCACGATCAGCCGCCGCTTGCTTGTCGCGCTCCGCTTGTTCATTTGCTCGCCTCGTTGCCTCTTCGGCGGCCTTCTCGGCAATCTCCTTCTCCCTCTTCGCCTGCTCGATTTTCTGCAATGCCTCGGCCTGCTCCTTGGCGATGCGGTCCTGTTCGGCCTGCTGGCGGTCCAACTCTAGCTGGCGGTCAAACATGGCGTTCATCTCGTGGGCCAAGTCCCAACAATCGGCGACCTCTTTTTCTTCCTTCGCCCTTTTGGCGGCCTCGGCCTCCTCTGCGGCCACTATCCTCAACTCCTTGTCGTGATGCTCAATCATTTCTTCGACCACGGCCAGGGCGTCGCGCTTGTCGGCGTCCATCTTGGTCGTTATCGCCAGATACTCAGCCTTCATCCGTTTATGGATGTCGTTAAGGGGCGCCTTGACTTTGCGCAATTTGGCGACGTGGGATCGAGCCGCCGCGTTCCCGGTCTTGCTCCGGTAATCAAACACCATGGCGGCATTGATCCCCTTGTATTGCTGGAGCACCGGCACATAATCACCAAGGGTGAGTTTGTCGTTTTTCTCCGGAAGGAGAATGTCGTTTCCTTTGATTTCAGGGACCAGGACCGCCACGCAATCAGAAGAGTTTGTCATTATTTCCACCCGCTTTTTTCTGCTCTTGCTCTGCTTCAACCATGGCCTTGTAGGTGTCGTCCGCATACTGCATCACCTGTGCGAACAGCGCGGAACCATCACCCAACTGCGCCGCAACCCGCTTGTGATGCTTCGCCCTCCATGTGTCCACGGCAATGCTCCCACCGGTGGTGGCCTGGTTAATCTCACGCATGAATGCCTTCACCCGTGGATCGATCGTCAAACCGGAATCCTCTTGCCCTGGTGCAGCATCGTTGCTTTCAGGTGGCGGTTCTTGCTGGAGTGGTGGCTGCTCTTCAACTGTCAAGGATTCCTTTACAGTTGCCGGGGCTTCCGCCTGTTTTTTCTGCTCTGCCTCTTTCAACTCTGCTGCCCTCGGAGGCGTGGGCTTTGATTCGGGCGGTGCCACGATCTCACCGGTGCGCATGTCGATGGTTTCCTTGCCGCCGAACCTGGAGTTAAGGTCTGACCCAATATCAGCGGCCACTGGTTCAAGGTCCAACTCTGGCGGAACGTCCGCCAGTTCTTCCGCCGTCCGCATCCCCATCAACACGTCAGGGGCATAGAGTCTGCCGAAAAAGGTGGCCGCCCGGTAGCGCAACATCAATTCCGGCATGGTCTGCCACTTGCTGCCAGGCTTGCCATACCAACCTTCCCGGTGCGCCATCTCGATTGATACCGGCGGGCCTTCCAGCCGTTGCCCTGTTCCTTTTTCCAGGGTCCAGGCGGTGCATACCCGGTCCATGATCTTTTTGCCGTCCACGGTCTTTTCCGCAGGCTCAGTTACCTCGAACCGCAGGGGGGCAAACCGCCCGCATGAGTTGAGCGCCGCGATGATAAACGCCGCCGACCAGCCGGGCCGCCCATGGACCACATAGAGCGACTGCATGACCGCAAAAACCCCGGCCCCGATCCGTTGGGCCATCTCCATTGCAATGATGCAATCGGTGACGTTGTTCTGAAACTGCTTGGGAATGAGTTGAGACTTCGCCAAAACGCCAGCGATATGATAGGCGTCCTTGAATGCTGCCAGGTCAAAGAAATTCAAAGCCTGGGCCGCTGCCTGATCCTGAACGGCCATGGCTGTGTTGGTGGTGGTCAAATTCGCTTCCATTTCGATCTCCTTTTTATTTAATCGGCAATTGCCGTATCAAGATTGCGTAAAGCCCAATAGGGCACACTCACCGGTTGAATCACGCCGCCGTTATAGCCCGGCCATTCGTCTGTGACCCGGCATCGGTGGTAGGTGTTCAGGTTGCGCCGGTATTCGATTCTGCCGGCTTCCACGGCCTCCGGATTGGCAAAGTAGAGCTCCACCAAGTAAGGCGGCTCTTTCTCGGCCACGATGAATACAAAGCTGTTGATTTGCCGGCCAAGCTGGCCACCGGCAACGTCCATGTAAAAAGGGGCCTGGACAAAGTAGCGCCGGTTATACATCTCCTTCTCAAAGTGCGAGGGCGATGCCGACCGCATCAATTTGAGGTCTGCAATCACATCCTCGACAAGCCAATCGGGCCGAACCTTGACCAGTTCGCCGGTTGATTCGTCGGTGGAAAAGATAGATGTTTCAGCCTGCCCTTTCTCCAGGATGTTGCGGGCGATGGGGTTCTTGCGCACCGCTTCCGCAACCCGCATCACGATCTCGTAGTCCTCGGGCTTGATAATAGTCTTGCCCACATTTTCCGCGCAGAATGATGCGTATTCCGCTTTTCCGGAATTGGTCCGTTTATTGATCTCTGGGCATACCGCCACTTCGGCGCCGAACATGTCAGGCTGGAACACTGCCAGGTGGCCAGCCTTGCCGAAGGCCAGGGCGTCGGTTTCCTTATCCTCGATCTCTTTGGTGATGTACTTCGCCCGGAAGAGCGCAGGGCAGGAGTCCGGGCCTCCGATCCAATCAAGACCGGTCTTGCTGATGCCTGGGCCGGAGTGATACGCCTCGTTTGTCATGTCAGGGTAAATTCCGGGGGCAATGGTGGTTGGTGTTGGCGCGGTCATTGGTGTTCCTCAATGGCAAGCAATAGTTTTTCGCCTTCAGCGTAAGACTTTCCAGCCGGGCTCCATGTGGCAGCAACCTCACTCTCGTATGTCCGCACAAAAATTGGACCATGTGGAGAGAACAGCGCGCTTGCTACCACTCCAAGCACCTCATCCCTCGTCAGCATGGAAGCAAACTTGTCTCCGCACTGTACGAAAAAAAGACCGCCCATCTGTCCCTGCTCCTCAATCGTTATTTTCTCCACCACCGGAACCCTCCAGGTTAATCAAGCAGCGAATGCACATGGCCGCCGTCTGCACCAACTCGGTGCGCAGATCGTCCAAGTTTGCACCATCCTTGTAATGACACCTGAGCGCGGCCCGTAACGACTCGCCTGATTCTTCGGCCATGATTGCCACCTGATGCACGATGTCAGTCGGCCATACAGGGTGCAATGATTCGGCCCGTTTCAACTCCACCAGGGCAGCGGTCACAGCGGCGGCCACTGCCGGCCGCGCCATCATCTTGTTGGCATCGAGAAAGTCTTGTTGTCGGTCTATTGAAAATGTGGTCATTGGTTTTCATCCTCCCAAATTTTTTCAATCATGTCGCACACCTTTTCTCGTGCTGCCTGGGTCAACTTTGCAATTTTCCCCCATGATATTTCACCTGTTTCCTGTATTCTTTCGTTCAACATTTCCCAAACCTGCCCCCAGTACCATGAGCAAAACAGGTGTTCTGTAACGCTATGGCAATCCATGCAGGTTCGATTGTTTTCCCGTCGTCCATCTGAAACGCCAGAGAAGAAGGAATATTCTTCTCCGACAGGAATAACTCTCCCGCACTCAACGCATTTCCAGTTCTTTTTTGCGGTGGGGAATGTTGTTGAGGGCTCAAAATCCCAAAGGTCGCTATGGTCTATGCCGTCGCCAATACATGCGCATTCCATCACATCACCCCCGGCGCCGGCAGCGCCAACCGTGCAGGCCAACCGGCAACGGCATGTAGTTGTTGTTGCAGCTTCGCGTTTGCGTTGATCAGCTTGGCATGGTCCACCTTCTCTTCCCGCGCCTTCCGCCTGCGCATCATCACCACGCCCACCCTGATTTCCAGCGCCACATCGTCTATGGTTAAAATATCGTCCTTTCTCACTTGACCCACCCAATCCCCGCTTCGATTGACTCGGCAGACCGACGCTTGAGCCTGTCGTGGATCTCGCCAAGGGTTTTGTTGCCTTCGTCGGCGTCGCAGTCCTCGCACACCAGCCCGCCGAGGAAGCGGCTATCGTTCAGTTCTTCGCGCTGAAAATCGGCATCGCACCAGCAGCATTTGACTTTTTCCTTTTCCATGTTATTCTCCTGATAGGTCCATTGCGTTTCCCCTTTGTTACCCCTCTGCCAGCGCCAACTGACAGAGGGGTTTTTTTGTTACTTGTCCTTCGCCTCTATCCTGTGGCATTGCAGGATTATTGATCCGGAACCCATGTGTCCTTTTTCTTCTGAAATGCAATCCTTGTGGATCTCGACAACGGCATCGTTGAGTTTCACATGGTCAGTGCATCGATCTTTCTTGAGGCAGTTCCAGCATGGTGTTACCTGTGAGTAAGACATTTTCTCTCCTGTTTTGTTTTTGGTTGATGGTTGAAAAGTTCCGTGTCTCTCCACGGTGTCACGCCTGGGTTGGCGCGGCGGCGTTCCCTTTCCTGTGGTGTTTTTGACTTATCGCTTCACCAGATCGATCATCGTGGAAAGCTCCGTCGCCTTGGCGTCAAGGTTCTCCAGTTTGTTTTTCAGCATGGCCTTGGCCACCTGCTTGACTGCATTGATCTGGTCTGGTGTCAGTTCGTAGGTTTCAAAAGCGCTGTCGGTCGTCGCCTTGTAATCCTCCTTGGCGTGGTCAAGATCGCGCTCTGCCTGGACAACGATATTCAGGCATTCTTTCATTTGTGATTCGTCCATAGTGTCCTCTTAAATGGTTATTCTTCGTCTAGGTCAAAAGCATCTTCCCATACTTCCGCTATCATATCGCACACCATGGCGCGTGCTCCTGGGGTGAGGATCGAAAGCACAGATTCGGATATTTCTCCATGGCAATCGCGCACATGCTCACGCAGCATGTATTTGATCTCTCCATAGTAAAAGCCAGCCGTGAAAAGGTTTTTGCGGATAGACTCGCAATTGGCGCATGTTTTCCAAGTCTCCACCTTTCCCTCGAAGACAGTTGTTTCCGAGAGGTATTGCTCGCCACGAGCGATGATCATTTTACACTCGTGGCACTTGTGTTCTTTCCTGGCCACTGGGCGGGTTACATTGAGAGTGGTGCAACACTCGTCCACCTCGCAGAAAACTGTTGCGCAATCCATGGTAATCCTCAGTTGAATTGTTCCCTTGCCCACGCATACAACCAACAGGCGTCCGCGTGGTTGTCGTCTATCGGGTCAACGCCCCACCGGTTCCGGTAGGCGTCCATCATCATCTCCTTGCTGGCATTGCCCTTGCCGGTGGCGAATGATTTCAAGGTAGTGCTCGGGCAATCGGTGTATTCAATGCCATTGATCTCACACACCTTTGTCAAGAAGGCCAGCATACCGTTCAACACCTCATTGGCAGCCCTCCCCCTGGCGTGTGGACGTTCGTACACGATCAGGTCAGGCTTTTGCAGGATTGTGATTTCAAGCAGCCACGCCTCGAACCTGATAAAGATCATCCCCCGACTGTCTCCAGGCTTCTTGCGGAAATCTTCAACTCCTGATGTCGAGTTGTTGCACCATCCGGTTTTTGTGGCCATGTCGAGAGCCAGTATCTTCCTGGTCATCGTGCTGCAATCCTCAAGTAGTGGTTAATCAACCTTTCGTTGATCATCTTGCCCCGTAAGAAACTGGGCTTGTACTCTTCCCGTCCCCGCGGCTTCCGCTTGTGCCGACACTTTGGATCCTGGTCCGTGTCGCGGTATGTCGTGACCACCAGGTTTCCGTCCAGCACCACGACGATGCCGAAACTGCTCATCTTGCGGACGCCGCGTTCGTCAACCCGGATAATCTCGCCCGACATAATCACCGCTTCCACCGTGGCACGGCCAATGTCCCGCCGCGTCATCTGCTCGAAGGCGTGGTTGGTGTACTTGATCTCGGGCCCCATCAGCGCAACCCCACCAGTTGCCGTTCCATCACCGACGGGTTGTAAATCACGTCATTGATATTGAACGGGCGGTTGGCCGGGGCTGGCTCGACAAACTTTGTTTTCTTGGGCCGCGACTGTTCCAGCTTTTCGCGGGTAACGGTCGTTTCCCCCTTTTTCTTCCAGGTGGAAAGCGTGGACTCTGGCACACCGAACATCATGTACAGTTGCAGGGCCGTGTGCCTGGTGTTGTCCGGCAGGAGCAAAAAGGCCGGCTTGTTTGAGCGGTTCGTCTTTGGCTTCCGCTCCTCTCTTAACGCAGCACTTATTTTGCAACTCTCTTCCGGGTCAATCAGCATAGACGCCGGGATTTCATCAGGCCGGCCGCCGGTATCCCATCGAAAGTACAGCGTGGACCTTTTTATCCCGCGCTCCATGGCCAAACGCCTCATCCCGTACAAGCTCCTGGTCCCGTCAGGGTTCGCCACCCAAAAAAGCGCCCTTGCCTTCGCATCCCGGCGGTCGATCAATTTCGGGTCGCAATCTCTTCGCTTCATCTCGCCTTCCCTCCAATCAGTTGATGTGCAACTGCGCTATTTCGTCCATCTGTCTGAAAAACTCGGCCACTGTTTCGGGGTCCGCGCCCTGCGCCAGCGTTTCGCGCTTGACACTCTCGACTGTCTCCGGCACGGTCAAGCCCTTGTAGGCCGCCAACTTTTCCAGGTCGAATTTAAGCTGCTCCTCCATATCGCCACCGCTCACAGCCAGGCGCCGGCGATGCCGTTGACCAGGATCAGCACCAGGCCGGCGAAGGAGAGGAAGCCCCATATCATGGGCATGATTTCGTTGTTTCTGGCTTTGATCAGCATTTCCGCATCCCTCCTCTCACCTTGTTTCGTTTGTTATGCTCACGCAGCGCCACCGGGCCGCGAAGCGCTATGTCTGCCATCAGCGCGTTGTGCGACTGATCGGTTATCTGCTGCACCCCGCCGCGCTCCAGGATATCGGCCACCCGTTCGAGCGCCGATGCGAGCCGTTGGGCTGTCTGTTCGGTCAGCGGTTGCATGTTCTACGCCCTCTTGTGGCTGGCCCGGTGCAGGCAGATACGGCGGCCTGTTTGCGTCCGGTACATCACCTTCATGCAACCGGAACAGATTCCGAAAAAGCGGAAGAATGATTCGATCCATCGTTTGATTTTTGGTGCGTTCATTTTTGCCTCCGTTTCATTAAAAGTGACGATGCCGTTGACTTGTCATCACCAAGATGAAAGCCGCAGTTGGCCAACAGCCAAGGGCTGCTGACGGGTGATAACCTTTGTTTTGCGGGGAAGAGTGGAAGCGAACGCCTCAACTCTCGATTTTGCGAGTTGGTAAATTTCCCGATACTGGAGCCGTTGAGACATGCCGTCTTCTATGGCATTGGCGGCTACATATTCAGCGGTCCCGAGAAATTGCAGTTGCATGGAACTGAGCAGGTCGCGGAATGATTTGCCGTAACGGTCCTCGATGACGAACAGGCACTTGTAAACGGCGTTGGTGATAGTGGGGTAATAGCGTGGGGCGTTCTGGCTTCCTTGCGATTGAGCATAAGCAACGAAGGCTTTGATGGTTTCGGTGATCTCTTTACGGGCTATCTTTCCTTGCGCCCTGTTCTCTTTCCAGGAAAGGTTTTTCTGGTTGGCAAGGGCCTGCTCCATAGCGGAGAAGGCCTGGTCATATTTGATCTTCCACTGAAGGGCTTTTTTCCCGGTGAACCCCATGGCCAAGATTGAAAACCCGCTCTTGGTCATCTCGAACATGGGCCGGCGCTCGCCCTTGTCGTCCAGGTATGACGACTCCCTAAAATTCAGGATTCCGAAGTTTCCGTTGTCATTTTCATGGTGGCCAACCGGCTTGGATTTCAGCCCGTCCGGTTGCTGGCAATCTGCCATTATCCTGTGCACAGATTGCAACACGTTCTTGTGTTGCTTCCCGAACTTCTCAGCCACGTCGATTGAGGTGGTGAAAAGCTGGCCGCCTTTTTCCCGAATGAACGGGCTGTCAGTTGATAGCTCTTTCATTGCTTCACCTTTTTGTTTTGGTTTGCCACGCTCCACGCCATGAAAACTTTTTGACGAAGAATATTTCCATTGGAAAGCATCCAATCTTCAAAAGAAACCCCAGATATGGACTCAAGGCGCTTTGCCTCGACCCTCCCAGGCCTTCTATTTTCGCAAAATATATTCGCCAGCGTTCCCGGCTTGACGCCTAGCCACTCTGCCACTTGGTATTGTTTAATTGTTTCCATGACCTCATTTGTATTCCAAATGAAAACAAGTGGCAAGTATTATTTTGTCATTTTGGTTGCTTTTTGTTTTCAATGTGAATATGTTGCTGTTAACAGGAGGAAATGCGATGGTTATCGAAAACAATTTTCTCGACGAACTGCGTAAAATCATTGACGATAGACCCCGTGGCTATCAGTCAAAGATAGCAAATGCCGTAGGGGTGAAGGTTTCAACCTTCTCTAATATGGTGTGCGGGAGGCGCGGGATGGACGAAGATACCAGGCGCAAGGTGGCTGCATTCGTTGGGATAAATTATGAGGATGTGGCGGCTTCTTCATTCTCGGGCACCATGTCCAACTCGATTGCAACATTTGGCAACCATTCGGTGACAGCTACCAACGGATCGTCGGTCAACATCAGGTCGGCTTCGTCAAGCGTCGATGATTTAACGTCCACCGAGAAAGATGCTATTCGCATCTTGAGGAAATTGGGGCCGCAGGCGTTCGAGGCGATTTTGCTATTCGATGAGGTCGGCAATGAAACCATCCTGAACCGCTGCGTTGACCGACTTCGGAAGGCTAGGGTTATCTTTGGGTAGATTTCCCCGGTCTGCACAACCCGCACAAATTGCCGCCCATTCGTGAAATATTCTCAATAGTCGGTTTCCAAGGACAGCCACAGGGAGTTGTGGTACTTACCTGTTCCCGGAGAGATAAAAATCAACCGGGGGAACGCTATGGAAGGACAAGATCTATCGTTCATGGGAGGATTGCCGCCAGTGACAATCAAGGCTACGAACGGGGCGGTCGTGGATTGCAACATCACCTACAAGATTGTTTTCGAGCACAGGGAGCCCGATAGCCTGCGGAAATGGGCGGAGCAGTTGCGTAAAACAAAACTGGAAATCGCGGGGTAGAGAATGGCAGAGGAACAGGTTGTCAACATAGAGAGCAGCGACGGCCGGCCGATCAATATCACGGCAGAAGATGGCGCCACGATGACCGTCAACATCAATTCAACCGTGAACGCATACACCTACCCTGCGTGGCTTGATGAAGAGGTGCGGCGGAGGTTTACCTGGAACGATGAACCATAGGGGGCGTGAATATGGCGATCAAGCTTACTGTGGCGAAAGTCCTCACTCCTGTAATCGTAATCCTGGTGATATGGCAAGTTTCCGTGAATTCCGATAGCAGCAACAGGCCTACCGAATCAGATAAGCAGGGCGCCACGGATAGTTTCTTGATTGCGAAAGGGCAGGAGTCTGTATTGTCGAAACTCAAGGATCCAAAATCGGCAGACTTCAGACGGGTCTATTTGTTGAGGTCCAAAGACAACATGGCGGCTATCTGCGGAGAGGTGAACTCCAAGAATGCTTTTGGCGGTTATGTGGGGTTCCAGCGCTTCATCTCTTCCGGAGCGCCAGAGGCAACATTCCTCGAAAACGAGCCCCATATTTCGGGGAGTTTCCAGGAGCTATGGAATCGACTTTGCAAAAAATGATTCAAATGGGAGGGCGAGCCGTGAAAATTGCAACGGTCAGCATGGCGGTCGCTGCGTCCGTGATGGTGTCGCTATGCTCGAATGCTTTTCCCGAAGAAAAGAAGCCCGAGCACTGGAAAGTGGTTTGTGAACGGGTAAGCGAAATGGCGGAACAGATAATGACCGCCCGGCAGAAAAACCTGCCCATGTCTGACGTGATGGTAATCTTGGATTCCGATTATCATCACAAAATGGTTTTGGACGCTTACGAGCGCCCAAGGCTTTTTGGCTCAGAAGCAAAGGTTGACGCCATCTACGACTTCAAGAACGATTGGTACATGAGATGCGTTAAGGCCTACAGGAACGAGAAGTGAGGACAAGTCAATGTCGGTTCGCCCTCATCCGCAACAGCACCTTCCGGCCCATGCAGATAAGTGGGTCATCGATTTCAAGGGGCAGGATGGGAAGCGGCAGCAAATAGTATTTGCCGGTTCCGAGGCGGACGCGAGGCATTGTGAACAATCATTCCGTATCAAGGCGCGGGGGATCTCGGTCAACAGGTTCCCCGCGCTGCTCGAAGTTGTCCATTCATTCATTGAATCATACGCACTAGACCACCAGCCGAAAGGCACTCAGCGCCTCAAGGACAGTTTCAAGCGACTGCTCCCATACTTCGGGCGGTATCAATTCCAATCACTCACCACGCAGTTGATAGAGCAGTACAAGCGCAACCGCCTGGCCGATGGGGTGATCCCTTCGACCATCAACAAGGAACTTGCGGCCCTGTCCTCGTTTTGCAAGTGGGGCAGGGATCAGGGGTACTGCGCGGATGACATCCGGATAAAAAGGTTTCCAAATAAGCTCACCAGGGCGCCGATGATGGATGTGCCGAGTCGGCGGGAGGTTGTCTTGCTGCTCCGGGCTATTCCAAGGAAGAAGCGGCCGGCGTTTGCCGTGCTCTATTACCTTGGCCTGCGGTCGCAAGAAGTCCGGGACATTCGGCCCGATTCAGTGCATTGGAGCAGGGGCGTGGTCCTGGTGGTGGGGAAGGGGAACAAACAGCGGATCGTGCCGATCAACCGGAAGGCCGCGGTCTACCTGCGGCACCTTCCATTCTACGCGCCGGGAGATTTCCGGCAGATATTGAAATGGGCGGCAAAGCGGATCGGGGCCCGGGTGCTGAACCCGCATCTGTTCCGCCATGCGTTCGGGTGCCACATGACAGCGGCAGGCGTTGGGCTTCGGGCGTTGCAAGAGATGATGGGGCATTCTTCCCCGGTCATCACGGAGCGGTACAGTCAGGTTGTGGCTGAAACTCTGAGGAAGGAGATGGAGAAGTTTCGCTGACACTCCACCGGTTGCATCAGTTCCAAAAAACCTTGCAAGTGAACCTGTCTATAAGGTATGCTTGCAAGGTTTTTCATTTAGTACGCAATTTAAGCCAGAAAGAAAACCGCTTGCAACCGTGTTAGTAAAAATGCAAGTCGAAAGCGAGCCTAAATAGCTGAAATAAAAGAAAAGCGAGAGTGGTGAAATTGGTAGACGCACTGGACTTAGGATTTGATGAGTCTGTTTTTCAAGTAACAGTTCTACCGTTCATATTCACAAGTTTTAAAATCCTACACTTGCATAAACTTGCATCGGTTTTTAGCCCACCGGCCGCACCCAAATAGCCCGCTCCGGGCAACAAGTTATTAACCTCGATATATCCCCGCCCATCTCCCGCGCCGCCCATTCCTGAATTACCACCGGCCCACGCTTGCAGGCGTCAACCAGGCCGGGCTGCACCGCTTCGCATTCGTGGCAAAGATGAGCACCCCGGCAATGATCGGTTACGGTGAGGTGGTGGATCACTGATACATTCCCCTGCAATAAAGAATGCCTGCCGCGTACCCGGCCAATGGCAACGCCGGGAACAGATGCCCAAGGAAGAAAAACCCGCCAGATATTGCCAAGCACAGCCACGGCCACGCCTGGTAGAGAGGCTCCGGCAGGTAGACATCCTCAAGCATTGCGGGCCTCTTTTTTGATAAATACGTGGTCCTGTTTGCAGTAGCCACAGATTGCATCGCACAGGCGCATGTTGCTGAACGCCACGCACCAATAGCAGGTGTCATCAACTGGCGGATGAGGCAACTTGCTGGTCTGCACCTGGCGGTATACAGACCCGGCAACGTGAACGGTCCCGTTCGGCGTCACTGTGAGCGGAACCGGCGCGGTCATGGCGAATGCACCTTTGAGACGATCCCGGTCCATGTGGCTGCTGCAATAGCCAGGCAGACGGCCGCCACCACGGCCAGGAAGCCCTTGTCACCTGCACACCGGAGCATCCGCCCGAAGCGCAAGTCTTTCCGGAAATCCTCAACTTGCGCCGGGTCGTCAACGTCTACCCCCAAAATGGCGAAGACCTGCTTGACCGCAGACCGTGCGGCCTCCTCGGAATACCTGCACCTGTCCTCTGCGGGAGGCTTTGAACACTCGGTCATTGCGCCACCTCTGCCGCCCGTTTGCGCCGCTTATCCCACGCTTCCCACAGATACAGCAGGGTCATAATGCCACCAGCGATGGAAAGAATGGCATCGGTAAGTTCCGGGCTGATCTGAATACCAGCAACACCGAGGGCCATAATTATTGCCTTGACTGCTTTCGTTATCTCTTGCGGCTCTGCCATTCTTTCACCTCTCTACTGGTTGCCGGTCGAATTACAGACCAAAGAACGATATCACAGGTTGCTGCGTCGATGGCGATACTGGCGAAGCCTCTTGCAGCACAGCGTACCCCACTACTTTTGAAACATTAACTCCAGCATTGATAGCTTGCAGAGCCGCATAGCCAACAGTTTTGGTTACGCTCGCCCCCGTTGGTTTATCGAGTACCGCATACCCGACAGCCTTGGAAACATTAACACCGGTTGCCATGATGCCCCCTATGCAGCCGCTTTAAGGTTTAGTTGTAAAGCGTTGATTTCCGATGTGGTCCACGCAGATGCGGTCACAGGGTTTGACGCCATGAGGCGCTCCTTGGTTGCGAATACGGTGTCGAGCGCCTGCCCCGTTTCAGCATTGACAGTGCTATTGGTCTTAACCCCGAGCGAGAGCGTCTGCGGGGTAGCGCCTGATGATTTTGCCCCCCTGGAAGTGACTTTGACTGCCAGCACAGAATATGTTCCTGTAGGCATCCCGCTGGTTGCAAACTGCGCCTCTGCGTTTGTCGTATCAGTATACCACAGGTCTGCATCAGAATTTGTTATCTCATCGATATCGGCATACGTCCCTGTCCCTGCATTCGCATCACCTGCGCCATCTATCGCCAGCGTTGCCAATCCAGATATCGCCCTCGTGTCTGAATCAGCTACGATGACCTCAGATATGCAGTAATATGCGCCACTTGACCCGACAGCCACAGCCTTGAAATCGCTCACTCCAGATATTGAGATGTCGCCTGTGTATTCGATAACCAAGTTGTCGTTGGCGAAAACCTTCACCGTCGCTGATGACCCATAGTTCTCAACATTAAGATGCAGTTTCAAGTTTCCAGCCAAACTGGCCCCACTTTCAGTAGCCAACGAGGTCATTGTTGTGCCGACATACTTATAGAGAACAAGTTTTGTCCTCGCCAGAGACGAAACCCCTATGTAGATACCATCACTTGTTGTCGAATCTTTTACAAGCCCGAGCAACCTGACACTACTGGTCAATGATGATGGTGAACTGTTTCCACAGTATCGGCTACACCAGCCAGAGGTTACGCCTCCCTCTGCGAAATTGTTGCTCCTGCTGCCGCTCGTATTGATCAATGCGCATCGCACATTAAAACTGGCGCGAAATAATGCTGAATCTGTGCTGACGCCCAAAGATGCGCCGTTAGGAAAATCAATATCCTCCCCCCCACACCATAAAATATTCATACTTAACCTCTCGTCATTGCAAGATTGATTGATACCCCTGCCAGCGTTGTGTCAGCAGAGGCAGGGGCGAAAATGTCCAGATAGTCGGTTGTGCCATTAAAGGTCGCCCCGGACGTTGATGCCAGTGTTGCGGTTCCATCAGTGGCAATGGTGATGGTCCCAAACTCAGTACCGTTTTTCTCGAGTGAGATGACAGCGGATGCCGTGGGATTTGCACCTTTGACGGCTACTGTCGTACCGGCAAGATCGGCGGGGATCGAACAAGCGAATGTCGGCGATACCGGGGCCAAGAGTTGGGCGGCGGTGTAGGTGCCAGGCACATACACTGGAAGGGTAAACGGCAATGAGGGCAGGTCATCTTCGGTCAGTTCTCGCATAGTCGGAGCAGCGTCGGCTCCACTAGCGGGGCCGGCAAGAAACTTATTGGCATTTTGAACTTTTAGGGTTCCAGCCAACGTCCCAGAATCTACGACAGGAGAACCGCTCACCTCAAACAAATCGGTCGGTAGAGTCAAACCAACACTGGTAACTGATCCGGTTCCGGCCGCGCCGATATTCGTTTCCATGGTGTCCAGGCGATCATCAAGCGACGCCTCCCCTCCACGCGCTCCGGAAACCTCTGCTTCCAAAGCATCCACCCTTCCGTCCAAGGCGGACGCGCCAACAAGAAGGTCGCCAAGGCCGATAGATGTCAGTTTGTCGCTCGTTGTGTTTCGATAAGCGAGAACGAATACCGCAGGGTCGAGGAAGTTGCTCGCGGCTCCAGGGTTGGCCGTTGCTGCTGATACGGTCAAGGCGGTTTCGTTGTATTCGCTCAACGTCACCTTGGCGAATTGATTATCAGCAATGACCACCGAGCCAGCGGAAACAGTATTAAGGATGGCGGTTCCGTCCGCTCGATTGAAAATGATGCGGAGCGCCCCAGACCACGCCAATGTGCTTGTCGCACTGTCCCAAGTCACATCACCATCGCAAGAAACAATGGCTGGCCGGTTGTAGGTAATGGCTCTGTCAAGTTCCGATAACGGCGAGTTCATATCCGACCCCTTGAACTCGGTCACGTTGTCAGCCCATAAGGTGAAATAATTACTTGCCATCAGTTTTTATCTCCTATGTGTTGGTTTAACAGGCTGAGAGCCTGCTGCATAATCGTGTCAGCCTGCTCACTCCTGCCCATTGATGCATTGACGTGCGCCGATGACGCATCCTTGATTGATGCAAGCAAGGCGTTCGTTTTTTTCTGCTCTTCAAGCAAACAGGATAATATCTCTTTCAGTTTCATACGATTGGAACTCCAAATTCATCCTCCAGCAAGAGCGCTGCCATCATCACAATATCGACATCCTCAACGAGCCGGATGGTTATGAACACCGGGCAATGCTCGCCTGGATATGGATATACATCGTAGTCGGTCATCCTCTGGTATGTGAGCGTGCAGGTTCCGGTAGTAGTGAATGCCGATGAGGTGACTGTTCCTGTGCCCCCGGTTTCAATCGCGGCAACCACGTTCCATCTGCCAGTGATCAAGGCCCCATATTGGTCAAGAATCCGAACCGCAATCGTCGTTGATCCAGTTGACCAGTCAAGCCGATCCTCTGTTGGTATCGCCGTCATCTGCGAGACAAAAGGGGCAACCCATGCCGCGTTGATATACCACTGCTTGATATCTGTGCTTGCTGGTGGCACCAGGATGGTGGCAATTAGCACATGTGCCGCTGTTGTTTCCGGAGCGAGCGGATTAGTCGCACTGGGCGTTCCCGTGAGGTAATCGATCGTCCCGTCTGTCCCGATCACAATGGCGTCCATCCGGAACATGGTAGCGTGTGCAGCCGGGACGACTATCGACCTGCCGCCAGCGCCCATCAGCATGACCGGCGCGACACCCATGACCTGCACAGGGTTAGTCCCCATGATGTTTGCCAGGGTGACGGAATAGGTGGTATCATTGATCCGGTAGGTTCCACTCTTGATAGTGACGTACATGCCGCCGTTGGCCACCACGTTCAGCCCGGAAAGAATCGCATTTGCTCCGGCGCCCATTACCGGAGAAGACGAACCCCCAGGTATTGGCGTCGGCACGGTGCCGCCGTCGCCAACGATCTCAATCCGGTTCCGCTTGCCGCCAGCATGTAAAACCCTCACCGCGTTACCCGGCTTGAGCCAGCGAGGGGTTGATGTCCAATTTTCCGGGTAGTATGCGGTAATGCGCTGGTCAGATCCCTGTATCTTGATGCTACAGGTCCGCGTTGCCGGGAAAACTTCCCAGAGAATGGCATCTCTGGTTTCCTGGCGCTTCCGGGCCTCTTTCTCGGCCCTTGCCCTGATTGTCCTGCGCTTTCCGAAAGAGTGGATCATAATACCCACCCCTCGATTGTGTCTTTTACATACCCGTCGCTATCCCCTGATGACGCTGGCTTGTATGCCCTGGAAAGGTTGGTGACAAAGAGTTTTACTGGAAGTTTGGTGTACGGGTGAGTGACGGTGGCGATATCGCCAACCTCGATTTGCAAGTGGCTGATCATCTCCACTGTCATCTTGCGCCGTTCGGCCACAGCAACAGCCATCTCGAAATCGGCAACCGCTTGGCATTGCGCCGGAGTGTGGCACAGGAAACCTTCGATTTTGCTTTCAACCACCTGCCCTAGCTCCTGCTGTAACGCTTCATCGTCAGCGCTGGCCTGATAGCTGCGTTTGACATATCCAACCGGGCGACCATGGATATTGAACTGGAAATTTCCAGTTGATCCCAGGACCATCAAGGCGAGCATCACTCCGACCCCTTCCATTTTCCTCCCAACTGGAATGGTCATCCCCCCGCCAAACGACATTGTTAAGTCGCCAACCATGTTGCCGGCGGCATACAACCCTATTGCAGCGACCAGGATTGGGATCAAATTCGGCGATTCGACCTTGACCACGCAGTATTTATTATCAGGATCAACCTCTGAAATGCGCTCTTTGATTTTTCCTGCCAGCTTGAACAGGATGCCGGTAGCCGATTCGACCACTTCAAGCCGCGGCTCTTTGTACCTCGCTGTTTTGTCCTCGGAATAGTCGATGCGAAAATCGTTCTTATACCCGTACCACCCGACGGTTCCGTTGATGCTGGTGATCTTTTCTTCCTCGTAGGTGATCTCCATATCCTCCACCCCCTCGCCAGTGACCGTGATGCGGTTGGTGAGGTCTGAGTTGTCGTCGTTGGGAGAACAGGAGATGATCGAGGCAACGGGTATCGTCAGGATAGAATCACCAGAAAAGACGATAGGGCGGAAATACACCTTCCCGTCCATGCCGATGATTGAGAAGTATTGAAACCGATGGGCGATATCATCCACGATGTCTTTCAAGGTTTGATCAATCCATTGAGAATCAAAAACGAAACTCAATGGCATAGAAGGAACAATGATGTTTTGTTCGATGATGGCGCTGTTTTCAGCAATCAAATCAACCAATGCCGTTTCAGGCGAAACACTGTCAACCTGGCAGGCTGTTATCTGATGCAACCCCCAGAGGTACTTTGCGTCTTCGGCGGTGACATTGATCAGCGGGTATTCATTGGCCGAATGCCGAACCGATGTGCCGGTGACGACGAATACGCCTTGATCAACGACGACCTCGTTGCCGCCGATCAGTTCCCCCATTTTGACTGTGATGCCCTTGCCCTTGCCAATATATGCTTTTAGGATCGAGTTGACGTTGTGCTGATCAAACAGATGGCCGTGTGACAGGGAAAACGTAACTGCACCGGGGCCGTCCATGTCCCAGCCCAATTTTGTTTCGCCTGTCAAATACGGGAAGAGATCAATCCTTGCGGATGCCTTGTCCCACTGCACCTGATCTGGCGCTTCACCAGTGTTTGTCCATGAGGCATAGGCAATATCGTTTTCGTCAACCGCCACAGAAGGAGCAGCGTTGCTATACCCGATGGATAGCATTGATGGTTCAGGGAGGGCGTCAATGTCGCCTTCTTGGTAAACGATAGAGGAAACAGCCCCGGATCGCGGGACAAGATTAAAGCGTGACGATAAGTCAGACGTTCCGTAAAAAAATAGTTCCCTGGTGCTGTCGTATGCAAACTGGCCCCATCCCTGGACTAGAGTTGGCGGCAGTATCGCCCCTGGCTCGTTGTTTTCAAACCGTTCCCATGTCTCTGAAACGTAGTTGAAGACAACAACACCATAGCGACTTTGAAGTATAACCTCTTCATCGCCAGTATTCTCGACGATTTGTGTGTAGTAATTCCCCGGCTCAACCTCCCATGGTGGATAAAAATAATCCATCGTATCATTTAAGGTGTTGATACGGATCAGCCCCCATTTATGCTCTTCAGCAGCGTAACCGTCACTTCTCCATGCCGGGATTGCGAAAATATACGTTGCGTCAACGACAACCCCATGGAGCACCCCGTAACGAGGAAAGTTTGTATAGTCCTGGTTTCGATACCTTTTGATATAGGCATCTTCTGCCAGGCTAAAAACTTGCAATTCCGCGTTCCGATGGTCAACCGCCCCTATTGTGTCGAAGCCAACAAGCGCCAGGTTTATTTCCGGGTAAAACTGAACCCACTCGTGGCCAGCCCATACAGGAAGTCCGCCGCCACTATTAACCTCGACAAACTCAAATGGAGGTGTTACCTGAGCAAAATCGATATATCCACATGAAACCGATTGAATATAAGAGGATGTTTCCTCAACAAAACTTGTGTACGATATTGCAAGCCACACCCTGTTGTCCTTGTACAACGAGCCAGCGTAGTCGACATTCAGGTGCGTGGTATCGTCGTACAGTACATTCTTGGCAGCAGTCGCACCAAAAACATTCGACTGGTCTACAAAATAATAGCCCCTGATGTCGTCATTAGAAAAATCCACCACGCAAAAAGCGCATTGTCCAGCCGCGATTATAGCAACGCCATCATTTACGCTCGATTTTGCCCCGTATGCGCCGGTAAAATCAGCCATCGCCCCGTCAAACAACGGAGGAAACCCTGGGTCAGTTGATGGCCCGTATATTTTTTCGACTGACCACGAAGGAATGTCTATCTTTACAACCCCTGTTGCCGGGTACAGTGGTTTTGATGCTACCAAGTAAACCTTGGCATTGGCCTCATCCACCCATATTGCCCTCGGGCATACCGTATCGCCCGTGTCGACACACAGTGCATTCCACCCTGCATCGGAACACTCCATTTCCAGGTAGGAATCAGTCCTTTGGCTTGCGACCACAACGGTCCCGTCGCTTTTTTGGACAACCGATGGATTAGAATAGTCCCGGCTGATTTCGGCTGTGCTGGTCACGGCAACCGGCGTGGACCATGTTGACAGATCGGATGATGTAGAAGAATAGAGGTTAAATATCGAGCCTGCTGACTGCGCGAACACAAGGAGGAAAGAGCCGTCAAGCAGTCGGCGTATAGCCACATCGCAAATCTCTTGCTCCCCTGCTAATCCAGGGATAGAGAACGCTGTTGCAGATGACCAGGTTGCAAAATCGGTCGATGTCCGGTAGCGAATAGCATACGATCCGGTGGCATATTGCGTGTATGCGAGCAGACATCCTGTTTCCGATCTGCACACCGACACCCCGTCAAGCACCGATAATCCAGTGATAGCTGTCTCGTGGACCAATGATCCTGATGGAGAAATGGTATACAGTACAATAGCGTCGGTCGAATACTGCACCGCAACGCCGATATTTCCAGTTGAAAGGATAACCGCGTCAATATCCGTGATCTCTTTTAACAGGTAATTGGCATCGATAACGACCGGGGCAGAAAATTCGGTCACTCCAGCATCGCTGACCACGCAGTGCAGTTCTTTCCTCGGGTCTGGGAATGCAAGGCTTCCGGCTGCGTAAATGATCATCAACGCACCAGATGGAAGAATTAATGAACAACTCGCCCCTTGATCCTTTTGGATTGTGTTGGCGATGTCATTGCCGACAAACGGGTAGTCAGCCTGCATCCGTCCGGCCGTCACCTCAATGATCGGCCGCCGCGATTGTGCCGTTTGCGCAGCCAGCAGTTCTGGGGAAAGGGTCAATGCCATCAGTCGCCCACCACTTCGGCCAAAATCAGCAATTCAACTGCCACATCTTTCCGCCAAACATCCTCAGTTGTCGATGTCGCTGCCAGCTTGTAGTGATACTTTCCGGTCACGCTCAACACCTCAACGGTATAGGTTTTATTGCTGCCGTCCTGCGGATCGAACACCACGGCGTCGTCGGCCTCCAGGATAGCGCGCAGGCTGCTGTATTGGCTATCGGGAAGGTATTGCCACTCCAAGGTGATCGTCTTGCCCGCTACGGACAGCCCCCAGGAGAAGAAGGCCAGCGAACTGTACGTTTCCACCGATGCGGAGTGCCGTTGCTTGGCCACCAGTTCCGGCTGCGCGTAGATTGATGGATTGCGGGCAAACTCATACGAACCCAACGACATATTGGCCATTAGCTGTGCCTCCGGACCACTTCAAGAGCGGTGCGTTCCATGGCCCGCTGGAGTTCCGCTGACAACTTCTTTGATCCGTTACTGATCGATACCGGGACGTTGATATTCAACTCGCCGCCGCTACTCGCCTTGGGTTGCCGATCCATCAACATGCCCATGGCCTGCATCTGGCCCTTGGTAAAGACACCTTCTCCTTTCTGGAGAATGGCCGGAAATTCGTCAGGTTTCAGTCCGTTGTGAAACCGTGGAGCACTGTCGAAGATCATGGGGGAAACCTCCATCGTTCCACCTTCACCTGAACCGACCAGCCCGCCAGTATGGAACAGGCCGGAAGTCCCGACCAAGTTGGAAACGTCTGATGCCGCGCCGGCGTAGTTCGCGCCACCGCCAAACAGCATCCCGCCAAGCATCCCGGCCAATGGGGCCATCATCTGGTTGCGGATGAACATGTTGGTGAAGTCAGCGGCAATCGACTGCACCAGATCCTTGAAGCCGTCCTTGCCCTCCAGGATGAAGTCGGTAAGTGCATCGCTGGCCCGGTCGAAGGCGTCTTCAACTGAGTCGGCAATATCCTTGCCCATATCGTCAGCCCAATCCGCCACATCCTCAAAACCGATCTGTGCGGCCCGACCCCATGAGACATTCGGGTTGTTCAGATCCAACTCGCGCATGTTCTGCTCGAAGGCTTTGTTGGCGGCAATCTTGTCGCCGGTCGCCCGGACATAGGCAACGCTGTCGGCTATGTATTGCTGCTTGAGCGTGTCGTAAATCTCAGTGGTGTATGCGCCCACTTGGCCGTACATGTTCTTGATGTCGTCCAGGCGGTACATTTCCGCGATATCGCCCTTCAGGGTGGACGCGCCTTTTTTCAGCTTCTCCAGATTGACCTTTTCAGCGTTCAAGGCCTTGATAGAGGCAAGCAATTCATCTACCTGTGACTTCAACGAATCAAGGGCATTAAGGTCTTGGGTGTCACTGCCGGCAGAGTTGCTGTCCAGTTTGGCCTGCATCTGCTCCAACTGTGCGGACGCTATTTCGTAGGCTGCGGTCGTTTCGGCCAGTTTACCATCAATGGTGTCAAGCGCGCCGCCGTAGCCTTCCAGTGCGGCCTGCGCCGCCTTTGTGGCCCGTTCCTGGTCGTGCAGCGATACCTCGAAGTCACTCATTCCAGCGGTAGCAAACTGGTCAACAAGATTTTCCATGTCACTCGTTACCCGAGATGTAACCGAAAGCCACTTGCTTGCTGCTTTGGCCGCGTCATCTGCCAGGTTAACATAACTCTTTATTCCGGCGTTAAGTTGCTTCAGCTCTTCCCTCTCGGCCTTTAACGCCTTTCCTGAACCTTTTTTATCCTCAGTCAGTTTTTTTATTTGTTCGTTATAAACCTTTTGAGCTGTAACCTTGTCTCCGGTTATACGGATAAATTCATCCCGATCGGCCTCGTATTGCTTCTTCATGGCGGCATATACTTCCTTGGAAGTCCCGCCGATGACGTTGTATGCCGACTTGTAGGCATCCTCAATTTGCTTCTGGAGCTTTTTCGTTTCCTCTGGAGATACTGTGCCGGAAACCTTGCCCATAGCAGGAGAACCGCCAATAATGCCTATGGCGGCAACCTCTTGTTTTTTCTTCTTCAACGCTTCGAGTTCTTTGTTTGCTGCCTCAAACTCTTTCGTTGCAGATGTAAGGGCCTGGTCATCAGGTATATCGGCCTCTCGCAGTTTCTTGAGCTTCAAGGCGGAGTCAGTCGCCTTTTTCGTCGCCTGTGCAAGACCGGTTTCATAATCCGCCAAGAAACTTTTCATTTCCGGAACGCCCATGGATATATAGCGAGAAAAATCAAGCTCTCCCGCTGCAACCGCTGACAAAACCTTCACTTCCGTTGTTATCCCTGCAACGGCTTCGACTGCCCAGCCGGCGGCGGTAGTAATCCCCTCAAAAAAGGCCACAACCTCCTTCTTGTTGGCTTCGACCGTTGCCGCCAGGCCGTCAATGGACTTGGCCAAACTGCCGGTGGCGCCGGTGGCGTCATTCGTGCCATCAACCAGACTGCCAAAGGCATTCTTAAAATGGGTGGCCGATTGGCCGACCGTCTTGGCCATCGAATTAAACTCGTTTTCGAGTTGTCCTTGAGAGTGGGAAAAGGCATTGTAAAGGACGGCAGCGGTAAGCTTCCCTTCGCTGGACAGTTTGCGAAGATCGCCTGCCGTGACCGGAATACCCTTGTTCAGGAAGGTGAGGTAATCTGTCAAAACTTTGACAGCCCTCCCGTTGCTCTCCATGACAGCCTTGAATTCATCATCATTCAAGTTGCCTTTCTGCATCGCCTGCGAGAACTGAATAGCAAAACTCGCCGCCTCTTGGATGCTCGCGCCGGAGATAACCATGGAGCGAGAAATGGCCTCTGAATAGGCCAAAGTCTGCTGTTGCGTGATATTGTAATCCGCCATGCTCCGGGCTGTTCTGACGTACAAGTCAGCCTGGCTTTCATACGAAGACCGCACCCGGTTGGCACTGGCGTACAGTTGCTCTTGGATATTCTTGAGGCTTTCCGATCCATCGGTAACAAGGCGGAGTCTGTTTTCGAGCAGCGTGTATTTATCGGCTGTTTCGACCAATGACCGGGCCATGCCTGCAACCGCCTGAACGGAAAAATACGCAAGAGCGGTGCGGGCCACGTTGCCCATGGACAGTAACGACCGCTCGGCTTTCTGGCTTGATCCTACGACCTTGCTGATCTGGTCGGAAGATAAACCAAACTGCCGGCCAAGCGAGCGGATCTCTTTCTCGGTGAGGTTGCAGGCGGAAGCGATACGCTTGAGTGCATTCTCTTGAGCATTGGACGCTTGCGTTTTGAGTAGTTGCGATTGGAGTTTTGCCAGTTGTTTCTCGGTCAAGCCGGTGACTTGCCGCAGTTCGCCCAGGTCAACGCCAATTGAATCAAAGGCGTTGCCCGCCACCGCTGACGCTCTGGCCAATGTGCTGAAACTGGAGACGACAGCGTTGATGCTGCCTTTTATTTTGTCAGGGGAAAGGGCGTTGTTGAGGGCGTTACTGATGCCGGTGGCCTGTTCGCTGACAACGGCCCGCGCTGCTTTGAGTTGCTGCTGAAGGTGCGAATAGTCGCCCTTGATTTCAACGTAGATGCCTGGCAGTTGCATTTATCGCGCCCCAGTGATGCTGCTTATTTTGGTTGCGGCGTGGCTGATGCCTTTTTCCAGCGCCGGACGCATGAACGGACGCGGCGCAACCCTGCCCCCGGTCCTCCTGCCCCACAACACCTTGACGTGGCCAAACTCGACCAGCCAGGCGTGAAAGCCTTTGCCGCCTTCCGAGTCGGTGTCACGGTTCCGCCCGGAAGCCTTGACGATATAGCCGCCGTCGATAAATTTTGATCTCCGCATTCCAATGGACTTGCGGAGATTGCCGGTCTTGTCGATGAACGCCGCCGTCTGCTTGGCATCGTCCCGGACCACCTGCGCCACCTCTTTGAGCAGGGAATCAATCACGTCCTTGTTCGCGGCCACCTGCGATTCAAGTGCCCTGGCGATGTCGGCCACAGAAACGGACCCGGTAACGATCATGGCTCAACTCCTGTTAATCCTTGTTTTGGATCGCGCTGACTGCCGCCCGCTCCATGATCTGCACACAATCAAAAACATCTTCCCGGTCGTTCCGGGGAATCTTTCGGGTGCGGAAGATGAACGGGAGCACGTTGTAATCAAACCCGATGATCCCGCCCGGTCCCGTTCGCCATTGGGTGCTCATGTCCCGGAACACAGATACCGCCACAAGGTTGTCGGGGAAGATCGTGTCCCCCCCGTCCTTGAAATTCTCCGCTTCAGACAGCAACTCTGCCGGAAGCCCGGTGCGGTTTGCTATGGTGTTTACGTCGCTGTCGCGGCCCACCAATTTGACCGCGACAGCTTCTAGTTTTTTACCCGGCTCGCTGACAGTTCCCGGTAATAGGCATTGAGGATTTCAAACCCGGCTGGCAGGTAGTTCTTGACCAATGCGCCGATGTTCTCCGGCGTACATTCGGCGTCGATCCCGTCCCAACCGACAACGATCTCGGTCAACGCCTCTTCGGTCGGCTTGTTTTTAATCCGCTCGCTGAACTCCACAATTTCTTCCCGGTTCTTGTAGCGGAAGGTCATCTTTACGGTGGTTGGTGTTTTCTTGCCCGGTTCAGTCAAGGCGACTTCAGCGGTGAACTGCGGGTTTGGATTGATTTTCAACATGGTGATCCCTCGGCACTGCGGTAAAGGTTATTGAAATAGCGGGCCGCCGTCTGCGCAGGCGACGACCCGCCCTCCTGGGGACCGGAGACTAAGATGCGTAGTAGGTCGGCGTTCCGTCCATGGTGATGACCGAGGACGTTGTAACCAACTGTTGCGCCTGCCCGCCAGGAAGCATGGAGCACCCGACAAACCCGGCAAAGGTAAGGATCTTCCCGCCCACGCCAAACTGAAACTTGAACGCCCGTTTCGCCTGGATGTCGGAAGCGGCTTTCATCGCCAGCAGGCCCGCGTCGGCAGCATCCCAGATATGATCAAACTGGTAGCTGATCGCAGAGGGAAGACCTGGGATCTGAGTTTTGGTATTTTGGTGAATGGTGGTGGTATCGACGAAGTCGAACTCGCCGCCCGAGCCGTTAACGGTCAATGCGGTGGTGATACTGGTCCCGAAGGTCAGCTTCTGCGCCCCGCCAGAGGTGAAGGTGTCGAACCCGGTGGTGTCAACGCCTTCCAGTTCATAGGTGTTGGTCGATTGATTTGCTACCCGGACAACCTTGTCCTTGAGTTGGTGCATACCCAAGATGTCGCTCAGATAGACATAGTCGCCATTGCTGTACCCGTGGGCGTCACTGGTAACGACGCCTGGGTTTGCCTTGGTGATGCCACTGATGGCTTTTGCGGTAGCAATTCCTGATTGGATTGCGACTGCAACATTCTTCCAAACAATAGGTGTAGCCATTGTTTTCTCCTTTCTGTCATCCCGACAGTAATTTGAAAGTGTTTCCGGTCTATCTCACGACAGTCCTTTCGTTTCTAGTTATGGGGCTAGGTAGCCCAAATCTGGTACTCCGTTATGTACTGGTAGGTTTTATCGACCTCGCTGTATTCCCCGACCATGTGAAAGACCAACAGCCCTTCCAGTGTCGAGGCAACGATAGCCGCCTTTATCGTCCCCATGGCCAAGGCTCGCGCCTGTTCCGGGGATTTTGCAAACACATCGACCTGATACCGATAGCGGCTCAAGCCCATGTAGCCAATCAAGCCATTTTCCGGAAGTGCGGAAATTTCCTGAAACACGACATACGGGTAAACAATGGTGGCTGATGGGTTGACCACGTTCCAGCATCCGCCCGCCACCAATGGGTTGATCAAGGTTTTCAGGGTTGCTTCGGTGGTCATCTCAGCCCTCGTTCAGCCCGGTTGAAACCATCAGGTCCAGGTCGCGGTGCTGCTCGTTGATGTCCACGACCGCTTTGATGTTGTAGTATTTGCCGCCGTACAGTACCCGCATGTCTTGGGTGATCCCTGCCCGGTATGCGATGTTAAAGGTGCCGACCATTTCACTCTGCACCGCTTGCGCAGCCACCAACTCCCGCCCCCTTGACATCCTTATCGCTGCCCATGCTTTGGCAAAGTCGGCCCATCCATCGATGGTCCCGCCCCATTCATCAGTGACTAACGCCTTTGATTGAATGGTGACAAGGTGCCGTCGCTGTCCGGATCGCAGCATCAGAATCCCCTCGCCGCATCCATGGACAACCAGTGTTGAATCGCCCGCTCGCTGTCGTTCCTACCTTCAAACCGATCAGCGATTGACAGCAACATGGCAATAATGGTGCTTTGGGGAATTTCCCCGATAAACATGGACCCGGACCCGGCGCTGGTGAAGTTGATCGCCGCCCCTCCAGCCGTTTCCGCGAGCTTCAAGGTGTTGCCGCTCACATCACGGACGAAGTAATCCTTTTTTTCCACCAGGCCAGTAGGCAACACCCCGCCACTGACCGATAACCGCACCTGCTCGCCGTCGATGAACGGATGATTCAACGCCGTCAAGGTGTCGGTTGACTCTGCCGCCGTGAATGGAACGGCATAACCGGCCTTGAAACGAATATGAATCGGGTTGTTCGCGGCCAAACTTACAGACGGCCAGCTTGCACCATCGGCAAGAACCACCCGGCCCGGTGTCCCGCTCACATCAACGGAGTATGAACCGGCCGGGAAGGTAGCAACGATCCCGGTGCTGTCCGTGTACTGGACAAATTCAACTGCCCGCAAAGGAGGCGAGGGGATCTCCTCAACAGCATCCCCATCCGGCCAGCCGTCAAGGAACAGATCGAACACCTGCAAAACGAGCGAGCGCCACTGGAACACCTCGGCCTCCACCCTTGCCGCCGCTATCAACCGCGACAGGATAGGGTCGTAGTGGCTCCCATTGGCAACGGCATCAGCCGCATCAGCCGATAGGCGAAGGTTAATCTTCGCTTCGGTCAGACTGATCGGTTCCGCTGCCGGTGCCGTCTTTTGCGAGATCGTCATTGTCATCCTTGCCTAGATTACTTTTGTTTTTATCGTCAGACTTCTTGACCTTAACGGCCCATTTTTCTGTCAAAGCAACCTTTGCTGCATCTTCCGGGACATCTTGCAACCCGGCCGGATAGTGAGTCTTGGTCACGCCGTCATGGTAGAAATCGAAGGGAATTTTTACATTGATCATCGTCCGGCCTCTATGCGGTAGGCGCCATTTTAGGAAATCCCAAGATGGCCACGGCGGCAATCGGTGCATTGCCAGCGTTCCCGTCCGGGGTGATGGTCATCCGCACATATCGCTTCGTGCCGCGATAACCGATTTTCTTCACCACGTTATCAGCCGCGAAGGTGAAGGATGCCCCGGCCTCGGTGCCAAGCAACGAACCATCGGGCACGGATGCCTTGGTGGCAAGGTTGGCGGCGTCGTCGTGCTCGATCAAAACGGTCCAGGTTGCGTCAGCGTCGGCCAGCGTTCCGGTGACAATGGCAAACTCCATCCCGTCAAACCCGGCGCAGTCGATAATGGCCGAAACAAGCGGGGTATCATCGGAGCCGACCGCAGGGGCCAGCGCCTGCCTGATCTCGATGTTATTGTGTAAATCTCTCATTGGTTCATTCTCCATACAGGGCGGGGTTTACCCCGCCCTGTATCAATGGTTATCAGGCCGCTGCGACCTTGATCAGCTTGAAGGCGTTGCTATCCGTCACCATGCCGCCTACACGTTTGCGGGTGTAGAAATGGACATACGGCTTGTTGGTGAACGGGTCGCGGAGAACGGTGGTCCCGATTCGATCCACGATGGTATAGCCTCGGCGGAAGTCACCGAAAGCGGCCACCAGGGCGTTCGCGCCGATGTCGGGCATGGCCTCGTTGTTGGCGATGCCGTAGCCAAGCAAAGTGCCAGATTGGCCGTTGGCGATGCCCTCAGCGGTCGGCGGGGTCCAGATGTACTCACCATCAACCGCATCCTTGAACTTGCGGACGGCGGCGGTGGTCAGGCTGTTCATCATCCAGGTTGCTCCCTGGCGATAACCGACCTTGAGCGCATAGATCGCGTCAATCAGGCAGTCAGCCGGGGAAACGGTTGCAGTCGGCACCTTGAAGATAGCCGCCTCACCGGTTGCCACATGCTGCACTGTGCCAAAGGCGCGGGTTGCGTCAGCCGTGGCCGCCGTGGTGTAACCCAAGATGCCCTTCGGCCTGGCGACGCCGTTGCCAGAGGTAAAAGCGGTGTTCTCGGCGCCAGCGAACTCGGCCTGCACTTCGGCGGCCAGCCATGCCTCAACATTAAAGAATGCGTCTTCGAGCATGGCTTGCGTGGTGGCCGGGTTGGCGTACAGTTCACCCATGAACGGAGTAAGCTGTGCGAGCGCGTTGGTGCCGGTTTCAGGCCGAGCGTCAGTCTCGCCCACCCACCCGGTGGCCAGGCCGTGCTTGTTGACCAATTTCTGGTAATTCGGAGTGGAAACCGAAATGACGTTTGCCAACTGCCGCATAGGGTTGCTGTGGCGGAGCAGGTCAAGAATGCTCTTGTCCAGTTCAACCGGGACAGCAAAACCGCCGTCAGGGTCCGATCCGGTCGAAAGAGCGGCCTGGATGTCGCCTTTACGGAAATAGGCATTGAAAGCGTCCCGGTACTCTTCTTGCTTCGGGTCGCCGAATGCGCCGCCGCCTGGAAACTGGCTCCGGGCGATAATGGTTTCCAGGGTGTCAACCTGAGATTTCAGGGTTGTAAGGTTGGCGATTTCGGCGTTGATTTTGTCAACTTTTGCCTCCAGCAAAGGGTCAGCTCCACCCTTTGCTGCGATCTCCTTCAGCCTGGAGTCATTCTCTGCCTTGAACTCGTGCCACGCCTTCTGGAGATCAGCCAACACTGCCTTTGGGTCGCTGATGTCGGCTCTGACAGCCTGAATGCCGCGATTATGGAAAGACTTTTTCATGTTTATTTACCTCTTAAATTTTTGGTGTATTCCTTTATTCCTTCAAATAGGTCAGCGCCAGGCGTGACCGGGGCAGCGCCAGACATGCCCTTTATTTCCAATATCAACTTCCTCCGCTCAGACCTGGGCAACCCATGTTGAGCAAGAATTGATTCAACTTTTCTAATGGTCGCATTTGCTCCGCGTTCGCTGGCGTTTGCGGAAACGTCATCGGCAGCGAGCAGGGCAGTAGCAAACCCGGCGTCAACGGCCGCCTGCCCGGATAGCCAGGTTTCCTCATCCATCAGTTTTGCGGCTTCAGACAGGCTGACCCCGGAAGCATCAGCATAAAGTTGTGCCATCACCCCATCAAATTCATCCAGCACTACAGCGGCTTCTCGCAGATCGTGGCGGTTGCCGATCGCATACACCCATGCATTGTGAATCATCAGGAACCCGGTTTTGGCGACCTGAATCTCGTCTCCGGCCATCGCAATAATCGAAGCGGCAGACGCGGCCAGGCCAACAACCTTAACCGTTACCTTGTGGGGATGTTCTCGGAGCATGTTGTAAATGGCAATCCCCTCAAAAAAATCGCCGCCCGGTGAATTGATAGAAACCGTGACATCTTTTGATCCGATAGATCGCAAGGCTGCGGAAATACGCTTGGCGGTCACGCCGTCAGTCCATCCGTCTGAGCCTATCTGGTCGTACATGGTGATGGTTGCGCTGTCGGAGTTGGCAGACACTAGGGACGAGTCCCACTTGGCCATTGCATCGGTGGGCGCGTCCCACTTGACCCCAATCGGAGTTTTTGCATTAATTTTGGGCAGTTTTTTAAGGCTCATTTCTCTGGTGCTCCTTGCTTGCCGGACTCTTCCCCGGTGGCCTTCATGGAACTGGTGCGGGTCCGGTATTCGTCGCCGCCCTCGTATGGGTTGGCCTCCAACATCTCCCGCACCTCGTTGGGGTTGTAAATCTCGGTGTTGATGCCGATCTGGAAGCCCTCCATCTGCTCTTTGAAAGATCCCCGCAGTAGCGCCCGCGCCTCAAACTTGGCGTAATACTCCGATTTTTCCTCTGGACTGAGTAGGTCGCGGTAAATGGCCTGCTCGAAGTTGATCACATAGGGCATCAGGGCGTATTGGACGAAAGCGATGCTGAATTGCTCAGAACTGGCGAAAGTGGCAGTCTTGTCCTCGGATGTCATGATGGACAGGGGCAGGGAAAAGAACAGATCAACAATCTGCCGGTGCTGAAACCGCCTTGCCTCAAGAAACTGCGAATCAATCGAGGTCATGCCCATTTGGGTCCAGGTGACGCCGTTTTCGAGCAGCGCCGCCTTGTGAGCGTTGGCAACCGACGAATAATTGTCGTTGAAATCATCCAAGAACTTCTTGGCCATGGTCCGGTCCTTGAACATCTGACCGGCAGGCATGGAGAGAACGCCGCCGATATTGGTGCCGTTGCTGAACAGCTTGGCGCCGTGCTTCTCGGTGGCCAACTCCAGGCCGATGCTTTCGCGGGCATAGGCTATCGGGTTAAGGCCCATGTACCCGTTGAGCGTCATGCCGCGCAGGTGCATGATCTTGTGGCCGGGGATAAGGTCAACCGTACCGCCTGTAGACACGCCCGTTCCGCTGCTATTCTGTGCCGGCCGGAGGACTTTGTAAAACAGGCCGTAATCGGGGGTCTGGATGACCTCCTGCACCGCTCCGATGTCCAGCGGGATCAATTCTTTGATCGGCCTGCCGGGGGCGGCTTGTGACTTGAGGGCAAAGAAGTTGCCGCGAAGGTCAAGGCAGGTGGACGCCATGCCCCAAAAATCGGAGGGGGTCATCCATGAGTTGGGCTCATCATGCAGCAGGCGGTACAGATTATGGTCGGATGCCTTGGCAACCTTCTTGCCGTCACGACGCATCAGGTGGCAGGGCATCATCTTGATGCCGTTGGCCTTGGCTTTCACGCAGGTATGCACCGACATCGCCCGCATGGCCGACTCGGTGTTGATCACTTCGCCAGACGATGTTTGCCCGCCGTACCCGGAGACAAGCAGCCGATCCAGTTCGGGGGATTTCAAGGTCATGGCCTTGGGCCTGATTCCAGACAGAAAGCCCATCAGTGGGCATCCTCACAAAAAAAGCCGCCTGCAAGGATGAGTAACCCGCAGACGGCAAAGGAAATTCGTGGATCGTACAGGTACAGGCCATAGCCGAGCAGGCCAAGGCCGCCGAGCATCAGGACTTCGCGCAATCCGACAACATTTTTCAGTTTTCTTGGCATCGAGTCATAATCTTCGGCAAAAGTGGAAAATCTTAACGATTTTGCCTTCGATTATGACTTGAATACGCGAATAAGGCTAAGAAGGAAGGGGAAGATATGGAATGAATAGCTGGTTATACGGGCAGATGAAAGCCAAACTTCACTTGGAAGATGACTCTATAATTTTCTCAAGCTCTGATCTTTTGACCCGGATGGTCCCGAATATCTTTTCAGCGGGAAGTTTTCCGGTCGCTATCCACCCGTAAACGGTCTTGGGCCGCAAGGAGAGGTAGGTTGCTACCTCGTCAGGCCGCAAAAGGGCCTTGTTTGGCAATGACATCATCGTTTATCCCCTTACCAGGCTATATTTTTCGTAAATATTCATGCCGTTCCTCGATTCTGGGTTTTTTGACATAATCTCAGCCGCGCAAAATACTGCAATCAGTGGGTCTATTTTGCACGTTCCTGAAGACTGCTTTGTTATAGATACGGCGTTGCCTTTTTGCTCTTGCTTTGCGTTTCCTACGCACCATGCCATGATAGGCTGGCCAGCGTGACGCATTGTAAATGTGGCCACTTTCAACGCGACTGTTTTTATGGCAGATGTTAATTGCCACCCTTGAGGCACCCCAACTATCCTTGACACATCAAAAACCTTTTCCAAATAATCAACTATCATCCCCAGTCCGTGCCTATCGACCCCTATTTTATCCAAAAGGCCAGACTCATCGCATGATTCGACTATTTCGATGATTCCAGACATTACTTTGTCCCATGCGCTACGGCTCTCTTCCTCGTTGAAATATATTTTACCGTCATCCCCTCTATGTGATTCTAGCCTTACAATTATCAAATCTCCATCCGCATTAAAATCTTCGTATCTTGTGGCATTCTGTTTCCTTTCTCTTATAGCTTGAGTAAAAATCCATACCCTGTTCCACAGTAACCAATCTCCATTGTCTTTATGTCTTCCAATTACAGCGAGGCCGAGCATGTCGTCAAGGCCACCACCATCAATACCTATTTCGATTACATCGCTATTATCTATTATGTATTGCAAATCGATGGTTTCATCTGCTGTTCCAGACCAGAAATCTGCCCCAGACCAACGATCAGAGCGGAGGTTCATTCCCACCTCTACGTTCCCATGCTTGGCCATGAACGCAATCATTGCGCTTTGTCCTTCAAACTCTGCTTTCCTGAACTCACGTTCAAGGAATTTTTTATCGACAGAATATCCGAGATTAGGGTTTACAAGTGGCAGGTTTTTGAGAAGCATGTGCTCATTTTTTGCAACCATAGAGTTTGGATGTTCAAAAATAACAGGAACAAACCCAGGATCAACGATTACCCCATCCCTCACGTCTCGCGCATATTTGAGTTTTTGCCTGAAGATTCCAGCAGGCGGTTCGTCTGATTGCGTAGTCAACCAAACGACAAACCCCTCCTGCCTACTTGCAAGCCCGCCTGTAGCCTCCCTGAACATATTTTCAGCCCCCTGCATCTTCCCGAAAAGGTGAAGTTCATCTACTAGGGTGCCAACGGCCTTTGTTCCTCCAACGGTATTCTGATCTGCTGCAAGCACCTTTAAGGTGGCGTTTGAATCTCTATGCGTGATGGTTTTAATGTGTGTCTGTACTTGCATGAGCGCGTCGAGGTCTTCATCGTGCTGCGCCATGTCTCTGGCAGGGTTAAAAGAGTTCCCGGCGACTTCAATTGTAGGGGCGAGAATATTGTAAGAGGCAGACAACCTCCAGTTCAGGATTAGGGCCGTCATCATAATACCAGCGGCGACCGTCGATTTAGAATTTTTCTTGGGAACAAGAATGAACCACTCCGTAATAAGACGGCTGTGTGTAGATTCGTCGTAAGCTCCAAATATGCTTGCCACAAGTTCAAACACCCATTGAGCACACGATTCTCCAAACGTTGGGCTTCCAGGAGCATCAACTATCTTTAGTTCCTTGAAAACAGCCAACGCCTCTTCCGCCCTCTCTGGGAAAATAGGGGGGGGAATGATTGACTCGCCGTTTATCAATCGTGTTTCCCAGTCAGGACATTGCGTGCTCCATTTAATATTTTTCTCATCCATTAAAAACTAGATCCCTTTAATAAGTTATCCTTAGCCCATAAAGGTTGAAGATTATCCAAGCTCCAGCAAGCCTTGAAATCTGGGTCTTCAATAGAGTTAATGTTAAAAGAGGCAATTGGCCTTATATGGTCGATGTGGATTTCGCCCCTCAGTAAAGCTTCCCATGACATCCCTTCAGAAAATTTATTTTCTATATGCAACACCAACTTTTCTCTGGTAAATCCAAACAATCTCTCGCTTGAACCTAGAACAGTCTTCTTCTTGAGCATTTGACGCAGCCTGGCCTTAAATCTTTTTTTAAGAACATGGTATGGTTTCGTCTGAAGTTTAGCATCAACTCTGCGTTGCTTTTCTCTGTATTTATCTCTGTTTTTATCCCTACACTTTTGCGCTGTTTCCCTTATCCTGTCTTTGTTTTTTTCTTTCCATTTTATTGCTGACATTCTTGCGCTATCAGGGTTTTTCTTTCTCCACTCCCTGTTTTTCTTGGCGTTTTCTCCAGACTCTACATATCTAGACGCATATTCTTTTCTTTTTGCTGCAACTTCTGGCTGTTTTATGAGCTCACGAACTCTTGATCGCCAACATGGAATACACATGCTCCTTAGCCCGTACTTTCCGCCCTTGTTTATATGGTAATGTTCCCTGTCTGCTGGCTTTTCTTCTCCGCATTTCGTGCATTTTTTAAACACCACGTCAGTATTCATTTAATGCTCACCACCTTCGGACCTTCCATCGCCTTGAACCTTCCCTTGCTTGCTTCCTTGGCCGCTTCAGCCTTTTCTTGCTTCTTCCCCATCTTTTCAGATGCCTTTCCATGGACGTATGGAGCGGCCGCAATTGCCATCTTATCCCTCCTATCTTTTGGCTCTTCAGGGTTACGCATCACCATGAGCATATAGTCGAGCGGGGTCATGTCGGATTTAGCGGCTTCAACAATGGCCTCGCGCTCACAAGCAGCTACAGATTTATCTTTCTTGGCCCCCTTGGGCCTCCCCGATCCAGGCCTATATCCTCCGCGTGGCATCTTCACCTCTCAGTTTTGATTGTTTTGATTCAACAGACTTTTCAATTTGTTCCCGTTTTTGCGTATAAAAAAATCATACACAAGAAAAAAGTCTACGGATGAGTTGGGCAGCGGTGTCCGGCGCAAAAAGGCTGTGGAGATTTGACCGGCCCCCTACCACCTCGCCCTCTCGCCTCCCTCTGCCGTGGTCTTCGATTGGTGACACTCCTTGCAGATGGCCTGAAGATTACCGTCATCGTCACGACCGCCAACACTCAGGGGAATGATGTGGTCCACCTCTTCTGCAACCGTAACCTTTCCGCTCTTGGAGCAGGTTTGGCACAGATACCCATCGCGCTCCATTATCCGCTGCCTTCTTCGCATCCACGGCCTTCCCCGCTCGCGCTCAACAACCTTCGACTTGACCACCTTCGTATCAATCACTTTCACTTTTGGCTTTATCGTGTTGAGTTTTCCCATTCCGTTAAAATACCATTATTCCGAATATATTACCAATTTTGCATTAAACAGGAAGGAATTGACATTGCGCCGTTAGAACCGCTTTGACGGTGGCGGTCATTCTTTCACCCTCCCCTCTACCCTGATTGGGGCTTCTTTGGTAACGACACTGATGTCGTTACCAAAAACATTCCTCCACCTCTGCCCTGATTGGGGCTGTTCTGGTAGATCAATTACGCTTTGTTCTGCTGATCTCCCAAGAACGATTTTGGCGTTGTTACGACAACGCATCCACTCTTCAGGTGTATCTGCACAGTCGAGCCAGTCTTCCAACACTTTTACGGCAAGTTCACGTTGGGGGTCCATCGCCTCGACTTGGGCGGCGCGGTCTTCCCACATGGCTGCGCGTCGTAAGTTTAATTCGTTTGTGCATGTCATACTGGTATATGTTGCAATCTCTTCAAACCAACCAGAAAGTTCTCTCATCCACTCAGCTATTTGCTTTGTGTTCATCCTCTCACCCTAAAGTCTCTTTCATCAACCAGATACTCGCACATGAAAACGATATGCCCAGGCGGCTCAATCCATGTGCTGTTCGGTATAGCCCTTGAAGTCCTCCGCAAGCAATGCTCGCATCCATCGCGCCATCCTTCCATGTCGTTGCCGACTCCTTTGCATCTGGCGTAATCACTTGGCAGGTTCACGCACATCCTCCCGCATCACAATGATAGCCGCCGCAAGGTAGTTGATTGCCCCGAGCAGTTCGGCAACCCCACGCTCACCGCCCAAATTCTGCGCCTCGATAGTCTTCTTGCAGACCTGGAACAGCGGCCCACCCAAGCCCACGCGCCGGGTGATCTCGCAAATCTTTTGCTGCTCGAACGGTTCACCGTCTTTTGCGTGTCGCTCTTTCCCCTTGCCGGCCTGGGCCTGTTCAAGTGCCTCCTTGAGCACTCCGAAGAGGGAAACATACCCGGAATCAACCTCAACATGCACCATATCCATGCTCCTTGCCATACCTTCCATTTGCTCACCATTTGCCCTGTGTTTGATTTTTAAAGTCATTCGTCCCGATGTATACGTTTTGCTTTTTTCTTCAATCTGGCCGCAAATCGCTTTGAATTTGCCCGTCAGTTACAAACTCTGCGATGTGCGATTTCATGCTGACCATTTCGACCGCCTCTTCAATCGTTAACTCCTTTGATAGCGCTTTGAGGATGATCTGGATTCTCTCCTTGTTCCGCTCGACCTCTTCCGGCGTCAAGTCGTGCATACTGGTGGTGTCTGAGAGCTGCAAGGTGTCGCTCTTTGGTTGCGGCGGTCGTGCTCGATGCTCCGCGACCGCTTCCAGGATGTCAGCCATAGACGGAAAGAACCGGCACCGCTTACGAACGGCCATTGCCGCGGCCTCAAACTGTGCCGGCGTCACGCCCTCGCTTTGCAGATCCTCCAGGTACTCGGTGGAAATTCTGGCCAGTTGCTCGTTGCCATACCCTGCCGATCTAAACCTGATGCTCCAGGAGTACACCGCCCGCTTGACCGTCATCAAAGCCAACGTGTTGCTGTTGTCGCTGCTCATCGTTCAATGCCCTCGCTATTTGTTCGCCCTGGATGGTGAGGGCGTCTCGTACAGTGTTTGCCCTGGGCATTCCTTGCCGAGCAGTTTCGCGTTCAAAATACTTCGGATTGCATGATTGCCACCCTGAAACGATTGCTCGCTCAATGGCTGCGTTTGGGTCGATCTCGTACATCTCAAAACACTTCATGGCGTCAGCACAGGCAAGTTTCAGGGCGTAAGGAGTAAAGGGTTTTTTCAGCTTTTTGCGATGCTCAATAAAAGCGTCAACCACTTCACGGCGAATCATAGGGTTGATCGAATCATAATCGAACGCGTCGTTTCCGTTTTTTTTGCACCTATTCTTTTCTTTCTTTTCTTCTCTTTCCTTTACTTCCCTTCCCTTCCCTTCCCTTCGTGGTGTTTCCGTGACGGAAACTATTGTTTCCGGGCCGGAAACCATACTGATCGTTGAGTTTCCGTGACGTAAACCAGGTTTTTCTGGCAATCCGCCTCCACGTTTTGCGTAAACTGCGTCAAGATTTGCGACAAAATTATCGCTCCAGATAATCCCTTTGGCGTGTAAATCGGGGTCGATTGCGTCCAGTCCGGAGAGGGTATTTAGGATCTCCGTAGTTTCCGGTCCGGAAACTCCGATCTTTGCCGATAGATATTGAAAATTAGCCGGAGAGTTAAAATCATAAAAGTGTCCGGGGGATGATCCAAGGATCTCCAAAATCTTGAACCATGCCGCGTATCCGTTGTTCCCGTAAAGGCGTTCGAGAATAAAAATTGTGCGGCCACTATTGGTCTTGTGCGGGAAATACTCAACCGTGGTTTTTTTGGGCCTCATTAAAAATTAAAACCTCAATTTAAACCGATTTATTAGAAAGTTAGTTCTCACTCTTCTTTGATTCGTTCAAGCAATTGTTGCACTCAACATCTTCTCCTAAAATCGGTTCAAGGTGAACGTGTGAACCCATGAAATTAAACAAAGCCACAACCTTTATCGCGTGGTCTTGACAGCAATTCGTCGGCCCTGATGGTGTGTGAGCAACGCAGATCGCCGGAAACCTTGCTTTATCCATTTATCTTCTCCATTTTCAATTTGTTGTCGGTTCTAATGCCCTTCAAAACAACCTCAATTGCGTGGTTTTAGATTGATGTTTCACTTCAGGTTTATCCGTCAAGCCTTTGTATTTGTGTTCGTGGTTGCACTCTGCACACTTCGGATTATTAACCGACTGGTGCTGTTTGCACCAGTCGGTTGCCTGCTGCGGTGTTGGGAAATATCCCCAAGTTGAGGCGTTGCGCGGGCAGTATTGGGTCATTCGGCCACCTTTTTCCTCTGAACAAGACCTTTTATCCCGTAAACGATTTTGGCCTGCTCCTTTTGGGAAAATTGAGCGCACTGCTCCTTTTGGGAAAATTGAGCGCACCGCTCTTTCTGGAATCCCCATTCATCGTCAATTGGGCTTGTCGGTAGAGCAAAGTTCATCCTGATCCCCTTGTCGCACAGGTATATTCTCTTTGTACAATCCCCCCACCTCTTGCTTTCAGGCGGGGGAAAGTTGGAGCAATCGTCGCAAAAAATGGTCATTGCAATCTCATTGACTCGAAAAGGGGTCGGGGTTGTTCGTTCACTCCTCCACCCCACCAGATTCATTCCACTCAGACAAAGTACGGTCGCACAATTCAACCACATCCTTCGGGACCAGGGCTGTACATTTCCCCTCGCGGTAGTCGAAGTCCGCCCATGTGCGGATCACCCGCAGGGCCCGAACCAGTTTTGCAACGTCGGGATAGGTTTGTTGTCCGGCCATCACGCCACCTTCCCGCCAAGCCGCTCACGCATAGCCACCATGAATTGTTTGATCCATGATTGATCCATTTTTCTGGTCATCTTTTTCAGTTTAAAAAGGTGGGCGGTGATGTCGCGTTCGCAACTTCCGCACACCTGCGCTATATCATCGGTTTGGTATTCAAATTTAAGGGAATACACGACTGTCTCTTTTTTGCCGCAAACGTCACAGGTGCTTTTAAACTCGTCCATGTTCACCCCTCCACCTTTACCGGAATCCCGGTAGCTTCCTGAACCATCTTCTTGAACATCTCCGCGTCACTGTTGCCGTCCGAAAGGTGCAAAAGGTGTGTCGCCCTGCACCTGCTCAAATCGTTGGCCTTGAGGAAATCAATAACCTTCTCGATGGAGAAATGATTCTCCCGCACCCGTTTGGCCCTGGCCGGATCGATCATGCCGGCATTGACGTTGCGCTCAAGGATTGCTTCGCTGAAGTTGGCTTCGATCATAATGATGTTGATTCTGTGAAACCTGTACTTGCAATACGCTGTGTCTGTTAAGAACAACAGCTTGTCCCCCGATCTGTCTTCAATGAAAAAACCTATCGATCCCGGAGAATCGTGAACGGTATCAAACGGCCTAACGCTCCACGGACCCAATGGGGCAGTGTGGCACACTGCAAACATTCCGTTTTCAAGCGTTTCATGGATAACATGCGCCCTGTGTGACAGTTGGATGTCAAGGTTTTTGAATGTCTCGAGTGAAGCAAACACGTCAATCCCCGCGGCCATAACCTCTTTTATTGACCTGGAATGATCGCCATGATGATGAGACACCAAGCACCCATCCAGTTCCGAGGTTTCAAAGTTCAGCTTCCTCCTGATTTCCTTCCATGGCAGGCCGCATTCTAGGAGTAGGGCCCGCCCCCCCGAAAGGAGGCGGTAACAATTGCCTTTTGATGATGATCCCAAAGTTTCAACGGTTATCATCTGGTCAACCAGCCACAGCAAACGGAGGCGCGTCAACCCCTACCTCTTCCACCGCCGCCTCGATCACCTCTCCGGTTTCGTGGTTGATGGTTTCACCCGGTTTCACGTCATCATTTTCCATGGGAAGCGGAACCGAGTTTGCTTCGGCCGCATACTCGGCGTCAAACGATCCGCTTCCGTTCTCGGCCTGTGAAAGCCGAACGTAGTCGTCGTCTATCTTTTGGCTATCGATGGTGATTGCCCCGTATGCTGCCCGGGCAATTGTTTTCTTCGCCATTTCCTCGTACCAGGTTCCCCAAAATTCTTGGGCTGCGTACTTGGGTTTGCGCTTATCGATATCGGCCTTGGTGAAAACGACCAGCTTGTTTTTCTCCGGGTTCGACTTGTAGCTGTGATAGTAAAAACCACCCCTCAATTCCCCGCGGTCAAAATCATCATTGATATGAAACTCGAACGATTCGACCTTGTTGGTTTCGCTCTTCTTGATGGATTTGAAGTGGTCCTTTGTGTAGACCAGTTCAACGGTTACTTCCGGAAAGTCGAGCGCGTACTTCGACGCCTTGAGTTCAAGCCCTCGGTACCCAAGCATCGTGTTGATGTCGTACTTGCCGGTCGAATTGTTCTTGTACGGGATCAGGTTGATGTGGTTTTTCTCCATGGGGTCAAGGCCAATCCTGGCGCAAGCAACTACGCTCCTGGCCAGCGACTCCATGTTGACATTCTGCCACACCACCGGCACGGCATCTTTCCACTTGTCACCGTCAGCCTTTGCTGCTCGTTTCATTTCTGCTTTCTTGAGAACGTCATCGATCACCATGAAATAGTTTTGAGCCAGGCGTTTCTGGAAATTGGTCAAGGCGACCTCGCCAACCCCCGATCCAAACTCATTGACGACCTTGGACATGAAACGCTCGGACATCGTTGCTTCGGTTTTCGCTACCGCGTTATTTTCAGACATGATTTTATCCTTTTGAAGTTTTAAGAAATTCCGAATGGTTGGTTACTGAATAGATACCCGCAAAGCCTTATCCGCCTCGCTCACCACCAGCTTGACCACCTGGCAATCAATCGCTACTGGAGCCGTCACGCTCTCTGAATTGTCGATGAAAACCACCGGAGCAAACCCATGGTGCCGCGACAATGCCCGGATGATATCCAGGCCTGAATTGACCTTGTTGCCATTGTTGACGGAAGGATAGGGCACCCCGTCCACTGTGCAGACGCACGTTTCAGAGATACCGCCGTTGATTGCGGTGTCGAACAACTTCCAGTTGACCAATGAAAACTTCTCGTTGATCGATGATTCCAGCCTGGAAACCTTCACCTTGATAAATTGCTCAATCAGGAAAAGAATCTTTTCGGATTGCTCGAACTGCTTGGCGAGGTCCTTTTCCTTGGCCTTCAATTCGGCAATGCGCCGGCGCTGAATCTCCGCTGATTCGATGGCGGTTATCTGGCGGTTGATGGTGTCGAGTTCGGTTTGTTTGGCCGCCTGGCGCTGATCAACTTCGGCGAGCAGGGGACCGGTTTCGCCTTTAAGGGCTATGATTGCATCAAGGATTGCATCCCGCTGCTTGATCAGTTCGACGTGTTCTGGCAACTCGGTTGCGTCCGGGATGGTAAATGTTGAGTTGATCGCTTCTTGCAGTGTGACGGCCTCTGTTTGCAATTCTTCCATGGCAGTCTGGTTGGTCACGATTGCCGCCTTCTTCTCTTCCAGCGAAGCCACAGCCTCTTTCCATGCCGCTTCGTTGGCCTTGCCGTCTGCGATAATCGTTTCGAGCGCTTTTGATTTGGCCCGGTTGAAATCTGCCTCCTGCACGGCAAGCAGGTTTTCGGGGTAATCCTGGCCGCATGTTGGGCACGATCCGCCTGGGGTAAACTTGAGGGCGTTCTGTTCGGTCCATCTTGCGGCAATGCGCCGGCTGGCTTCCTTGTGCTTTTCAATCTGCAATTCAAGCCCTGCAATGCCACGGTTCCAGCCGTCAACCTGCAAAGAGAGAACTTGCAGCCGGTTGGAGATGTCGTGCAACTGCTTGCGCTCGCTGCTCACGTCAGGCACTGATGCGGCGTGTTTGTTTTTCAGGTTGATGATGGCGGTTTCGATGCCGGCCAGTTCCTTTTGCTTCTCCGCTACCTGCCCACCGGACAAGATACGGATCTTCTCTTCCCGGATCGGCGCAAGTTCTGCGGCGACTCGTTGCGCTTTCGTGGCGAGGACTTCCAGGTTTCCGCCTGGATCTTCGGGAATGGCCCTGGTAGCCTCATCGATTCGCCCCGGTATTCCGGTCAACTCTTCGTTGATCTTCTTGCGCGTGGCCGTCTCGACCTTCTTGGCATCCTCGATTGATCGCTGCTTGAGGATTTGATACAGGGCCATGATGCTGTCTTTGTCGGCGGTTGTGGTCATGGAGTCGAGCACTTCGGCGTCACTCACTTCCGGACACATCCCCATCAACATCTGGCGCCGTTCCTGCCAGGTCAACTGTTCGTTGAAATAGGTTGGGCTCATCAGGGCCATGAACAGTTTTTCCGGGGCAATGGCGTCGATGAATTTCTGAAATTCCCCTTTTGATTTGGGCACGCCATCGATCCAGTAACCGGCAACGTGTCCATCAAAGACGCGCTCGGCCGATCCTCTCTTTTTGGTCCACTGCTCGGAGTAGACCTTTTTGAGTTCAACTTCCTTGCCGTTGATGTCGAACAGGCCGGTTACTTCGTGGTCAACTTGCGGGATAACCTCGCCCTGGTCGTTGCGGGTCTTGATGTCGAAATCAACCTTGCCCTGGCTGTCCTTGTTGAACAGGAGCCAGAGAACGGAGTCATAGATGGTGGACTTCCCGAGGCCATTGTCGGCGTGGATCGAGGCATTTTTCCCGTCTTCAAGGTCAAGGGTGAAGTTGGAAAAGCCCTTGAAGTATTTCAGTGTCAGTTTTTTCAGTTTCAAGATTTAACCTCCAGGTTAATCAAGCAGCGAATGCACATGGCCGCCGTCTGCACCAACTCGGTGCGCAGATAGTCCAAGTTTGCGCCATCCTTGTAATGACATCTGAGCGCGGCCCGTAACGACTCGGTGCGCAGATCGTCCAAGTTTGCGCCATCCTTGTAATGACATCTGAGCGCGGCCCGTAACGACTCGCCGGATTCTTCGGCCATGATTGCCACCTGATGCACGATGTCAGTCGGCCATGCCGGGTGCAATGATTCGGCCCGCTTCAACTCCACCAGGGCAGCGGTCACGGCGGCGGCAACGGCAGGACGGGACATCATCTTGTTGGCATCGAGAAAGTCTTGTTGTCGGTCTATTGAAAATGTGGTCATTGGTTCTCATCCTCCCAAATTTTTTCAATCATGTCGCACACCTTTTCTCTGGCTGCCGGGGTCAACTTTGCAATTTTCCCCCATGATATTTCACCTGTTTCCTGTATTCTTTCGTTCAACATTTCCCAAACCTGCCCCCAGTACCATGAGCAAAACAGGTGTTCTGTAACGCTATGGCAATCCATGCAGGTTCGATTGTTTTCCCGTCGTCCATCTGAAACGCCAGAGAAGAAGGAATATTCTTCTCCGACAGGAATAACTCTCCCGCACTCAACGCATTTCCAGTTCTTTTTTGCGGTGGGGAATGTTGTTGAGGGCTCAAAATCCCAAAGGTCGCTATGGTCTATGCCGTCGCCAATACATGCGCATTCCATCACATCACCCCCGGCGCCGGCAGCGCCAACCGTGCAGGCCAACCGGCAACGGCATGTAGTTGTTGTTGCAGCTTCGCGTTTGCGTTGATCAGCTTGGCATGGTCCACCTTCTCTTCCCGCGCCTTCCGCCTGCGCATCATCACCACGCCCACCCTGATTTCCAGCGCCACATCGTCTATGGTTAAAATATCGTCCTTTCTCACTTGACCCACCCAATCCCCGCTTCGATTGACTCGGCAGACCGACGCTTGAGCCTGTCGTGGATCTCGCCAAGGGTTTTGTTGCCTTCGTCGGCGTCGCAGTCCTCGCACACCAGCCCGCCGAGGAAGCGGCTATCGTTCAGTTCTTCGCGCTGAAAATCGGCATCGCACCAGCAGCATTTGACTTTTTCCTTTTCCATGTTATTCTCCTGATAGGTCCATTGCGTTTCCCCTTTGTTACCCCTCTGCCAGCGCCAACTGACAGAGGGGTTTTTTTGTTACTTGTCCTTCGCCTCTATCCTGTGGCATTGCAGGATTATTGATCCGGAACCCATGTGTCCTTTTTCTTCTGAAATGCAATCCTTGTGGATCTCGACAACGGCATCGTTGAGTTTCACATGGTCAGTGCATCGATCTTTCTTGAGGCAGTTCCAGCATGGTGTTACCTGTGAGTAAGACATTTTCTCTCCTGTTTTGTTTTTGGTTGATGGTTGAAAAGTTCCGTGTCTCTCCACGGTGTCACGCCTGGGTTGGCGCGGCGGCGTTCCCTTTCCTGTGGTGTTTTTGACTTATCGCTTCACCAGATCGATCATCGTGGAAAGCTCCGTCGCCTTGGCGTCAAGGTTCTCCAGTTTGTTTTTCAGCATGGCCTTGGCCACCTGCTTGACTGCATTGATCTGGTCTGGTGTCAGTTCGTAGGTTTCAAAAGCGCTGTCGGTCGTCGCCTTGTAATCCTCCTTGGCGTGGTCAAGATCGCGCTCTGCCTGGACAACGATATTCAGGCATTCTTTCATTTGTGATTCGTCCATAGTGTCCTCTTAAATGGTTATTCTTCGTCTAGGTCAAAAGCATCTTCCCATACTTCCGCTATCATATCGCACACCATGGCGCGTGCTCCTGGGGTGAGGATCGAAAGCACAGATTCGGATATTTCTCCATGGCAATCGCGCACATGCTCACGCAGCATGTATTTGATCTCTCCATAGTAAAAGCCAGCCGTGAAAAGGTTTTTGCGGATAGACTCGCAATTGGCGCATGTTTTCCAAGTCTCCACCTTTCCCTCGAAGACAGTTGTTTCCGAGAGGTATTGCTCGCCACGAGCGATGATCATTTTACACTCGTGGCACTTGTGTTCTTTCCTGGCCACTGGGCGGGTTACATTGAGAGTGGTGCAACACTCGTCCACCTCGCAGAAAACTGTTGCGCAATCCATGGTAATCCTCAGTTGAATTGTTCCCTTGCCCACGCATACAACCAACAGGCGTCCGCGTGGTTGTCGTCTATCGGGTCAACGCCCCACCGGTTCCGGTAGGCGTCCATCATCATCTCCTTGCTGGCATTGCCCTTGCCGGTGGCGAATGATTTCAAGGTAGTGCTCGGGCAATCGGTGTATTCAATGCCATTGATCTCACACACCTTTGTCAAGAAGGCCAGCATACCGTTCAACACCTCATTGGCAGCCCTCCCCCTGGCGTGTGGACGTTCGTACACGATCAGGTCAGGCTTTTGCAGGATTGTGATTTCAAGCAGCCACGCCTCGAACCTGATAAAGATCATCCCCCGACTGTCTCCAGGCTTCTTGCGGAAATCTTCAACTCCTGATGTCGAGTTGTTGCACCATCCGGTTTTTGTGGCCATGTCGAGAGCCAGTATCTTCCTGGTCATCGTGCTGCAATCCTCAAGTAGTGGTTAATCAACCTTTCGTTGATCATCTTGCCCCGTAAGAAACTGGGCTTGTACTCTTCCCGTCCCCGCGGCTTCCGCTTGTGCCGACACTTTGGATCCTGGTCCGTGTCGCGGTATGTCGTGACCACCAGGTTTCCGTCCAGCACCACGACGATGCCGAAACTGCTCATCTTGCGGACGCCGCGTTCGTCAACCCGGATAATCTCGCCCGACATAATCACCGCTTCCACCGTGGCACGGCCAATGTCCCGCCGCGTCATCTGCTCGAAGGCGTGGTTGGTGTACTTGATCTCGGGCCCCATCAGCGCAACCCCACCAGTTGCCGTTCCATCACCGACGGGTTGTAAATCACGTCATTGATATTGAACGGGCGGTTGGCCGGGGCTGGCTCGACAAACTTTGTTTTCTTGGGCCGCGACTGTTCCAGCTTTTCGCGGGTAACGGTCGTTTCCCCCTTTTTCTTCCAGGTGGAAAGCGTGGACTCTGGCACACCGAACATCATGTACAGTTGCAGGGCCGTGTGCCTGGTGTTGTCCGGCAGGAGCAAAAAGGCCGGCTTGTTTGAGCGGTTCGTCTTTGGCTTCCGCTCCTCTCTTAACGCAGCACTTATTTTGCAACTCTCTTCCGGGTCAATCAGCATAGACGCCGGGATTTCATCAGGCCGGCCGCCGGTATCCCATCGAAAGTACAGCGTGGACCTTTTTATCCCGCGCTCCATGGCCAAACGCCTCATCCCGTACAAGCTCCTGGTCCCGTCAGGGTTCGCCACCCAAAAAAGCGCCCTTGCCTTCGCATCCCGGCGGTCGATCAATTTCGGGTCGCAATCTCTTCGCTTCATCTCGCCTTCCCTCCAATCAGTTGATGTGCAACTGCGCTATTTCGTCCATCTGTCTGAAAAACTCGGCCACTGTTTCGGGGTCCGCGCCCTGCGCCAGCGTTTCGCGCTTGACACTCTCGACTGTCTCCGGCACGGTCAAGCCCTTGTAGGCCGCCAACTTTTCCAGGTCGAATTTAAGCTGCTCCTCCATATCGCCACCGCTCACAGCCAGGCGCCGGCGATGCCGTTGACCAGGATCAGCACCAGGCCGGCGAAGGAGAGGAAGCCCCATATCATGGGCATGATTTCGTTGTTTCTGGCTTTGATCAGCATTTCCGCATCCCTCCTCTCACCTTGTTTCGTTTGTTATGCTCACGCAGCGCCACCGGGCCGCGAAGCGCTATGTCTGCCATCAGCGCGTTGTGCGACTGATCGGTTATCTGCTGCACCCCGCCGCGCTCCAGGATATCGGCCACCCGTTCGAGCGCCGATGCGAGCCGTTGGGCTGTCTGTTCGGTCAGCGGTTGCATGTTCTACGCCCTCTTGTGGCTGGCCCGGTGCAGGCAGATACGGCGGCCTGTTTGCGTCCGGTACATCACCTTCATGCAACCGGAACAGATTCCGAAAAAGCGGAAGAATGATTCGATCCATCGTTTGATTTTTGGTGCGTTCATTTTTGCCTCCGTTTCATTAAAAGTGACGATGCCGTTGACTTGTCATCACCAAGATGAAAGCCGCAGTTGGCCAACAGCCAAGGGCTGCTGACGGGTGATAACCTTTGTTTTGCGGGGAAGAGTGGAAGCGAACGCCTCAACTCTCGATTTTGCGAGTTGGTAAATTTCCCGATACTGGAGCCGTTGAGACATGCCGTCTTCTATGGCATTGGCGGCTACATATTCAGCGGTCCCGAGAAATTGCAGTTGCATGGAACTGAGCAGGTCGCGGAATGATTTGCCGTAACGGTCCTCGATGACGAACAGGCACTTGTAAACGGCGTTGGTGATAGTGGGGTAATAGCGTGGGGCGTTCTGGCTTCCTTGCGATTGAGCATAAGCAACGAAGGCTTTGATGGTTTCGGTGATCTCTTTACGGGCTATCTTTCCTTGCGCCCTGTTCTCTTTCCAGGAAAGGTTTTTCTGGTTGGCAAGGGCCTGCTCCATAGCGGAGAAGGCCTGGTCATATTTGATCTTCCACTGAAGGGCTTTTTTCCCGGTGAACCCCATGGCCAAGATTGAAAACCCGCTCTTGGTCATCTCGAACATGGGCCGGCGCTCGCCCTTGTCGTCCAGGTATGACGACTCCCTAAAATTCAGGATTCCGAAGTTTCCGTTGTCATTTTCATGGTGGCCAACCGGCTTGGATTTCAGCCCGTCCGGTTGCTGGCAATCTGCCATTATCCTGTGCACAGATTGCAACACGTTCTTGTGTTGCTTCCCGAACTTCTCAGCCACGTCGATTGAGGTGGTGAAAAGCTGGCCGCCTTTTTCCCGAATGAACGGGCTGTCAGTTGATAGCTCTTTCATTGCTTCACCTTTTTGTTTTGGTTTGCCACGCTCCACGCCATGAAAACTTTTTGACGAAGAATATTTCCATTGGAAAGCATCCAATCTTCAAAAGAAACCCCAGATATGGACTCAAGGCGCTTTGCCTCGACCCTCCCAGGCCTTCTATTTTCGCAAAATATATTCGCCAGCGTTCCCGGCTTGACGCCTAGCCACTCTGCCACTTGGTATTGTTTAATTGTTTCCATGACCTCATTTGTATTCCAAATGAAAACAAGTGGCAAGTATTATTTTGTCATTTTGGTTGCTTTTTGTTTTCAATGTGAATATGTTGCTGTTAACAGGAGGAAATGCGATGGTTATCGAAAACAATTTTCTCGACGAACTGCGTAAAATCATTGACGATAGACCCCGTGGCTATCAGTCAAAGATAGCAAATGCCGTAGGGGTGAAGGTTTCAACCTTCTCTAATATGGTGTGCGGGAGGCGCGGGATGGACGAAGATACCAGGCGCAAGGTGGCTGCATTCGTTGGGATAAATTATGAGGATGTGGCGGCTTCTTCATTCTCGGGCACCATGTCCAACTCGATTGCAACATTTGGCAACCATTCGGTGACAGCTACCAACGGATCGTCGGTCAACATCAGGTCGGCTTCGTCAAGCGTCGATGATTTAACGTCCACCGAGAAAGATGCTATTCGCATCTTGAGGAAATTGGGGCCGCAGGCGTTCGAGGCGATTTTGCTATTCGATGAGGTCGGCAATGAAACCATCCTGAACCGCTGCGTTGACCGACTTCGGAAGGCTAGGGTTATCTTTGGGTAGATTTCCCCGGTCTGCACAACCCGCACAAATTGCCGCCCATTCGTGAAATATTCTCAATAGTCGGTTTCCAAGGACAGCCACAGGGAGTTGTGGTACTTACCTGTTCCCGGAGAGATAAAAATCAACCGGGGGAACGCTATGGAAGGACAAGATCTATCGTTCATGGGAGGATTGCCGCCAGTGACAATCAAGGCTACGAACGGGGCGGTCGTGGATTGCAACATCACCTACAAGATTGTTTTCGAGCACAGGGAGCCCGATAGCCTGCGGAAATGGGCGGAGCAGTTGCGTAAAACAAAACTGGAAATCGCGGGGTAGAGAATGGCAGAGGAACAGGTTGTCAACATAGAGAGCAGCGACGGCCGGCCGATCAATATCACGGCAGAAGATGGCGCCACGATGACCGTCAACATCAATTCAACCGTGAACGCATACACCTACCCTGCGTGGCTTGATGAAGAGGTGCGGCGGAGGTTTACCTGGAACGATGAACCATAGGGGGCGTGAATATGGCGATCAAGCTTACTGTGGCGAAAGTCCTCACTCCTGTAATCGTAATCCTGGTGATATGGCAAGTTTCCGTGAATTCCGATAGCAGCAACAGGCCTACCGAATCAGATAAGCAGGGCGCCACGGATAGTTTCTTGATTGCGAAAGGGCAGGAGTCTGTATTGTCGAAACTCAAGGATCCAAAATCGGCAGACTTCAGACGGGTCTATTTGTTGAGGTCCAAAGACAACATGGCGGCTATCTGCGGAGAGGTGAACTCCAAGAATGCTTTTGGCGGTTATGTGGGGTTCCAGCGCTTCATCTCTTCCGGAGCGCCAGAGGCAACATTCCTCGAAAACGAGCCCCATATTTCGGGGAGTTTCCAGGAGCTATGGAATCGACTTTGCAAAAAATGATTCAAATGGGAGGGCGAGCCGTGAAAATTGCAACGGTCAGCATGGCGGTCGCTGCGTCCGTGATGGTGTCGCTATGCTCGAATGCTTTTCCCGAAGAAAAGAAGCCCGAGCACTGGAAAGTGGTTTGTGAACGGGTAAGCGAAATGGCGGAACAGATAATGACCGCCCGGCAGAAAAACCTGCCCATGTCTGACGTGATGGTAATCTTGGATTCCGATTATCATCACAAAATGGTTTTGGACGCTTACGAGCGCCCAAGGCTTTTTGGCTCAGAAGCAAAGGTTGACGCCATCTACGACTTCAAGAACGATTGGTACATGAGATGCGTTAAGGCCTACAGGAACGAGAAGTGAGGACAAGTCAATGTCGGTTCGCCCTCATCCGCAACAGCACCTTCCGGCCCATGCAGATAAGTGGGTCATCGATTTCAAGGGGCAGGATGGGAAGCGGCAGCAAATAGTATTTGCCGGTTCCGAGGCGGACGCGAGGCATTGTGAACAATCATTCCGTATCAAGGCGCGGGGGATCTCGGTCAACAGGTTCCCCGCGCTGCTCGAAGTTGTCCATTCATTCATTGAATCATACGCACTAGACCACCAGCCGAAAGGCACTCAGCGCCTCAAGGACAGTTTCAAGCGACTGCTCCCATACTTCGGGCGGTATCAATTCCAATCACTCACCACGCAGTTGATAGAGCAGTACAAGCGCAACCGCCTGGCCGACGGGGTGATCCCTTCGACCATCAACAAGGAGCTTGCGGCCCTGTCCTCGTTTTGCAAGTGGGGCAGGGATCAAGGGTACTGCGCGGATGACATCAGGATAAAAAGGTTTCCGAATAAGCTCACCCGGGCGCCGATGATGGATGTGCCGAGCCGGCAGGAGGTTGTCTTGCTGCTCCGGGCTATTCCGCGGAAAAAGCGGCCAGCGTTTGCCGTGCTCTATTACCTTGGCCTACGGTCGCAAGAGGTCCGGGACATCAGACCCGATTCAGTGCATTGGAGCCGTGGCGTGGTCCTGGTGGTGGGGAAGGGGAATAAACAGCGAATCGTGCCGATCAATCGGAAGGCCGCGGTCTACCTGCGGCACCTTCCATTCTATGCGCCGGGTGATTTCCGGCAGATATTGAAATGGGCGGCGAAGCGGATAGGGGCCAGGACATTGAACCCGCATCTGTTCCGCCATG
>Ga0074197_1000441_pt1 | contig 52402 bp, 44 predicted proteins | sample EPASupsiteSAE305_FD_64526 | JGI IMG/M metagenome (GOLD analysis project Ga0074197, IMG submission 64526) | Bioremediated contaminated groundwater microbial communities from EPA Superfund site, New Mexico - SAE3-05 reassembly with SPADES | ecosystem: Environmental > Aquatic > Deep subsurface >...
GTCGGCTGGCCGGAGCTTCACTGCAGGGGTTGCCCGGCACTGCCCAACTGGTGGATGGCGAGCTGCAGGTGATCCCCCGGCCCCAGATCGAAGACCTGGCCATCCTGCCTTCTCCCTATCTGGCCGGGTTGCTTGACACGCATATCGCTAACGGCATGGTCTGGCAGCTCTCCCGTGGTTGCCCCTATGCCTGCGAGTTCTGCTACGACGGCATGGGTGACCGCAAGGTGCGGCGCTATCCGCTGGACCGGATGGAGCAGGAACTGGCCTATCTGGTCAGCCGCGGCGCTTCCCAGATCTTTGCCCTGGATTCCACCTTCAATACCGACAAAAAACGGGCCAAGCACCTGCTGCGCCTGATCCGTGAGACTGCGCCGGATGTCCACTTCCACTTTGAGGTGCGTCACGAACTGCTGGACAAGGAACAGGCCCAGCTGTTTGCGCAGCTTACCTGTTCCGTCCAGATCGGCCTGCAGAGCGCCGATCCGGCCGTGGCCGGAGGGGTGGGCAGAACATTTAACCGTGACGAGTTCACTGCCAAGGTGATGCTGTTGAACGACTCCGGCGCCACCTTTGGTTTTGACCTGATCTACGGCCTGCCGGATGATACCCTGGAGAAGTTCAAAGAGGGGCTCAACTTTGCCCTGTCGCTCTACCCCAACCACCTGGATATCTTCCCGCTGGCCGTGCTGCCCGGCACCAAGGTCGCCCACAAGGCAGCCGCTATCGGCATGCGGCATCTGACTGAACCGCCCTACACCCTGCTGGAGTCAACAACGTTCCCCCTGGCGGATATGGCCAGGGCGCGTCAACTGGGGGCAGCCAGTGATATCTTCTACTCTCGCGGCAAGGCCGTGGCCTGGTTTAACGGGGTGGCGCGGGGGCTGAAACTCAAACCGGTGGAGCTGCTGGAACGGTTTGCCGACTGGTTGCAGGGTCAGATGGGCCGTATGCCGGATGAGGCTGAGCTGGATGACGGGCAGATCTGGCAGTTGCAGCGTCGCTTCCTGACCAGCCTGTTTGATGAACGTAAGGCACAGAAACTGCTGCCTGCAGCCCTGGATTGTGTGGATTACCACTATGCCTACGGCGTGGCCCTGATGGCGGTGCCGCCCATACCGCCGGATGATGACCAGCTGCTGCAGCTTGACCTGCTAAAGATGAAGTTGGCACGTGCTTCCTCGCTGACCCTGCTGCCATTCAGCTATGAGATCCTCGATATTCTGGAGAGTGGTGAGCCTGATCTTGCCTGGATCAGCAAACAGCTGAAACAGACCGGCTCCTGGGCCGCCATCTACCCGGCCCACGGCGAGGTCTGCACTGAATCGCTGATCAGACCCTACTACCGCCTGCTGGAAGAGTTGGACGGCACACGCACTGCCGGTGCCATTGCCAAACAGTTGCGGATTCCTGCTGCTGATGCCCTGGAGTTCCTGCAGTTTGCCATGGCTGAGGGGATGGTAACAGGGGAGTTGTGTTGATTTCCTCTTTGGGATTTACCGTGAAAATTCGGATTGCAAGTTCGAATTTTCATGGTAAATTATCATCATGATCATTCGTCAATCACACCTTGACCAACTTATCGAAAGACTGGCCGACTTTCCGGTCGTGGCGCTGCTTGGCCCGCGCCAGGTCGGCAAAACCACCCTTGCCCGCCAACTGGCAGCTCAGTGGCAGGGTCCGGTCAGACATTTTGATCTGGAAGACCCTGATGATCAGGCCCGCCTTGCTGATCCCGCTTTTGTGCTGCGTCCCCTGACCGGCCTGGTGGTACTGGATGAAATCCAGCTCCGACCTGATCTGTTTCCGCTGTTGCGGGTACTGGCTGATCGAGAAGGAACACCAGCCCGTTTTCTGCTGCTGGGAAGCGCAGCGCCTGAACTGATGCGCCAGACCGCAGAGACCCTTGCCGGACGGGTGGCCTTTCATGAACTTGACGGACTGGCACTACATGAAACCATAACCGATCCAGGTGAGACTGCGGCGCTTGACCGGCACTGGCTGCGGGGCGGTTTTCCCCGCGCACTGTTGGCCGGAAGTGACAAGGCCAGCCGTGAATGGCATGAAGCCTTTATCCGCACCTACCTTGAACGTGACCTGCCGCAATTGGGCATCAACCTTTCTGCGGTTACCATGCGGCGTTTCTGGACCATGCTGGCCCATTACCACGGCCAGACCTGGAATGGCAGTGAACTGGGGCGTGCGCTGGGTGTCAGCGACAAATCGGTTTCCCGCTGGCTTGATATCCTGGAAGGCACCTACATGGCCTTTCGTCTGCTGCCATGGCATACCAATCTGGGCAAGCGTCAGGTCAAGGCCCCTAAGGTGTACGTGGCGGACTCAGGTGTCTTGCACAGTTTGCTGGGGATACAGGGGATGGATAGTCTGCTGGCCCACCCCAAGTGCGGCGCATCCTGGGAAGGAGCCATGATCTGCGAGGTGCTGCAGCGTACCAGAGTACGGCGTAATGAGGCCTACTTCTGGGGCGTGCATACCGGCGCCGAGCTGGACTTGCTGATTGAGTTGAATGGCCGGAAGATCGGTTTTGAGTTCAAGCTGACCCGCTCACCCAGGGTCACGCCATCCATGCGCTCTGCCTGTGAACAACTTGGTCTGGATCACCTGTATGTGGTCTGTCACGGTGCCGGACAACCCTGGCCCCTGGCAGAAGGGATTACCGCCCTGCCTGCGCTCTGTCTGGCTGCAACAGAGTGGATGCCGTGATGACAGGCTTGCCAAAAGTGAACTGAAGAAATGTTCCATTTGGGAGGTTGACCGGTTCACGCCCGTGCACACGTGAACCGGTCAATTACGAGTTGAAATATTAGGAGGGGAAAGTGAATCTTGAAAAAATTAAAGAACAATATGAGATCCTTCGAGACTCTTGGTCAGCTGTTTATGACGCTGTCTCTAGCAGTCCAAGTACTTATGAACCCCACATCCCTGATATCAACATCCATGATCTGAATGATATGGTTTACACCTTGGGGTTCTGGATTGATCGAACTAGAGCACCGTCACGGCTTGGAAAGCAATTCTGGCTCGTAAGCAGTGCCCTTGGCTCCTCTCTTTTTTCCTTGAACAAGACCGTAAAAAATCTCCAAGCCGCTCAATATGGACATTTCCCAACGTTTGTGGCTCAGCTATCGCAGGTTTATGGCATTTTGCACTCGATGGTTGCACTAGCCAGAGCGGAAGGCGTTTCTACAGCTTCAGATCTTGCAGGGGCACTAGCAGAGGCTCATACTGAATTACAGAACGTGGCAGACGACCTAAAGGGCAAAATTGAGCTATGTAATGAAGCCAGTGAATGGAATGATATTTTCAAGCAGAAGGCTGACGAGGCAACAGAATTAGCGGTCAGCGCAAAAGAGTTGGTGGAGTCAACCGAAGCACAATCTGACGAGTTTAAAGCAAAGATTGATCAAATAATTGCGGAATTAGAAGAGAATAGCAAAACTCAGTTGAGTGCAGTCGTAGATACATGCCAACAGCTAGAAAACAAAGCTAAAACCTCAAGTAAAAACATTATCGCTACTGAAGAGCAGGTTTCTACAGTTTTTGAGTCGACAGAGGAATTGAGAAATATCAATAAGGAGCTACAGGGCAAACTTGTTGAACAACAGTCTAAGCTTGAAGAACTCCAGCAAGCAAGTGAACAATTGAAACAGCAAATTGAAGGACTTCTTCCAGGTGCGGCAAGTGCAGGACTTGCCCATGCTTTCTCAGCAAGAGCAGATCTTTTAGAAGGTGAGAAGAAGTTTTGGCTTTTGTGTTTTAGTGCCGGATTATTGTCCATACTGTTTGCAACTGTTTTAGCGTACGTTTTCTTGCCTATTATCGATTTTAAAGATCCCAAAGCACTATTAGCTGGAGTTTTGTTAAGACTTCCGTTTTTAGGGCCATTCATCTGGTTCGCGTGGTATAGCGCCGTCCAGTACGGAAACCGCTTGAGAGTACAAGAGGATTATGCCTTTAAAAAAGCAACTGCTGAAGCATTCATAGGATACCGCGATCACATGGAACATTTATGTAGTGTCGGAGGCACCAAGGAAGGGAATACAGCTTTAACTGCCCTAGCCACAAAAACTGTTGAAGTATTGTCAAATGAGCCTTTAAGAATCTATAAAGACACACACGACGAAGCAGCACCAATTACAAAGATAATTGGAATAGTTAACAGGGTTGTTGGCGGCGAGAAAAAATAATCCCAACCATCGGCAACAGCGGTTAAGCCGCTGGTGCCTCACCACCGTTATTCAACCGTAATTCTGGAGTCGTACCAGTGATGCCAGACCCTAACCGTAAGCTAACATCGTGCTGCTGATCTTTCCCCCCATCGCCAAGGCCTGCGAACCACCGGCCGGGATTGCCCGTCTGGCTGGTACGCTTGCGGCCCATGGCATCCCCTGCAGGCTGTGGGATGCCAATCTGGAAGGGCAGCTCTGGTTGATGGAACAGCAGCCGGAGGCCAACGACACCTGGACCGGACGGGCCTGGCGCAGCCGGAAGGCGCATCTGGCCAGCCTGCAAGATCCCCGCACCTACGCCAACCCAGGTCGTTATGCCACGGCGGTCAATGACCTGAACCATCTACTGCTGATGGCTGGTAAGCTGTTACAGGCAGAGGTGGGGCTGGCTGATTTTCGTCAGACCGATCTGACGCCGGTACGCAGCAAGGATCTGCTGCAGGCCGCTGCCAGACCTGAATTGAACCCGCTCTTCCCCTTCTTTCAGCAACGCCTGCCAGAGCTGCTGGATGGTATTACCACCGTTGGAATCTCGCTCAACTTTCTCAGTCAAGCTATCTGCAGCTTTGCCTTGATCGGTCTGATCCGGCAGCAGTATCCCAATGTAAAAATCGTGGTTGGCGGTGGTCTGGTTACCACTTGGCTTTCACGGCCGGATTGGCAGAACCCGTTTGGTAGCCTGATTGATCACTTGATTGCCGGGCCTGGTGAAGGGCCGCTGCTGGCGCTGATGGGACAGGATACGTCGCAGTATGGCGGTATGCCTGACTATCAGCAGTTGCCGCTGCAGCAGTACCTGAGCCCCGGCCTGATCCTGCCCTACAGTGCCGCCTCCGGTTGCTGGTGGAACCGTTGCTCCTTCTGCCCGGAACGGGCCGAGGGGAACCGCTATCTACCGCTGCCAACCTCACTGGTACTGGCTGAACTGCAGCAGCTGGTACACCAGTATCAACCAACACTACTGCACCTGCTGGACAATGCCCTTAGTCCGGCCCTGCTGCAGGGGCTGATTGAGCATCCGCCCGGAGTTCCCTGGTATGGGTTTGTCAGGTTTGAAAAGCAGCTGGCTGATCTGCAGTTCTGTCATGCATTGAAACAATCAGGCTGCGTGATGCTGAAGCTGGGGATTGAATCCGGTGACCAGGCGGTGCTGGATCGTCTGCACAAAGGGATAGAGCTGGGGATGGCTGGACTGATTCTGGAGAACCTGCGGCAGGCCGGGATCGCTGTCTATGGCTATCTGCTGTTCGGCACCCCGGCTGAAGACCAGGAGGCTGCCCGCCGTACCCTGACCTTTGTACAACAACACCATGCCGCGATTAGCTTTCTGAATCTGGCGATCTTTAACATGCCTCTCTTTGGCGATGAGGTACCGGAGTACGAGACAGAGCTGTTCTACGAAGGGGACTTGTCGCTCTACACAGGGTTTACGCATCCCAAAGGCTGGGGTAGGGGAGAGGTGCGGCGTTTCCTGCGTCAGGAGTTCAGCCGACCACAGGAGATAGCGGCTATTATCAGAAGAGATCCACCGCAGTTCAGTTCAAATCATGCTGCTTTTTTAACGCCTTGATCAGTTTCTGGCTGTTGTTTGATCACTGAAATGCAAGGGCATGACGTACTATGAGACTATTCTGACAATATTCTGAGATTGGTCATTCCTATGGAAACCAGGTCGTTTGGGGTAAGTTTGCGGCTGCTTACTTTTGTGCCATTAACCTTGGTGCCGTTTTTGCTTTGAAGGTCTTCGATCTCAACCGTATTTCCAACAAATTTTAACTCTGCATGCCGACGTGAGACAAGGCGATCATCCAGTATAAAATCACACTCTTTACGTCCGATGGTGCACGGGAGAATAACCATGAATCGGGCACCCTCCTGCGGTCCTGATTCAATGGCGAGTATGACGTGCGATGCCTTTGATTCGGGAATTCCGGCTTTGCAGTCATTGGTTGCTTCTGCTGATGTTATTCCCTGATCATCTTTTCGTTTGTTCTTTATGTATCCCACAGTCAACAGGGTATAGAGCGATTCTTTGTCATACAGTTTGGAGTCATCGGACATGGTGGTGTTCATGTCACGATAGATGTAGGCCAGAATGTTTTCTCCAGGCTGGAACGCATACAGCAGCATCTCCTCCTCAAGCGTCATCCCCTCTGGACGCTGAAATGCAAGATCTGCGTAGTAGACTTGCGCGCACTTGCCATCCTTGAAAAAATAGTAGTTGAACGCGTTTTCCCTCCGCAGGGCGATCATGGCATGTTTTCCAGCGTCGTCAATCTGATGAGCGATGTACTCAAAATCGATAAGCGTCGTAGGGGCTTTAATGTCAGGTTCCTTCTGTAAAAAGAGCAACATGCATTTAAGCAGGATAGGATCTGTCTCGCAGAGCGTAATAAATAGTGAGGATTGATCAGATTTTACCAGTTGCCTGGCAAGGTCTTGTATAGAATAAATAACCGGCTTGCCTTCTGCATATCTGCCGGCAGCATAGGGTGCCCCCTTATAAAAAAAGAGAAAGAGCTGATAACAATCGTCGCTGGCAAGGGAGATGAATTTCAGATAGCCGGTAAAAGAGGACCTCTCTGTGTAGATACGGTTGAGGACCTCTTTGAGCTGATCATGGGAAAAGGGCAGGTTTTCTACCAGAACCTGTTGCTGACAAAACAGTGTACAGTTGTTAACTGCCGGCGTTGTGGTCGTTTGCATATGCGTACCCGGTATATTGATTAAAAAGTGGAAGCTGAAAACTGCTGGCCAGGTTAGTCTGTCCTTACCTGCTATAATTTTTTCTTACGCCTGGGTCAACCCACAAATTCTGCCAGAAATCGACAAGTTAAATTCTGTTTACCGTATATCATAAAATTGTTATTGTTTGTAACAGCTAGTATAGCAGGAGATAATTCGATGGCAACCATCTCTTCAATCGACCTTTTAAGCTATGTTGGTACAACTATTGGCACTGTCACGCTTGTCAAGTTGTTGGGACAAGGGTCGATGGGGGCGGTTTTCATCGGCTATCAGACAACACTTAAACGCCAGGTTGCGGTAAAAATTCTTCCCAAGTCCCTTGCAAACAGTCCCAAGGCGCAGAAGATGTTCCGTGATGAAGCGGAAACTATTGGAATTCTTAATCATCCTAATATTGTGCCGGTGTATGAGATGGGGGAAACCAGTGATTTTTTTTTTCAGATCATGCAACTTATTGCCGGTAGTGATTTGAGGACCATCATTGTCAAGGCGCGCAAACATCCGGTGCCTACCAAGCGTATCCTGCCGTTTTCGGAAACAATTCATTATATCTGCCAGGTGCTTGATGCCCTTGACTATGCACATGACGAGGGGGTTGTTCATCAGGATATCAAGCCGGCAAATATTCTTATTGATGACCGGTTCAAGCGTCCCATTGTCGCCGATTTCGGCATCGCCCGGACAATCTGGGCTGAATACAGTGCATCGACGTCACTGTTCGGGACACCGCTCTATATCTCACCGGAGCAGGCGGCACGTACTGAAACAGATGGTCGGACGGATATGTATTCAGTCGGTGTTATACTGATGGAGATGGTTACCGGGCTCTTGCCGGTACGTGGTGAGTCTCCGGCTGATATGATCCAGCGGAAGAAAACAGATCCTGATAGCTTTTTCACCGTCAGGCCCTCTGAGGTGAACCCGGCCGTTGATCGCGAACTTGAGTCAATCATTTCCACCGCTACAGCCTCACTGCCGGGTAATCGTTTTGCCGATTGTCTGGAGTTTAAAGTTGAGTTGGAAACCTACATCCGTACGCGTAGCCTGAATTAACCAGCCAGGCAGTTTGCCTGCAGGAGCATGGTCAAGAGATGTCAGACACGGTTATTGATGCAAAACAGGCATTACAGATTGCCCGGTTGTTTAACCTGGCGTTTAATAACGCCTTCATGTTTGGTGGTGGGCATCAGACAACCAAGGACAGTTCTGCAAACTTTTATAACCTCCTGCTGCAAACCCTCGGTACGGTGGAGATTCTTACCATTAGTGTTGAACGGGGATCGGTCTATCTTGAAAATCACTGTGTTGATAAGCTGGTTAGTGTTCCGCGCATTACCAACAGGTTAAACAAGGCTGGTGTGCAGTCGGTCAGTTTTGACCGGAATCTGTCGCTGGAAGGTGTGCAGACCCTGTTTTACATGATCGGCTCGTTGGCAGATTTCAAGGATGCGGAATCAATGCAGTCCCACCTTAGAGAGAAGCAGGTTGCCGGGGTACGCCTTAATTATGTTGTGTATCAAAAGATTACTGTTGATGAAACCATCATTAACAAGGATCTGCTTTCTGAAAACCATCTACTAAACAGTTTACAGGCGCTGCAAGGCGCAGGCGCAGGTGCAGGATTTACTATCCCCCGGGAGCTGTCTTCTGAAATTTCTGAAATTCTCTCCAGTGGAACCGCTTCAACAGCAGCATCCCCCCATCTTGTTGAAAGTGATGCTGCAATAACCAGCCAGATAAAGGCCCTTTCCCGTCGGTTCATAGCGTCTCCTGATGTTGATGACGATACGCCGCTCAGCCCGTCTGAAATGCTTGAGTCGGTCTATAAACTTAAGGAAACGATTCTTGAAGATGCCAGAATACAGCAGGAGACCGGTAAACTGGCTGCTGTGGATGAGCTGGTAATCAATGAGTTAAACCAGATCAGCTATCAGGTTATTGTCCGATTGATCAAGGAGGAGTACCGGAACGATAAGGGGATATCGGTAAAGCGTCTGGCCCAGATTATCCGTCGGATGCTGCCTGATATCAAAGAGCTGCGCTATCTGTTGCCCCAGTTGAAGGACGGTCTCTTTGCCGAAGGGATGCCACCTGCTGACTATCTGTTGCTGGTTAAAGAGTTGTGTAAAGAGCTTGCCAGTGATGAACTGCTGCAGGTTGTTGCTGAAGCTGCAGAGCAAATTGGTTTAAGTTTCAGTGAGTTGATTGAAAGCATTAAGGATGCCCCGGAAGAAGCGGCCAGGCTGATTGTGCTGGCTTCAGAGATTAAAAAAGGTGGCGTGGCTGCTGATGAACAGCAGATGTCCGCCCTTTTGAGTGACTATATCGAAAAGGTGAGCCGATCACTGGCGCTGCAGTCCCCCGAAGTAACCGCCAACGGTGGCGGGGTGATGTTGCAGGCCGCTGTTTCACGTATTGAGCGGGAAATTGTTGACAGACTCGCAACTCAGAATTTAAGCCCGGCCATTGTGCAGGACGTGGCTCAGACTCTTGCTCGCCAGTTTACCGCTACTGTCTCGGGAATAAAGAGTGACTGGGTTAAAAACCGGATGTATCAGGCTGAACAACCCAATGAAGAAACGGTGCTTTCAATTCTTGAGCAGATTGTTGAGCAGGGAAAACAGGGCAGTGGCGTTACCGAAGAGATACGGGCACTGCTGGTTGTACGGGGATACTCCACTGAGAGCGTTGATACAATCATCCAGACGGCTCAAAAACGAGCTGCATCGGTTGTTACCCATCCGCTTGAATTGCCGGCAGGAATCCACCACGCAAGTAACACGAACTTTTTCGTTAACCGTGAGATAAAGCTGCATGCACGCTATAAGACGATATTTTCAACCATGCTGATCTCCTATGAGCGGGTGGTTGATCCCTGGACAACAGCGGTGCTGGAATTAACCTCTGATATGATCAGTCAGTTGACGAACCAGTCGTTAGCGCTTCTGAAGAAACAGATGAAGCGGGATACTGATATCATTGGTGTCTATGAGGTGCCTCCAACCCATCTCCCGCTTATGATTCTGCCGATGACCGATGCCTCAAGCGCCCTCTATATTCAGAAACGGCTGCGCAAAGCCTTTAAAAATACCGAATTTATGCTTAACGGGATCATCGTGCAGGTTGAACCCACCATTTCGGTGCTGGGCTATACCAAAAAACTGGCAACTGAAACAGCAGCCTTTCTGGACGTAATGTATCAGCATCACTGCATGCAGAAACCGTAGGAAAGCCCATGTACTCTCGGTATGCCACCCACGCCGGCCTGATCCGTCAGAATAACGAAGACAGTATCAAGACCGATGATGTGCTGGGGATTTACCTGCTTGCCGATGGCATTGGTGGGCACAATGCCGGAGAGGTGGCAAGCGCTCTGGCGGTTGAGACAGTGTATTCGATACTTCGGGCAAATCTTGCGCATACGTCTGCTGATGACTATTTTGAGCTTATGGTACATGCCCTTCATGCAGCGCATTGGGAAATTTATACGAAAGCACAAACTGATCCTTCAATGGCTAGAATGGGGACTACGCTGGTGGTCGCCGTGGTGCAAAACAACCAGGCCTATATTGTCAATGCCGGCGATAGCCGTTGTTATCTGTTGCAGCGAGAGTACTATTCCCGGCCTGATCCTCTGCTTGGACAGGGAAAACATAAATTTACGCGGCTGACCCACGATCACACCGTGGGGGATCAACTGCTCGCAAACGGTACTCCCATCGGCGATATCCCCAAAAAACAGTTTCATACTCTGACTAGATCGCTCGGGTGCGGCAACCCTCCCTATCCTGACTTCAGTATGATTGAACTAAATCAGAAGGATATGCTCCTGATCTGTTCTGACGGCTTGACCGATATGCTGACGGATGCTGAGATTGAGGTTTTACTTGGGGGCGAGACTACCGGTTTGGATGCTTTGACTGCTGCTCTTGTTGACGCTGCCAATGCAAAAGGAGGCAGGGACAATATTTCTGTAGTATTAGTTACACAAGGTGTCTAGCAGGTCAGAAAACTGCTGGATCGTGCGGGCTTTTTTAAGGGACTTGAGCTGCTTGGTAAAATCAGGATCATCCATGGTTGCAAACACGGTCTTGACCTTTCCCAGAATCTGCTGTTCACCGCAGAATATCCCCTGATAACGCTCCAATAGTCCGGTCAGGTAGTGGCGAAGCATGGCAGCCCGCTCAGTCCGGTCCGGCTGACCAGTAGTCCTGTTTCTGATCCGCTGGAACAGCAGTGGATCGGCAATGGCTCCCCGTCCCAGCATTAAACCTGCTGCCTTTGTCTGCTCCAACAACCGCAACCCTCCCTCCACTGTACGCACATCACCATTGGCAATCACCGGCAGGCCGGTTTCCTGTACCACCCTGGTTGTGATGTCGTGGTCGGCCATTCCTTCATACTCCTGCACAACCGTGCGGGGATGCAGTACCAGAAAATCCACCATGCTGGCTTCAAACAGTGGCAACAGTGAAAAAATCTGTTGCGGATTGTCGTAACCGGCCCGCAGTTTGACGGAGAAACTGCCTTGAATCACAGAGCGCAGGGCAGGGATCAGCTCCTGCAGCAGTTCAGGCTGCTGCAGTATGCCACCGCCGGTCAGACCGGTGGTCATGCGGCCAAAGGGACAGCCCAGGTTCAGGTTGATATGGGCCGCTCCGGCAGCCTGTGCGGCCCGGGCTGCGGCAACCAACGCCTCAGTGCCATGGCCGATCAACTGCACCACCAGCGGGATACCTTCTTCTGTTGCCACAATCTCCCGCAGGTCAGAGGCTGCCAGACGTTTGTTGGTCTCGCCAGGAGCCACCCGCATGAACTCGGTAAAAAGGGTGTCCGGCTTGACCCACTGGTCAAACAGGTGACGCAGACCACGGTTGGTCAGCCCCTGCATTGGAGCCAGCATCAAGGGGGTGGTATCGGAAGACCAGGGAAGTTTGTGTTGTGCTGAGAGGGGGGACATGGAAACTACCACTTCCCCCTTTGTAAAGGGGGATTGAGGGGGATTTGATTGATGCTGATGCGGTTTAAATCCCCCCTGGCCCCCCCTTTAACAAAAGGGGGGGCCAAGAGGAGGGTTTCTACAGAATCTCTACCAGCTCAACCTCATAGGTCAGGTCTTCGCCTGCCAGGGGGTGGTTGGCGTCAAAGGTAACAGAGGTGTCACCGATTTCCACCACGGTTACTTCCAGCTCTTCGCCATCTTCGCCGGTCAGTACCAGGTCATCACCCACTTCAGGGGTCAGGTCTTCTGGCAGCAGCTCTTTTTCAATGGTGAAAACCGCTTCGGTATCGTACTCGCCAAATGCCTCTGCAGCAGGGATGTTTACGGTCTTGGTCTCGCCGGGAGCCATGCCGATCAGCGCTTCTTCCACCATCGGGAAGAAATCTTCTTCGCCAATGGTCAGTTCCATCGGGCCATGTTCGCAGCCGCAGTCATCACCGCAATCGTCGCCGCAATCGCCATCAGTACAGCACTCTTCAGCCTCAAGGGTTGTCTCTATGATGCTGCCGTCTTCCAGTTTACCGGTAAAGTTAATCCGTACCTTGTCGCCTTTTTTTGCCTGTGCCATTGTTGTAGCCTTTCATCTGTTGTTGGTGCTTAAGTAGGGCGTATGGTACGGGGAACCGCTGCCAGCGTCCAGTAAAATTATTGTAACAGTGCGGTGCCATCGGTAAAGTTGAGTTATACTGAGTTTGCATCAGCGCTTGAAAGGGAGGGAGATCGGCATGCATCTGAAAAATATCAGAATCATACGTCTGGATGGAGGCGATCCAGAGCAGAAGCGGCAGGAGATACTGGATTACTTCCATGCTACCTTTGCTATTGATGAAAAGCTGTACGAAACCCTGCGCTTTGATGAAACCTTTTATCTGCGGCCAGACCGGCTGCGGCATCCTTTGATCTTCTACTACGGTCATACCGCCACGTTCTTCATCAACAAGCTGATCATTGCCAAGGTGATTGAGCAGCGGATCAATCCTGCCTTTGAGTCAATGTTCGCGGTTGGGGTGGATGAGATGTCCTGGGATGACCTAGATCAGGCCCACTATGACTGGCCAACGGTAGCGGCGGTCAAGGTCTATCGGGATCAGGTGCGTGAACTGATGGACGGATTGATACAGACTCTGCCGTTGACGCTACCCATTACCTGGGAGTCCCCCTGGTGGGGGATTATGATGGGGATTGAGCATGAGCGGATCCATCTGGAGACCTCGTCGGTCCTGATCCGGCAACTACACCTTGATCAGGTGCAGCAGCTAGCGTTCTGGGATATCTGTCCTGAGACGGGTGAGCCTCCGCAAAATCAGCTGCTGGCGGTTTCCGGTGGGATGGTGCAGTTAGGCAAATCTCAAGATCATCCGCTCTACGGCTGGGATAATGAGTACGGCAGTCACGAAGTTGATGTCGCTGACTTTAAGGCGGCCCAATACCTGGTCTCCAACCGTGAATTTCTGGCCTTTGTCGAGGCTGGCTGCTATGGCGATCAACAGTGGTGGACCGAAGAGGGCTGGAACTGGCGGCAATTCAAGCAGGCGGAGCAACCCTTGTTCTGGATCAGGAGTGAGGCTGGCTGGAAGCTGCGTACCATGGCCAGTGAGATCCCCCTGCCCTGGAACTGGCCGGTGGAGGTCAATTATCTGGAGGCCAAAGCGTTTTGCAACTGGAAGATAGCGCAGACCGGGAAATCGATCCGATTACCGACTGAGGATGAATGGCACCGCTTGCATGATCTCTGTGGGGTGCCGGATCAACAGGATTGGGATCAGGTGCCGGGTAATATCAATCTGGCGCACTGGGGGTCATCCTGTCCGGTGGATCGTTTTAAACAGGGTGATTTCTTTGATCTGATCGGCAATGTCTGGCAATGGACCGAGACCCCGATCTATCCGTTTCATGGCTTTGCGGTGCATCCCTGGTACGATGACTTCTCCACACCCACTTTTGATACCCGCCATAACCTGATCAAGGGCGGCTCCTGGATCTCAACCGGAAACGAGGCCACCCGGCATGCCCGCTATGCCTTCCGGCGGCATTTCTTCCAGCATGCCGGGTTTCGCTATGTTGAGAGCAGCGCCCCGGTGGTGATTCATGATAATCAATACGAACGTGATTCCCTGGCAGCCCAGTACTGTCATGCCCACTACGGGCCGGAGCAGTTTGGGGTGTCTAACTTTCAAAAGAGTTGCGCTGAGATCTGTCTCGGGCTGATGCAGGGGCGCAGAATGGGGCATGCCCTGGATCTGGGATGTGCTGTGGGACGGGCCAGCTTTGAGCTGGCCAGGGGTGGTTTTGGACAGGTCACCGGCCTGGATTTTTCCACCCGCTTTTTCAGGCTGGCCGCCAGGATGCAGGAAGATGGGCAGCTGCGCTACGCTTTGCCTGAAGAAGGTGAGATTGTTTCGTTCCACGAAGTGCCCCTGGCGCAGTTCGGGCTTGAGCAGACCAGGCAACAGGTACAGTTCTATCAGGCCGATGCCTGCAACCTGCCGGAGAAGTTTCGCGGCTATGATCTGGTGCTGGCAGCCAACCTGATTGATCGGCTTTACTCCCCACGCAGGTTTTTAAGCACCATTCACCAGCGGATCAATCCGGGCGGTCTGCTGGTACTCACATCCCCCTATAGCTGGTCAGAAGAGTTTTCAAAAAAAGAGGAGTGGCTGGGGGGCTACCGTGAAGCAGGTGAGCCGGTTTGGGGTCTTGACGGTCTGAAAGCGGTCCTGTCAACCCGTTTCAGGCTGCTGGGGGAACCGCAGGATCTGCCGTTTGTGATCCGTGAGACCCGCCGTAAGTTTCAACACAGCATTGCTGAATTAACTGTCTGGGAGCTGTTGTGATGTTTGATTTTGATACGTTGGTTGATCGTCGTACTACTGCCAGTGAGAAGTGGGATCGCTATGCCGGGCAGGATATTATTCCGCTCTGGGTGGCGGACATGGATTTTCGTTCACCTCCGGCAGTGCTGGAGGCCTTGCACCAGCGGGTTGAGCATGGTGTTTTCGGCTACAGCAGTCCGCCCAAAGAGCTGGTTGCTGTTGTGCTGGCAATGCTCCAGCAGGAGTACAGCTGGCAGGTGCAACCGGAGTGGCTGGTCTGGCTGCCGGGTCTGGTCTGCGGCCTGAATGTTACCTGCCGGGCCGTGGGTGCGCCGGGGGATGCTGTTGCTACGTTTACACCGGTCTATCCGCCTTTTCTGACAGCCCCCGGCCTGGCCGGGCGAGAGCTGATCAGTGTGCCGCTGGTTGAACAGCAGGGACGCTGGGAAATGGATCTGGAGGCGTTGGAGCAGGCGATAACTCCCCGGACTAAACTGCTGATGCTCTGTAGCCCCCACAATCCGGTGGGCAGGGTCTGGAGCCGGGAAGAACAGCTGGCGCTGGCTGATCTGGTTGAACGCCATGATCTGATTGTCTGTTCTGACGAGATTCATGCCGGACTGGTGCTGGACAACGATACACCACAGATCCCCTTTGCCACCCTTGCTCCGGAGCTGGCCCGGCGGACCATTACCCTGCTGGCCCCCAGTAAAACCTACAATATCCCCGGTCTGGGCTGTTCCTTTGCTGTTATTCCTGACAAACAGCTGCGGCAGGCCTTTCGGGACGTTATGACCGGGATCGTGCCCCACGTTAACCTGCTGGGCTACACGGCTACCCTGGCTGCCTATCGTGATGGTGAACCCTGGCGTCAGGCCCTGCTCGGGTATCTGCGGCAGAATCGTGATCTGGTGCTGGAGGTAATTCAGGCGGTTCCTGGATTGAAAACCTGGCCGGTGGAGGCGACTTATCTGGCCTGGGTTGATGCGCGGGGGCTTGGCGTAGCTGATCCGGCCGGCCTGTTTGAGCAGGCCGGGGTCGGGTTGTCGGATGGTGTGCCGTTCGGAGCACCGGGGTTTGTCAGGCTTAATTTTGGTTGTCCCCGGAGCCTGCTTGAACAGGCTCTGGAGCGGATGAAAGCTGTTTGTGTCAGGATGTGTGGTTGAGCCAAAGCCTGATTTTATCGGCAAGTGCACTGCAGTTGATTGGTTTAGCCAGATAGTCGTTCATTCCAGCTTGTATACACTTTTCCTGATCTCCGTGCATGGCCCGTGCGGTTATGGCGATAATGGGAATGTCAGGTTTTTTGGTGCCGGTGCCCGGTTCTCTGATTTTTGCCGTGGCCAGGTAACCGTCAAGTACCGGCATACTGCAGTCCATCAGCACCAGATCAATAGCATCTGTTTTTAATATATCCAGAGCCTTTAGCCCATCTGCTGCAGTTTTTGTCCGGTAGCCAAGCTTGTCCAGCATAAGCTCCAGTACTTTAAGATTCAGCTCGTTATCTTCAACCACGAGAATGCAGTGGTCAGCAGGGCTATGCCCGTTAATGGGGATAGGTATAGATGAAGGGAGTGGGCGACAGGCTGTATCTGTGGCCGGTTCCAGTGGTAGTCTGATACAAAAGGTGGAACCGGTACCTTCGACACTCTCAACGCTGATCGTCCCCCCCATCAGTTCAATGAGTTGTTTTGAGATGGCTAGTCCCAAGCCGGTTCCGCCGAATTTACGGGTGGTTGAGCTATCTACCTGGCTAAAAGGCATAAAGAGTTTGTGCAGACTTGCAGGGGGGATGCCGATACCGGTGTCGTTAATACTGAAACAAAGAGTCAGACCATTGTCTTTAACTGGGCCTTGCGACACCGTGATACTGATACTGCCTTGAAGGGTGAACTTGACAGCATTACCCAGCAGGTTCAGCAGAATCTGGCTCAGTCTACCGGGATCCCCCCAGAACAGGTCTGGCAGTTCCGGTTCCAGATGATTGAAAATTAACAGACCTTTGGCTTGGGCCTGGGGGCGAATCAGGCTCAGGACCTGATCAATAGTTGAGCGAAGGGGAAAAATCTGACACTCAAGCTCTAGCCTGTCAGCTTCAATTTTTGCCAGGTCAAGAATATCACCAATGATTTTTATCAGATTTTGGCCGCTTTGGTTAATTGCCGTTACAAAATCCTGTTGTTCTTCAGAAAGCTCAGTCATCGAAAGCAGTTCAGCCATGCCGATCACGCCATTCATCGGGGTACGCAGTTCATGGCTCATATTTGCTAAAAATTCACTTTTGGCTCGATTGGCCTGTTCTGCCACATCCTTTGCCTGTTTCAACGTAGACTGTAAATCCTTCAGGTCCGTAATGTCCTGTACAGCACCGACGATACCGGCTAACTGACCGTCAACATCATTGAACGTAGCCTTGTTAAAGACAACAGTTCTGATGGTTCCGTCAGCAGCACGGACTTTCCATTCGTAGGTTTGGCTGCCTGGGTGCTCCAGAAGATGCCTGTCCTTTTCGTCGTACAGGGCCGCAATATCAGATGGGGAGATATCGAATGCGGTCTTGCCGATCAGCTGAGATTCCGTAAGGCCGGTAAACGCCTTGAATGCCTCATTGCACCCCAGGTAACGGCACTGGGTGTCTTTATAAAAAAGTGGGATCGGTATGGTTTCCAGTAGCGTGGTGACAAAAAGGTCGTGGTTTTTCAATGTCTGTTCAGTCTTGATACGGATCAGTGATTCAATTCTCTGCTCGGAGATATCCTGTATAACCACTAGCAGACTTGCTTTCCGGTCGTCTGGCTGCTCTGTCTGATTGGTTTCAAGGCTGGCGGTTATCCGTCCATGGAAACCACTGGTCTCTCCCCGTGCAGGGAAATGCAGGTCAATGAATTTATCTGTCGGCTGGTTGAAAAAAGAACGGAACCTTCCCAGAAAGATATCGCGGTCCGTCCCCTCCAATAGGTCGGCCAACGGTTTACCGATCAGACGTTCACAATCTTTTCCCACCATACGGCCAAAGGTCTGATTGCAACGCTGAATAATACCGATCTGGTTAAGGGTCAGATAGCCAATCGGGGCCTGGTGATAAAGCCGGGCCAGTTCATCACGTGATTTTTCTATCAACTGCTGGGCGCGCAGGAGTTCATCATTTTGCAGCTCAAGCTCTATCTGGTGTACCGAGAGATCATGCACCAACGCCTTGATCTCGTCCGGCGTCAGGTTGCACGAAGCCTGAGGAGTTGCGCTGATGAGCGCCTCTGCCCGTTTTCGTAGCTGCATGAAATCAACTGATTCGTTCCGGGAGGTCATGTCGGGGCTCCAGAGCGTACTGCGTGCATCACACAGTTGGGTTGGTCAAACGGACAGGTCTTATCGGAAATATCCAGGCAGGCGCCGATATAGCCGGCAAAGCTGCCATCCTGTCTGAAGCGGGGACGGCCTTCATCAAGCAGCAAACGGTAGACACCATCATGGCGGCGCAGACGGTACTCCATGGAAAACGGCTTCCTCTGATCAAATGACGCGGCGTAGATCTTGAAACAGCGATCACGATCATCGGGATGTACCCCCTCTACCCAACCGTTACCCAACTCCTGTTCCATGGTTCGTCCGGTAAAGGCCAGCCAGGGTTCATTAAACCAGGTGCAACCCTTGCTGGTGTCGGCCAGCCAGACCAGTGCAGGGGATGAATGGACCACGTCAGCAAACAGTTGCTGCATCTCACAGGCACTCTCCTGGGCCTGCTTCAGCGAATTTATATCAACAAAAGAAACCACCGTACCGGAAAAGGTCTTAGGACCAATAGCATAAGGGACAATCCGCATCAGACGCCAACGCCCATCCAGGGTTTGCACCTCAAACTCCTGTGGTTTTAAAGAGATTTGAACATCTCTGATCAAGGCAATCGGGTCGCAATTCAGCAGATGATGGGTGATATGGGTAATTGGACGACCAACGTCACTGTCAAGCAACTTGAAGATATCGCAAACCCGTTTTGAAAAACGGCGCACCTCCATATTCTTATCCAGCAACAGGTTTCCGATCTGGGTCGCTGAGAGCAGGTTATCAAGATCATTATGCAGTTCAGTCAGTTCAATGATCTTGCTCTGGTATTCAGCGTTAACCGTAAAAAGCTCTTCATTGGTTGATTGCAGCTCTTCGTTGGTTGATTGCAACTCTTCATTACTGGCCAGCAGTTCTTCGTTGGTGGCCTGCAGCTCTTCATTGGAAGTTTCCAGTTCTTCAATGGTTGCCTGCAGGTTTTCACGGGTAAACTGCAGTTCATGCTCCAGATCCCGCATCCGGTCTTCTGCTTCTTTTGAGAGGTCATAGGTCTGTACCGGCTGACTGGTATCGGTGGCGTCACTTTTCCGGGTCTCCGTTATGAACACCGCCACCAGATGATCCTGCTCTCTTTTAGCTGGCAGCAATTTAATCCGCATGTCAATCAGGCGGCTTCCATCCGGCTGGCTCACCCGGATGTTGGAGAAGCGTAACTCCTGACGCTGACGAAACACCTTCTGAATACCGGTGGCCAGGGGGATTGCCAGTTCCTTTACCGCCATTTTCGAGATATCGTTGACCACCTTGCCGGACGGAAGCTTGAGGTACCCGGCAGCATCACCAAAGATATGTTGCACCTCAAGCTGTTCGTTAACCACCAGGGCCAGGGGAATGTAATCAGCGCTGGCAGCCTCAATAAAACGCTCCATAACCCGCTCTTCTTCCGTGGCTCGCACAGCCCGGCGGGCAATGGCAAACTGTCCCTTCATCTCATGGAAACGGGTGTCGGAGACACTGGGCAGATGGGTATCAGAAAGCGGTTTCATCCTGCCCTTGGAACGGAATATCTTCAGTTTCTGGTCAAGCACATCAAAATAGGAGGCCATTTCGCCGGTTGACTCACTGCTGCCCAGGAAGAGCGCACCGTTGGCTGCCAATGAGAAATTGAAGAACTCAAACACTTTGCGTTGCAGAATCGGCTGGAAGTAGATCAGCACGTTACGGCAACTGATCAGATCAATATTGGTAAAGGGAGGATCCTTGATCAGGTTGTGCTGGGCAAAGACCACCATTTCGCGGATGGTGCGGGCAATCTGGAAGTTGTCGTCCCGCTTGTGGAAATACTTCGACAAAATACGGGGAGAAAGATCAGCGGCAATACTCTCTGGATAGCTGCCTGCAGCGGCAAAATGAATCGCATCACGATCAATATCGGTGGCAAAAATTTTGATATCATGGGAACTGCCCAGCTTTTCCAGACATTCGCGGGCCAGTATGGCTAACGAATAGGCCTCTTCTCCGGTAGAGCAGGCTGCAACCCAGAAGCGGATCTCACGACTGGTGGCATTACGGAACAGGTCCGGTAAAATATTGGTGGCCAGGAAGTCAAACGCTTCCTGATCACGGAAAAAGCTGGTAACCCCGATCAACAGTTCGCGGTAGAGGGTCGTCAACTCCGAAGGATTACTCAGGATATAGTTGACATAGTCTTTGATATCTTCAACCTGATTGATGGACATACGCCGCTCGATCCGGCGCACTACCGTACTGGGTTTATAATAGGTAAAATCCACCTTGCAGCGCTCCCGCAGCAGGGCGAAAATCCTGATCATGCCGTCTTCGTTGCTAAGCAGGCTTTCAGACCGTTCTGACTTGGTTACATAGGGATGCTTGATAAACGCCTGCAGTTGCCGGGGCATCTGGTCAGGTGGCAGCACAAAGTCGGCTAACCCGGTAGAGATAGCTGAACGGGGCATGCCGTCAAACTTGGCTGATTCTTCAGACTGCACCATGACCATGCCGCCGTTTTCCTTGACGGCCCGCACCCCGCGCATGCCGTCGCTACCGGTGCCGGAAAGGATGATCGCCACAGCCCGTTCTGCCTGATCATCAGCCAACGAACGCAGGAACAGATCAATCGGCAGGTTGATTCCGCGGCTGTGATCCTGATCGGACAACAACAGCTTGCCGTGGAAGATGGTCAGATTCTTTTTGGGCGGAATCAGGTAGACATGGTTGGGCAGTACCTCCATGGCATCTTCGGCCCGGTGGACCGGCATGGCGGTTTTTTTGGAGAGCAGTTCCACCATCAGGCTTTTATAGTCAGGGGAAAGATGTTGTACCACAATAAAGGCCATGCCGCTGTCTGGCGGCATGTTGGTAAAGAATGATTCGATGGCTTCCAGGCCGCCGGCAGAGGCACCGATACCAACGTAGTGAATGGCGGTGGGAGCAGAAACAGGGACAATCGGTGGCGCAGGAGTAATCTTTTTCATTGGATTCCTTGTCTTCAAAGCATCGCAAATAGTCTGATTTTAGAAATTACTTATATTCTCTTGCAAAACCAGGGACAATTCTTCAGCCGGCATCGGTCTGGCAGAGTAGAAGCCCTGGTACAGGTCGCAGGGCAGCTGACGTAACAGGTCCAGCTGTTCCTGAGTTTCAACCCCTTCTGCCAGCACCTTGAACCCCAGAATACGGCCCATGGCCACGATGGTGGCGGCAATTTCCTGATCAGTCTGGTTGTCCAGAATACCTGATATAAAGCTGCGATCTATCTTCAAGAGTTGCACAGGAAACTGCTTGATTCGGGAGAGTGATGAGTAGCCGGTGCCAAAATCATCCACTGCAAGTCTGACGCCCAGGCTACTGATCCGGTTCAGGATCAACTCTGCCTTTTCTTCCTGCTGCATCAGGGTTGATTCGGTCACCTCAATCTCAAGCAGCTCAGCGGGAAATCCGGTTTCCAGCAAGATAGCAGTCAAAAGCCGTTCAATACCAGGCTGACGCAACTGCTGAGGCGAAATATTAACAGCCAACCGTAGTGGCGGCAAGCCCTGAGAGAGCCAACGGCTCCCCAGTTGGCAGGTTTCACGCAGCACCCACTCCCCAAGTCCGGCAATCAAACCGGTTTCCTCAGCCAGCGGAATAAACTGCGCTGGTTGCATCATGCCATACTCGGGGTGGAGCCAACGAACCAGCGCCTCGGCCCCCACAATCCTGCCGGTCTGCAGATCAAACTGGGGCTGAAAATGGACCAACAGTTCTTTCTGCTCTAGCGCTTTGCGCAGAGACGCCTCCAGCTGGATCCGTTCCCGTGCTTCACGGGTCAGTTCTTCGCTGAAAAACCGGAAACGGCTGCGACCACCAGCCTTGGCACGATACAGGGCTGCATCGGCCTGCTGCAGCAGTTCTTGTTCTGTGCTGCCATGCTCTGGGTAAAGGGCAATACCGATACTGGTACCCACCGAGACTTCACCGGCAGTGGCAAGCTGAAACGGTTCACGCACCAGCGCAAGCAGATCATTTGCCACCCATGCAGCATCTTGTGGTTCATGAAGATCCTCCAGAACCACCGTAAACTCATCGCCACCAAGCCGACTGGTACTATCTGCCCCCCGCAGCCGTCCGGTGATCCGTTTTGCCACCTGCACGAGCAGTTCATCTCCGGCAGCATGGCCATAACTATCGTTTACATCCTTAAACCGGTCAAGGTCCAGCAGTAACAGGGCCACCAGCGTCCCCTGCCGGGCAGCTCTTTCCAATGCCTTGGACAGATGACAGGAAAACATCGATCGGTTGTTTAACCCGGTCAACGGGTCATGGCGGGCAAGATAACTGAGCTGTTCTCTGGCCTGCTCCTGCTCCCGGTCCATTTCAGCCACATCAAGGGCATGACCAATATTGCGGCTTATCTCTTCCAATAGCCTGATTTCTGCCTCATCAAAGAAATGCTGCTCCTTTGCATAGAGCACAAAACAGCCTGTATGCCCTTTTCTGGCCCTGATCGGTAAAGCTGCCAACGACTGAAATCCGCAGGCCACCGCAGAACGTTGCCAGGGGGGGATGACCGGTTCTGTAAGCAGATTATTATTGATAAAGGTTTTGTTTCCCTGAAATAAGGTGCCGTAGTTATTGATTCCCAGGCAGTCCAGTTGTTCAAGTACCATCCCGCAGCTTGCCAACGGAGTTATTTCTCCTGTTTTCTCTACGGATCCTATCCACGCAGTATCAATTCCACCTTCCAGCACGGCTATATCACAGACCTCCCTAAACAGTTCCTGCTGTTGCGGGTGCTGTACAATCAGCTGATTTATCCGGGAAAGCAGCAGATAAAGGCGACTGAGTTTTCGGGTCTCAACCAGCAGCTGGGTCTGTCGATTACAGTTACCTTCCGCCTCCAGTCGTGCCTGTTCCAGGGCATGACGGGTGCGGCAGATCTCGCTGATGTCTGAGACGATGACCAACAGGGTCGGCTGAACTGCGTCGGAGGTTACGCAATGCAGGTCTCGACGGGCCGTCAGACTGGTAACCAGGGACTTTCCGTGAGGCAGGGTGAAACGAAGTTCGATATTCTTACCAGCAGGATTTTTAAACAGCGCACTGAAACGGCCATAGAAGATGTCCCGATCTTCAGCTGTTAATAGGGTTGCCAGTGGTTTGTTAACCAGCATATTCTGATCCGAGTGGATCATTTCGGTGAAGGTCTGGTTGTGATGCAGAATCATGCCCTGCTCATTCAGCCTGAGATATCCAACCGGTGCCTGTTCATATAAACGTGCGTACTGCTGCCTGGTCTCTTCAAGCTGCTGATTGGCAAGCAACAAATCTTCATTCTGCATCTCAAGTTCAGCCTGAAAGACCGCAAGCTCATGCAACAGCCCAACAAGATCGGCCTGTTCCGGCGTCCTGAAACGCCCCGGATCGGTTGCCAGAAGCTGTTCGGCCCGTTGGCGCAGCAGCTGATATTTTCCAGTTCGGACATTGGTCATGGGGGAGCCTTGTCTGTCAGATACGCGGCTAATTGCATACAATAAAGATCTTATTTGTGTCTAGTTGAATATTGATACACAAAACTATCATAGTGTTCACGTTGCTGGCCGTAGCACTAACACCTTGGTAATGGATGGCAGGACCAAGGTGTGGTCATGCACGAGGAGTTCCATTGAGTGGCAGCTGAAGTTTAGCAGAAAACAAGTCCTCTGCAATATGCCTGTTATATTTCTGTTGAGTTTTGTTCATAGCGACATCTTGAGGGTGGAAACGTGAAAGGCCCGCGATGGTTCGCGGGCCTCTGATGCTTGAATCCCTGTTTCACGGGAATTCCGGCGGTTATGTCCCACCGGACAGGTGCTGTGGATCACTATGTTCGCTGATTACATCTTGGATGCAGATCACCTTTCCTGCTCGTCGTTCTGGTGCCTTCTGCTCTTCCGGTTAGCGCTACCGTTAAGTACAGTATCGACATAAACAGAATAATTTTCCAGTCTGTTTTTTTATTTTTTTAGGCGTATACTTTTTTCTTGCGTTTGGAAATAGCTAAACAAAAACAGGGGGTGTCCAGATTGGACGCCCCCTGTTTTTGTTTAGCGGAACTGCTCTGCTTTCAGGTCAGCGCAGGATCACTCGCATGTTGCGCAGGCTGACCTTGTAGTTGCCGGAAACGGTGACATAGCCTTTATACATGTCTGACATGTCGGTAATACGAGCCATAAACCAGTTGCTGCCGCGTGCACGGTCTTTCCGCTCTGGAACGTCATAAATGCTGTTGCGATGGTTGCCTTCAAAGATTATGACGTTAAGTCCCAGGCGGAGTTCACTCTGGTGGGCAATTCTGGTCTGCCAGTAGTGACTGGTCCAGTAGTTCTTGCCATCTTTAACCTTCATAAACTCTGCTTCACCTTTGGTATTGCCACCTGGAGCATTAACCATCTTGGCCAGCTCTACATAAATCCAAGTGCGTCCTTCCAGGCCGTGGCGTTGGATAAAGTAGTCGTCACCCTGGATGAAATGACTGTCATCTCCCATTGGTGGCGGGGGAGGTGCTGGTTGTGGTGGTGGTGCTTCATAACGAGGTGGTGGGGGTGGCGGGGGTGTTACCACAAATTTTTCGACGTCCGGACGTGGAGCCGGTTTGGGCGGCGGTGTTTGCTTTTTGATCCTGACTGGCGGTGGTTTCGGCGTTTCACCCAGATCATAGACCTGGGGCTGCAGTAGTTCTTCTACATTTTCGTCAGCACTGCAAAATGGTGCGGCTGCAAGGTTTGCACAGAGTGCAAGACATAACAGTTTCAGCATGATCTTCATTGATGGTACCTCCTTGTCAATTTTTCCTGCTATTCGCCGGTAAAGGTCAGTTTGCGCTCCAGATCCATGGAGCGGGTAATTCGCTTGGCCTGATCAAAGGTGATCAGCTCCTGTTGACAAAGCTGGACCAGATGTTGATCAAGGGACTGCATCTGGTATTGGGTGCGGCCGTTTTCAATATGTTTCTCGATTTCATCAAAACGCCCTTCACGGATACAGGCCTGGATAGTGGTGGTGGTGCGCATGATTTCCACCACCGGCAGTACCTTTTCACCGGTCTTGTCGTTGATCAAGCGTAAAGAAATGGTGGCCACCAGAATGTCAGCCAGACGTTGACGAACCACCTCCTGTGAATCGGGGGGGAAATGTCCCACCAGACGGTTGACGGTTGAAGCGGCGCTCTGGGTGTGCAGGGTTGAAAAAACCAGGTGGCCGGTTTCTGCTGCCTTGATACAGGCATCAATAGTTTCCAGATCCCGCATCTCGCCAACCATGATGACATCCGGGTCCATCCGCAGGGCGGCTTTCAGTGCAGCGCTGAAGCTGCCGGTATCAATCCCTACCTCTCGCTGGATGATACAGCTCTTATCCGATGCGAACAGGAACTCAATCGGATCTTCAATGGTTATGATGTTAAAATTATCAGTCTGATTTATATGTTGGAGCATGGATGCCAGGGTGGTGGATTTCCCGTTGCCGGTAGGACCGGTAACCAGAACCAGTCCGTTGGGGGCTTGGCAGATCTCACCCAGAATAGGCGGCAGGTTTAATTCATTAAACGCAGCAATGTAGGGGGGGATTACGCGCATCACGATGCCGACACTGCAACGTTGGCGGAAGATGCTGACCCGGAAGCGACCGCCATTAGGCAGGGCGTAGGCTGCATCAAGTTCTCGCAGATCTGCTGGCAGCTTGCGGTTACTCTGGGCCAGTACTGTCTGGGCGATAAATTCAGTGTCTTGTGAAGTGAGGGAAGGTAATTTTGAGCGGATCAACTGGCCGTGCGCCCTGAAGAAGGGTGGATTATCCACCTCAAAATGCAGGTCAGAGACCCGTTTTTCAAAAGCGATTCCCAAAATCTGGTTGAGCAGGTTCATATCCATTGTTTTGGTTCCTTATCCACCGGTTTTTGTGGCTCGCTGTTTGCGCAGCAGGGCACTTTCAATGGCCATTCCGGCATGTTCGGCACAACCTTCCAGTTGCACTGTGTTGATTTCGGAAGCAGGCTGAGCCCCGAAATCTGCATAAACAAGAGCAATTACTTTTTTACCCATCTTCAGTGGTAGCAGTAGTAGTGTGGGGTCAGCTGGAGCACCAATTGCCGGGTACAGATGCTCTTTCAACGCCTGATCTTCAGATTTACCGTAAAACAAGAGCCCTTTGTCAAGGATAAAACGGAACAGGGTGCCGATGTTGAGTGGGATTTTAAACCCCATGACCGGCCCCGGTCCCTCTTCGCGGGGGGTGGTCATGCCGATTCCCCGTTCTGCAACCAGTTCTGTGTCCCATACCACAAGGGTAAGTGCCCGTGGGAAAAGAGCCGCAACGGTCTCCAGGAGTATCCGGGCGGTTTCTGGTAAAGTGGTAACCTGTTTCAGGCTTGCGCTGGTGTCTTTCAGGACAGCATTGAATTTTGATTGTAGTAAATCTGAAGTCGGCTGGTCCTTTAAGGCCTCATGAAAGGCAGGCGGCTTGCGTTTTACAGCATCAAGGTCACCCAGTCCAAGGTCATCCGCAGACAAGAGGGTGTTACTGTCTGCTTGCTCAGGGGCAGGAGTGGCATGCGGTTCCTCTTCCATCTGCAGCAGTCCGTCACGCATCTTTTCATCAAAGATCCGCAGGGCATCCATCAGGACATGTTCAGTCGGCAGCGTAAACTCCTGATCCAGATTGTCAGGGAAATAGCGGAACTCATCGCAGACCAGTATTTCATCAACCTGCAGGGCAAAATTTCCTTTTTTCCAGGTCAGTATCTCAACAATAGCCAGTTCAATCAGACTTTCAAGGCCGCGGTAGGCTGCATCACGGTCAGCAAGCCCGTTTTCCAGCAAGGTGGCAACCAGCGGTTTGCGGTCTTCACCGGCCTGTTGCTGGATATCCAGGGCCTTTTGCAGGGTTTCGGCATCGATTACCCCTGCTTCCAGCAAAATGGTACCGATCAGGGCACCTTTGGAGTAATGGCTTGCCCCCACAATGTAGCCATCATTAAAGGCAACCGAGATATCTCCCTTGCGCCCCTCCACCTTTAATGTTCCGGTTTTGCGGGTAGAATGCAGTAACTGGATCACATCAACTATAGAGAGGTGTTCCAGATCACCTGAAAAGGCCATGGGTGGCTCCTTGAAAAAAGGTTTGTCTTCACATTTAAGCAGAAAACAGCGATGATTCAAGTGGCAATCGCGTTTTAGCTGCAATTTTAACAAAAGGGGGAGATGGCTATGCCGGATGATGCCATACAGGGGTTGGCTGGACAGGTTGATACAGCTCAGTGGCAGTGGTTGCGGGCACATAATGAACGGGGGGCACTGATACTGGTTGAGGGGATGCTGGAGCTGGTTGAGGTGGGCGAGCGGCTTGTTGCTGATGATAGCGCTGCAGTACAGTCCTGGTTGGCCTCACGACTGGTATCAAAACCAACAGCCGAACAGGTTGCAGTCTGGAATGCCGAGCCTGACAAGCTGTTCTCTATGCTGGTGGTCAGTCCGTTTGTGTTGATTCAGGAACAGGTGGCCCCAGAAGATGGTGCTATTGTGTCCGGTCTATCGTAATAGAACAATATTTCCTGCCTTTGGGCTTTGTCCGGTAGCTATCTCTTGCGCTGTATGTTGAATGCCATTATAATATAGTTATAAAAAGTGGAGGTGGTTATGACAACCATTCGGCAAGGTTATTTTTTACATGCAGAAGACTGCGTACTTGTGGTGATTGATGTGCAGGAACGGCTCTGCAAGGCTATGGATCCTCAGGTTCTGGCAGGTTTGACTGCCAATACGGGGATACTGCTTGATTCTGCAGCAGAACTGCAGGTGCCGGTTGTAATAACGGAGCAGTATGTCAAAGGGTTGGGTGAGACTTTGACGGAATTGCAGGAAAAGGCTGCTAACGCACCGCGTCTGGAGAAGATGACCTTCAGCTGCTGCGGTAGTAGTGCGTTTGTTGAAGCGATTAGAAACAGCGGGAAACGGCAGATAGTCATTACCGGTATGGAGACCCATGTCTGTGTGCTTCAGACCGTTATTGAGCTGCTTGATGCCGGGTATGTGGTGCATCTGGTGCAAGATGCGGTCATGAGCCGTTCCGCACAGAATAAGCAGGCGGCCATAGGGATGATGCAGCAGGCTGGGGCGGTGATTACCTGTGCCGAATCGGTGCTGTTCCAGTGGTTGAAGGCTGCCGGTACGGATTCATTCAAAAAACTATCCAAGCTTGTGAAGTAACCTCTATGTCCGCCCCACGGGAGGGACAGCCATGATTACCACGCTGCTGGAAGGCAACAAACGCTTTGTCTCCGAGGTCTTTGACCGTGAAAAGGATTACTTTGCCGAGCTGTCCAAGCACCAGCGGCCAACGGTGCTCTGGATCGGTTGCTCCGACTCCCGTGTGCCGGTCAATACCATTACCCAGACCCGGCCGGGAGAGGTGTTTGTCCACCGTAACGTGGGTAATATTGTTGCTACTAACGACTGGAACCTTTCCGCCGTGTTGGAGTTCACCATCAATCATTTAAAAATCCCTGATGTGGTGGTTTGCGGACATTATAACTGCGGGGGCATCAATGCACTGGTCAATGAAAGTCCGGATGACCGCTATATCCCGATCTGGTTGAACAATGCCTACAAGGCGCTGGAAAGGGTGGATGACAAGCTGCGATCACTGCGGCTGCAGGTTTCCGATGACCAGCGACGTCGTCTGATTGAAGAGGAAAACGTCCGTCTGCAGTTGGAGCATCTGCTGGAGTATCCCTTTGTGCGCCGGGCCATGCTGGATGGCAAACTTTCCGTGCATGGCTGGATGTATGATATGGATACCGGTGAGATAAAGGTGATGCAGAAGAATGATATGATCTGTCGCTAATGGCGTTGCGGCCCGGTCTGATGACCGGGCCGCTTCTGAAACAGGGCTATTGCTTGTTTTTCCAGATATACCAGTTGGGTGCAACCCAGACCCAGTAGCCGGCCTTTCCCTGCTTGCCGCACCAGGCACCACCGCCCCAGTGGCCGTAGTCTTTGAAGTTGCCATAGTTCTTGCCGTCTTTCGGGCAGTTCAGGATCTGAATCAGGTCTGAATATTTGCCGTTTACTGTTGCCTGGGGGGGAGCTGAAAGGGTTGGCGCGCCTTTTTGCTTCCAGACATACCAGTTTGGCGCTACCCAGACCCAGTAGCCGGCCTTGCCCTGCTGACCGCACCAGGCGCCCCCGCCCCAGTAGCCGTAGTCTTTAAAGTTGCCGTAACTACTGCCATCCTTAGGGCAGTTCATTACCTGCACAAGTTCGGAATACTTGCCGCTTACCGAAGCAGCATCCGGAATTTCATCGGCAAAGACCGGATTGCTGCAGAACAGGAGCGCAGCACTGAAAAACGCTGCAATGAAGAAAAAACGGGACAATACCATAGGATGCCTCCTTGGGGTGCGATGTCAGCCTGAGAAACCTAGTAGCAGGTGATTGGCGTTTGTCAAGGGGCTTCCACATCAGGCCCTGATCATCACCAGCAACATCTTGAATGGTACCTCTGCCTTGAGTGAGTGAGGGAGATTGGCCGGCATGATGATCATCTCACCTGCCTGCACCTGTTGCATGGTGCCGTCTATGGTAACGGCGGCGGTGCCGTCAATGATCTGCACCACTGCATCAAATGGTGCGGTGTGCTCAGACAGTCCTTGTCCGGCATCAAAGGCAAAGAGGGTAAGAGTCCCTATTTTTTTGTCAATCAGGGTTTTGCTTACCACTGATCCGGTCTGGTAGCTTATCTGCTCATTCATGTTGAAGGCGGTGCCTGGTATGGCGGTGCTTGTGGCCATGGTTATTTCCTTTCCTGTGCTGTAGTCATTGCTTATTGCTACCTTAGTGCTGTTTGTTGTAAAAAACATTGATGCAGGTCAAAGAGACCGTAGTAATCTGATTGTCACTTGACAATCAGGTTGGTAACCGTATTCTTGACAACAGATAAAAGTACTATCAAAGAGGGGAGAATGACATGGAGGAGCGAAGCGGTAAAATCAGCTTTAAAGGTAATCCTGTGACCCTGCTGGGGCCGGAACTGAAGGTTGGTGACAAGGCGCCGGACTTTTTAGTGGTTGATACCACCCTTACCCCGATCAGTCTGCACAGCTATGATGGTAAGATCAGAGTGATCAGTGCTGTCCCTTCGCTTGATACCCCGGTCTGCGATACCGAGACCCGCCGTTTTAACCAGGAAGCAGCAGCTCTTCCTGAAAATGTCGTGGTGTTGACCATCAGCCTTGATCTGCCCTTTGCCCAGAAGCGCTGGTGCGGTGCAGCTGGCATTGATCGGGTGATTGCCCTGTCCGATTACCGGGAGCGCTCTTTCGGTCTCAACTACGGGGTGGTGATTAAGGAATTGCTGCTGCTTTCCCGTTGTATCTTTGTCGTGGATGCCCAGGGGCTCATTCGCTATATCCAACAGGTACCGGAAGTAACCAGTGAACCTGATTATGCAGCTGTGCTGGATGCGGTAAAACAGATACTCTAGGGTGACGGTGTTTCCTTCTTTTATACAGAGAGGTTTCAGGATAGTCCATGCAATGTGGCAGCGTTTTGACAGCCATCAGGGAATGTTGCGGGCCTCTGCCCTTTCATTTGACACAACCCTGGCGTTGGTGCCGGTACTGGCACTGATCTTTGTGCTGTTGCAGAAGGTTGGCGTGCAGGAGCTGCTGGAACCGTTCATACTGCAGCAGCTGACCGGTAATTCAAGTGCCATCGCTACGAAAGTCCATGAGTATGTCTGCAATACCAGGCTCGCAGGACTTGGCTCGTTCAGCACCCTGCTGCTGGTTTTTACCCTGCTGTTTTTGCTGGAGAGCATCCGTGGGGCGTTTAACGCAATCTGGGGTGTTACTGAACAGCGTAGTCTGCTGCGCCGTTGTCTGGACTATCTGCTTGTCCTTGCGGCAGTGCCACTGTTGCTAGCCACGGCAATCGGCATAACCTCTCTGCTCCAGAGCCAATGGCTGGTACAGTGGCTGATCAGCAATACCAGCATCGGAGAAGGAGTACTGTTCTTCTTCAGGCTAACCCCCTTCTTCTGCAGTTCTCTGGTGCTGATTCTGGTGTACCTGCTGCTACCTGCCGTAAAGATCAGACTTGCCTCGGCGATGATGGGAGGTGTTGCCGCCGGGGCCTGCTGGCAGCTTGCCCACTGGCTTTACTTCCGTTTTCAATTTGGCGTTACACGTTACAATGCCATTTACGGTGCCCTTTCCCTGTTGCCGTTTCTGCTGATCTGGATCTACACCAGTTGGCTGGTTGTGCTGCTGGGGTTTGAGCTGGTTCGTTGCCATCAGCTGGGCTGTTTGGGGGAGGACGAAGCTATTCCTGCAGGGATGGGACACCCATGAATGGTATGCGTCGTATAGTATTCTGTGTACTGATACTGCTGATGCTCCCCTGTTTTTGCTGGGGACAGCAGCAAGCTGGTCTGATGGATCTGTGGCAGCTCCGGGAACGGACTGCTATGGAGTGGTCCACTACCCAGCGGGTGGAAAAGGACCTTGCGTCCATACTCCCTGCTGAGCGTAATCAGGCTGCACAAACTTGGTCCGTGGCTGCTGGCGGGGCAGGTAGTAACTATGCCTGGCTGTGGTGGGTGCTGGGCGCTGCTGTGCTGGTGACTCTGTTCTTGCTGGTCTGGAACCGGGGGCTTCGCGGAGTCGTTGCCCGTAGAACTTCAGAACTACGGGCGAATGAAGAGCGATTTCGTACCTTGATAGACCTGGCTGCCGACGTGATTCTGCAAGCGGATCTGACGGGTACGCTCATCGGTGCTAACCGTCAGGCGGAAACGCTGACCGGGTACCTGCAGACAGAGTTGATTGGTATGAATATAGCGCAGCTGTTCAGCGAAGAGGAACGTAAGCAGGTCCCCTTTCGCTACGACCTGCTCAAACAGGGGCAGACCGTTATGCATGAACGGCTGCTGCTACGCAAGGATGGTAGCCAGGTCCCGATTGAGATGAACAGCAAGATGATGCCGGATGGTACCTGTCAGGCATTTATGCGGGATTTTTCGGAACGTAAAAGGATAGAGCAGGAGCTGGTACAGGCCCGTCACGCAGCTGAAAGCGCCAATGAGGCTAAAAGCCTCTTTCTGGCAAATATGAGTCATGAAATCAGGACACCGCTCAATGCCATTATCGGCATTAACTCACTGCTGGTGGAGCGACTGGATGCGGGAGAACTGAAGGAGCTGGCAAAAGATTCCATGGCTGCGGCCAACAATCTGCTGGATATCATCAGCGATGTGCTTGATATCTCCAAGATAGAGTCCGGCAAGCTTGAAATTGTTTCGGTTCCTTTTGACCCTCGCATGCTGGTTAATCAGCTTGATCGGATGTTCGGAGCGATCATACGGGAAAAAGGGCTGCGTTTTGAGGTCTCATTGGCTACAAGCCTGTCTGGATTGCTGGTGTCTGACCCGGCCCGTATTCAGCAAATCGGGGTTAATCTGCTCTCAAATGCCCTTAAGTTTACGGAGCAGGGGATGATCAGATTACGGCTGTCCGGTACAGCTATAGATGACAACACGGTGCAGCTGGAATTGATGGTCAGTGATTCCGGAAAAGGGATCCAGTCAGAGAATCTGGAGCGGGTGTTTACTCCTTTTGTACAGGAGGACCTTTCCACCACACGCAAATTTGGCGGAACCGGACTGGGGTTGTCTATCTCCCGCCATCTGGCAGAGATGTTAGGGGGGACAATCACGGTTGAAAGCCGGCTTGGCGAGGGTAGCCGCTTTAGCTGTCGGATTCCCTGTCAGATCAGTAAAAGAGAAGCTATAGAACGTGCTGATGCAGAGCGTGACGAAGCACAATCACTGTGTCGTCGTATGCGGATTCTGGTGGCGGAAGATTCTGTGGTGAACTGTAAAATGATGGAGGCTATCCTGCGGATGGAGGGACATCGGGTCAGGTTTGCCGATACCGGTCTCAAGGCGGTTGAAGCGTGGCGACAGGAATCCTTTGATCTGATTTTGATGGATATCCAGATGCCGGAAATGGACGGTATGCAGGCTACGGCAATCATCAGGGCTGATGAGGCGGAAAAGGGTGGGCATATCCCGATCATTGCCCTGACCGCCTATGCCATGAGCGGTGATAAACAGCGCTTCCTGGATGCCGGTATGGATGCCTACCTGCCCAAGCCGATTACAACGGAGCAGTTGCGGCGGCTATTGTGGGAGTATGGGCGGGAAGAACTGCCAGCCCGGTAATGAGATTCTCTCCGGGATGGGTTCTGAAGCTTTGAATGAGGCCCTGCTGATCAACCCTGCGGAGTAATTCAGTAATCCTGTTGCATGCGTCAACCATCAGTCCGTCTGGTGTATCGCCACGTTCCTGCCCGGTTACCTGGTGTTTCCAATGATCTGGCCAGTTTTTTGAACGTCCCCGTTGCCAGTTAAAGGGGTAGAACAGCTTCTGAAACGAGCGTAGCCAGTAGTTTGGCACAAGTCCCAGTATCCGCGCCAGCAGTTGCCAGGGGGGGGTGCCGTACATCCCCTGAATCTGTCCATGCAGTTGCAGTGCATGCTGCAGTACCTCATCCGGCAGTCTTCCTTCCGGATCAAAAACCCCGCGCAGTACCATGAACGCCTGCTCACTGACCTCTCCGGCCAGTATTTCATTAAGACGCCAAACCGGTGGTTGCTTGCCTTCAGAGAGTAGATACAGATCAAGTTCCGTCTCAAGCTGGTAATGGCGGCCTATATGATCGCCAGCCAATGCACAAATGTACGGGTGGAAGACAATATCTGCCTCGATGTGGCTTGCTACGCCCAGAAGGCAGGCAATAACGCCTGGGGTAAGGGGGGACTTTTCTGCAAATGTCAGCAGTGGTCTGAAGCTGTTGCCTGGCGGTTGATGGAAGTCTCGGGATAGCTGCAGGGCGGTCGCACTCCAGCGCCCCAGAACCAGATGGAGCAGGGTGTCGGGAAGGACAGCCCCCACCAGATACGCTGCCTGCTGGTCTTCCAGCAACAGTCGGGTGCCATGGCCATGGTCAAGGGGAAGCTGTCGTACTGCTTCTGCTGCCAGCCACCAGTGGGTCAGTTCCTTGGGCATGGGGTGTCAATTGGAAGACAAAGGAGCGGTTACGATTCTGTTGCGTCCCTCAAGCTTAGCCTGATACAGAGCGCTGTCTGCCTTCTGTAGTAGCCAGGTATGCTGATGTTCGCGGTCGGCAATTGCGGTTGCAACGCCGATACTTGCGGTAACGGTCTTTCCAAGCGGGGAGGCCGGATGGGGAATGGCAAGCTGCGCTATTCCTTCAAAAATTTCGCTGGCAACAATCTGTGCCCCGATCTGATCTGTTTCCGGTAAAACAGCTAAAAATTCTTCGCCACCATAGCGACCAACAAAATCTGCAGCTCTGCCAAGCGTTACCTTTAGTGATTGGGCAACTGTCCGCAGGCAATCGTCACCTGCAAGGTGACCGCAACTGTCATTGTAGGCCTTGAAATGATCAATATCCATCATCAGCAGTGATAACGGCCTCAGTGAGCGGGTTCCGCGCCGCCATTCACGCTCCAGTGCTTCATCCAAAGCCCTCCGGTTGGGGATTCCGGTAAGGCCGTCAAGATGCGAAAGTCGGGTCAGCAGGTCACGCTGGCGTTTCAGCTCGATCTGGTTACGAATCCGCAGCCTGACAATGGTTGGGTTGAACGGTTTGGTAATGTAGTCAACAGCACCCAATTCCAGGCCGATCGCCTCGTCTTCCTGCTGATTCATGGCGGTAATAAAGATAATCGGCACATTTCGCAGGATCGGGTCGGTCTTTAAGGTGCGGCAGACTTCGTAGCCATCCATGTCCGGCATGATTACATCCAGCAGGATCAGGTCTGGTACAGACTCTGACGCAATTCGCAAGGCGTCGCGACCATTGGTGGCAAAGAAGAGGTGGTAGCCGTCTTTTAAGGTCTCATTCAGCATCTGAATGTTGGTCGGGGCATCATCAACCAGCAGGATCATCAACTTGCCGTCATGTTCCGGTGTCACAGGCTCTCCTCGCTGCTGCCGTTTTTTTCGGCCAGGGTGTGCAGTAACATCAATGCTTGCTGATAGTCAAGCCGTTGTGTTGCGTCGGTAAGCGCAGTCAGTAATGGGCGATCCTCCTCCGTAGGGAGCAGTTCCTGTAGCTGGCTTAAGGGGATGGCTACATCCAGAGAATGAAGCTCAAGCAGATGTTGCAGTTCGCCGAGCAGTGCTGCAATTTCAGCTGGAGAGCCATTGCCTGAACCTGATAATGATTTTGAAGGTTCAGTAAGCAGTGCTGCTGTAGCGCAAACTTCATCAAGAGCTGCTTCAAACAGGGGGAGTAACGCTTCTGCGGCTTTCAAGTCCTGCTTTTTCAGTGCTGATTCAAGGTTGGCAGCGGCGATATGGAGACGGTCAGCTGCCAGATTGCCGGCTACTCCTTTCAGTCCATGAACCAGCCGGGCCGCTGAGCCCGGATCATTGTCTGCCATCAGGTGACGGACCTCGGATGCTATTCCCTGTTGTTCCTGAGCAAACAGCCGGATCAGCTGTCTCAACAGTCGTTTGTTGCCGTTTACCCGTGCCAGCGCGGCCTCCTGGGTGATGCCCGGCAGCAGCTCAGGCAGCTGATCGGACAAGCTGTCAGCAGCCTCTTGTGTCAACTCATCCGTCGACGTTGTTTCAGGCGTCCGATCAGTCAGGCGGGCCAGCAGTTCATACAGCTTTTCAACGACAATCGGCTTGGGCAGGTGCTCATTCATGCCTGAGGAAAGGCAGCGTTCCCGCTCTTCGTTTAAGGCGTGGGCTGTCATGGCAACAATCGGTAAACGGTTGCGGCTGTAGCGCTGTCGAATCTCTCGCGTGGCCTCATAGCCGTCCATGATCGGCATCTGAATATCCATCAAAATCAGGTCAATACTGTCACCGTGGTCCTGCATGAAGGCTACGGCCTCACGGCCGTTATCAACGGTTTCAACGGTAACTCCAACAGCTTCAAGGATTTCGCGGGCGATCTGACGGTTGATCGGGTGGTCTTCCACCACCAGCAGGTGTAAGCCATTCAGCGTCAGGTAACGTTGTATAAGGGCATTCCGGCCGGCCTTGATGCCTCTGCGGGTTGATACTGTCGTGCTGATGCCAAACAGTGCGTAGAAGCTGAAACAACTGCCTTTGCCGGGGGTGCTGGTAACGTTGATCTCACCGCCCATCATTTCCACCAGATGACGGCAGATGGTCAGACCCAGTCCGGTGCCCCCATAGGTACGGGTGGTGGAGGTGTCTCCCTGGGAGAACGGCTTGAACAGGCGGGCCAGAGTCTGTTCATCCATGCCGGAGCCGGTATCTGTAATACGCAAATCAAGCGCCAGTTGCTCTGGACCAGTCGGCGCCGTCCCCCGGCTGATCTGCAGGGTGATGGTGCCACTCTCGGTAAACTTAACAGCGTTGCTCAGCAGGTTGACCAGCACCTGTTCCAGGCGCAACGGGTCTCCAATCAGAGAGTCGGGGATGTCAGAAGCCACCTGTTGTTCAAGCGCGACCCCTTTCTCTTTGGCCTTGAGTGCAAGCAGTCCAATGGAGCGGGCCACAACACCTTCCAGGGAGAATCCGGTTTTTTCCATCTGCAGTTTACCGGACTCGATGCGTGAAACGTCAAGGATATCATTGATGATCCCCAGCAGTGACTGGGCCGAGTTACTGACGGTATCAAGGTACTCACGTTGTTTGTGACTCAGATCAGTCTGCAGTGCCAGGTGTACCAGCCCTAAAATGGCGTTCATGGGGGTGCGGATTTCGTGGCTCATGTTGGCCAGAAACTCGCTTTTGGAACGACTTGCCCCTTCAGCTGCATCACGGGCCTGGGTCAGTTCATTGTTCAGTCGGGCCAGTTCTGCGGTCCGTTCGGCAACCCGTTGTTCAAGCTTTTCGTTGTTACTTTGTAATAACTGGTTGGCCTTTTGCAGATCTCCGGCAACGCGCCGCTGTTCTGTCACATCAATGGTAAGGATTGAGACCGATACAACGCTGCCATCCAGTGTGCTGACCGGGCTCAGGTGATGTTCAAACTGCCAGAGGTCACGGGTATCACTAAACACCAGCGGCATGCCGGTTGTGAAGACCTCCTCTATTTTACTGCGACGCTCCTGTGCCACCTCAGGGCTGAACAGTTCACCCAGGTGACTGCCGATGATCTGATTGAGTTCTTTACCAATACGACGGGCAAAGGTGGTGTTGGCAATCAGTATGGTTCCGGTACGGTCCACCAGGTAGAGTGATTCAGGGTTGCCGTCCACCAGGGAGCGGAGCGTGCGCTGGCTTTGTTCCAGGGCCTGCTCTGCCGCGTGCTGTTCCGTAATATCGCTGCCGATGCTGGTGACCCCTGAAATGCTCCCCAGGCTGTCATGACTCAGGGTGTTATTCCAGGCCACCATCCGCAGCCCGCCGGATTTTGTCAGAATTGCATTCTGGAAGTGGTGGACAATCTCACCTTTGTTGACCATCTGGTTAAAGAGCTGCTTGACCGGTTCAGGTTCCGGTATAAAGAGATCAAACCAGTTTTTGCCGATCAGCTCGTGACGTCTGTAGCCGGTGACCTGCAGCAGGTGGTCATTGCAGTAGTTGATGGCACCGTTTGTCTCTAGGCAGACGGTGATCATATGCAGGTTGTCAAAGACATCTTTCAGACGTGATTCACTTTCCCTGGCTGTGCTCTCCGCCCGTTGGCGTGATTCAGCCATTTTGTTGAAGGCTGTTGCCAGACGGCCCAGCTCACTTGATGACTGACAGGTGAGGCGATGGGACAGTTCGCCACGGGTAAGCGCTGCAACAGCATCTTTCAGTTGAGCCAATGGGCGGGCCAGGGTTCGATACAGCAGTAGTGACAGGAGTAACGGCCAGGCCGCTGCTATCAGTAGTGCTATCTGATTCAGCGTGCTGATCTGTCTGGTGCGGATCTGCAGGTTGTTGGTGTAGTGGCTGTGTAGCTGTTCTAAGGTTGGAATCAGCGCCCTGAGTTCCTGACTTAACTGCGCTGCGCCACGGCTGGTGAGACTGCTGCTGCCGCGGGTGATATGATCAAGTTGTTTTGATAATTTTTGTGGCCCTTCATTTAACTGTTCAATCAATTGCAGTTCGTCAGTAGTGAAGAAAAAAGGTTTCAGGCCAACGGTCAGGCTGCTGATTCGATTACGGGCGGCCTGCAGGTGGTACCTGGCTGTAGTTCCTGAGCCGGGGATCGGTTCCTGGAGAAACTGTATAAAATCATTAAGTTCAGTGGCAAGAGGTGTGGTCTGTGCTGAGGCTTGTGCCGTGAGTGCGGTGACGCGCTGCAGATATATGGTTCCACCCACTGCGGTCAGGCCGCACAACAGGGGTACCAGCACCAACATGATGAGCTGTGTGCGGATGGTCATGGCCGCTCACTTTCAGTGGAGTTGACAGATGGTGCAGTATACCCTGTTTGTCTGGAATATCAAGGGAGTGTCACTGATTCTTGCACAGGAAGTGTGAAGCGTTGTACAGTACAGCCATGCCCAATCGTGCGTTGTTTGAACAGATAGCCCAGCGACTTGCCTCGGTCGTTGCCACTTACTGCGCTGCTGATGATCGTAAGCCTGCTGCGGTTGCCCTGATTATCAGGCAGTCAGGTGATCTCAAGGAACTGCTTTTCATTGAGCGGGCTCACCATCCTGATGATCCCTGGTCCGGTAACATCGGTTTTCCAGGAGGTCGTCGTGATCCGGTTGATGAGACGTTGCGGCATACTGCAGAGCGGGAAACCATGGAAGAGGTGGGGATTGATCTCTCGGGGGCCTGCTATCTTGGCAGGCTGTCAGATATTGTGGGAGCCAATCTGCCGGTGCGGGTTTCCTGTTTTGTCTATGGTCTGACAGAGCAGGTTGAGCCACAATTGTCCCATGAAGTACATGATGTTTTCTGGTTTGCTCTGCATGAACTGGCCGCTCCACAACGCCAGCTTACGGCACAGGTCTGTTTTGGTGGCACGTTGCTGGAAGCACCGGCGATTGATCTGGGTCTGCCGGGTAAGGCAGTGCTATGGGGGATTACCTACCGGTTGGTGAACCAGTTCAGAGAGGTTCTGGAATCAGGCGAAGAACGGCAGCTACCGTATGAACTGCCGCTGTAGAAGCTGTCAGGCCTTGAATTTACTTTCCGTTCCCGCAAACAGGCGGCTGATATTGGTGTGATGTTTGATGATCACAACGGCTGAGATCAGGGTGGTTGCAATCAGAAGTTCAGTGCTGTGGGGGCGGAAGAAGATGATCAGCGGCATAACCGCAGCTGCCACGATGGAGCCCAGCGAGATATAGCGCCAGATTGCCACCAGCAGGATAAACAGGCCAAGGGCGCCCAGCACAGCGAGCGGGGCCAGGGCCAGATAGACCCCCAGGGCGGTGGCAACTCCCTTGCCACCCTTAAATAACAGAAACACAGAGAAAACGTGGCCGCAAAAGGCAGCCAGCCCTATCCAGGCCTGCATCGGTTCGAGCAGTCCCAGCTTCCAAGCCAAAAGCACCGGCAGCAACCCCTTCAGGCAGTCGCCAATCAAGGTGATGATGCCCACTTTGCGTCCTGCGGTGCGGTACAGGTTGGTGGCGCCGATGTTGCCACTGCCTTCCTTCCGTACATCAATCCCATATAGTTTGCCAAGCAGCAGACCGGTGGGGATGGAGCCTAACAGGTAGGCCCCAAGTATCCAGAGCAGGTTGTTGTTCACAGCTTGTCTGCCAGCAGTTTGCGTGCGTCAGCCAGGTATTTGCTGGAAGGGTATTCACGGATCAGTCGGCTGAAAGCCGTCTGCATCTTGTCCATCTGCTTTGTCTCAATGTAGGCCTTGCCCAGGTAAAAGAGTGTCTCGTCATTGCCGGTATAGTCCGGGAAGTTGACCAAGGCACCTTCAAGGCGTCCAATGGCAGCCTGATAGTAGTCAGTACGGTAGTAAAAACGCCCGACATAGATTTCGTACTGGGCCAGCTTGCCGCGGCAATCAACAATTTTTTCCTGAACCTTTGTGACATATTGTGACTTGGGGTATTGGCGGACAAAGCTTTCAAACAGGGCCAGGGCGTTTTTGGTAGGGGTCTGATCAGTATCAATACCGGTGATCAGGTTGTAGCTGGAAAGCCCTTGCCGGTAGAGAGAAAACTGGGCCAGATCATGGGTTGGGTGGAGTTTGCGAAAATCTTCGTACGCCGCCCCCGCCTCAATAAAGTCGTTGTTCAGGAAATACGCGTTGGCAATGCCGATTTCTGCCTTTGCAGCCAGTTCCGGCTCAGGAAAGGTTTCCTTTACCTTTTTCCAGTTCTCCACAGCAGTTTCGTAGCGGCTTTTCTGGAAGGCGGTTTCACCCTGTTTGTACAGTTCTTCAGGACTTGGATCTGCCTTGGGAGTGCTGGCGCAGCCCTGTAGCATAAGGATGGTTGCTGCTGCTAACAATAGTCCGTATTTGAGTCGTTTCATTAGCGGTCCTTTAGGTTACGTAAGATTTAGTCCAACAGGTCAGCACCACGCTGGTCGGTAACCAGGGTGGCAATGGTGTCGTGGTTCAGCCAGACTGCCGCTTCCGTGCCGCTCCAGGAGCTCTGTACCATTAGGCGACCGGTGGAACGGAATACCAGCCGTGACAGTTCGGCGCAGATCAGCTGCTTTTGGTCGCGGTGCATCTCCATCAGTTTGGCAGAGGTTGCCAGCATCAGCTCCATCTGCTCACGGGTTGAGTGCTGGGGCCAGGCTTTAAATTCCAGTGCATCATTGATCAACGGTGCGCCCAGGTAGTCGGCGGCAATGGTCATCAGGCTGTCCAGGTCACAGCCATCAGCCAGCAGCGTCTTGCAACGTTCAGTCAGCGGAAGCGCCTGTTCCGGGGCAACCTGCTGGAGTGCAGTCAGTAGTGGGTAGAGTGATAATTCAACCCCCAGGAAGAGGGCGCTGGAGTTGGTCAGGATTTCAGGACAGTTGAATACCGTGGCGTTGATCCCCTGCTTGCGGGCTTCAACTGCGTGGTCCTCCAGCCGCATCTTGGCAAAACCCTGCAGGTAGGGGGTGTAGGATTGCCACTGATAGCTGCCGTTTACCAGAATGCCGGTGCCGTGATAGCCGTAGGCGGTGCAGGCCACACGGCTGCCGGCCTGTTCTGCCCGTTTGCGAAGTCCGGCAGAGGCCTCAATCAGATATTTGAAGGTGTCGGCAGTGACCTCATTGAAGCTGGCATCGCAGAGCTGGCCGATGGCACTGTTCCAGAACGGCTCTGAGGGCAGGTACTTGTCGCCGCTGCCTTTGAAAACCCGGTTTAAAAGCGGCATAAAGAAGCGGGCGCGGGGGATACCGCCAGCCATGGTATGGGCCAGGATGATGTTGGACGAGGCAGGGATCAGCTTCTCCAACTCTGTCATCACCTGCTGCAGGTTGGCGCAAAAACGGGTCTTGCCGGCGGCGCAGGCCTGCTCAATAAAGCCCGGTTCAAAGCTGATGCTCTCCCATTCATCCGGTTTGGCTTTTTTCAGTCGCTCTGCAACCGATGGAGCGCCGCCCGGGCTTTCCATGTCAAAACCGGCTTCAAGCGGGATGTTAATAATTTTACTGCCCAGCAGCGTCTCAGCATCAGCCCGCTCTTCGGCAGTCAGGGGGCGCAGGGTACCGTCACTGTCACGACGTCCCACGGTGGTGCCCAGCACGGTCATGCCCAGGCGTTTTGCCTCTTCCAGCAGGCCGTTGGCATAGCCGCGGCCAAACAGCTCACCCACCAGTACCAGCACATCGCCTGCTTTATATCCTGCAGCTGCAGGCAGGGTTGTCATAGGACAGTAATCAACCATCATCCATCTCCTTGATACGAATTGAATTTGTTTATTTACCACGAAGCCGGAACTCTTGAAAACAGAAAACGTTCCATCGTGACAAGCTGCGGGATTGGTGCTACCTTTTGGATCTGCTGATGTCAGGAGGAGTAGACAGATGGATGATGACCTGATTCTGTTGGGACATGGCAGTGGGGGGACCCTTTCCCACCGCCTGCTGGATGACCTGATTGTTGCCACCCTGTCCGGTCACGGACCGGGTGAACAGAATGATGCCGCCCTGTTGGCAGCCGGTGATACCCGGCTGGCCTTTACCACTGATGGCTATGTGGTTGATCCACCGGTCTTTCCCGGTGGTACGATCGGCTCTCTGGCGGTACATGGCACGGTGAATGATCTGGCCATGATGGGGGCGCGCCCGCTGTGGCTTTCCTGCGCTCTGATCATTGAAGAGGGGTTCAGCCGTAGCCTACTGGCAGCCATTTTAAACGATATGCGTCAGGCTGCTGATAGCGCCGGTGTGCGGATCGTGACCGGTGATACCAAGGTGGTGCCGCGGGGCAAGGCTGACCGGATCTTTATCACCACCTCCGGGGTGGGGGTGCTGGAACATGATCTGGCCATCCATGGGGCCGCTGCCCGTCCCGGCGATGTTATTATCCTTTCCGGCAGCATGGGTGATCATGGGATTGCCGTAATGGCGGCCCGTGAAGGGCTGCCGGTCGAAGGGCTTACCAGTGATTCTGCACCGCTCTGGAGCCTGGTGGAACAGATGCTGGAAGAGGCTGGCGAGGGGATCAGAGTGCTGCGTGATCCCACCCGTGGTGGTGTGGCTACAACGTTGAAGGAGATTGCCGGTCAGTCCGGTGTGACCCTACAGCTTGAGGAAGACCGGTTGCCGGTCAGTCCGCAGGTGCGCGGCGTGTGTGGCATTCTTGGGCTGGATCCGCTGTATGTTGCCAATGAAGGCAAACTGCTGGTTATTGTGGCGCCGGAATCTGCAGAACCGTTACTGGCGAGGATGCAGCAGCATCCCCTGGGGCAGCAGGCAGCCATTATCGGCACCGTAGAGGCCGGAGAGCCGGGCCGGGTGCGGATGCGGACAACGGTTGGCGGTATGCGGGTGGTGGAGATGCTGGCGGGGGAGCAGTTACCCAGAATCTGTTAGTTTTTTTGCCGCAAAGGAACGCAAAGAACACAAAAACTTGATTAAAAACAACATGCATGGCTGGATCTTCCTTGCGCTCTTTGTGATCTTTTGCGGCTATTTAATCTGAGGGGTTTTGTTGTATGGCCAAGGACAAGACGCCGGTTACTCCGGCAGTACGGGCATTGCGGGGGGCAGGGGTCAGCTTTACGGATCATCCCTATGCCTATGAAGAGAAGGGGGGCACCGCCGTTTCCTCACGGGAATTGGGGGTTGATGAACATTGTGTGATCAAGACCCTGGTGATGGAGGATGACCGCAAGCAGCCGTTAATCGTGCTGATGCATGGTGACCTGCAGGTATCCACCAAAGAGCTGGCCCGGCTGATCGGAGCCCGCTCGGTTGAACCCTGCAAGCCGGAAACCGCCCAGAAACATACCGGCTACCTGACCGGTGGCACCTCGCCCTTTGGTACGAAAAAGCAGCTTCCGGTCTATGTTGAGGAGACCATTCTGGAGCTGCCCATAATCTACATTAATGGCGGCAAGCGCGGCTTTCTGGTCGGGCTTGCCCCGGCAGATCTGACGAACCTGTTGCAGCCGATTTCTGTGCGGGTCGGATACACCAAATAACTGAAGAGGTGAACTGATGCCCTCACTGACCCTTGATAAAGAGATGGTTGAACAGCTGCGACGGGTATTGACTGCGGTGGAACAACTGCTGCCCAAACCGGTGCCGACGATTGACTGGTCAGAGATTCATGCTGCCAACTGGCGACGTCGGGGCATCGGCGGCTATCTGGACCCGGTGCCGGAGATTGAGGCCTTTCACCTGGATGATCTGCTGGGGATTGATAAGCAGAAGCAGACGGTTGAGGAAAATACCTGCCAGTTTCTGGCTGGCCTGCCCGCCAATAATGCCCTGTTGTGGGGTACCCGTGGGACCGGAAAGTCGACACTGGTACGAGCCCTGTTGCACAGCTATGCCTCACAGGGGTTGCGGGTGATTCAGGTGGACAAGGATGATCTGGTACATCTGCCTGCCATTGTAGATGAAATCAAGCGCCAACCATACCGTTTTATCCTGTTCTCCGATGATGTCTCCTTTGAAACCGGTGAATCCAGCTACAAGATGCTGAAAAGCGCCCTGGATGGCTCGGTCTATGCCCCGCCGGAAAATGTGCTGATCTACATTACCTCCAACCGGCGGCATCTGCTGCCGGAGTACGAAAGTGACAACCGTGGTGCCATGCTGGTCAATAATGAGATTCATCATGGTGAGACCGTGGAGGAAAAGATATCGTTATCCGGGCGTTTCGGTTTGTGGATCGGATTTCACCCCTTTAGTCAGGATCAGTTTCTGGAGGTGGCCCGCCAGTGGGTAGAACGGCTCTGCGAACGTAGTGGTGCCAGTCTGCGCTGGAATGAGGAGGCACGTCAGGCGGCCATCCTCTGGTCTCGCCAGAAGGGTGACAACAGCGGCAGGATTGCGTTGCAGTTTGCCAACCAGTGGGTGGGCAGTACCCTGTTGAAGCAGGGCAAAGAGTAATCAAAACGTAAGGGGGGAGACCATGCTCCGCAAGGCCCAGATCGGTGATGTAAAGGAAATTCAGAAGTTATTGACCACTTACGCCAGCAAGGGGGATATGCTTTCCCGGTCGCTGTCAGAGTTATACGAGGCACTGCGGGATTTTTATGTTGAGGTGGACGACGACGGCAGGATTCTGGGGGCAGCAGCGTTGCATATTGTTTGGGATGATCTGGCTGAGGTCCGTTCGGTGGCGGTGGTGGAGGATGCCGGTCGCAAAGGGGTCGGTAGTCTCCTGGTAACTGCCTGCATTGATGAGGCCCGTGAACTGGGGTTGAAGCGGATCTTCTGTCTGACCTACAAGCCGGAGTTTTTTGGCAAACTGGGCTTTGTGCTGGTTGACAAGGCAACCTTGCCTCACAAGGTCTGGGGTGACTGTATCAAGTGTCCCAAATTCCCGGATTGCGATGAAAATGCCATGATTTTGGATTTATAGAGCTATCCTGAACTCAGCCCCGTCTGCTGTGTTGCGAGCCGTAAGAGTGCCGCCCATATTGCGTTCAATCATGGTCTTGGCCATATAGAGACCGATGCCGGTGCCCTGACTCGGTCCCTTGGTGGTGACATAGGGCTCAAAGATCTGGGGCAGAATCTGTTTTGAAATACCCCCGCCGTTGTCTGACACAATCAGTACAGAACGCCTGTATTCCTGTTGGATCGAAATACTGATCCGCGGCTCTGCCACCTGGTGTTCCAGCAGGGCATCACGGGCATTATAGAGGATGTTCATCAGCGTCTGGGCATACTCATTGGGGTAGCCGATAGCCCGGATATCCGGTTCTGCTGTCACGCTGACCATGATCCCTTTGTCATCCAGGGTTGACCTGATCAGATTCAGTGTCTTGTCTACAACCTCCTGCAACACAAATTCCCGTTTTTCCCGATCCTTGATGAAAAAGCCCCTGAAGTCGTCAATCGTGCCTGACATGTAGAGGAGGATATCCATCACCGTCTTGATGTCCCGGTCCATCTCTTCCTGACTCAATTCTCCGGCCTTGTTCAGGTACTGCATGGTCTGGATCGAGACCGCAATATTATTAAGTGGCTGACGCCACTGGTGGGCAATGTTGTTCAGGAGCTCACCCATGGCCGCCAGCTTACTTTGCTGCAGTAGCAGATTGTCTTTTTTGCGGAGTTCACTGATGGCATCGGCAATCCGTTCTTCAAGTGAACTGTTGATAACATTCAGCTCTTCCTGAGTCTGTTGGCGTTGGGCAATCTCATCTTCCAGCAGGGTTGCCTGCTCGTGCAGGGTATCTTCAATCTGTCTGCGCTCTGTAAGGTAGTTACTGATCTGGGCCTGCATGCTGTTAAGCGAATCCACCAGCAGATCCAACTCATCTTTAGCACGTTGCGTGCTTTGGTTGCGTTCAAGATTGAGCGGTTCATGGAGCGTGCTGATGGTGAGCGCCGCAGCATGGCGGGCCATAATCGCCAGGTGGCGCCCGATCAGCTGATAGAAGAGTAAAAAGATAAACGTTGAGATGAAAAAAATCAAGACTGCCTGGGTGAAGAGGATAAGTAGCGCCCGTTCCTTCATCCGCTGGATGAGATGGTCCGTACTGGCGGTGATATGCAGGGTGCCGAGTGGTACGGTTTTGTCGAGATGCTGGTAAGAAAGCGGGATGTTATGTGTTATCAGGTGCCTGGATGTTGTCTTGCCAACGACCAGTTCCGGGCCGTCTTTGCGTTCAAGCCGTAACGCTTCAATCATCGGCAGCGCCAGAATCCCCTTCAGCTGGGCCTCAAGCCCGCGATCATTAAACAGCCAGATGTCGTTGATAAGACTGTGTATATGGCTGGTCTCGACGTAGGTCAGCTGGCGGCTGATGTCACGCAGGTCTTTGCGGTAGTCGATGTACAGTTGCAGGCAGGTGCCTGCCAGGGTCAGGACCGTGCTGAAGATGACGATGGCAAGGATGAATCTGCGCGCAATCCCGAAGGACTTGGGTATGATCCGGTCAGCAGTCACGGTTTTCTATGGTACTTTGAAGGTAGATAGGGGGCCAGGGTTTGCTTGAAGATGGCATCATAACTACCGTCCCGCTTCATCTCCCGCAGTGCTTTGGCCAGCTTGGGCACCAGCTTTTCATGTTTTTTATTGAGATAGAGGAACATCTCCCTGGTGGCCAGCGGCGGTTGGGCAATGGAAAGGTGCGGTAGATTCAGGGTGTGCATCAGGTAATAGCCGCCGTACAGCTCGGCAAAGGCCAGCTCAATCCGGTCACTTTCCAAAACTTTAAACAGGCTGGTTCTGTTTTCCACCACCGTAATCTGGCGCACATCCTTGATCTTTTCTTCGGCAATCAGCCAGCCCCGCACATAGCCCACATGGTACGGCTTCAGGCTTTCCCAGGCGGGGGTCTTCAGCTCTTTGTTTTTGGAGAAGATCACAAACTGCACCTCAATGATCGACTCCGGCACCCGGACCAGGTGCGGGAACTTCTTTTCTACCCCTGCAATCCGCAAAAAGTTGCCGTCATCAAGTGCCTGTTCTGCATTGCTCAGTGTTCTGGCAGACGCCAGCGGAATGATCTTGGCTTCAATCCCCAGCCTCCTGCAGGCCTCGATGATTACTCTGTCGGAAAAGCCTTTCTGGTCATCCGTTGAAAGCGGTGGACGGTCTGCCGTTCCCAGCACCAGGGTCTGTGCTGCATACAGGGGAGATACGAGAAGGATTGCAAGTACAAGTTGGAGGAGTGTCTTCATCGCGCAGCTCCTTGTATTCTGTAAGTCTAAATGTACTAAAAATTTTAGCGGGTATTGGCAGTATGTCAATTGTTGGCAGCGAATTTCCCGTAATCATTATGCGATACATTTCATATCGGCCTTGACGCCAGATAATCGGCAGTTAGTATAGGTGACATGCCTCGATCAAGATTTATGCATAGCATCCTTTGGGGGTGTCTGCTGCTGACCTCCCTTTTGCTCTGGTTTGCGGTTGCCAACTACCGTAATGCCGAGCCTGTTGCCCAGTCTATCCTGCGCGGCATGTCCCTCTCGTTGGGGCAGGCCATAGAGGCATTGGCGGTGCGTGATCCCTCTCTGAAAACACTTGCAGATTTTAGTTCACATGATAGTGCCTATTTTTCCCTGATCGATACGCAGGGTGTGATCCGGTTTCACCGAAATCCAGACCTGGTCGGCAGCCGGATTGAGGATCAGCGCTACCTGCCGGTTGCTGCTGCTCCGGTGATAACTGAAGAACGGATCAGGCTTGGCACCGGTGAGGTGGTTTTTGAGACACAACAACAGCTGCATCTGCCAGGTGAGACAATGGTCTTACGTCTGGCGCTTCACACCTGGCAGGCAGATCAGATTATCCGCAGGGCTCGTACCGGTCTGATGGTGATTGTGGTGCTGTTAACCGTTGCATGGGGCTTTGGTTTGTGGGTGTTACGCCTGCAACAACGGGATCTGCAGCGGCGTGAGGAAATGACCCGCCACGAGCAGCTGGTCCGGCTGGGAGAACTGGGGGCGGTGCTGGCACATGAGGTCAGGACGCCCTTGGCTGGCATCAAGGGTTTTGCCCAGTTGTTGCGGGAACGGGTACAAGATGCCAGACAGCAGGAGTATGCCGGGAAGATTGTGACCGAGTCAGAGCGGCTTGAGGGGCTGGTAACCGATCTGCTGACCTATACCCGTCAGGAAGCGATGCAGTCAGGCTCTGCAGTGGTGTTGGAGCTGGTGCAGGATGCCTGGGAATCGTTTGCGGCAGAGGCAGCACAGGCCGGGGTCGGGGTGCAGATAACCGGTGCCATCGCTCGGCCGGTTGCCTGCCCGGCGGATCGTCTGCGGCAACTGTTGTTGAATCTGTTCAGCAATGCCCTGCAGGCCATGCCTGATGGGGGAACCGTGCAGATTAACCTGTCAGATGATGGTGAGCAGGCAACGATCCTGATCTCTGACAGCGGCCCCGGTTTTGCAGAGGAAAGCCTGAAACGGGCCTTTGATCCGTTTTACACCACCCGGGCCAGTGGCAGTGGTCTGGGGTTGGCGGTCTGCCACAAGATTGTCGCAGGCTATGGTGGAATTATGACAGTTGCCAATGGCAGTTCAGGCGGTGCCAATGTGACCCTGCAACTGCCGCTGGTAAAGGAGTGTGCATGAGTAAAACTGCGCGGATACTGCTGGTGGAGGATGATGCCACCTTTCGTTCGCTGCTGGCGGCAATCCTTGATGATGACGGGTATGAGCTGGTGGAGCGGGAGGATGGCAAGGCAGCGCTGAAGACACTGCAGGGGCAGTCCTTTGACCTGGTGTTGTCAGACCTGCGTCTGCCCGGACTGAACGGGCTTGATCTGTTCCGCAGGGCGCAGTCAGAAGGGATTGCACCACCGTTTATCCTGCTGACCGCCTTTGGCACCGTAGAAGAGGCGGTTGCAGCCATCAAGGAAGGGGTGGCGGATTTTCTGACCAAGCCGCTCAAAGATCCGGAAACATTGCGGACCCTGGTGCGACGTGTTCTGGCTGGCAGTCAGCAGGAACGCACCCTCAAGGTACTGAAAGAGCGGGAAACAGCCGGTCTGCCGCCTGATGAGGTGCTGTTTGCCGGACAGGCCATGCAGCAGGTGAGGCGTCTGATTGTAGAAGTTGCCTCCACCCAGGCAACGGTGCTGATTACCGGCGAATCCGGTACCGGCAAGGAACTGGCGGCCCGGATGATTCACCAGCTAAGCGGGCGTTGTGATGCCCCCTTTGTTGCGCTCAACTGTGCTGCCATACCGGAAACTCTGCTGGAAAGTGAGCTGTTCGGCCATGAAAAAGGGGCCTTTACCGGCGCGACCCAGGCTCGACAGGGCAAGTTTGAACTGGCATCGGGCGGTACCATTTTTCTGGATGAGGTTGGTGAACTGCCGTTTGCGCTTCAATCAAAATTTTTGCGGGTGCTGCAGGAGCGGGTCTTTGAACGGGTAGGGGGGAGTCGAGAGATTCGTGTTGAGCTGCGGGTTATTGCTGCTACCAACCGTGATCTGGCAGAAGAGGTCAGGGAACGGCGTTTTCGGGAAGATCTCTACTACCGCCTGAATGTCTTTCCACTGCAGTTGCCAGCACTGCGTGATCGCCGTGACGGGTTGCCGGTTCTGATCCGCTATCTTTTGCAGCGGGCAGCCATTCAGACTGGTCGTGATCTGCAGGAGATTGATACACAGGCGTTGAGAGTCCTGCGCGGACACAGCTGGCCCGGCAACATTCGTGAGTTGCAGAACGTGATTGAACGGGCGGTCATTCTTAGTAAAGGAATAATAACGGTTGCATACCTGCCTGATGATTTACGCCAATCTGTCGTGACAAGCGATAGCGCAAGAGAAGGCGGCAGCCTGAAAGATCGTGAGCGGGCCGGTATTCTGGAGGCGCTGGCAAGCTGCAATAATAACCGTCGGCTGGCAGCCGAAAAATTGGGGATCTCAAAGCGGACCTTGCAGTACCGTCTTAAGGAGTATGGGGTGCTTGAACCTTAAAGCCCAGGTGCAGGAACTGCAGTAGGTAGTGCAAAGTCTGCACCTTAAGGTTTGCACCAAAAAGGCGGCTGCTTTTAAAATATGCATCTATATCAGTAGGTTGTGAGCTGTAATGGAGTTGGCATGGTTGCTGTACAGGTAAAGGGTATCGAGTGCTGGTCTCGAAACTACCTGTAAGGAGAAAAAACCATGAAAACACGTAATCTTCTGATCACGACAACAGTCTTGGCAGCAGTTCTGGCATTTGGCGGAGAATCCTTTGCCCGTGGCGGCGGCGGTGGCGGCATGGGGGGCGGTGCACGTAGTGGCGCCTCTATGGGGAAAGGGACAATGACCCAGACCCGCAGCCAATCACAAACGGCTACTCAGACTCAGACCCGTCCAGAAGGCTCACAGCGCCGCGACGGCACTTTTCTGCAGACCGGAACCACGGCAAACGGTTCTACTACCCGAGCGGCTAATGGCCGTGGCGTGATGGATGGCACCGGTCTGAACGCAACAACACCAACAACGACAACGCCGTAGAAAGGTAGTTTTTACCATGGGCAGATTTAGGTTTCTTTTTTTCCTGATTGCAGCAGCGATTGTGGTGGTCATGCAGCAAAGACCGGCTGAAGCGTTTTGGGGCTTTGGTTCTGGTAACGAGGGAGGAACAAGTGGCCTGGATCTGGTGCTGGGGTATGATCGTAACACGGTGGTGACAAACACAGGCCGTATTGCGGTAGCCCCGGATTCGGCGGCTGATCCGGTAACCATTGAACTGGTTGCCGGATCAGAACGATTTGTTGTGGTGTTGGGGCCGCGTTGGTATCTGCAGGACGACCATCTGGACTGGAAAGCCGGGGATGTTGTAACGGTACGGGGATCCAAGGCCCAGGGTAAGGATGGCCGTAGCTATCTGCTGGCCCAATGGATCAGTAGTCCAGCCGGCGCTCAATTGGTGTTGCGCAATGAAACCGGCCGCCCTGCCTGGGCAGGTGGCTTTAAAGGCGGACAGCAAGGTGCAGGCCAGCAGCAACGTGGCGGAACTGGTGGCGGACGTAGAGGCCGCTGACGGAGAACTTTGTGAATAATAACCATGAAATTAATCAGATACATAAGGTTGTCTATAGTTTGATTGTCAGTCTGGTCATCTTGCTGGTAGCTGTGGCTGTACAGGCCGAAAACACTGAGCATCGTTTGGGGCAGGGGGTGTCGTTTGCCGCCGGAATCGGTGTTGAAGTTTCCCATGGTGATTATGGCAGCAACGCCGATGCAACGGTGGTTACCCTGCCGGTGCTGCTGGCGGTTAATCCAACTGAGGCCATTGATATGACGTTTGAACTGCCAATGGTCTTTTTAACCAGTAAAAGTGGTAGCGGCGTGGTGGTGACTCAATCAGGCGGTGGTGGTCGGGGGCGTCGGCCAAGTAGTGCAACCACTACGACAAGCACAAGCACACTGAGCACGACAACCACTGAAGCAGGCCTGGGGGATATCAGTTTTGCTACAGGCTGGACTGTACTGGCGGATGGAGAGCAGACTCCGAAGATCAGGCCGACCCTGTATTTAAAAGCGCCAACCGGCGACAAGAATCATGGGCTGGGTACCGGTACCTTTGAAGGCGGTCCCGGTGTTTCAGTCTCAAAATGGTTGGGGGATGTTCAGCTCTTTGCTGAAGGGGCGTACATCTTTCAGAACAGTGCCAGTGATTATCAGGGGAAAAACTATATCAGCTACAGTGTTGGCGGTGGAGTTCAGGCAACGGACCGTTTGTTTGTATCTCTCTTTGCAAAGGGATCTTCAGCGCGGGTTGATGCCGGTACTGCACCGGTTGAAGGTCGCGTGAAGGTGAATTTTCTGCAGTCACGCAGGATATCGTGGGAGCTGTATGCCCTGGCAGGCTTTACTGATGCAAGCCCGGCGGTTGGTGGCGGGATGTTGCTGATGTACCAGTTTTAATCCATGCTGCCACTGCGGTAGCCTGCAGGATCAAGGGTCATTTCTGAAAACCCTGCTTTGTTAGCGATAGTCTCAAGCTGAACCAGCATATCCGGGAGCATGGCCTGTGCCAGCTCCCCTTTTTCAAGTTCCAGCCGTGCTGCTGTTCCGATGCTTCTCACCCGTACCAGACGAAACCCCAGCTTTTTGATCTCTGTTTCTGCCCATTCAACCTGTTGCAGATGCTCTCTGGTGATCAGGGTCTGATGGGGAAAGCGGGTCAGCAGACAGCTCTGGGCCGGTTTGTCCCAGGTGGGCAGCCCTAGTTGCTTGCTTAACAGGCGGATATCCTGCTTGGTAAA
>Ga0074197_1000443_pt1 | contig 52132 bp, 42 predicted proteins | sample EPASupsiteSAE305_FD_64526 | JGI IMG/M metagenome (GOLD analysis project Ga0074197, IMG submission 64526) | Bioremediated contaminated groundwater microbial communities from EPA Superfund site, New Mexico - SAE3-05 reassembly with SPADES | ecosystem: Environmental > Aquatic > Deep subsurface >...
ATAGACCCTCCCGAGGTCGGCCGCCACGGTGACTGCATCGCCCTTGTGCATGCGTTCCATAGCCCCGCTGACGCCGAAAATGGCCGGGATACCGAATTCCCTGGCCACATTGGCCAGATGCCCGGCAAATCCGCCTTGCTCGGAAACCACCGCCGCGGCCCGGGCGACCAGCGGCGCCCAGGTGGGCAGGGCTTGTTCCACCACCAGGATCGCGCCTTCGGGAAACTGGAGGATGTCGACCTTTTTTTCCACCTTGTAGACCTTGCCGCAGGCGACGCCGGGGCTGGCGTTGATCCCGCCCTCGACCAGCAGGGATGACTCAAACCGTTTAAGATCCAAATCCGCCCCAGGCAACACCGCTTCCATCTGCTGCAGGGGACGGGACTGGAGGATGAAGATCTTCCCTTCGCTGTCGATGGCCCATTCGATATCCTGAGGGATTTCGTAATACTGCTCGATGCGGACCGCATGGTCGGCCAGCTCCCGCACCTGATCGTCGGTCAGCGAGGGGCTGTTGGCCAGGGCGTCATCGGTTTCGGTGCGGATGCAGCCCTCGCCCTCGAAACAAACAACCTGATAGCCTTTTTTCCGCACTTCCCGGCGCTGGATGGTCAGGTCATCATCGCGGGACACCACAAACAGATCGCAGAGGTCGTTGCCGTCGACCACCGCCTTGGGCAGGCCCCAGGTCGAGTTGATGAAAATGGCGTCATCCTTGGCGTCCAGGGGGTTGCAGGTATAGATGACGCCGCCGGCAATGGCGTCGACCATGGCCAGGCAGCCGACACACATGGCGATGTCCTCGTCCCGGAAACCGCGGCTCAGTTTGTAGGCGATGGCCTGAACACTGTACTTGGAAGCCATTACCTGCTTATAGTAGTAGAAGAACTGGGAAAATCCGACATTCAGTTCGCTGCGGTACTGGCCGGCAAAGGAGCTGTTTTCGGCATCTTCGCCAAAGGCGCTGCTGCGGACCGCCATCCGGATTTCCTGGTCGTTGTTTTCTTCCTTCATCCGGCTGTAGGCCTCGACCACGGCCAGATAAATGGGTTCAGGCACCTCGGCCGACATGATCCGCTGGCGGATCTGGGAACTGACCAAGTCGAGATTGCGGTCTTCGTCGGAACCGGCCACCTGGAAGAGCCGGTCGATCTCCCGCTGCAGACCGTCGGCCTGCATGAATAGGTCGTGGGCCGCAGCGGTGATCGCAAAGCCGGCGGGAACATTCATCTGCAGTTTGTTTTTAACGTCGCCTAGGTTAGCCATCTTGCCGCCGACCAGGCCAATCATGCCGCTGTTCAGGGCCTCTAGAGGTATGACCAGCCGCTTGTCGGTGATCTGTTTTTTGGCCCCGAGCAGGGCGTCAATCCGCTTTTGAATGGCGACAAAACTGTCCTTGAGCGCGGTGAATTTTCCGGGGGCAATGTTCTCCATGGCATTGATCATGCGAAAAACATTGACCGATATCGAGGTGCAGTGGGTCTGGACGAACGACATGCTGAAGGACTCGTTGCCCTGCAGGGCCCGTTCGATGTCGGCCATACCTTCTAAAATCCTGGTGTTGGCAGCCAGCAGCTGTTTGAAGCTGTGGTAGCGTGACTTGAAGGTCAGCCGCAGGGCTTCAATCTCCTCGGCTTCCAGAACCGGGTCACGTTCTTCCTGCTGAAAAAAGAAGAATTTTTTTGAGAATGCAGCCAGTCTTTTCAGCATGGAATGCCTTTATCGGCAACAATGGCAGGCGGAACGGCAAAGCCCTGAGCGGTTATGCATGACCCGTTTCCCGTTGTTGCTTTTCGTTGAGTTTTTTGCGGGTATAGGCATCTTCGATCTTATAGAGCAGCTCGTCGATGTTGATTGGTTTCATCAGATAATCGAAGGTGCCCAATTGCATCAGTTCAATGGCGTTGTCCACGCTGGTGTTGCCGGTGAGCATGATGACCTCGATCAGCGGATTGATCTTTTTGATTTCGATGAAGGTTTCCGACCCGTGCATTCCGGGCATTTCCTGATCGAGCACCACCACCTCCGGGGGATCGTTTTTTACCTGCTCGACTGCCGTTGCGCCGCTGTCGGCCGTGAGGACGATAAACCCCCTGACTGACAGCTGGCGGGCTGTGGCCTCGCGAAAAATATCTTCGTCGTCCACGAGTAATATCTTGAATGCTCTTTGTTTCTTATCCATGGGTCATGCTTGTTTATCGTGTTGTATGATGGCTTTTTTTGCCTGTTCATTGATCGGGAGCAGGACGGTAAACGAACTGCCCGCTCCCGGTATACTGTTCACCTTGATGGTGCCACCCAGATACTTGACGATACTGGCGGCAATGCTCAAACCCAGCCCCGTCCCCTTGCCGCCTCCCCTGGTGGTGAAGAAGGGATTGAAAATGCGTTGCAGATTCTCGGGCGGAATGCCCTTGCCGGTGTCGGCGATGGTCACCCAGAGCATCCCCTCTTTTGCTTCGGAGGAGAGGGTGATCGTGCCTTTGTCGGCAATGGCGTCGCCGGCATTGATGAGGATGTTGGCGAACACTTGGCGAAGCGGTTCCGGCTCGGCAAGGATATGCGGCAGCTCGGCACCGAGATTGCTGACCACCTCTATGTGCTTGGGTTTGAATTCTACCTTTTTCAACCGGTTGACCACCTCCTCGATCAGGGCATTGACATCGCACTCCACGGCGCAGGGGATACGGCTCTTGCCCATGTCCTGGAGCTTGCGGGTAATGCCCTTGGCGCGATTGGCCGCCGTATCGATCACTGACAGTTCCTTGCAGATGGCCTCCGGGCTGTGGTCGAGTTCGAATTCCGGATTGAGCATATCCCTGATGACGCCGCTGGTGGCCATGATGATCGCCAGGGGGTTGTTGATCTCGTGAGCAACCCCCGCCGCCAGTTCGCCAATGGAGGCGAGCTTGGAGGCATGGGCCAGCATTTCCTGCAATTGCTGGCCTTTTTCGGCCATGCGCCTCGCCCTTCTGACCAGTTTTTTGATGGTAAGAAAGATCATGGCTGAGATCAAGAGGCTGATGGCGATCAGACTGATGGTCAGCACCAGACGAGCCTTGATCATGCCGGCCTGAGCCACGGCCACCGGTTGCATGGCCAGCAGTGCCCAGGGGGTTTCCTTGAGCCAGGCATGGGCAACCAGCAAGGTTTGATCATCGTACCGAACCTCCTCTACCCCTGATGCGGCAGTTACTGGCGGCACAAAATCGCTGCTTCCGGGGAGGTGGCTGCGGCCAGGATCCACCACCTGATACTGTCCCTGCCGGTTGATAAGGGTCGATTCCACCTCCTTGCCTTGGCTGATCGCCCGGAGGTAGATATAGAGTTTATCCGGATCAAGGGTGGCGCGCATCACATAGGTACGGCCGTCGAACATCTGTTTGGTAGCAATGGTGAAATGGGGAATGTTGCGAAACCCCAGGTAGATATCGCTAACCAGGTAGCTCTTGTTTTCCTTGAGCAGGGTCTGATACCAGCCTTCATTGCTGTAGTCCTTACCCAGCAGCGAAGGATGAGGGCCGGCATAACCAATCTGGACACCTTTGGTGTCGAAAAAACCGACATCGACAAAGCCGTCGTTGAAGTGTTTCAAGCTGCTCAGTGAGTTCTCCATGTGCTCTTGGGTGGGCCGAAGGGAGAATTCCTTGCTGTGAAACAGGTTGTACAGGTTGACCACCCGTTCCTGCAGGTAGAGATCGATGGTGTTTTTCTGGCTTTCCGCGACCGCTGCGAGATTGAGCTTGGCGCTCTCTTTCAGGGTGTGGGTGAATTGGAAGTGGAAATAGGCAGAGAGTAGGGCGTTGGGCAGAAGAAAGCCCATCACCAGGCCCAAAATTAAGCGGGTCTGGAGCTGTTTGAAGTGCTGCCTGATCCGGTTCAGATTGGCCTGACTGTCGGCAGGGTCATACACATGCTCGGCGGAAGCATTTTTGTCGGCCGGTATGTCGTCGAGCAGATGACTGGTGTCCCAGACTCTCATAGCATTCTACTCCGCCTCCTGGTCATGGTACGCCGCCGTCGGTACGCTGAGCCCAGGTTCTGTTTCATCCGGTGGCGGCCGGATGAAGGCAGGGCTGCCACAATGAAGCTGTTGTTGATAGTCAGTGCAGCAGGCCGCGTTTTTTATTGTAGGCCTGGCCGATGGTGTCGAGTAGTTCGTTGAGCGGAGCCGGTTTCATCACATAGTCAAAGGCTCCCAGCTGCATGCCCTTGAGGCCGAATTCCACCGAAGCGTGGCCGGTCAGCATGATGACCTCGATCTCCGGTTTCATCTTTTTAATGTGTCGTAGGGTTTCGATACCGTCCATGTCCGGCATTTTAACGTCCAGGACAATGACGTCGAAGTCCTTTTCTTTCAGCACCTCCAGGGCCTTGATGCCGCTGGCCGCCCCTTCCGACTGGATTTTCCGCGCATTCAGCCGCTTGACAACGGTCTCCCGGAAATCATCCTCGTCATCAACAATCAACACCCGCAATGTATCCATCATATTCCTTTAATGTTTCGGCAGGAGAAGGGTGAACACCGTCCCCGTGCCTACCTTGCTCTGCACCTTGATTTTACCGCCCAGCTTTTCGATGATACTGTACGAAATCGAAAGACCGAGGCCTGTGCCTTTGCCGACTTCCTTGGTTGTGAAGAATGGATCGAAAATTTTATTCAACTCACTTTCCGCAATGCCCGGACCGGTATCGGCGACATTAATTTCCACCTCCTCGGTTTTCTCATTATATCGGGTGGAAACGGTGACGGTGCCGTCATGACCGATGGCGTCGATGGCATTGTTCAAGAGGTTGAGCACCACCTGTTGGATCTGGGAGAGATCGCTGGTGATGACCGGCACATTATCCGCATACTGTTTCTCGATGTGGATATTGACATACCGGGCCTCGTTTTCCAGAAAGCCGGTGGTTTCGTCGAGCAGGTTGTTGACGTTGATTTTTTCCTTGGCCGGTTCCATCCGGCGAGCGAATCCGAGCAGGTTGTGGATGATTTTTCGAGCCCGGTCGACATGCTGTTCGATTTTGTCGACCGAATCAGAAAATTCGGCAAAATTCTTGCTGCCTGCTATGTCTTCCTCGGCCAGCAGATCTTTCATCCAGCCAGCTTTTTCAGCAATCGAGGCCAGGGGATTGTTGACTTCATGGGCGATGCCCGCGGCCATCTTGGAGAGGGCGATCATCTTGTTGGCCTGGAGGAGCATGTCGGAGTTAGTCGCATTTTCCAGGTCGGTTTCCTTGATCCGGTTGATCAGGGTGTTGGTGAACAGAGCGGCGCCGGTGGCGATGATCGCCAGGCCGAGAGCGGAGAGCAACGCCATCCAGTATCTGCCCTTGACCAGCGGTGACAGGATTTCGTTGGGGCTTTCCTTGATCACCAGAATCCATTTGGTGTTCTGGATGAGAATGGCAGCGAAAAAGGCATCGATGCCGTTATGGGTCATGCGTTCCACCTTGGTGGCGACGGTTGCCGAAAAGTCAGGATAGGCATGGGGCCTCATTGAATCCGAGGCGAACTCAGGGAAAGAGGGTGTCTCGAGAAAATTGCCGCCGAACCGCGGCCGGGTCTGGAGGGCGTTCTGGCTGTTGACGATAAAGGCGTCGCTCAGTTTGCCGATCCAGGCCTTGTGGACGATGTCATCGATATTTTTCAGGTTGATCGTTACCCGGAGAATCCAGGAAGTATTTTTCTCCCGGACCATGACCGCGATGATGAAATGCGGCACCTTGCGGTAGCCCATGAAGATGTCGCTGATGAAGATGCCGTTGGCCTTAACCGCGCTGAACCAGGGTTCGTTTATATAGTTCACCTGCTTGAGCAGGTCGTAATAGGGGCCGACATAGCTAACGTGACGGCCCTCACTGTCAATGACGCCGATGTCCATGTATGAGTTGGACTTGGCATGCATGATTTCGAATACCTTGCTGAGGTAGTTCTCGTCGGTGAGTTCCTGGAAGGTGTTGGTGTTGGCAACAGTGTACAGTTGAGCGATGCGTTCGTTGAAGAACAGATCAATGGCGTCGCGTCGATTTTCAGCCGAGCTCCGCAGAGTCTCCGTTACCTTGTCAGTATAGATTTTGTCGAAGAGCTTATAGAGAGAAACATTGACGAACAGCAGCGGGATTACGGAAAAACAGATGATGGCCAGGCAATGCTGCCACCACAGTTTTCGATAGTTTCTTTCCATTGTCATATCCTTACTTCAGCCCAAACAGAGCGCCACCGGCAGTCTGATCGGGAGAGGGGTAGAAGCATGCAGTAAGAAAAAAATGTAACGAGGCTCCCTGTGCTCAGACGCTTCTCTTTGTCGCGTTCCTAAGCAGAGGCTGTCGGCCATTTGGCGTATCCCTGTTTGTTATCCGCCTGTAATCACTACAAAGCACCGCTTTGCTTGTCAATTACTTTTCAAGAATAGCGACAGTCTCAGGATGATGCAGACTCAATTGAGTTGAGTTGGACACAGGCGACATCGCCGAGGCGGACGAGTTCCGGTTTGCTGACCTGCATAATGACTTCGCCCTTTTCGCAGCTTGCCACCCTGGCCGAGCAGAGGAGTTCGCCCGACGCCCTGTAAATGGTGGCTTCCATGCCGGGCCGCACGGTTTCGCTGCACCGGAATTCGCAGGTGATTTCCGTACCCAGAGCCGTTTGCCGCCGCTTATAAATCTCTCCGCAATTGTGCCTGGCGAGATGCCGGGCCCAGAGCCGCCCGAGCAAGAAGTTGACTCCGCCCGCGATTAAACCGCAGAGTGCCAGGATGACGGCGAATTGGTAGGGGCTACGGCCGGTAGTGCGGGTCAGAAAGGAGCTTGAATGGGCGTTGCGGGTGGCAAGGTCGGGCCAGACCCTGACTTTGAATACCAGGGCCGGATTCTGTTTCTCGCCGTAAGCATCCTTCACCGAAAGAACATGGCTCCCTTCCCGCGCCCCAGGATCGACGACTATAGCACCGCGCCACATGGCGCCGCCGAACCAGTAGCCCGAATAGATGGCTTCCGGAACCAGGCGAACCGAGCCGTTCGCTGGCTGGCCGTCAATGACGAAATCCTTGATGGCTTCGGTCCGGGGCGGCATGGGGCCGCTTATCAGGTAGCGGGTATCCGGAATGAGTTCAATGGTTCCCTGGCTGCCCTTGAGCCCACCGACCAGAGCGTCGGCCAGGCTAAGCAACGCGGCTACTAGAACGATCATGGCCACTATGCCGGCTCGCTTCTGCCAGAGGACGAATCGGGCGCCAGCGATCATACCAGGGCGGGACGGCGCTTGCCGAGAAAGCGTTTACCAGCGAAACCGAGCAGAAAGGTGGGGATGAGCAGGGAGAACAGAGTTTTGAAAAAGATGGGATTAAAGTTGTCCGGGTCGAGCGAAGCCTGGTACATGGCGATGAACAGGGCCGCGAGCACCAGAAAGTTGACCCCGACCACCAGGAGTTTGTGGAAGAGAAAGAATTTGTATTCCGACATGGTCAACCTCTCATGAGAGCAGCGGGCAGGGCAGATGCCCCGCCCGCTAATCGGTTTATTACTTCTTGTAAATATCGGTTTTAGAGACGTTCATAAACCGCAGGGACTGACCGGCGGTCTTGTAGGTCAGCCGGACTTCGTCGCCCGCCTCCCAGGTACTCTCCGGATAACCGAAGTACTGATCCGGGACAGAGAAGGTGCAGAGCATTTTCTGACGGCCGGAGTAGATGGTGATGGTTTTCTTTTCCTTATCGATTGCCGGGAATTTTTTTGCTTTGTTTTCCGCCTTGTCATAGACCAGCGGGTGCTCCTTGTCAATTGGTGTCTGCAGGTCGACGATGGTGATCGGGACATCAACTAGTTTCTGAGTCTTGGTGTCGAAGATCACAATGACCTTTTTGTCGGTATCCAGCTTCATCCGCTGTCCGGCCTTGGGATCCGGACCAGTCTCCATCGGATCTGTCGGTAGTTTGAAGACCGAGGGCGGCAGGACATCGTACACCGGGTGCAGGGTATCCATGGCGCTGTCATGAATCAGCGTAACCTCTTTGGTCTCTTTATTGAAGGCGATGGTTCTCCCCTGTTCCACCTTGGTGAACTCTTTGCATCCGACGAGGGTCATGGCCAGGGAAGTCGCGGCCACGGCGAGCAGTATGTGTTTTATGTTCATCATATTCTCCTTATGCGTTCTCCTGGTTAGATTCTCTGCTGCTTTTGGGCCAGTTCCTGCTTCACGCCCTGGACCATCTTAACGAAGATGTAGAGCGACATCGCACTGACCAGACCAAGGACCAGGACCGTGGAAGAGGTGTTCAGGATATCCTTATACTGGGGTACCCAGGGTTGCACCAATTTCATCAGAATGGAGAGGGCGCAACCGATAACCGCGAGGCCGAAGGCGATGCGGATGCCGTAGCCCTTAATATACTTGGTGGCAACCGCGCCAACTTGAGCGCCCATGGCGGCACCAACCAGCATGACCATGGCAGCGACCAGTTCGGTCCGTCCCTTGAAGGTGTAGGTGGCCGCGCCGTACAGACCGGAGATGGCAACCTCAAAGAGGTCGGTGCCGACAGCGACGTGAGTCGGGCAGCCGACCATATAGATCAGGGCGGGCATACGGATCAAACCGCCGCCGATGCCAAGGATACCGGCGAGCCAACCGGTGAGGAAGCTGACGAAGATCGGCAACCAGGCGCTGCAGTAGATGCCGGCGACTTCCAGGTGGACCATCGGCGGGATTTTGATTTTATGCAGGGTTTTGTGCCATTCAACACCAGTTGCAGTGGCGTCAAGTTTTTCGCCCCGAGCGGCAGCAGCTCGCTCTTTTTGGGCACGTTTGGCCACATCGTGGAAGACCATCCAGGCGATGAAGGCCAGAAGCCCGATATAAATCCAGCGGACAACCTTCTCGACCGAGCCGAGCCGCTCGAGCCACATGACCATCTGGGCGCCGCACTCAAAGCCGACAACCGTACCGACCAGCATGATGATGCCGAGTTTGTAGTCAACGTTACCGAATTTACCGTGACGCATGGTTGAGATCAGTGATTTGCCGGCCATGTGGGCGATGTCTGTGCCGATGGCGAAGGCCATGGGGAAGCCAAGGATGTTCAAGCCGGGGGTGACCATCCAGGCACCGCCCATACCGAAGAAACCGCCGATAATGCCGACACCGATGCCGAGAATGATCAAGCCGGGCCAGAAAATTTTGACGCCGGCAATGGGCATGAGAATATAGAGCCAGTCCATGAGTATCTCCTTAGGTGCGATTTAATGTTCAGCCAGTTCTCGGGATTTCAGATCGATGCCGATCCATCCCATGATAATGTCCGCCAGGACGCCGAAAACCACCCCGGTGACCGGAATGATGATGACGGTCAGAATCATGAAGTACAGGTGGCTTTCATTGTACAGATTAGCCCACCAGGCCATAATACCATCAAGCTTGCGGGTGTCCGCAACGATGACGACCTGAGCCAGTTTACCGCCGCCGGCCGCCAGGGCAAAGCTGGGAGCGAACAGGACCAGGGTCAGGACTGCCCACCATAACCTCTGTAGTCGTTTTTTCATTTTCTCCTCCATGTTGTTCATTAGTATGTTGCTTTAAATCCCGGTAAGTCCTGTTCCGGGTTGGTCACTGGAGAAAAACCTGAGCGCTGCAGAGGGGGAGTCTGGGCGCTCAGGCCGGCTGTTTTTTCTTGAAACGGGGGAGTGCAGTGCCCGATTCGAAAAAGAGCTGCCTTCCTTTAATCAAACAGTGTGCCATACTGAGCGAAAATAAAATTCGAACTTAAAATCAACAGTTTGCTTGTGCAATATTGCGCTATTTCGTGATATGGGTTATAGAAAATAGGCTTTTTCGTGAAAATGCGAGATATATACGCAAGGAGAGGTGAATATGCGCTATTCCCATCCACCGCTGCTTAACCCGGTGATCCGGGTTGGCAGTTCAGTGTACGCCTGGAGCATCAGTAAATTTCTGGTTCTGTTCGGTACTCTGTTGGTCGGCATCATTCTGACAGCCACGGTGATCCTCACTTACAACATCGTCTCGATGTATCTGGATCAGGCCTATGCAAGGAACGCCCAGATTCGTGCTCTTGCCCAGGCCCATGAAATCAACCAGTTGCTGGTTGCCGCCCGTTACGAACTGGATTACCTTACCCGTATGCCGCTGACCCCGGAAGCAATGATCCGTCATCTCGAGGCGAAAGCCTCGGATGAGCGCGCCCGGTATCGCGAAATCGCCTTTCAGGGGCAAACGCTGGAGGAACGCTTTGTCCTGGTCAACACCGGTCCCGCCGTGGTTTCCGTCCCCTTTGATCAGGCCTTGGGCGCCAAGTTCGGTATCTTTTCCAGCCGTGATCAGCTGGCTGGCAAACCGGCAGGATATATTCAGATCAGTGAACCCATGGAGGCTGTCTATCCCTCCGTGCATGTCAAGGGTGCGATGAGCGCCCTCAGTATGCATGTCATTCGTCTCACTACCCCGGTGTATGATGCCAATGCAACCTATAAGGGACAGCTGACACTCTCGATTGATCTGCCGAGTTTGCGCGATATACTCTCTCTGCATACATCCAAGCAGTCACCCCTTTTTCTCTTTCCGCAGGAAAGCGAACAAAAGAAGAGCTTTTTTTTTGACGCCTCGGGCTGGCTCCTGTTCCAGTCGGAATCACCCGAACAACAGAAGAACGAATTGTCGGTCGATCTGCTGCGTATGGGGTTGCAGGGAGATGTGGGGCGTCCAGGGTTCGCCACCGCCTTTCGGCCTGGTTCGGCTCACGATCTCTACTGGGTAATGATTTCGGACATTCAGGCTGGCAGGTCTGGACAGATGCTGGTCACTCGACCGTTCTTGACTCCATCGGGAAGCGACCGAACCCTGTATCTCACCTATGTGCCCATTGTTTTTTCGGAAAATGGTGATTCGCAGCGGATAGTGGGCGGCATCGGTTGTGTGGACACCAGCTTTGTTTTTATGGCTTCGACCTACAAAATAGCGGTCACGCTTGCCGTCTGCCTTGCGGGAGGCATTCTGCTGGTCTTCATGGCCATGTATTTTGTCAGTCGCCGAATCTGTCGGCCACTTGAGCTGTTGCTGCAGGCGGTTGAGGTCCGGGCTGGCAGTGACGATGCCACCCCCCTGGCGATCGGCCCACTCTTCGCTGAAATCAACCAGTTCCAGCGTTCCATCAACATCCTCCTCATGCAGTTGCAGATTGCACGCAGCGACACGCTGTTGCACGAAGGCATCATGGAGGGTGACCGCATGCGCCAGCCTGTAGATCTGGACAAGGAAATACGGAGAAATCCTCTCCTTGACTCCCGTTTGCTGGCCATGCCGCTGTACGGCATAGTAGGCGGCAGCCAGGCTGTAGGCAGTTTGCGTCAGCAAATTCATAAGGCCTCACGGGTGCTGGCCGATGTTTTGATCGTCGGCGAAACAGGAACGGGAAAGGAATTGACTGCCGAAGCGATTCATTCGGTCAGTCATCGGGCGAATGGGCCTTTTATCTCCATTAACTGCGGTGCCCTTGATGAAAACTTGTTGATGGATGCCCTGTTCGGTCATGTCAAGGGCGCTTTTTCCGATGCGCAATCCGACCGCAAAGGGGCCTTCATCGCCGCCTCGGGCGGCACGCTCCATCTTGATGAAATCGGCAATGCCTCACCCAAGGTGCAGCAGGCTCTTCTCCGGGCCCTCTCGGTCCGGCGCATCCGGCCACTCGGCTCGGATCAGGACATGGCCTTTGATGCCCGGATTATCGCTGCCACCAATGTCGATCTGTTGCAGCTGGCCGTCACGGGCGAGTTTCGTGAAGACCTTTATTACCGGCTGGCGGTGATCACCATCAACACCCCCTCGCTCCGCGAGCGCAAGGAGGATATTCCGGTGTTGGTGCACTACTTTTTGGAAGAAAACATGACCCTCTCCGGACTGGCTCCTATTCGGGTGAGCCAGGGTGCACTGGAAAAGTTGCTGAGCCATGACTGGCCCGGCAATGTTCGCGAATTGCGCAATTGCATTACCCGCAGCATCGCCTTTGCCGAAGGCGACTTGCTTTTGGCCGAGCATATTCTGTTCGATGACCGTGGCGGCGAAGGCTCGAGCGATGCAGCCAGGGAGAGCGAGTCGGAATCTGCGGCGCTTCCCCGCTCCCTACCTCCGCCGCCTTCAAAAAAAGGACCAACCTCCGCGAATGGTGACGAACAGGCCAGCGACAGGCATGAACAGCAAGTGTATCAGGAGATGAATCCGCGACAACGCAAGGCATGGGCCATTATCGCTCGAAATGGCGTTATCAGCCGTGCCGAATATCAGGCTGCCGTGGGTGAATCCATTTCCGTGCGCACTGCCCAGTATGATTTGCACGATTTTGTCGCCAAGGGTCTGTTGAAAAAATCGGGTCGCGGGCCGTCTTCCCGATACATGATCAGTCAGCCGTATGTGATCTGATAAAATCCGAGAGGATATGGCGTATCTGAGAACTGGATCGCTGCGAATTTTTACATACGTCGATCTCAATGCCTTTAACGCGACAAACGAGACTCATGGGCACAACAGACCCATCGAGTCAGTCCGCATCGGCTCCAGTCTCTGGTCTGCCGAAAAGATTTCGTAATAGTTTTTGCCAGTTACTCGCGCTGTTGTTCGGCAACACCCTGCTTCCAGGTTTCGCATGCTCAGCGAATCGGAACAGCCAACCCGTCACGAAGGGTGTTCCGGAAGATCAAGTTTCCACTATCTTTCGCAGCGCCTGAATATCCACCGATGGCGACAGGTTGTAATGAGTTTTGGCTCCAGCGCCTACTCGTACCAGAATCCCTTTTTGCATCATGTCGTTGAGATCGTAATTAGCGGTTCGAGCCGGAAGTTTTTCGTCAACAGTTTGCTGGTACTCTTTGCGGGTCAGAGTCTTGCACTTCAGGAGAACAGCAAGGACTTTTGTCTGACGTGGTGAAAGTGTGATTGCTGAAGAAGGTAACTCTTGAGAGAAGGGGCGATCTGTTGTCCTGGGTTGATCGGGTTTGTTAGCCGGCATATTCTCTTGCTTTTCTCCATGGTGTTCCGGTGTCCAGATTTCCTTTGTTGCGGCGCCCATATTCGTCAATACGGGTGGATTTTGTTCATCGTCGTAGGTATCCGGATCTTCCATCCGCAGGTCATCGGCCTGGATGACCGGCCCCTCGGCGAAAACGACCGTACGGGTTATGCAGTTGACCAGTTCGCGGACATTGCCCGGCCAATCATGGGACACCAGCCTCTTCACCGCCCCCTTGGAAAATTGCAGATTCGTTTTATCAACAAAATCTTGGGTCTGTGTGAGGTAATGATGGGCAAGCAGCGGGATATCTTCCCTATGGTTTCGTAGCGGCAGGGTTTGGATAGTCAGGACATAGAGTCGGTAAAACAGGTCTTCCCTGAATCGTCCTTCCTTGATCAGTTGCGTCAGATCCTCATTGGTCGCCGTGACCAGGCGGATGTTCACGGTAAGTTCGGCATCGCTGCCTAGAGGCCGGATTTTTCGTTCGGCAATAGCCCGCAATAGCGCCTGCTGCACCTTGGGCGATGCAGATTGAATTTCATCAAGGAACAGGGTGCCGCCGGTGGCCTCGATAAAGGCCCCTTTCCTGTCGGTCTTGGCTTCGCTGTGCGCCCCACGGACATGGCCGAACAGAGCGTCAAGGAGGAGATGTTCATTGAGGGCGCCGCAGTTGATAGCGACAAAGGGGCCGTTTTGCCGCGATGAATGTTTATGGATCGCTTCCGCGACCAATTGTTTGCCGGTGCCGGTCTCACCGACGATGAAAATATCCACCTGGGTGCCTGCCGCCTTCATAATTTGTGATTTGAGGGCACTCATCCCGCTACTGTTGCCGATAATGTCCGGAAATGCCCTGTCCAGAGCCAGAGCTGATTGGTAGTCGACGGACAAATCCAGGGGTTGTTTCATGGTTTCGGACATGGGATGTTCCGAGAGGTCGGCCAACCGGTTTTCGCATGAATCGAGCGTCTGTAGCAGTTCGTTCGTCGTTGCGGTCAGTTCGTTCAATTCCTTGCCCCCGCAGTCAAAGGGAAGCGGAGTGCAGTCCCCCTTTTGCAGGCGGTCGCGGAGCTGGTGCATCAGGCCGTTGAGCGGCCGGACAAAAAAACTGCGGGTGCACTGCACAAACAGTCCTAACAGCGCCATGCCGCCGCCGATCCAGGTCAGGGACATGAAAAGAGCGGCTTTGCCGGCGTCGAAGGCGAGCTTGCTGCGATCGACATAGACCATGCCGGTAAAGAGTCGTGGTGGACTCCCGGCCTTCCCTTGGTAACGGATGGGTTCAAAGGCCATGAAATAGGAAGAGACCTTGGGAGATTGATGGGAACCCTGGTCGTTCAGCCGAATCAGGCCTCCTTCTTCCTTCCGGATGCTGGTGACGGTATCCCAGTAGATTTTGTACTCCTTGTCAGGTAAAAAAGCCGAGAGCAGGCCGGATTTGCCCAGTGTGCCGATAAAGCCGGAACGGGCGAGGTGTGTCGACAGTTTTTCTTCCGTTTTTTCCGGCTCCTCCGACTGAAGGAGCATCCATCCCTCGGTGTCGAAGAGATAACTGAAGCGTACCTCGTTGCTGCGCTCATACCCCCAGGCTTTGCCCTTGGAAGTCGAAGCCTGGCTGAGAATATTGCGCAGTCGACGGGCATCGATGCCCAGCATCAGGTATCCGGCGAGCGTGCCCGACTCGGAAATGGGGGTGAGTACACGGAAAATTTTAAATACCTTTCTGTTGCCGATTTCGTTTTGAGCGGTATAGGGATAATCCGTGGCCGTGATGGAGGTGAGGAACACCTCCCCCGGTTCAAGAACATGCAAATTGGCAGGCAAGACCATTGGATTGGGATGGACATCGGTAAAGTTCTCCGGGGCGATCTGGCGCACCTCTTCCCCCTCTGCTGAAACCAGGAGTATACTCGTGGCAGGGGAGGACGAGATGAAGGCCGCTTCCCGGTAAAGTTCCGGATCGAGACGATTCTGGCGCTGCATGAATTCCAGGAGGTTTTGGCGATCGATCCGACCCTGTCTGAGGTATAAAATATCGCGAATGCGATTGGCGAGAAAGTCCTCGACGGACCGGGCGATTACGGTGCTGCGGATACGCACGTTCCGTTCTATGGCCGTGTTCATGTATCCATAGATGCTGAAATACCCCAGGTAGCCGATGGCGGCGATGAGCAGGAGGGCAGGGGGAGTGCAGTAGAAGAGGACGCGTTTGACCAGCGGTCGGGAAGAAGGTCGCAGCAAAAGTTCTTTCAGCTTTTTCATTTGAAACTCCCTGGTCAAGCGTCAAGAGGTGTTTTTAAGTTGAGGTTTTGCCGCAATGTGCTTGCGCGAGCGAAGGAGAATCTCGCAATATCTCGCAATGCGCGGTTGGCCAGAGCAGATGGAGCGTGTTTGTTTTTGTCTCTTAACCTGATAAATTTATATCAAAAAATAAATTTCATGCGGATGCTTGCCGGTTGAGTGGCCAGGCGATGGCATGCGCCTTGCTGGGAACATGCAAATTTAATACCGTGCCGGCCTGGGGTTGCGAAATCGCAGTGGCGGAGAAGAATGGACAGGGAGAGGGAAAATGAAAAAACGTCCGAAATACTTTCAATATGCCAGGAAAATGATTTTTCTCGGTATAGTTTTTGTCCCCCTCATTCCCTATTTGATGGCGCTTGCCATCGCCTATATTCTTTTTTTCAATTCACTTTCCGGCAAGAGCCATAATGCCATGCGGCGTATTGTGCAGTACCAGGCGCAGTACATTGAGCACTATCTCGCGGAACGTCGCAATGATCTGGCTTTTATCCTGCGGAGTTTCTCCGCGGAAGAGTTGTCGGATCCGGCAACCATGAAAAAGCTGTTGGAGGAGATGCAGAAGGAAACCGGCGCCTTTGTCGATCTGGGGCTTATCGATGCCTCCGGCCGGCATATCGCCTACTCCGGACCGCATCAATTGCTGGACAAAAACTATGCCGAAGCGGAATGGTTTCTCGCCACCCGCGAGCATGGTGAATACGTCAGTGATGTGTTTCTGGGATTCAGAGACCTGCCCCATTTTGTGGTGGCCAAATCAAGCGGTGGCAAAAATCCGCTGATCCTGCGTGTGACCATCGACAGCGATGCCTTCAGTAAAATGGTTGAATCCGTGCGGGTCGGCGAGACCGGCGAGGCGTTCCTGCTCAACGGCAAGGGGCAGTATCAGACCCGGCACAAAGGCAAATGGGACCTCCTGGACACAGCGCCTGATGCCCAGTCCTATCTTGGCTCGGTATACGGGGTGCAGACCTTCCTCATGGATTCCAGCACGGGAAAAAGGTATCTTTCGGCCATTGCCAGTGTCAACAACGGACGGTGGCGGCTGGTGGCCCAGCAGGAAACCCGTGATGCCTTTCAGGATATCTATACATCAGCCATCTATGTCCTCGCTGTTTCTGCCCTCGGTGGTCTTATTACTATTTCCCTGGCTTTTTTTGCCAGCAACCGGATAGGCGGCACCCTCCTGGAGATCGATGGTGAAAAAGACCATCTGCGCGATAGGCTCTATCGCAGTGTACGGCTAGCGGAACTGGGGGAAATGACGGCCAGTTTTGCTCATGAGATCAACAATCCCCTCCAGATAATGAAATCGGAGCTGACTCTCCTTGGCCTTGTGTTGGAAGATGCGGAAAAAACGGCGGCCCCTTTTGAGGGCGAGTTGAAGAAGGAGGTGCATGATAACCTTGACCAAGTGCTGCTGCAGATCAACCGCTGTTCGGAAATCACCAGTTCCATCCTCCGGTTCGGCCGCAAGGAGCCGGCGGCGGCCACCAGAATCGACTTGAACGATCTGGTTCGCGATATCAGTACCATGGTGGCGAAAAAAGCGGAAACGCGTGGCATCGATTTTCAACGGATGGTCAAGCCCGGCACCCCAAACATTCTGGGAGACGCCAGTAAGCTGCAGCAGATTTTCGTCAACCTGCTGAATAATGCCATTTATGCGATTGTCGAACGTCACGGCAACACCGGTGGTAAACTTGAATTTTCCGCAGAATCAGGGGGTGCCGGATGGGCACTCGTGAAAATCCGCGACAACGGCACCGGGATTCCCAAGGAAGTGTTGTCCAATATCTACACGCCGTTCTTCACCACCAAACCGCCGGAAAAAGGGACCGGCCTTGGCCTTGCCGTCTGCTATGGCCTGGTGGAGTCCATGGGCGGCACTATCGATGTGCACACCCGTGAGGGCGAGGGAACGGTGTTCAGCGTCATGCTGCCGGCCGCCTGACACGCCTATTCTCGCAACCAGCCTACAGGGTGTTCCCGGACCCCGATGCTCATCGGGGTCCGGGGATGCTCCTTCGCTGTTTCCTTTTTTTGTATCCGCCCGCTCTCCCGCTTATCCGTAATTGCATGCACAATGCCGCTGTTAGCAGGCACACTCCTTCCTGTTCCACCTTGCAGCACTGTCACTCCGAACGCATGGGAGGAATCCTGAGGTTTCTCCCGTTGGTCGAAATGACGCGATATGCCGACCAGCATTTAGCACAGCCTCTCTCCTCTAGATATTTCTCCCGGTCGAAATAACGCACCCGCACGTCTCCGAGAGAGGGGCTCACGGTTGCTTTTTCTGCAGCCGTATTCGCCCTCACCTCGATCAGCGGGCGAGAGTTCGATCCACTCTCAAGCCCAGCGGCTTCAATATTTGTGTCTTAATACAATTTCTCCCGAGTCGGGGAGATCTGAGAGGAGAAATCCAGGCAGACAGATCGTCCTTTCCCGATTTTTGCGAGACTTTGCGAGAAGCGGCGCATGGTTGCCAGTTAAAATGACCTTATTACGAGTATTTGTCATGGCATGCCGATTGCTTAATCAGGACATGATGATGCTTTCGCAAGCCGACCGGTTGCAGATGTGCCGGCCGGCAAAGGCGTTCGCAGCGGATTTTCAGAGAGGCTTCGTCTCTTGACTAACACGTGGAGATGAAATGAAGAAGCAAACCATCATGATTGTTGACGATGAAGAGCGCTTGGTTGTGAACACGACCAAGATTTTCGAGCGGCTTGGCTCATCGGTGCTGCGAGCATCACGCGGCAAGGAGGCCCTGGAACTCCTGGAGAAGCACGACGTCGATGTCATTTTTCTCGACGTCAACATGCCGGGAATGAATGGGCTCGAAACCCTGGCGGCAATCAAGAAACGCCATCCCCTGATCGAAGTGATCATGATCACCGGGACCTTCAGCAGGGAGCAGGCCACCGAAGGGCTTCGCCTCGGCGCCTATGATTTTTTGATCAAGCCGGTGAACATCAGTGAACTCGTGGCCAAGGCGGACGAGGCGTGCACCAAGCGAAAGGCGATGGAGGAAAAATTACGGAAGGTGTCGGAATAAGAAGAAGGAAGAAACTGGAATGACAGACAACCAAGGCGAACAACGGAGGAGAACATGACGCAGAAAATCAAGGTTCTGATGGTTGATGACGAGGAGCGCTTCAGAATCACCACCGCCAAGATCCTCGAACGCAAGGGTTTTCAGACCATTTTGGCTGAAAGCGGCGAAGAGGCTCTGGAAAAGATCAAGGAAAAACCCGATGTCGTCGTCCTCGACATCCGCATGGCCGGGATGGACGGCGAGGAGACACTGGCCAAAATCAAGGAAAGCAACCCAGAGATTCCGGTGATCATGCTCACCGGCCACGGTGAAAGGCCTAGCGCTGAAAGAACCTTGGAATACGGCGCTTTCGATTATCTGACCAAGCCGGCGGATATCGATCTGCTGACCTACAAAATCAACGAGGCGATTTTGTTCGGCGGCGGCGTGAAAAAGGACCAGGAAATGGTGGTCGGCGATTTGATGATCCCCATCGGCGAATATGTGGTGCTCGGGCCCGACGCCACACTGAGGGAGGCGATCCTCAAACTCCGCGACGCCGGACAGCCCACCGAGGCCACTGAAAAGCTGATGCAGACCGGGCACCGGGAGGTGCTGGTGGTCGACAAGGGTGGGATTGTCGGCATGGTTTCGATGAAAGAGATCATTAATGCGGTGCGGCCGCCCTATCTTGACCAGATGCGCAGTTACGACGCGGGCACGTCCATGCGTTATTCCCATATTTTCTGGAACGGCATGCTGTCCATGCGCCTCAAGGAAATGACCTCCGGCAAACTGAGCGAGATCATGGTCCCGCCGCCTCCGCCGGTCGACAAGAACGCCAACCTCATGGAGGTGTGCGACCTGATGCACGAAACCTCGGCGCGGCGCTTGATGGTCACGGAAGGCAAGAGTGTTGTGGGCGTCATTCGGGAACAGGAACTGTTTTTCGAAATGGTCCGCATCATCACCAAATAACCAGACTGCCGTTGCACAAGGAGGCTTTGCATGAGTGCTGAAAACTTACACATTGCAGAAGAACACGGCGAATGCGCGCCGCAATCCAAGAGTTTTTCGATCAAATGGATATTGATTGCCACAGCCATCGGAATCGGAATTTATCTTCTTCCCACGCCCGACGGCATGTCGCTTCGGGCCCATAAATACCTGGCCCTGCTGCTGCCGGTGGTGCTCCTCTGGACCGTCGAGGCCATGCCCATCGGTGTCACCGCCATCGGCGTTGGCGCCCTTCTCGCCCTGTTCGAGATTCAAACCGTGGCCAATGCCTGGGCCCCCTACGCCAACCGCTCGGTGGTATTCGTCTTCATGATCATCATGATGGGCGTGGTCATCAGCCAGACCTCTCTGCCCCAACGGATTCTCAACGGGGTGATCAAGGTCGGCGGCCGAGGCACCACCAAACTCAGCTTCACCCTCTGCATGGCGGCGACCCTGCTCTCCATGTGGACCCATGACGCGGCCATCACCATTATTCTCCTTTATTCCCTGGTCCCCCTGTTCAACCGGATGGGCATTACCCCGGCCACCTCCAATAATCTGAGCAAGCATTTCCTGCTCGTTGTTCCCCTGGGCGCGGCTTGCGGCGGTGGTGGTACCTTTGTCGGCAGTGGCCGGTCGCCGGCAGCGGCGGAAATGTTTTTTGCAGCCACCGGCTATCAGATCGGTTTCACCGAATACGCCATCTACTGCATTCTGCCCAGTATCGTCTACGGCATCGGCACCTGGATCGCCCTGATGATCGCCTTGCCGCCCAAGGTGAAGTATCTGCCCGATGAGGCCATTGCCGCCAAGCTGCCGGCAATGACCAAGAACGAGAAATATATCGGTTGGCTCCTGCTCTTTACCATCGCGATGTATTGCATCAGCGACTACACCAAAGTGCATGTCTCGATCATCGGTGCTTTGTTTATCGTTGTCTGCATGGCCCTGCAACTGGTGGACTGGAAGAAATGCGTGCTCGAGTTTCCCTGGAACCCGATGATGGTCTTTGGCGCCGGGTTTGCCCTGGGTATCGCCATGCTGGACACCGGGGCCGGCAAATGGCTCGCCGAGCAGGCCTTTGTCCTGGTTGAGGGGTATAGTTGGCCGATCGTCAGTTTCGGTGTCGGCTGGATCAGCGCCATTCTGACCAGTTTCATGGCCAATGCCGCGGCCACGGCGCTGCTGGTGCCCGTGGTCGTGCCCATGGCCGATCTAGCGGGTGTGCCCACCTTCCCCATCGCCATGACGGTACCGCTGGCAACCACCTTTGTTCTCTTGATCATCGGCTGCCCTCCGACCCTCATCGCTTACGGCTTGGGTTATTTCACCCAGATCGAGGCCTTCAAGGTGCTGATCGTGCGAACCGTCATCTGTCTGTTCCTGGCCAGCATCATGCAAAGCCTGTGGTGGCCGGTGGCCAACATGCCCGGCAACATCGACATGATGCAGACGCCGGCCAAGCTGACGCCGTTCGGGTATGAACTCATCAAGAAGCCCTGAGGAGGCGGAGGTCGGCCAGACTGACGCGTATTGAGAAGCAGTACATCCACACCCATTAACGATGGCCACAGCATCTGAGAAAGAGCGCTCCGGACCGGCGGCAACCGCAGTTCTGGAGCGCTACCTGATTCATTGCTGGGCGCCATTGTTCATCAGGAGGTCCAATGCTGAAAAAAATACTAGGGTTTATGAGCCTGTCGCTGCTCATCGTCGCCCCGAATGCCTTTGCGGCCGAAATGGTGCGCGGTGCGGGTATCCGGGAGGCTATCAATATCGTTGAAAATGTGTCGCGCGATTATAACAAAAAAAATCCGGAGATAACAGTCACCCACAAGGAACTTCCGAAAGCAGATGATGTGGTCAAGGCCGTGGGGAACGGAGAAAGGGACTACGGAGTGATCAACCGGTCTTTGAGTGCCAAGGAAAAAGAACAGTATCCGGACATGCAGACCTCTCTGTTCGCCAAGGACGGAATCGTGTTCGTGGTTCATCCGGACAATCCGGTCAAGTCGATTACCGGACCCCAGTTGAAGGAGATCCTCCAGGCCAAGACCACCGACTGGTCCCTGGTCGGAGGTAAAAAGGGCGTCATCAGCATGCTCATCCTGCGGGACAAGAAAGCGGTGGAAAGAACGGCTGTCGAGAAATATGTGCTGGGCAAAGACAAGATGGCGGTCGGCAAGATTCGGGAAGTCGGCAATTTGCGCGGCGTTCGCGGGGAAGTGGAGCTGGACAATTCGGCTCTGGGGTACCTCCTGATGAGCGGCGTCGGCAAAAAGGTCAAGACCCTGGAACTCGATGGTCTGGCCCCCAAAAAGAGTGAGGTCAAGGCGGGTACCTACCCCCTGGCGGTGCAATTTTACATCATCACCAATGGGGCTCCCTCGCCGAATATGCAGAAATTCATGGATTTCTTCTATTCCCCCGAAGGAGGAAAACTAGTCGAGAAAGGCAAGGTCAGTTTTATTGCAAGGCAGGCCGGCCAGTAGGCCGGGCAATTGCGATCAAGGCGTATTCTCTCCCCCTTGCGCCCTGATCGCTGGACAACCCCTTGCCGCCCTCGGCCAGGGGTTGTTTTTTTATCGCGGCGTTTCTTGAATCGGCAGTTTCCAGGTTTGAAACCATCCGCTGCAATCATCACCAAAAGGTAGAGACAATGGCGCAATATGCAATCACCAATGGTTTGGTCACCGCTGAAAAAGGGTTTTTCAAAAAACTGGCAGATGGAGATTTCGGACTCGCCAGAACCTACTGGCTGTACGGCGTGTTGGTCAGCATCAGCGTCAATCTTGTGTCCAACTTTTTTGTTACCTCCATCGGCGGGCTGCTCTTGCTGACTCTTGCCTATGCCGCCTATGATATCCCCGTCATCCTCGGCACCTGGCGGGCAGCCAGGAAATATCAAGGCCCGAGGCTGTGGGCGAATCTGGCAAAGAGCATGACCATTGTCAGCGCCATCATGCTGGCTGTGGTCCTGGTGCTGCTGCTGGTCATGCTTGTGCGGGCGTAAGATCTCCGTTCTCATGGTCCCGTCGCCATCACTGTTTTGCCTGAACGGCAAAAATGGCCTTGTTTCCTGTTGATTCTTGTGCAATGGTGCACAGGTCGTGTATGCAGGTGCAATGACGAGGAAGAAGGCTGATGAGCGAGACCGAAGAAAAGCATGGACTGCCCAGGGAGGAACTATGCCGCGTCCAATCAAGGTGCTGATCGTTGACGATGAAGAGCGTTTTCTGATCACCACCGCCAAAATACTTGCGCGCAAGGGCCTGCAGCCCCTAGTTGCCGCCAGCGGTGAGGAGGGGCTGGAAAAGCTGGGCGAGTTCCCGGATGTCATTGTGCTGGACATCCGGATGAAAGGCATGGATGGCGGGGAGACACTGCAGATCATCAAGGGCATGCGCCCCGAAATACCGGTCATCATGCTCACCGGCCACGGTGAGCAGGCCAGTGCCGAAAGAGCAGTGACGCAGGGTGCGTTCGACTACCTGACCAAGCCGACGGATATCGAACTGCTTACCTGTAAGATCAATGAGGCCTTCCATTATGGCGGGGCGGCGAAAATAAATCGGGAAAAGACGGCCGGCGATCTGATGACCCCCATCGAAAGGTGCCTGACGCTCCCTGCGGTGACACCCGTTGGAGCGGCCGTTGAGCAGCTCTCGTCCGTCTTACCGGGAGCGGCCACTGCAACGGGCTATCCTTCGGCCGGGAATTGCATTCTCGTCGTCAAGGAGGATGCGATCCTCGGCATCGTCTCCATGTGGGAGATCGTCGATATTGTGCGTCCTCCCTATCTCACCGACAGTGAACTCCGCAGTCAGGCTGCCGGCACCACCTGGCGATTTTCCCCCATCTTCTGGAACGGCATGTTCGATCAGCGGCTCAGCGAGATAGCCGAGATTCCGCTCGGCGGGGTCATGGCGCTGCCGCCGCCACCGATCAGCAGGAGCGCAAGCCTCATGGAAGTCTGTGATCTGATGAAGGAGACATCCTCGCGGCGCCTGCTCGTCATGGATGGAGCCAAAGTGGTGGGGATCGTCTGCGAGCAGGATTTGTTTGCCGAGATGGTTCACCTGCACAACAGGCGGAAGGCAGGGGGCCGGTGAACAGCAGCAACGCGATTGCGCGGCAGGTACTTTTGATCGCTGGTGAGGCAATGCCGAGGGCGGACGGCCTTTATCGCGGCAAACACCAAGGAGATCGGCGGCACATGAGACACTGCACCGTTCGCGGAGATCCCGGGCTTACCGACCGCTGAGCGTGCTCCGTGCGCCTTGTCTCCCGCAAGACCGGTGGCCAGTTCCGCTGTTTTTGATGGAAGACTCTGCTGCCTGCTCCCCCTTGCCTGACAGGATAGGGCAGGGAGAGAAAACCAGACGAGGTGTGGGGTTGCGTTGACCCCATCCCTAACTTTTTTCATTTCAGGAGAACCCAATGCCCCGTTCGATGCCCCACGCCTTTGGCCGTAACTTCCTCGGCAATGCGCCGCTCTGGTACAAAGGCTGCATTCTGCTCTTTCTTATTGCCAACCCGATCCTGCTCAAGGCCTACGGCCCCTTCATCGCCGGCTGGGTGCTGATCGGTGAATTCATCTTTACCCTAGCCATGGCGCTGAAATGCTACCCTTTGCCCGCTGGCGGCCTCCTGGCCATTGAGGCAGTGGTCATTGGCATGACCAAGCCGGACACCGTGTTCAAGGAAACCCTGGCCAATTTTGAGGTCATCCTGCTGCTGATCTTCATGGTGGCCGGTATCTACTTCATGAAGGATTTTCTCCGTTTCACCTTCACCCGCATCCTGGTCCGGGTGCAGTCGAAGATCAAGATCGCCCTGCTGTTCTGTTTTGCCGGCGCCTTTCTCTCGGCCTTCCTCGACGCCCTGACCGTGACCGCGGTGATCATCGCCGTGGCCTACGGCTTCTATGACATCTACCATCGCTTTGTTTCGGGCAATGACGGCACAACGGCCCATGATCTGGTCAGCGACCTCGCCCTCAAGGAAACGCACCAGCAGGAACTCTTGCAGTTCCGGGGTTTCTTGCGCAACCTGATGATGCACGGCGCGGTCGGCACCGCCCTGGGCGGCGTCTGCACCCTGGTGGGCGAGCCGCAGAACCTGTTGATCGGCAGCGTCATGGGCTGGCATTTCGCCGAGTTCTTCATCCGGGTCGCGCCGGTCTCCCTGCCGGTGCTGGCGGTCGGGCTTGGGACCTGCTACTTGGTCGAGAAAAAGAAATGGTTCAGCTATGGTGTTGAACTGCCCGGCAACATCCGCTCGCATCTCCTGGAGACGGAAGTCAAAATGGAGGAAAAGCGGGGCAACGCCGGTAAGGCCAAACTGATCATCCAGGCCCTGGCCGGCATTTGGCTGATCCTGGCCCTGGCCTTCCACCTGGCGGCAGTGGGCATCATCGGCCTGTCGGTGATCATCCTGCTCACCGCCCTCAACGGGGTGGTCGAGGAGCACCAGCTAGGGGCAGCCTTTGAAGAGGCCCTGCCGTTCACCGCACTCCTGGTGGTTTTTTTCACCATTGTCGCCGTCATCCACGACCAGCACCTGTTCGCGCCGGTGATCAACTACGTGCTCAGCTTGCAGGGGCATAAACAGTTGGCCGCCTACTACATCGCCAACGGCCTGCTCTCTGCCATCTCCGACAATGTCTTTGTGGCCACGGTCTATATCTCGGAAACGAAACTGAATTTTGTCAATATGATGGGGGCGATTCCGGACCTCGGCATGACCGGCCAGCAGCTGATGGATAAGCTCACCGACGCCAACCTGGTCCGTAGCGAGGTCTTGGCCACGCTGCCGCCCGAGGCGGCCAAACAGGCGGGTGACCTCATTCATCACCTTGACAAGCTGGCGGTGTCGATCAACACCGGCACCAACATTCCCAGCGTCGCCACCCCCAATGGTCAGGCCGCTTTCCTTTTCCTCCTGACCTCGGCCCTGGCGCCGGTGATCCGCCTCTCCTACGGCCGCATGGTGTACCTGGCCCTGCCCTACACCATCACCATGTCGCTGGCCGGCCTGGCGGCAACCTATCTCTTTCTGTAAACAGTCGTTTTTGGTCTGTGGAAAGGGGGATGCCGGGCAGGTTAGGCATCCCCCTTCGTCGTTTCCGGCTCTTTCCTTCATCTGCAACAGGCATCGGTGACGGTCCCGTCCCGGAGAGGAGGTGCTTGCTATGAAAGAATATGGCGCACCGTTGTTTTTCGATCCCGACGATTACACCCTGCTGGCCATTGTCAACGATGTCCTCAAGCGTCCATCCCGGCCGAAATCGCTGAGCTCGCTGATGGCGCCGTATATGCACCCCCACGGCATCAAGGAGATGGCGGCGCCCAGCGGTCTGCGCATCGCCTATGCCATCGCCGGCCTGCTGGAATCCCTGGATATCGGCAAGGCGGCGGACCGGATCATTGCCCTGCGTTCCCTGCGCGACGAGGTGTTCAGCTCCTCCGCCGGTTATTACCGGAAAAATACTGCACGGGTGCTGGTGCAGATCATGAAAGAGCTGATCCGCTGTCAGGAGGACAGGAAGCGGCAACTGCAACTGGCCCACGATTTTCGGGCGGCCTGTAGCGGCAAGCCGAGCCGGATCAGGGCCGAGCTGGCCCGGTATCATCTCCTGGAGATGCCCGAAGAGTGGAATCAGTTTGCCTTTGACGATCATGTCCACGACGCCAACACCAAGGGCCGGAAGTCACCCACCCATCTGATCATGGACGCCTGGATCAAGGGGATCAGAAAACTGACAGTCGTCTATTACAACTATGTCGAGGAGGAGGTGGTGGCGGAACTGCTCGAGGCAAGCGCTCTCCTCGACATCCGGGTTCGCATCGGTATTGAATTCTCCACGCGATTAAGAACCACTTTTGTCCGCTTCATCTGGGAGCTGGAAGGATTTCTCCACAACCGTGATCTGCTCGAGTTTTTGTCGGAAAAACCGGTCAGGGAGATGATGGCGGCGGGCAGGGAGGTTTCCCGGTACCAGCAGCAGTATGTGCTGGCGGTGCTCGAGGAGTTCAACAGTCGTCATCGTCAGGTGGTGGAAACCGAGCTGGGCCTGGCGGTCGATCCCATTCAGGAGGATGATTTTCTTTGTTTTGTCGGCGCCGGCCAGCCATCCCTGCTCCATCTGGCCAAATACATCGAGCATGCCTGCCGCCGGGGTCTGGACGAAGCGATGGAAAGGATATGCCGGGAGTCTCCACGACAGGGCGATGCCGGCAAACGGGAACTGGCCCAATGCGTCGCTCTCATCTATGAGCTGGTTCCGGAGAACATCATCAACCGGTTCCTGCACCCGCGGCACAACCCCGATCTCCATGATCCCACTGTGCCCCACGACAGCGGGATGCCGACCCTGCTGGAGCTGTCGCCGGCCACCTTGATCGACCGGTTGGCGGCCATGCATGCCAGCTCCCGTTTCACCCTCAATCTCAGTCAGCTCTCCATCCAGGACACCCTGGAGTTGCTCTATGTCTGCAAGGGGCGCATCACCCATCTCGAGTCGTTTAATCTCAGGGACTCGGGGTATGGGATGATCTCGCGGGCCGCAACCAGAGGGAGCGGGTTTGCCGGAGAAGCGGTGGACATCGTCAGCCCGGATCGGCATTACCGCTTTATCAACACCCTGCAGCAGGCGCTGAATGAGGAGAATGTCATTATTCTCAAGCGGGCTATCCGATCAATTATCTATGATTTTGAGCGGACCAGGTTGCTGGTTGAGCAGGGTTGCGAAAACAGGAATGGTACCACTGCCTCCGCCGACCTTGCGGAAAAAAGGGCGGAACTGGCTGCCATGAATGAACAGAAGGCGGTGCTGCTCGACATCCTGCAGAATATCGCCGCTTTTCACGGGTATTACCAGGGTAATCCCCTCGGCTCCCGCATCGGGACCGGTTCCACCGGCCAGTCGCATCTGCGTTACGGCATGGGGCTGGTGGTCATGGATACCCTGCCCCGGCGGGCGCAGCGCATGGTCAGGCATGCCAATGGGGAGGAACAGAGCCGGTGCATCCCGGTGACGGCGAAGATGGTCGAACACCATCATATCAGGCGATGCGGTGCTGACTCTTGTTTTCGGTGGCGTCAGATCGTTGCCTGGCTGCCGGGACTGGGGAAGGCCGGTGGCTGCCGCAGCCGGGACTGGAGTCTTGAGCGGTTCGACATCCACCCGGGAACAGAAGGAAATATCGTCACCCTCGGGGGTATCCGCCGGAAACCCGAGGACGAAATCAGGCTGTTGCAGGAGCGGGGAAGGCAATCGATCGGGCGGATGCTGCCGTACCTCAACACCCATCTCAAGAACACCTTGAAGATAGTGGCCGGCTTCGTTCCCGCCTTCCTGACCTTCAGCCTGACCAAGGACTGGTGGGTGCTGGCTTACCTCGGGGCCTTCATCTGGTTCGGGATCACCGGCCTGCGCAATATCATCCAGTCCGTCCTTGGCGGCGGCGGCCTGCGACGCTCCCCCCTGCTACCCTGGAATTCCCTGGTCAGCTGGAGCCGGATCGCCGATTCGCTCCTCTACACCGGATTTTCGGTGCCGCTGCTCGATTATGTGGTCAAAACCCTGTTGCTGCAGCAGTACTGGGGGGTGACCACCGCGACCGCTCCCGTGCTCCTCTATGCGGTCATGGCCCTGGCCAACGGCATCTATATCTCGGCCCATAATGTTGTTCGCGGCCTGCCGCGCAGCGTGATCATCGGCAACTTCTTCCGTTCGATTCTCTCCATTCCCCTGGCTGTTTTATTCAACGTTGCCATTGCCATGGCCCTGCAGGCAGCCATGATTCCCGATGTGGACATGGAACTGCAGAAATGGGCGGCCATCATCTCCAAACTGGCCTCCGATTGCGTGGCCGGGGTGATTGAGGGGCTGGCCGACCGGGCACGGAACATCAGGATCCGGCTGGCTGATTACCGCGAAAAGATCTCCCGGCTTTTTGCCGTCTTTGCCCGGCTGGACGTCCTTTTTCCAGAGGAAGACGTCCTTGACCTGCTCCTTTCGCCGAAAAAGGCGATGTCCGCCATCCGGCAAGAGGCACGGGAGCTGGAAAAGGCCTTTATCGTCAATGCCCTGGACCTGATGTACATCTGGATGTATCAGCCGAGGGCACGTAAGGCCCTGGAACTGACCGTTGCCGCGATGTCACTGGAGGAGTGGCTGATCTTCTACCGCTCCCAGCTGATCCTCAAGCGGCACAAGGAAATCAGCAGGTTTTTCATCGATGGCCTGGTGGGCAAGAATTTCACCAGGGCCCTGGCCTTTTACCTCGCTCGCAAGGATGCCTATCTGGCGGAGATGGCCAGGATCGGCATGCTGCGCGAAAAAATGGGTCCGTGATGGGTCGCGGCGGAGGACGACTCCTGGCAGCGCGATTTCGGCGTCAACGGGTCGCGGTTCGCAGGCTCAGCTCGCCAATGTAGCGGTCCACCGGTGCGTATTCGTCGGTAAAGGGGGCAATGGTGCCGCCGGGTACGGGCAGTGCATGGGTCAGCATTTGCTGCAGGGCCGGATCCTCGGGCAGGTTGGTGGGCGGCTGGCTGCCGGCGGCCAGCATCAGATTCTGCCACAGGTGACGGTCACCGGGATCGGCCACCGCATACGTCTCAACCGAGGCAAACCGGGTTTGGAAAGTCGCATGCAGGGCCTTGTAGAAACGGCTCGCGACGCCCTCGGGCGAGGCCAGGAGATTGACCAGGATCACGCCGTCCGGGTTGAGGGCGGCATGCATCAGCTGCACCGCCTCGACTGTGACCAGGTGAAAGGGGATGGAGTAGTGCGAGTTGAACACGTCACAGAGGATGATGTCGTACCGAGTGGCGACCTTTTTGAGAAAGGTGCGGGCATCTTCCTCGTAAATGGTCAGGCGGGGATGGTCGGTCAGGCCGAAATGACTACGGGCTAATTGGGTGATGCCGGGGTCGAGTTCCACCACATCGATCTGGAGATCGGGATAATGGTCCAGGGCATATTTGGGAAAGGAAAAGCCGCCACCGCCCAACACCAGCATGCGTCGGGCCTGAGGGCGGTAGTATTCAACGAGGCGATAAAATCGGGTATATGGCAGGACAAGCTCGGTTGGGTTGTCGAGGTACATGGCTGATTGCCGCCCCTGGGGACCGGTGACCATCTCCCGGGTCAGGCGGTTGCTGCCCTCCTCCTTGCCGGTATAGACCAGCACCCGGTTATATGGCGTGTCCCGGTCGAGAAAACCTTGCTGCGCCAGCCAGTGATCCTGCTGGCGGCAGAAGAACACGGCCAGCGCGAAAATGATAATGGAGACACCTTTCAGCGGCCGGTTTGATGGATCGGCCATCCAGGAGGCAAGGGCCAGAAAGGCGGCGGTGATAAAGAGAATGGCGGTGCTGCCGACCCAGGCGATGAGGACAAAACCGGCCAGGAAGGTGCCGACAATGGAGCCAATGGTTGAAATCGCATAGAGGCTGCCTGCAGTCCGGCCGCCATGATCACGATCCGCCAGGCAGAGGCGGACGGCAAACGGCGGCACCATGCCAAGCAGGATCGCCGCTGGAGCGAACAGGGCCACGGTGGCGATGACAGCGACGGTGTGCAGGTCGCCCGCGCCCTGAAGAAATTCAAGCACCCAGGTTTTGGACAGACCGATGGCAGCGGTGGCCCAGGCGGAAAAAAGTACGATCCGGCCAAGGAGCCGGGTGTGCGGGTGGCGATCCGCCATCAAGCCGCCCCACCAGGCGCCGAGGCTGAGGCTGGCGAGGATGATGCCGATCAGGCTGGTCCACACCACCAGGGAGGTACCGAGGAAAGGGGCAAGTATGCGCGAGCCGGTCAGCTCGATAATCATCAGGGCCGCGCCGCAGAGAAAGATGCACATGTGGAGCATGGAGAACCTCGGAGGAGAAGACGTCAGCACAAGATCCGTTTGCCGTTACCGGAAAACAAACCGTTGTGGTCAGAAATACCGGAGAACGGCCAATGTATCCAGGGAAAAGAGTGGTCCTTGCACCAACTGAGGGGCAGGTCGATGATTTCTTCGCCGGTCCCGCGTAAATTGGGTGACGAACGAGGAAGGCCAGGGGTATTATGCCGACGGTTTGGACCTCAGGAGGGAGGAGACGCAATGCATGATCAGGCGATCAAAATACTGGAGAAACAGCGGCAGGATCTGGTCGTCCGTGTTCTGAAAAAGCACGAGGAGATGGAGGCCAGCCGGTCGTTCACCGAACGGATTCTGGCCGGCATTTCCGAGCTGTTTCTGCTTATGGATCAGGATTTCAATGTGATCCAGACCAACCGGGAGTTTCTGCAGCGTACCGGTTTTTCCCTCGACGCCGAGCACCAGCTGACGCTCGACAATCTGGTGGGGCCGGAAAAGGCCGAGGCGGTTCGGGCGGCTTTTGCCAAGGGGGAATTCGCCGAGTTCGAGGCCCATCTCAAGACCGGTAAGGGGCTGGGGCTGCCGGTAAAGATGCGTGGTTCCACCCATGTCAATCCCAATGGACTGGTGCTGCACATGCTGATCTGTTCCGATTGCAGCGAATTTTATGATTTAATGGAGCAGATGCAGGAGGGGCAAAAACAGTTGATTCATTCCAGCCGGTTGGCCAGCCTTGGGGAGATGGCAGCCGGTGTCGGCCATGAGCTGACCCAGCCGCTGAACGCCATCCTGCTCTTTGCCCGCAACTGCCTCAAGGCCCTGGATGCGCCAGGCGATCACACCGAAATGTTGCGGGAAAATCTGCAGATCATCATCGATCGGGTCAACAAGGCTTCCTCGATCATCGCCACCATGCGCAGTTTTGGCCGCAAGGTGGAGGAGGAACAGGCGCCGGTGGAGTTGAACGGGATTATCCGCAAAATCCTGAGCTTTCTTGAATCGCAGTTGCGGTTGAGCGAGATTTTTCTCGATCTGCGGCTGACCGAGGAGCCGTGCGAGGTTTGGGGGGTGGAAGTCCGCCTGGAGCAGGTCTTTCTCAATCTGGTACAGAACGCCATCCAGGCCATGGGGCGGGTGGTCGTGCCCCGGCTGACCATCACCAGCCGCATCACTCATTGCCTCAACCTGACCACCATGCAGACGGAACCCTACATCCAGGTGACCGTGGCCGACAACGGCGAGGGTATCCCCGAAGAGTTGCAAAAAAAAATCTTCGATCCTTTTTTCACTACCCGTGAGGTCGGTACCGGCACCGGGCTGGGATTGTCGATTGTTGATCGGATTGTTCGCGGCTTCTCCGGCTACATCGAGGTGGAGAGCACCCCTGGCAAGGGCGCCTGTTTTTCGGTCTATATTCCGCGGTATCGCCAGGATGCAACGCGGGAGCACCAGCAGGAGGGGGCGGCATGAAGGCCCAGGAGTCATCCCCGGCAGTTCCCGAAATCCTCGTTGTTGACGACGACCTCTACTTGCTGGCGGCCATCAAACAGACTCTGACGCTCAACGGCTATGGAGTGCGAACCTTCAGCAATCCGCTCGAGGCCCTGGCGAGCATCGAGGGCCATACCTTTTCCGCAGTGCTGGCCGACATCCGCATGCCGGAGATGAACGGCATGGTGCTCCTGGACCGCATTCTGGAAAAAGACACCGATCTGCCAGTGATTTTGATCACTGGGCACGGCGACATCAGTCTGGCGGTGGAGGCGGTGAAGAAAGGGGCGTATAATTTTCTCCAGAAGCCTGTGGACGAGGATGTCATCCTCGCCACCCTGGAGCGGGCCATCGAGCGGCGGCAACTGGTGCTGGAAAATCGCCGTCTGGAACAGCAGTTAGCCGCCAGCCGCGAGGGGCGTTCACGTTTTTACGGCCTGATCGGCAGCCATCCGGCCATGCTCGGCCTGTATGCCCTGATCGAGACCATAGCCCATGAGCCCGATCCGGTATTGATCATCGGTGAAACCGGTACCGGCAAGGAGTTGGTGGCCCGGGCCATCCATTCCATTGGTAACCAGGACAAGGCACCCTATGTGGCGGTCAACATGGGGGCACTGCCCTCGGAGATGATCGAGTCCGAACTGTTCGGCCATGAGAAGGGGGCCTTCACCGGGGCGATCCAGCGCAAGGTGGGTAAATTCGAGTATGCCGGTGTGGGCACGCTCTTCCTCGACGAGATCTGTTCGATGCCGACCCAGTTGCAGGCGAAGCTGCTGCGTGTCCTGGAGGATCGCTCGTTCTCCCGATTGGGCGGCAACGCTACCATCCCTCTCAAGGCGCGGATCATCGCCGCCACCAATCGCGACCTGCGCGCCGAGGTCGACAAAGGGAACTTTCGTCAGGATCTGTATTTCCGTCTCAATGTTCTGCCGGTCCATTTGCCGCCGCTGCGGGAGCGGAAAGAGGACATTCCGCTTCTGGTCGATTATTTCTGGAACGAATACTGCGATGTTCAGCACCATGAAGCCCGGCCGTGCACACCGGAACTTATTTGTCAATTGATGCAACAGGACTGGTCAGGCAATGTCCGCGAGCTGCGCAATTTTGTGCGTCGGTTCTGTGTTCTGGGGGGGCGGGAGCCTTTTGCCACAACCTCGGTGGGGACGGCGCCCCTTGTCCCTGCCGTTCCGGAATTGCCCTGGAAAGAGTACATGGAGCAGCAGGAGCGGCTGTATGTGGAGCAGATCCTGCGCCGGGCAGGGGGGCAGGTGAGCGCGGCCCACCAGATGATGGGTATTTCCCGCAAGAGTCTCTACGACAAAATCAACAAATATGGGATCGAACTGCACCCCTACCGGGAACAGGCGGAACCAAGCCCGCCATCCCCCTGATCCCGTTTAGAGCAAAGACGAACGACCTGCCGCCGGTGTCACCAGGCTTTGGAACTGAGGATGGAGCGAATCTTTGCCTCAGTTTCTTTTTCCACCAGGATGATTTTCCTGGCATGCGCCTTTTTGATCTTTTCGGTGAGCACCTGGATGTCCGCCGGTTTCTCGATCACGTCCAAGGCCCCTAGCTTCATCGCCTGCACCCCTTTTTCCACCGTAGCGTGACCGGTCAGCAAAATGACCTGGAGATCGGGATTGATGGCCTTGAGTTTTTCCAGGGTTTGCAGTCCATCCATCTCCGGCATCTGCAGGTCGAGGATGATAGCGTCATACGACTCGTTTGCGACCAGGCTGAGGGCATCCTTGGCCGATGAGGCGGTGGTCACGTCAATATCCCGGTTTTTCATGCGCTCGGACATAACTTCGAGAAAATCCTGCTCATCGTCAATCAACAACACTTTTTCGGACATGGCATCCTCCTTGTATTTTGTTGCCGTTTTTTTCTCGATACATGGTCAAAAAGATCTTTTTTTCGGTATTTTTAGCTGTAACAGGCTGGCATCCACCTGCAGCTCAGCCTGGAATACGGTCAACAGCGACTGCCCCTCGCGCATGACACGCGCGCCGATCTCCTCGACCGGCAGGCCCTCGCCAAACCGCAGGCCGATCAACACCTCGGCGCCGGCATCTGCCACTGCGAACTCCACCGTCTGGTTGCCCTCGGTGAGCACAAAGAGGTGCTTTAGACAGAGCCATAACAGGTTTTCAAGCTGAAACAAACGGGTCTCAAACTGGACGGGAGGTCCCGGCGCTATCGTCATGGTGACGCCCTTCATAGTGGCCAGCCGCGCCGCCAAGGCAATCGTGAACTCAAAAATTTCGCGGACATCGCTGGTGGCCGCAGGTTCCTGGGCACTGTGGGCAAAGCGGTTCAGGCGGCGGATAATATCATCGGCCCGTTGCACCTGCCGCCGGATATTCCCTGAGAGGGTCTTCAGCCGTTCCGGTTCCAGGGGGCGCCCTTTTTCCATCAACATGGCCAAATCGCCCAACAGGCCGCCGTTTTCGTTGATGATGGCCAGGGCATTTTTGAGTTCATGGGAAATGGAGGCCGTCATGCTGCCGAAAAAATGCAGCCCCAGGGTATCGGCGTCGTCGTGCTGGTCATTCATGTGGTTTCCTCAGGATTGGGCGATTTCATTCAATTTGGCCATCAACACCTCGATCTGTACCGGCTTGATCAGGTAATATTCCCGGCCCGTTTCCGCGGAACAAGCCTTGAAATCCTCTTCCGAACCATGGCCGGTCAGAAAGATAAACTTCATCTTCGGCCGCCTGTCCGCGATCAGCCGTTTCAAATCAAGCCCGTTCATCTCCGGTAAGCGGACGTCGAGCAGGGCAATATCAAATTCCTCCTGTTCAACGGCCGCGAGCGCCGCCCGGTAATCGGTCACCCAGGTAGTGGTGATGCCCCGCATATCGAGCCTTTCCGCCAGGGTTGCCACCAATTCCTCTTCGTCGTCAACCAACAGTACGCGCATGAGTTCCTCCTTGCTCGGCATTATATTCGAGTGGCAGGGTGATGATAAAGGTCGTCCCCTTGTCGACGATGCTTTCAATATCGATCGAACCGCCGATTTCCTTGACCAGACCGTAGGTGATCGACAAGCCTAGGCCCGTGCCGCCGCTGCCGCTTTTGGTCGTAAAAAAGGGTTCGAAAATTTTCTTGATATTCTCCACCGGGATGCCGCAACCGGTATCGCTGACGGTGGTGACGATCTGCGTGCCATCAACGCTCAGGCGGCTTTTGATGTCGAGCCGGCCACCGTCCTTCATCGCGGCAAAGGCGTTGTTTACCAGGTTGATGAAGACCTGCTGCAACTTGCCCCGGTCACTGAAAAATTCGGGGATCTCTTCGGGGATGTCGACGTTGATCGTAATAGAGCGGTAACCGGCCTCCTTGGTCTGGAATTCGAGCACATCGGCCACCACCTGCTTGAGGCTCAGCTTCTGTACGTTCACTTGAATGTTACGCGCAAAATTAAGCATCTGCCGGGTAATGGTCGCACATCGTTCTACCGAGGCGATGATTGATTCCACCAGGCCGATGAGCCGTTGGTCGCCTGCGTATTCCTGGCGGAAGGTGAAGAGATCCTTGATCAACCCGGCCTTCTCATTGATGATCGCCAGCGGATTGTTGATTTCGTGGGCCACGCCCGCCGACAGCCGGCCAATGGAAGCCATTTTGTTAGCATATTCCACTTGATGCAGGGAAGCGAGCCGTTTTTGATCCGCCTGATAGATGCTGTTGACCAGATAGGTGCAGATGCCGACCACCACCAAAACGATGGCCAGGACCGAACCGGCAAGAAAGATCAGCAATTTACCACCGGTGGATACCCAAGTTTGCATGAGATTATCCTTCTGCTTGATCACCATGAAGATAAAAGGCGTGCCGGTGATGTAGGCATAGCCGGTGACAATGGCGCGGCCCTGGTGGTCAAGGCCTTCCACCACCTCGGTCCGGTCCGACACCGGAGGAACGGCAAGGGGGAATTTTTCCATGATGTCACCGTAATGTCGCGACGGTGTTTGGATGATTCCTTTCTGGTTGATCAGGAAGGCATCGCCGTTGCCGCTGACCTCCGTATGGGAGAGGATGTTGTTCAGGCGGTCAATGTCGAGGCTGGCCCGGAGGACGTAGTGCAGCCAGTTCAAGCCGAAGGGGTTGCTGTGGAGCACGGAAATAACGATGTGCGGCGTGTTTCTGAAGCCCAGGAAAACTTCGCTGATGTTGGAACGCATCGACACGGTTTCATGATAGGAATCCGTATCGGTGTAGCTGAGCTTCTGGTACCATTCCTGGCTGCTGTAGTCCATACCGTGCAACGGATAGGGTCCGGCATAATTCCGCTGGATACCGGTATGGTCAATAACGCCCAGATCGGACCACTCCCCAAGCCCGCTTTTCAGATTATCAAGAAGATGCTTGAGCCGTTGCTCATCCAATAATTGGTCGTAGGTGTTGTCGAGGGTAAGAAAATTGAGCGCGAATTTCCGTTCATCGAAATAGGAGGTCAGGGTGCGCCGGGTATTGGAGACCAGGCGGGCGGTCCGCAGGAGCAGTTCGGACTCCAAGGCATCCCTGCTGATGATGTAGTCAACAATCGTCAGGGTGAACAACGGCAGGAGAACAACGGCCAGGGTGGTGGCAATGGATTGCTTCCACAGCAGCCTGAAATTAAAGAGCGATTTGTACATGCCCGAGGACTGATCATGATGATCGAGAAATCCGGGGGTAAAGCGTTTCAGTCTCTCATGCATGGCGTCCTCTCTCGTGGAAAAAAGGTCGACCCCCGTCCAGGCCTCTTGCATCTCCGCATCGCTCCCGAAGCGGAAGGTAGGCACGGCATACCTCTTCAGTGCCGTTTCCGCAAGAATATTTGGCCGGGATCCGGCGGCGCGGCAAACCTGAAGAGGTCTGCCGCGCCAGCTTGGCTGTGGAGAAGATCAGACGCGATCAGGCACTCTTTTCTTGACGGCGCCGGGTGATTTTTTCGTTGGCCTGTTTCATGGTTTCGCTCAGGATATCGATATCCACCGGCTTTTGCAGGTACGCAAAGGCACCCAGACTCATGCAGGTCTCCCGGTCGGTTTCGTTGCCGTGGCCGGTGAGGATGATCACCTCGATGTCCGGCTGGGTCGCCTTAACCCGTCGTAGGACCTCCATGCCGTCGATGCCGGGCATCTTCAGGTCGAGAATCATGACGTCGGGTTCGTCCTCGCGGAGCATCTCCAGGGCCGATTCACCGTCATAGGCGACCGCTGACCCCATGTCGCGAAGCAGCAACCGCTCGGACAAGGTCTGGACAAACTCGCGTTCGTCATCCACCAGCAGAACCCTTGACGGGGCCTGGAAATCAATTTTCCGGTAAATGTCCGCCTGATGAAAATTCTTGCCAACTTCGGTGGCCACGGTCTGCACTCCCTTTATTTTGGTGACAATCTCTTTCAGTTCCTGCTCAAGCCGGCTCAGCATCAGCACGTTTTTTTCTATGGTCAGGGTTACTGCCCCATCTTTAACGCCGACACCGACTTCGTGGCCTTCCAAGGCCAGGGCCACTTGCACCTCGGCCTGGAGACGGAAATCGGCCAGGGCGGCAAGCGAGGCGTCGGTCGGGGCCAGAACGTCCGTGTGGAGGTTGCGGACAATGAGATGCACGCTCTCGTCGGCCCCGATCTTATCGGTGGGAATAACAATGTCGTAGAGGGCCGGATCCCAGGGATCGGCCTTCCCCAGCAGGTGCAGGGTCCAGGCCGATTTGTCCTCGTCGCTTTTATGGATGGTCTTGAGCGGATCCTTGTCCGGGGACGGCAGGGACTCCGCCAATTGCACCCGGTAGGCCATTTCCGCGACCAGACAGATCCGCAGGATATGGGAAATGGTGGCGGGAATAAGATGGCAGCAAAAACCGGCAACCACTACGTCACCCTCGGTGAGGATCTCGGCGACCGCCAGTCGCAGGTACGCCACGGAGCGTTCTTTCTCGTGGGTGAACGGGTTGAACAGCGATGCCTTGGCAGCGAAGGCCCGGCTGACCCGATCCGGAGCGATGCCGGACAGTTGAGAGGCCAGGGCGACGATCTCGCCGTCGCCCACCAGCCGGTAGCCGGTCTTGGTGACCAACTGCGGTACAATCAGATGCTCATTGCAATGGAGTGCGTTAAAAACGGTAATCACGGACATGGGAATCCTCTCCTATGGGTGGATGATCTCTGGTTGGGGGTATGCCCCCAGGGGGCAGAGCTTCATTTCTTCTTCCGAATGGACCGTCGGGTGAATCTGGCGCAGGGCTGCTTCCATGGTCGGATAGACATGATCGGCGCCGATCTTGTTGAACAGATGGGTCCGGTCAAGCACCTTCAGTACCGTGTCGTTGATGCCGCTGAAGGAAACATCGATGCCCGCGCTGCGCAGTCTGCCGACGAGCAAGGATAATGTTTCCTCGCCGGAGGCGTCAATATCATTGATGCCGTTGGCCACAATCAGCACATGGCGCAGGGTTGCCTTGCACAGCATCAGATCGGAAATTTTGTCCTCGAGATAGCTGGCGTTGGCAAAGAAGAGCGGCCCCTCGAAGCGGATGATGGACAGAAACTTGCATTCCTCAAGTCCTTTGCTGACCGCGCAGACCAGGGTTTTGCTCCGGTCCCTGGTCAACGAGGTGACCACCGGGCGCATGTTTTTGTAGAGGAACACCAACAGGCAGAGGACCACGCCCAGCATGATGCCTTTGTCGAGATGGGGCGCGAACCAGAGGGTGCAGAGAAACGAGAGAATTGAGATGAGACCGTCGTACCACTGCGCCTTCCAGGCATGGAGAAAACCGGAGACGTTGATCAAGCCCATGACCGCCATCATGATGATGGCGGCGAGCACCGACTGGGGCAGGTGATAGAGCAGGGGGGTGAAGAACAAGAGGGCGATAACTACGGTCAGGCCGGTGAAGACGCTCGACATGCCCGTGGCGGCCCCTGCCTGGAGATTGACCGCCGACCGGGAAAAGGAGCCCGATGCGGGGTAGCTTTTGCCGATGGCGCCGATGATGTTGGCCAGGCCCTGGCCGATCAGCTCCTGGTTGGGATCGATGCGCTGGCCGGTCTTGCTCGCAATAGCCTTGGCAATGGAAATGGCCTCCATGAACCCCAGAAGCGAGATGATGGCGGCGTAGGGAAAGAGATGGAGCATGACGTTGAAGTCGATCTTGGGCACCCCAAGCGCGGGTAGCCCCTTGGGCACGACGCCGATCACCTCGCCACCGCCATTCAGCGGCAGCTTGTCGGTCTTGATCGCCTTGTTGCCCACCCGGATGCGCCAGGTGCGACCGTCGGTTTTGGCGTCCGGCGGCAGTTGATCGGCTGGATAGTAGAGGACGCTGTTGTCGGCTTGGACGGCGGCCTTGAACAGCAGCAGCCGAATTTCTTCCCGGTAGAGGTGGGCCTTGTCCTTGAGTTCCTCGATTCGGGACTGAATCACCCGATCCTCATGTTCGGCATCGAGGCGGGCGATGGCGTTGTGTCCTTTTTTGGCATCTTCGAGCACTTTGCTGGTTTTGGTCCGGGCTTCGGCCAGCGGTGGAATGCCGTTGGTGGCCTCGTTAAAGAAGGTAATCAGTTCCAGCGCCTTGGGGGACTGAATGGCCTTGCTGTCCGCGGTGGAGTTGTGTTCGAAGCCGATCATCCAGGACAGCAAGGTGGTGATGACCACCGCCACCAGCACGTTGGGCACCCTTGGGGCAATCCGCTTGAGGACGATCATGATCGCCAGGGCCAGGGCGCCGATGGCGAAGGTGGGCCAGTGGGTGTAATGCAAGGCGGATTGAACCACGCTGACGATAGTCTCGTAGTGGTGGGGGGCATTGTCGACATTGACGCCGAACATCTTCGACAACTGCGAGGTGGCGATGATGATGGCGGCGGCGTTGGTGAAGCCGTTGACCACCGGATGGGAAAGGAAGTTGACCACCAGTCCCAGGCGCAGGACGCCGAGCAGGAGTTGAAATACACCGACCAGCAGCGAGAGCAGAATGGCGTAGGCGATATAGCCTTCGCTGCCGGCGGTGGCCAATGGCTCGAGCGATGCAGCGGTCATCAGCGAAACCACGGCCACCGGTCCGGTGGCTAACTGGCGGCTCGAACCGAAAAGGGCTGCGACCATGGGCGGCAGAAAGGCGGCATAAAGTCCGTAATAGGCCGGCATGCCAGCCAACTGTGCATAGGCCATGGATTGGGGGATCAGCACCAGGGCCACGGTCAGGCCAGCTATACCGTCCGCCTTGAACAGGGACAGGTTGTAACCGGAAAACCAGTCGAGAAAAGGAAAAATGCGTTTGATCATGCCGTTCGTTTCACCTCGGATCGTCCAAAGGGTTGATGTTGATACTCATGGAGCCTGTATTTGCAATCGCTTCCTGTTTTCCAGCATCCGCCGGCAGGATTCGATCAGTTCCTTGTAGAGCGCCCCGACATCATAGAGATTATTCATCCGGAAGCGGACCATGCTGTCCACCATCGAGAACACGATCAGGGCGGATTTGCGGGCGGTGAGGTCAGGGTCGATGGAGCCGTCATGCTGACCGGTGGTGATGGCGTTTTCGAAGATGTCGACAAAGCAGTTGTAGATAGCTTCGAGGATATCCCGGCACTCGGGGTTGCTTTCCGCCAGCTCATAGGGATACCGCTGGTGGAGAATGGCAAACAGGTCTTCCCGGCTCTTGGCCATGTAGAGGTAGAAGGAGAGTGATTCCTCCACCATGTCCAGTCCGGTTTTTTCCGATTCCGCATTCCGGTAGCGCTCGAACTCCGGCAGGATGTCATCCTTTAGACTGTTCAGGATCGCGAGAAAAATCCCCTGCTTGCTTTTGAAATGGTAGAAAATGGTGCCTTCGGCCACGCTGACCAGTTTCGACAGTTCGCCCATGGCCGTGTCCTTATAGCCTTTGCGCGAGAAGAGATAGGTTGCCGCCTGAAGGATTGCGTCTTTTTTTTTCACGCCGGATTTGCCGTTCCTTTTCTGCTTAAAATTAGACTGAGTACTCAGTCAGTTTTTAAATGGTTCTTGCTGGCCCGTCAAGAGAAAAATGGTGGATTGTTGTTGCGGGATGCAAGAAAGGGTGTCGGCTGAGGATGGGAGCACTGTCTGGTGCAGAATGCAACGATAAGAAACACAATGAAACATTCTCTTGACAGGGTGTGTTTCATTGTGTTTCTTTTTATTCCGAAAGCGGTCGCTGTGCAGTTATCTTGAATCAACTCATTAGTATTATTGAAAGAAACAATACAAATAAAAAGTGGCCCTTGATTTGCAAATGCTCAAAGCATGGCTTACTGAATCTTCATTCAGTTGCCGAATCGCTGCTATCGCCCGGTTTTCCGCGGTCGAATACAATTGGTGCACAAGAAAAGGACGAAAAGGAGAAACTATGGAGGAGAAAGCAATGGAGGCCAAGGTTTTGCTCGTGGATGACGAGGAAGACTTTCTTGAAACCCTGTCCAACCGTCTCGAACTGCGGGGCCTGAAGGTCAGCGCCGTCACCAGCGGCGAGCAGGCCATCAGTGAAGCTAAGCAGCAGGAATATGACGCCATCGTCGTTGATCTGTCCATGCCCGGCATCGACGGTCTGGAAACACTCAAGCGAATCAAGGCCGACAATCCCAACGCTGAAATCATCATGCTCACCGGTCACGCCTCGGTGCAGAGCGGGGTTGAGGCCATGAAGCTCGGTGCCGGAGACTTCCTGCAAAAGCCGGTGGAACTCTCCGAACTGATGGCAAAAATCGGTGAGGCCAAGAGCAAGAAGATGCTGGTGCTGCAGAAACAGTCTCAGGAAGAAGTGCGTAAAATCCTCCAGAGCAAAAGCTGGTAACCGGGCTATCCCACAAACCCCTATGAGAAGGAGAAAGGCATGAGCAATCCAATGCCCGTTATTAAAGACCTCATTGTTCCTCTGGAAGATTTCCCGCACCTGGGGAGTGAAGAATCGGTGCACGAAGCCGTGGGCCAGTTGTTTTCGCATATCAATGGCGGCGGCAAGCTGTTGTACGATGAACTCATCGTGATCAACAGCCAGAGTCAGTACGTCGGCCGTCTCACCATCCAGGGTATCCTCACCTGCTATTTCCCGACCCTGTTCGATGGCGGCCAGAAGTCCATCTTTGCCGGTAAGAAAGAACAATACACTGATCTGGCTATCCTTCTGGAAGACAGTTTCCAGACCGAGTGCAAGCGCCAGGGCGCCCTGCCGGTCAGCCAGTTCATGGCTCCGCCGCACAAGTCAATCAAGGCCGAGATGCATCCGCTGCATGCTGCTGAGATCATGATGGCCGAGAACGAGACCTGTTTACCGGTGATCGAGAACCAGGCCCTGATCGGCGTTGTCCGCCTGATTGATATATTCCGGACGCTTGCCGGCAGCTGCTCGCTGTGAGCCCGTCCCCGAGACCCATTCACCGATACAAGGAAACCAAACCATGTCAGGTACTATTGTGAAAGAACTCCCGGACACCAAAGCCCCCTTTGATTGGAAGCGGGTGGCCTTCATTCTTGGCGGCCTCGCCCTTTTTGCCTTTATCTACTACTCCCCGGCCTGGCCGGACGCCATTGACCCCAAGGGCGAGCATTTTGTCCTCAGCAAGGAAGCCAAGGGCGCACTCGCCGTTTTTGCCGTTGCCGCCACCTGGTGGATTTTCGAGGTGGTGCCGATTGGCGTCACCAGTCTGTTGATCGGTACCCTCCAGGCCCTGTTTCTCATCCGCAAGCCGGTGGTGGCCTTCAAAGACTTCATGGACCCCTCGGTCCTGTTCATCTTCGGCTCGGTGGTCATCGGCATGGTCTTCACCAAAACCGGCCTGACCCGGCGGATTGCCTACAAGATGCTGTCCATCATCGGTGAGAAGACCTCGCTGATCATGCTCGGCTGCTTTGTCATGACCGCGCTCTTGACCCACGTCATGGCCCACACCGCAGTGGCCGCCACCATGTTTCCCCTGCTGATGGCCATCTATTCCCTCTACACCACCGAAACCAAGCCGACCAAGTTCGGCAAGGCCCTGTTCATCGGCATGGCCTATGTCGCCGGCGCCGGCTCGATCATCACCCTGCTGGGCGCGGCCCGTGGTGCGGTGGCCTTGGCCTTTTATAAGGACATGATGAATGTCGACATCAGCTTCGGCACCTTGAGTTATTACATGTTTCCCCTGGGCTGGCTGATGGTCTTCCTCCTTTGGGGCTTTTTCATGGTCGTCTGCAAGCCGGAAAGAGATCGCATTCCTGGCCTCAAGGAAAAGGCCAGCCGGATGTATCGCGAACTGGGTGGTATCACCCGCAACGAGATTCTGGCCGCGAGCATCATTCTGCTCGCCGTTCTGGTCATCGCCCTCAAGAGTTTTGTTCCGGCGCTGGACAAGTTGGACAAGACCGGTATTCTCTTGTGCTCGACCATTGCCTTCTTTGTCTTCAACATCCTCAAAATTGAGGACCTGGAAGATATCCCCTGGAATATCATCCTCCTGTTCGCCGGCGCCATGTCGATCGGCTTCTGCCTCTGGGAGACCGGCGCGGCCAAGTGGCTAGCGGTTAATTGGCTGGTGCTGTTTCAGAAGGCCCCAGCGATTATCTTCATCCTCGGCATGGCCTTCTTTGTTCTGGTGATGACCAACTTCATCATGAACGTTGCCGCCATCGCCATCTCCTTGCCGGTGGCCCTAGTCATCGCCCCCTACCTCGGGGTTGCCGGAGAAGTCATTCTCTTTTCTTCTCTGGCAGTTGCCGGTATGCCGTTTTTCCTTCTGATCGGTGCGGCCCCCAACGCCATTGCCTACAACTCCAAGCAGTTCACCCCCGGTGAATTCCTCAAGTTCGGTATTCTGGCCAGCGTGATGCTGATGGTGGTGCTGTATGTCTTTGTCGCCGTTGTCTGGCCGATGATGGGCATGGAGGTGTTCACGGTGAAGTAACCGGCCCGCCTGCTTAACGGTGCTTGCCTACCCCCCCTCGCAAACGGGGTGGAGGCAAGCATTGTTCACAAAACGACAACAGTCAACGACTGTGCCAAACCATAGGTTAATTTCCGCAAGGAGTTTTCGAAGGAGTAGTTATGACAACCGCCTTGGTTTCAATCTTTGCTCTGGCCTACGCGGCCATAGCTCTCGAGCATCCGCTCAAGGTCAACAAATCGGCCTCGGCCCTGCTGGCCGCCGGTCTCCTCTGGACCATTTATGCACTGGCTGGCCCGGATTTTCATGTGGCTGTGGAGAACCTGCATGAATCGGTGGCCAACACCGCCCAGATCGTCTTTTTCCTCATGGGCGCCATGACCATTGTCGAAGTGGTCGATGCCCACAACGGTTTCTATGCCATCACCAGCCGGATTCAGACCACCAAACTGAGCACCCTGCTTTGGTTGGTCGGTTTCGTCACCTTCGTTCTCAGCGCGATCCTCGACAATCTGACCACGACCATTGTCATGATCTCGCTGATGAAGAAGCTGCTCGACCGCCATGAAGACCGGCTCTTCTTTGCCGGTATCATTGTCATTGCCGCCAATGCCGGCGGCGCCTGGAGCCCGATTGGTGACGTCACCACCACCATGCTGTGGATCGGCGGCCAGATTACCACCCTGGCCATCATGAAGGGCGTACTCCTGCCCTCACTGGCCTGCCTGATCATTCCCCTGCTGATCACCAGCTACACCTTGCGCGGGAAAGAAGTCATTCCTCCCGCCTTTGTCGAACGCCGCGCCGGTTATGAAACCACCCCTTTTGAGCAGAATTTCATGTTCTTCATGGGCATGGGCACCCTGGTGGCCGTGCCGATCTTCAAAGGTGTCACCCATTTGCCGCCATTCATGGGCATTCTCTTTGGCCTGGGCATCCTCTGGCTGGTCGGTGAACTGCTCCACCGCAACAAGGAAGACGATGAATTCAAGGAACACCTCAGTCTGGTTCAGGCCCTCCACCGGATCGACTTGAGCTGCATCGTTTTCTTCATCGGCATCCTCCTGGCGGTGGCAACCCTGGAGCATACCCATATCCTCACCTCGCTGGCCCAGTGGCTCACCGCGACCGTGGGCCGCGAAGACATCATCGTTACCTTGATTGGCCTGGCCAGCGCGGTGGTCGATAACGTGCCGTTGGTGGCTGCCTCCATGGGCATGTACGATATGGCCCTCTACCCGCAGGATAGTTTTCTCTGGGAGTTCATGGCCTACTGCGCCGGAACCGGCGGTTCCATTCTGATCATCGGTTCGGCCGCCGGTGTGGCCGCCATGGGTTTGGAGAAGATCCACTTTTTCTGGTATGCACGCAAGATTGGCTTGTTGGCCGCTATTGGCTATTTTGCCGGTATTTTTGTCTACATCGTTCAGTATAAGATGTTCCACTGAGCCCCCTTGCCGCCCTCAGGCGGTTTGTTGTCCCCCTGCCGCCGCTTCCGTTGCCTGCAACCGGAAGCGGCGGTTGGGGCTATTTTTCCCACCCCGGACAAGATATTTTTTGATGAACTATCCTGTTAGTCTGCCACGCGCCGCATTTTCTCCTGCCATTTCATGCCAGTCTGCTTACCGGAAAGGACATGGCGGCGACACCGGCGAATCAGGGCCCGCGAGCCGATGAACGACGATTTTTTCAGCCAATTTCCAGAGGTCGCGGTCAGCAGTCTGCTCGACGCGATCCCGCACGGCATCGCGGTGGTCGATCGCGACTTCAAGATCGTGGTGATCAACGAGTTCCTCGAGGCGCTCACCGGGGTGGTCCTGGCAGATGTCCAAGGGGTGTACATCGATTTTGTCCTCCGTTCCAATATCGCCCAGCGGGGCCGCACCTTCCGCGAAGTGCTGGCTAGCAACGAACCCCTGATGATCGAAGGCGATATCGTCAGCCGCGACCGCCGCAAGATTCCCATGCGCTTCACCCTCTCGCCCCTGCGCAACCGGGAGGAAGAACCGGCTGGCCTGGTGATCGTCCTCGACGACCTCTCGGCCCTGGTCAATTCCAGTGGCATTGGGCCCGACATCGACGTCACCGAGTCGATCATCGGCCAGAGCCCGAAGATGCGCGAAGTTTTTGATCTCATCCCCCTGATGGCCCACACCGAGGCCTCGGTGCTGATCACCGGCGAGACCGGCACCGGCAAGGACAAGGTGGCCGAAGCCATCCACAAACGCTCCAGCCGGGCCAGCAAACCCTTCATTAAGATCAACTGCGGGGCGCTGCCCGAACCCCTGCTCGAATCCGAGCTGTTCGGGTATGTCAAGGGAGCCTTTACCGGCGCGGTCAAGGATAAGCCGGGCATGTTTCGCCTGGCCCAAGGTGGTACATTGTTTCTCACCGAAATCGGCGACATGCCTCTGCCGCTTCAGGTCAAGCTGCTGTCGGTGCTCGACGACCGCGAATTTTTCCCCCTGGGCGGTGAGAAGAAGATCAAGGTCGATGTGCGGATCATCGCCGCTACCCACCGGCCGCTCAAGCAGCAGGTGGCAGCCGGTGAGTTCCGTGAGGATCTCTACTACCGGCTCAACGTCCTCCACCTCCACCTGCCGCCGCTGCGCGAACGGGAGGCCGACGCCCGGTTTCTCCTCAACCATTTTCTGCGGCTCTTTGCTGAACGGACCGGCAACAGCGTCAAGTCCTTCAGCGACGAGGCCCTGCAGTTGTTGCTGGCCTACCCCTTTCCCGGCAATATCCGTGAGTTGCGCAATATCGTCGAATACTGCATCAACATTTGTCAGAGCCGGCGGATCGAGCCAGGTGATCTGCCCAAATACCTGTTTGCGCGAATCAACCCGGCAAACACCCCTGACTTGGTTCCGGATCAACCAGCAACGCGGACAGCCCCACCTCCGGCAACGGGTAACGACTGGCAGACGATCGAGAAGGAAATGATCATTGAGACCCTGACCAAGACCAGGGGCAACCGCTCCAAGGCCGCTTCGATGCTTGGTTGGGGCCGGACAACCCTGTGGCGCAAACTGAAAACCCATGGCCTCGTCAATCCGGCCGAAGTCAGCATCGATAAAGAGGAAGGATGAAGATTTTACTTACCGTTCAGGAAAACAGCATCGCTCCCCGATTCGACCAGGCCTCCGAGGTCATGATCGCCGAGGATGACGGCCAGGCAGGGCTGGTAGCCGAGCCGCGCACCATCATTCTGCCCTACCGCAGCGCCGAGGAACTGAGCGATCTGATTGTCAAGGAAGGGGTGCAGTGCGTCATTTGCGGCGGCATCGAAGAGAGTTTTCACAAGTTTTTCACTTGGAAGAAAATCACGGTCATCGACGGGGTCATCGGTGGCCATAACGAGGCCCTGCAACGCTTCCTCGCCGGCGAATTGCGGCCTGGAATGGTTCTGCCGTCGGCTAAATAGGCAAGATGATGCGATGTGTGCAGTCAGCGTCGGCCTGTTCCCGCCGCCATAATTGTCACCACCGGGGATAAACCGTGCAGGCAATCAAGGTGCTGATCGTTGATAAGGAAATGGAGTTCACCTCCATCCTGACGGATCGGCTCTGTTCGTGGGGATTCGCGGCGACGGCCGCAAACAGCGTCGAGGAGGCGCTGGCCGCCCAGGCAACCCTTACACCGGAAGTGGTGGTGATTGTGCTGCGCGACCGAGACGGTAGGGGGCTTGACCTGATGCAGACGCTCAAAGCCAATGACCCGGCCGTTCAAGTTATCCTGCTGTTTTGCAAGGGCTCTGCCCTGGCCGGGATGCGGGGGATGGAGCGCGGGGCCGCTGATTGCATCCCCCTGCCCCTGGAGCTGAGGGTGTTGATCGAAAGCATCAGAAAGGTGACCGGCTCGAACCATTCCATTGAAAACGAGGAGAGTGCTCCTTAAGGTAATGCGCATAGAGAGCTCCCGTTTCTTTTCCAATCGCGGGAGCGGCAACCGACTGTTTAAGGAGAAGAGCCCATGAAAAAGATCGAACTGGCTGGTACACGCGAGTTTAACCCTCTGGGAATGAAGGCTATTGTCCTGCATGACTCCGAACATTTCAAGATTCTCAACTTTAATCTCAAGGCTGGCGCCCTGTTCCCGATCCATTCCCACGATCTCGACGGTCAGCTGTCGATTCTGGTGATCGAGGGGGAAGGCCACTTTCTCGCCGACAAGGAAGTCACCATGGAGGCCAAGACCGGGGATATGCTGATCTCCGACATCCGCGAGCCGCACGGGGTCAAGGCGACCACCGACATGCGCATTGTCGTCACCATCGCCCCACCGATCTGAACAGGCAGGATCCTATTGTTTTCGCCCTTGCGCGGCGGGACCCAGGATTTCGAGCAGTGCCCGGCATTGCTGCTCGGCTGATTGCTGATTGCCAAGCACCGCGAGGAGGCGTTCGATCTGCCGTCGTTCCTGTTGGTTTAAGGCGGTTGATTGGCGCAGCAGTTGTTTGCCCTGAGTGGTCAGCATGGCAAATAAATCAGGTCCGGGCCGGTCCTGACAGCCTGCACGAATGCGGTTGTGCCAATCGGCCAAGGTCAGCGGGGGCGCTTCGACAGCTGGAGCCGGCAAGGGGGCCGGGGTTCCTGTTGCCCGCAACGCCGCTTGCGGCGCGGTTTTGGGGGTTGCAGCACTTTTTTCCGGGAGGCTCGTCGCCTCCTGTTCTTTTTTGTCCGCCATCATGTCGGCGTTTACCGGCACGCTCTCGCCAACTTCAGCCGGAGCCTGCGCCACTCTTTGTTCACGCTTGGCCGCCATGCCCGGCGGTTGCGCCGGTACGGCTGCATCCAGAGCCCCTGATTCGTTCCGATCGGTTCGAGCCGGGGCTTTTTTCTTGCTGCCCTCAGTGAGCGGGGTTGCCGGGGCGGCGGCCTGCTCTTTCATTCTCGATTGTTCGCTTGGGTGTATCGCTGCGGCTGGAGGAGGCGGGGCAATGCCTTGTTCGGCAACGGTTTTTCCTGACGATTCCGTGACCGGTCCACTCAGGATCTGTTCCTGAACCGGTTGTTTGGGCAGGCGGGTGAGAGCCTGCCGATCGACCTGGGTGGTGATGTTGAGAAAGACGGCGATACTGGCGGCAGCGGCCAGCAGCGATCCCGCGGCGGCCAGGAAATGTGGCCGGCTGATCAATTTTTGCAGTCTGTTCCGGCCGCTCTTTCCAGCTTGTTCCTGCCATTCCCGGTCCAGTTGGAGCCAGAGGGCGTAGCAGTGCTCACAGCCGGCAAGATGGGCCAGGCAGGGTTCGACCTGCTCCGGTTCCAGTCTGCCCTCGATCAGGGCCGCCAGTTCTTCGGGGTCCAGGCAGGAACCGCTGGGTTCCGGTTGCTCGCCGGCCAGGGCCAGCAGGGCCAGCCGCCGTTCCGCTTCCCTTTTTTTCGCAAGCTCTATGGTCTCGGCCATGGCGTTCTTCGTTGTCTGCTCTTCATGTCTCCATAATTGGACGGTCTCAGCCTGTGGATGTGTTGCCGCGAATTCATAAGAGCAGGCGCAGCTCCTCGGCCAGCCCGGCACTTGCCAGATCCTGGCGCAATCGTTCCAGCAGCCGGCGAAGGCGGCCGTGCACCTGATACCGGTTCCAGCCCAGCATCCGTCCAGCCTCGGCCACCGCCACTCCATCCCGGTAACAGAGCTTGAGCAGCAACCGTTCCTTGGGTTCCAGGCTGAACCCCGCGGTGGCAATGCGCTCCAGCAGACGCGGATCAGCCTCGCTGGCGGTGTCGTCAAAGAGAATCCGCCCCAGAATAGTGAACAGGTGGTGCCGCTCCTCCTGTTCCAACCGCTGTTCTTGTGCCGAGCATCCCCCCGCCGAATCCGGTGGGATGGTTTCCTCGTTGAGTTCGGTCTGTTCGCCCCGATGTTCGCCGCAGGAGGCGATTTCGCCCAGGAGGCGGTAGGCGGCCTCTTCGGCTGCCTTGGCCTGGCCGGGATGGCGATTGCCAATCAGCGCAACGGCTTCGTCCGGGGAAAAGCGTTCCAGGCAGAGCAGGTGAAAAAGGGTCAGCCAGATGCCGCCAAGACGGCGCACCCACAGTGGCGGTTTGATCCGGCCGAAGCGGGCGCGGGCAAAATCCTCCAGCAGCCGCAGGGTCAAGGCGCCGATGTAGGTGGCCAGGGTTGACCGGCCGGTGAAGGCCCGCAGCCGGCTCCAGTCATCCTGCGCCAGTCCGTCCATAACGAACAGCGCCGCCTCCTCGGCCAGCTCCACCTGATGAAAGCGGCGTCCGGCCAGGCGGTTGATCATCTCCCAGTGGGTCAGGGCCTGTTCCCGCCAGGAATTCATGGGGAGTGTTCCTCAACCGGTTGTTCCGGTTGTTGATGCATGCCATTTTTTTTCATTTTTGCTGCGACACATCCCGGCGCGGAAGCCGTCCAAAGAGACAACAGGGGCACAAAGCCCCCTTCTGTAGGGTCCAGATTCAAGCTATCAGCAAACACATGAAGGAGCATGATCATGAAACATCTTATTGTTGCACTGTTGCTTTCCGTCGTTTTTCTGGCCGGTTGTTCCTCCCCGGTCACCGAAGCGAACAAGAAGGAAGGGCAAACGACCCCGCCTCTGGTCGCGGAAAATGCGGCGACAAGGCCCGAACAACAGCAGCAGGCCGACAGGGAGCGGCACCCTCAGCCGCCGCCTGTCCCCGCCGATGCGCTGTCAGCCCGTGCGGCGGGCGCTCCCATGAAGACCTCGGGCGTGCTTGGCCGGACAGCCGCCTATGAGGCCATGCCAGCCAGCACACCGGTGCCGGCCTGGAACCGGGAATCGTACAACGCCAACCAGGAAACCGGCTTCATCAACGCCGGCCGCGATCCGCTTTCCACCTTCAGCATTGATGTCGACACCGCCAGTTACGCCAATGTCCGCCGGTTTGTCAATGGTGGCAATCTGCCGCCGGTGGGCGCGGTCCGCATCGAGGAGATGGTCAATTACTTCACCTATGACTATCCCGAGCCCACGGGCCGGGATCCCTTCGCGCTCAGTGCTGAAGTTGGGCCCAGTCCTTTCCATTCCGGCTACCAACTGGCGCGTATCGGACTGAAAGCTCGAGACTTGGCCAAGGAGCAGTTGCCGCCTTCCAATCTGGTGTTTCTCATCGATGTCTCCGGCTCGATGCAGGATGCCAACAAACTGCCGCTGCTCAAGCAGGCCTTGCCGCTGCTGGTGCGGCAGTTGGGGGCTCGCGACCGGGTGGCTCTGGTCGTCTATGCCGGCGGCGACAGTGTGGTGTTGCCGCCCACGCCGGGGAACCGGCAACAGGAGATTCTCGCGGCCATTGACCGGTTGCGGGCGGGCGGCTCCACTCACGCTTCCGGCGGTATTCGTACCGCCTACCAGCTGGCCCGGCAAGGGTTCATGGCCAAGGGCAACAACCGGGTGATCCTGGCCTCGGATGGCGATTTCAACGTCGGCGTCACCAGCCGCGACGAACTGCAACGGCTGATCGAGGAAGAGCGGAAAAGCGGCGTTTATCTGACCGTGCTCGGCTTCGGCATGGGCAATTACCACGATGATACCATGGAAATCCTCGCCGACAAGGGCAACGGCAACTATGCCTACATCGATTCCTTGCTGGAAGCCAAAAAGGTGATGGTCAAGGAGTTGAGCGGCACCCTCTTTGCCCTGGCGGGTGACGTCAAAATCCAGGTGGAGTTCAACCCGGCGCGGGTGGGGGCCTACCGGCTGATCGGCTATGAGAACCGGGCCCTGGCCGACGAAGATTTTCGCGATGACGCCAAGGATGCCGGCGAGATCGGTGTCGGTCATCGGGTGACCGCCCTCTATGAGCTGATCCCGGCCGGTCACGAGTCCATCCCCCAGTTGGACCCGCTCAAGTATCAGGCGGTGCAATCGTCGTCTTCGAGCGGTTCACGGGAACTGCTGACCGTCAAGCTCCGCTATAAACCCTTGGGCGAACAGACCTCGCGGCTGATGAGCCTGCCGGTGCGCGATGCCTCCGCCAGACAAACAACCGCTGATTTCCGCTTCGCCGCCGCCGTTGCCGGTTACGGCATGCTGCTCACCCGTTCCGAGCATCTTGGTGGCTTTACCTGGGAACAGTGCCTGGACATGGCCCGCTCCGGCCGGGGTTTTGATGCCGAGGGCTATCGGGCAGAGTTCTATCGCCTGGTCGAGGCCAGCCAGTTGCTGGTCCGGCAGCAGGGACGGCCGGATACGCCAACCGAACCCCAGCCGATCCCGCAGCCAGTGCTCAGGTAAGCGAGCGTTGCCAGTCGAGAACAGGGAAGGTGCGGTGGAGCATGTGATCGTCATCCTCGATCCGCACTTCCAGGTTGCTGAAAGTGGCACGGGCCAGGGGCAGGACCAGGTCCGGCGGACAGACCGTATCGTATTGGCCGATGACCAGCAGAGCCGGTAGGGCGAGGGGCACGGCAGGCGGTCGATATTCGGTGAAGTTGAGGGCCGGGGCCAGCAGGACCAGTCGCCGGCACCGTTCGGGATGGCGGATGGCAAAGCAGGCGGCCATCAGCCCGCCGAAGCTCGATCCCACCAGAATGAGC
>Ga0074197_1000445_pt1 | contig 52010 bp, 40 predicted proteins | sample EPASupsiteSAE305_FD_64526 | JGI IMG/M metagenome (GOLD analysis project Ga0074197, IMG submission 64526) | Bioremediated contaminated groundwater microbial communities from EPA Superfund site, New Mexico - SAE3-05 reassembly with SPADES | ecosystem: Environmental > Aquatic > Deep subsurface >...
CCGGCACCGACGGCTGCAGCTTCACCATCGCTTCCGATACCACCGTAACCGGCACCTTTGCCGGTGCCTATAAGGCCAAAATCAGCGGTGGCAACGGATATGACACCTTAACCCTTGCCCATGGCAATGCCGCTGACAACGCCACTATCCTGGCCCGCGAACTCCATAATGCCACCTCCCTGGCTGCAGAACCGTTTACAGAAAACCTGACCGTAACCAAGCCGATAACCCTCAAGGGTGGCTATAATGCCGCATTCAGCAGCAATGCCGGTCTTTACAGCACACTCGCAGGCATCCTCACCATTGGCGGCACAAGCGGTAGCCTGACAGTGGAAAACCTGATCATAAAATAGCCTTTCCTCCGATGATGGTAACGGCATTGACTGGGCTAATCAGTCAATGCCGTTACTTTTTAAGCAGCACTTTCAGACATCAGACCTTCCAGCAGGCAACGGTTCAGCCTAACAGCACAAAATGGCTCTTAATTCTCCCCTAAAACATTCGCAATTGGTTGCTTGACAAGCAGGCAGTGCAGAGCTACGCTTTTTAACTGTATACAACAAAAAAATGCATGCAAGAAAGGGGGCCTGATCATGCGCACCTTGACAAAACTCATACTGCTCATTATGGCCATGATACTGCTTGGGTTCAGTAGCATTTGCCAAGCATCGGTAGCGCCGACAGCAACGCTATCCGGCACAGTCACCTATAACGGCAGTAAGACCGGCAGGGTCTACCTGGTGGCAAACGGTAGTTCAAGTGTTATTTACAACCTCTGGAATGTTGGTGTTTCCACAACACTTACCGGCAGTTCAGGGAGCTATAGCGGTAGTTTTACCATCAGAGGTGCAGGAATCGGGGGTTATCCGGTCAAGGCGTATCTTGACAGCACCGGCACCGGCATTCAGCATGACAGCGATCCAGCCGGGATTGTCTATCTTAGCAATGTGACCGGCGACACCACCGGCATCAACATCACACTCACCGATCCCACTCCGGCAACACTTGCCGCTCCTACCAACGTGGGAGCTGCAAGATCGCAAAACAATTCGGCAAACCTTGTTAATTGGGATCCTCCAAGAAACAGCAGCGGACTTGAAATACCAGTTAAATACAACATTTACTGGAGCTCTGCGGGTAGTGACGCATCAATTATCGGCTCAAAGCTTAATGTTCCGGCCAATGGCAACGGCATGTGGATTCACGCCGGTGCAACGACCGCCTACTACTACAAAGTTGTGGCGGTAAGCAGCACCGGTAGCACCGCTGCCAGCACCTGGAGCCCGGCCGGTCAGCTTCCACAGGGAAGCTACTCGATCTCAGGCACCGTCACCTACACCGGCGTCACCCCTACCGGACCTCTGGGATTAGCTGCACTGGACGAAAACGGTTATCCCTATTTTGTCGGCTATGCCACCCCTGCAGCCAACAGTCAGAGCTTCACCATCCCCAACCTGCCTGCCGGCAAGTACGGCATCCAGGGCTTTATTGATATGAACAACAACGGCATCGATGATGCCGGTGACCTGCGGATCAAGGAAAGCGCCGGGGTACGGGTCACCATTACCAATGCCAACGTAAGCGGTATAGCGGTCAACCTGCCCACAACCGGCGCGGTACTGCAGGCACGAACCTCGCACACCCTGTATGGTGAGACCGGTGCAGACAATTCCGGTGAACAATTTCAGTACCGGCTGCTGGTAACTCCCCAACTCAAGACACCGATCAACGCCACTCTCACCAGCGCACCTTCAAGCGGGTCAGGCTACGTTGTTACTCCGGTAGACCTTGGCAACTCATATGAAAACGGCAGGTTGGAACTGAATATCCAGGGACTGAAAAAGGCTCAAGCCGGTGACAGCTACACCGTGACCGTCTACTACCTTGAGGGCGGCAGCGATGCCTACACGGTTTTAACAACGGCCCCTTATAACAGCCCTCCCTGGCCGCTGGCACCGATCTTTCCCGTTCCCTACAATGACCTCACCAAGGGGACTAGCAATGGCAGCCCGGTCTTCAGCTGGCTGCCGCCGGCCACCCCACCGGGAGAATGGTACAGCTACGCGATCTGGCTGCAGGACATCAACTACAATCAGCTCTGGTCAACGGACAATCTGACGTCAACGATCACCAGCTATAATACCAGCGATGACGGATTCACGCTTCCCACGGCAACCGGTGCTTACGGCTGGACCCTGACCGCAATGGATGCCAACGACAACGAGATCCAGTACCAGGCAGGGTTTGTCACCGCCCAATCAGCACCTCTGATTACCGGCATCAGTCCGGCCTCTGTGGTGCCTGGAGGGACTCTCACCATTAAGGGTTACAATCTTGCCGGCCCGACCAGTGTGACAGTCGGTGGTACACCGCTCTCTGTCACCAGCTCCACCAGCACGCAGATCACTGCAACCGTGCCGGGCGGTTTTGGCGGCCCTTCAAATCCGCTGGTGGTTACAACAACAGCCGGAACCTATACCTGGGGTCCTGCCGGTTATTATGGCGCGCCCTTAAGTCTCGGCTCTGCCACTACCCACAGCGGTCAGGTGGTGGATAATGCCGGTACTCCCATCAGCGGCGTCACGGTGACCATGGTAGGTAACCCGTCCATCACCACCACAACTGATAGCAGCGGCAACTTCACTTTGAATAATCTGCCCAACAGCACTGCCTCGCCATTCAGCCTGCGGTTCATGGTGAGCGGCAAACAACCCCATTACACCAAGAAAATGGGCATGTCAGCCGGCAGCAGCACAACAGCATCATTTCCCTACAAGATGAGAACTTATGCCGAGCTGAACAGCCTGTCTGGCATGACAACCCCGGGCAAAGGGGCGGTTTCCACCCGCGTCCTGGTACAGGGCACCTCTACGCCAATTGACGGTGCCACGGTTACGGCAGTCGGTTCCAGCGGTACCACCTATGTTGCGCAGTATTATAACGGCACCAATTATACCGGCACCTCCACCTCAACTGCCGGCGGTGGTGTGGTGCTGTTCGCCAATGTCAACCACGGCGACAAGCTGACCATCAACGCCTCGGCACCTGGCTATACCTTTAGCTCCATCAGCTCAACAGGAGTTGCAGAGGCTTCTACCTCCGGCGGGATCGGCGGTGTCGTAGCCGCTCCAACGGTTTCAGGTTTCACTCCCGGCAGTGGTGCGGTTGGTGCCAGCATCACCATTACCGGCACAAGTTTCATCAATGTGACTAACGTTACGTTTGGCGGTGTTCAGGCAATTTCATTCACCGTTAACAGCCCGACACAAATAACTGCCACTGTGCCTGTTGGCGCACTATCCGGCGTTATCGGTGTTACCACAGCCACCGGCAGCGCTTCCAGCAGTTCTTCCTTTACGGTGGTTACCCCCTATACTCTTACGGTAACCCTATCCGGCTATGGCACAGGCACCGTCACCTCGAACACAGGCGGCATTAACTGTCCGGGCACCTGCACAGCCCAGATCAACTCCGGCACCTCTGTAACCCTGACGGCGACTCCACACCTCCCGGAATCGTCTTTTGGCGGGTGGAGTGGCGCCTGCAGTGCTGAACCATGTACCTTCACGATGAGCAGCGACAAGACTGCCATCACCACCTTCTCGCTCAAACAGCTCAAAAACATTACATTAACGACCTACTATGACACCCTCCTTGAGGCGCTGACGAATGCCGCAAACGGCAACGAGGTTCGCGCCCACGACAGCCTTCAGGCTCCTAACCTTTCCTACAATCGAGCCAATATCACCGTGAAAATTGCCGGAGGGTACGACAATGCGTTTGAGTTACGCAACTCACCAAGTACGACCTATACTGATATAACTTCGCCGCTCACCATTCAAGCCGGCACCCTGATCCTGGATCAGATCGTCGTCAAGTAGAACGCTGCTGCTTGTACCGTAACAACAATCCCCCTTCCGGTTATCCGGAAGGGGGATTCTGCGTTAATAAGTATGCTGATGAGTGTTGATCTTCCGCTATACCCTTCTCCCTGGGGAGAAGGTGGCCGAAGGCCGGATGAGGGGGCAGCGGTGCATATATTGTCCAGCATTTCCCCCTCACCCTAGCCCTCTCCCTCAGGAAGAGGGGACTATATGGATCCGTGGCGGAAGTTCAGCGCGCATCAGTGTCGGTATGGATCAGAAATACCTTGATTCCCCCTACTTGATAATCAGCCGGTCAATCGTGACAGCCCCCGTCCCCACCGTCAGCCTGCCCTGCAGGGTGGTGTAACCGCTACGGCTGCCGTAATCACTGGAATATCCTCCCATCAGGGTAAATACGGCATTGCGGTTCATGGTAAGATCCTCCACAAAAACCAACGACTGCGCCTCGAGAATGCCGTTGACAAACGGAACCGCTGCATAGGCACTGGAAAGAGTACCATAGGGGATGCCGACAACTCTGGCCCTCGGTATCAGGCTGAAGCTGGCAGTTGCACTGCGATCCGCAGTCATGCTGACCGTACAGTTGCTGCTGCCGGTACAGTTGCCTGACCAGGCGGTAAAGGCAGAACTCGTATCCGGTGCAGGTATCAACGTAACGGAAGTCCCGTTGGCGTACTCTGCAGTACAGGTACCGCTGGTACAGGCGATACCGCCAGGGCTGCTGGTAACGGAACCGCCTCCGCCGTACAACCCCAGAATGGTTACTGACAACTGCTGCTGGAGCACTGCTAATTGCGTTGTTACCGCTATTGCCGTAGAGCTGTTGCCTGCTGCATCCCTGGCAAAGGCATAGAGGGTATGGCTGCCGTTTGCCGTTCCAGAGGCAAAGGTATAGCTCGTCGGAGGACTGGCGCTCCAGGAACATCCGGCAACGCTATCAGTCGCCATAACACAGTACCCGGTTACGGCCACGTTATCGGTTGCGCTGAAGACGCTGACGGGGACGACAAGACTGTTGCTTTCAGCAGGCATGCTAAAGACTGTAACCGTGGGAGGAATAACATCTGCACCGTTTATCCCCCGGGCAATCCTGATCAGGTTACCGGTTTTGTCATAGCTGTAGGCGATCGACATGCCGTTGTCGTAGGTCACACTGGTCAGGCGGTTCAGGCGGTCATACCGGTAGGTGGCATTGACAGCATGAGCGACAGTCGGAACAGCAAGCAGTCCGGCAAGAACCAGAACGAACGCCATCCGCTGTAGTTTTTTCATAGGGCGCTCCTTTCCCGGACTCATTGCCCGCCTCCGTTGTCCACCTGCCCCAACTGGACTGCTTCGTTGCTGTTGTTGGTGCCGCCGGTCGCCCGCATCCTGCGGGCCGCCTCCACCCCGCCCGGCGCGTTCTCAACGGTCTCGACCGCCTTAACGATGACTTCTGAATATGCCTCACCGACAGCTGGTATACGACCGACAGTGTATTTTGCTCCTACCTTGATCAGGGTCAGACCAGAGGCAGGATCATCATCCTTGAGGGCGGCCTTTACGGTGCCATAATCCTCAGCCATCTGAATCCCGGTGTTGATCCGTTCGTTCCACTCCTTGCCTGCCTTGGTGTATTTATTGGCTTCAAGTGCGGTATTAGCCACTTTTTCCTCGATCGACCTGGCCATTTCCGGCTGTTCCTTGAACTTGTCGCCGATCCACTTGAATGCTGATCCAATACTGCTTTTTACCTTCTCAAAGGTAGTGACTTCCGAGGCACGTTTTGCCTGCAATGCCTCCCGTTGCGCCTGGAGTTGGGCCTGAACCTCCGGCCGATCCCAGAACCCGCCGTTGTCGGCAGCACCAAACGGATCAAAGTGAGTAAGCGGGTTGTTGGCTGCAAAGCGATACAGGTTGATGGAGGCCATCTCAGCCAGCGGATCGCGGGAGAGCCAGCGCCCCATCTGCGGAGAGTAGAAGCGGTGGCCAAAGTAGTAGAGCCCGGTCCCTTCATCATACAGCTTGGTTGAATAGCGGATCGGCTGGCTGAGGGTGCCGCTGGCTGCAAGGGTTCCACCAAACGGGTCGTAGGCGTATGAGGCGACAACCGCACCGGAGCTGTTCAGTACAGCGGTGACATCCCCCCGGGGGTTGGAAAACACCTGGTACGCCGCCCCGCCCTGTTTGAGCGAGAGCAGTGCCCCCACGCCGCCCGGCTGATTGATCCCCCAGAGATAGTCACGCACCACGGCGTTGCTGCCGTCACGTTCCTGCAGCAGCTTTCCGGCATCCCAGATAAAACGCCGTTCACCGGTCAGCACGCTGTTGGCGAAACTTCTCTGAATCCCAAGATAGCCGTCAGAGCCGTAGGTGAACTCCTGCCTCCTGATCACACCACCGGCGTCGGTGTACTGGATCGAGGTCATCCTGTTTTCAGCATCGTAGGTCGCGGTAAACGCCCGGCCATCAGGAGTGAGTCCTTTGGTCATGTTTCCGTCGGCATCGTAGCTGATTGCCGTTGCGGATCCGCCCCAGGTCGCAACCTGATTCAGATTGTTGTAGGTAGCATCAACGGTTCCGGCGGCCACAAACTGCAGGGCCGGGCCGTTGGTAACGGTCTCGCCCGTTGGCTGGCCGAGGGAATCGAAGCTGTAGCTGTAGCCGTTCAGGACCGTGCCGGTCGGTAGATAGTTAATCTGCTGCTGCAGACGTTTCATAACCGGATCATAGCTGTAGTCGGTCTTGCTGCTATCGGAACGGGCCAGCCGCTGCAGGAGCGTCCCTCCCCCCTGGTAGCTGTAAGTGTAGGTCGTGCCGTTACCGGTTACCGTTGTCAACCGGTCAAGGGAGTCATAGCTGTAGTTTGCGGTCAGACCCAGCTGGAGCGCTACTGAGGTCTTCCTCCCCAAAGTGTCATAACTGAAAGTAATCGTATCGCTTGCCCAGGGGCCGTCGATGGAGGTCACCCTGGAGGATGCGTCGTAGCTGATGGTGCGGCTGCCCAGGGCATCGGCGACGGTGACAGGACGGTTATAGGCATCGTAGGTAGTGGTGACCCCCGGCGTGCCGTCTGAGTAGGACACTGTCAGCAGGTTGCCGTTACGGTCATACGAATAGGTTGAGGTGGTTCCCCGGGCATTGCTGGCCCAGGTCATCCGGCCATGGGGATAGGCAAACTGTATGCTGCTGCCGTCCGCGTACTGCTTGCGGGTCAGCCGGTTGTCCTTGTTGTAGCTGAAGTAGGTAACGTTGTCGTTGGGGTCGGTCAGCTGGCTGGCATGGCCGGCCGCATCGTAGGTGAAACGGGTGCGTCCTCCAATCGGATCGAGTATTTCCCGCAGCTGACTGTGGGGGTTGTAGAAATAGGAGGTGGTGCGCCCGGCCTGATCGGTCATGCTGTCGAGCAGGTGCGGTACCGTTGTCGAGCGGATGAAGGCCGCTGACGAGCTGTCGGGATAGCTGATGCTGACCAGGTCGTCGAGGTTGTTATAGCTCCGCTGCAGGGTGAAGCCGTTCTGGTCGGTATATGAGGCAAGCCGGCCGATGGTGTCGTAACTGTAGCTGCCAACTGCCGTCCCGGCCCGGGTGATGCCGGTAAGCTGTTTGTTGCTGTCATAGCTGAAACTGGTCAGAATTCCGGCGCCCAGTGAGCTGGTTGGCTGACCGGAGAGGTTGAAGGTAAAAGTTTTGGCAAGTCCCATCCGATCGGTAAGCGACAGGATGTCATGGGTCGTATTGTAGGTGGCGGTAATGGTGCCAAGCCCGGCCTGGGTCACGGTCAGCGGATCAACAGCATTAGCGGCATAGGTGATATCAGTGCGGGCACCGACGGGTGGCACAACCGAGGTAACCTTCCCCTTTGAGTTGTAGGTAAAGGTGGAGGTCTCGTTGCCAGCTGCCCCCTGCAGGGTCTGGGTGAGCAGATTTCCCTTGCTGTCATAGCTGTAATTGAAACCGACCCCTTCAGGTGTCTGGAAGCCGGTGATATCACTGTTACCGTCCGGTGTGGCGGTCTTGGTATAGCCGTAGGTGGAACCGGCTGCTGCATTGGCCCCCTGATAGCTTGCTTCTCCGGTCAGCGGATTGAGTGTGAAGGTCTCGCTCCCCATGTAATCACTGACAGTCAGGCTGTTGAATCCGGAGGTAAATGTCACCTTGTTATTTCCGGTGGTTATGGTCTGGATGGTGCCGCACCCGTCATAGCTGAAGGAGCTTGAAAAGCCTCCCATGTCAGTTATGCGGGTCAGGTTGCCGAAGCTGTCGTAGGTGAGGGAAACGGTGCGGCCGAACGGGTCAAGGATCGAGTAGATCCGGTTGTCGGCATTATGGAAGAAGGTGGTCGAGCGCCCCAGGGCATCGGTGATCCGGTTGAGCTTTCCCCCCCACGGCGAGTTGGGAAGCGGATCCCAATAGAGCGTCAGCTTGTTACTGGGGTCGGTGGGATAGTGAGGATCGCGGATCTCGGTCAGAAAGGCCCAGATAAATTGGCCGGAGGGGACTTTGTAGATATAGACTGTGCCGTCGGGAAAGGCCAGCCGGTAATCCCCAGCCACCACCGTCAGCTCGTTGAAGACCCGGTAGGGCGGGGTGAACTTCGCGGTGTTTGCATCATAGGTATAGACATCGCGGCGCCCGTCCGGCATGTAGATGGTCACATCGCCGCTGACCGGATCAGGAGCAAGGTAGCTCTCGTAGTTCAGCTGCCAGTTGCGGCCGGCCGGTTCAAAGCGGTTGGACACCGCCTTGGAATTGTAGCTGAAGGAGACTTCCACCGCAGGGCCGATCGGGCTTTTGTACCAAAGCGGGGTATCGGTGATGAAGATGTTGAGGTTCGCCATATTGACGGTCCAGCTCGGCGCACCGTATCCCGCGCCAGGGGCCATGTCTCCACCGTTCCCCTTGCCCATGCCGCCGGGTGCGCCCAGCTCCTTTTCAGCCCCGCCGGCATCAGGTGTCAACTCCCATGACCAGGTGACCGGAATTTCAGGGTACTGCTGGTGAGGAAAGGTGGTTTCGCCGGTGATGATTTGGGGGGAGGCGCCTGGCAGCGGAAATTCAAGGGTAGTGACCGGATCGGATGGGCTTTCGGCAAGTACCATGCCTGGATAGTCTATAATGAACCCGCCGTTGATCTCTTTATTAAGTGTTCCCGAATACCCTCCATACATGGTGATATAATTGAATGGAATATCAACCCCGGTATGTGGAAATCTGATGGTGTACTTCCCCATCGCAGTATCGATGGTAAACGGAACAGCACTTTCAGCGCCTTCTCCAGTACCTATTTCGGTAAAGTAGACATTGCCATAGCTGCACTCAGGCCTGCCGGTGAACGGAATGTCCATCATGTTGTTCACGACCTCAGTGCTCGTCAGGTCTCCCTGATACTGGCCAGGCGTTCCGCTGCTGATGAACTCGCCTCTTACATCCGAGACATGGTCCAGCGCCAGCACATAGTTGGCAGTACAGTCAGGCCCTGATTGCAGAATTCCCGACTTGCTCAGCACCTGGGTCAGATGCATCTTAACCTTCCACTTGGTGGACGTACCCCAGCCGCAGATATCGTCAGCAAGCACGAATGCCGGCGAAACCGCAGTGAGTAGCAGGCTAAGGACAAGAATCCGAGGCAGGGACAAGAAGCGGAGGTTTAAGAGGAGGGTTCCTACTATAAAAGTAAACGTTATCGGGCCGGACTGAAGGTTCATAAGCCACCTCCTGATTAACAGCGGCCTAGGCTGGCCAGGAGGGGTGGAGGAAGGTGTTACCGGCCGGCAGTCAGGCAGATGTCACATGTATCCTGCAGATAAGAAACTTGTTCGGTTTAAAAAGTGTACCACCTATTCCACAAATGTCACGCGGTTGATTTCCTGCAACGTGGTATCACCGGCACACAGCTTTTCTACTGCTGCCTCCCGCAGAAAGACCGTCCCCTGTTCACGGGCAACCTGTTTCAGCCGCACCGCCGGCGTCTTGGATACGATCATATCCCTCAGCTCATCATTCATCTCCAGCATCTCAATAATGGCGGAACGCCCCCGATAGCCGGTACTGTTACAGGCATCACAGCCAACCGCCTCATAGAAGGTGGCAGTGGCACGCCAGGCAGGGTCAATGGCCGCCTCGCGCAACTGTTGATCCGTCAGGTCGACCGGCCGGCGACACTCTTTACAGACCTTACGAACCAGCCGTTGGGCAATGACACAGTTCAGTGAAGAGACAAAGTTGTAGGGATCGAGCCCCATGTGGGTAAAACGCCCGATCACATCCAGCACGTTGTTGGCATGGACCGTGGTAAAGACCAGGTGTCCGGTCAGGGCCGACTGCACCGCGATCTGGGCGGTTTCGGGATCGCGGATCTCCCCCACCATGATCTTGTCCGGGTCATGGCGCAGGATGGAGCGTAGACCGCGGGCAAAGGTCAGTCCCTTTTTTTCATTGACCGGGATCTGCAGCACCCCCTTCAGCAGATATTCAACCGGGTCTTCAATGGTAATGATCTTGTCCAGACCGGTATGGATTTCGGTTAAGGCAGCGTACAGGGTGGTGGTCTTACCTGAACCGGTGGGGCCGGTCACCAGCACCATGCCGTACGGTTCGCGAATCTTGCGCCTGATACGGGTCAGTTCGCGGGGATGGATGCCAAGATGCTCAAGACTTAGACCTTTCATCTCGGCGGCAATACTTTCTTTATCAAGAATCCTGATGACCGCATCTTCGCCATGGGCGCTGGGCATGATCGACACCCGGAAGTCAATCGACTTGTCCCCCAAACGGATCTTGAAACGGCCATCCTGAGGAATGCGTCGTTCAGAAATATCCAGCTCACTCATGATCTTGAGGCGGGAGATGATCGGTCCCTGAAAGTGGAGGTCAATCGGATCATTGGCCTGGTAAAGCACCCCGTCAATCCGGTATTTGATGGTGACCCCGTCATGACCGGTTTCAACATGGATATCACTGGCACGACGGCCCAGGGCGTCCAGCAGGGTGGTATTGATCAGTTTGACGATCGGGCTGGAGGCGGTATCTGACGACAGGCTCTCCAGAGAGAGAACCTCTTCGCCGCTATCGGTCTCTTTTACCAGTTGCAGCAGAAAGTCCTCAGACACATCCCGCAAGACCCGGCGGGTCCCTTCTCCCCCCTTGAGCAGTTTGTTGATGGCTGGCGTTGCGGCAACAGAAAAGGTGACCGGCCGATCCAGTACCAGTTCAAGTTCGTCCAGCATCAGAACGTCCGTAGGATCGGCAATGGCTATGTTCAACACACCGTCATCCAGGGAAAGCGGCACAAAGTGATAGCGGTACATCAGATCAGGCGGGAGGGTGTCGAACAGCCCGTGATCCACCTTGAAACTGCCAAGATCCACAAACGGCAGACCAAACTGGGCGGCAAGCGCCTTGGCAACCATTGCTTCATCCACCAGGCCAAGCTCCCGGGCAGCCTCTCCAAAACGTCCCCCCTGCGCGGCCTGATGAGCCAGGACCAGATCGATCTCCTCGGCAGTCAGGGCATCCAGCTCCGTCATGATCTGGCTGAGTTTCTTGTGTTGTGACATCTCCATAGTGCTGTTCCTACCCCACTGTTCCGGCAAGTTTAAAGATCGGCAGATACATGGCCACGATGATGATACCGATCACCAGGCCCATAATCAGCATGACTGCCGGTTCAATGGCAGTGGTCAGGAGCTGCAAGCGCTCCTCAACCTGGGCCTCAAGGTGTTCGGCAACATCGGACAGCATTTCCTCCATTGATCCGGTTGCCTCTCCTACCCCCAACATCCGCAATGCCAGCGGCGGCATCAACTGCTGCTGTTCAAGGGCCACCGAGAGCCGTCCTCCCTCTTCCACCTGATGGATGGCTATGACCATGCCTTGCTCCAGCAGGCGGTTGTTCAGGGTGCCCAAAGACATCCGCAACGATTCAACGATCGGTATACCGCTACCCAGCAGCGTGGCCAGAGTACGGGAAAAGACCGATACGGTATACCCGAAAAACAGGTCACCCAACACCGGCAGTGCCAGTTTCCAGCGGTCTATCCGCTGACGTCCTCCGTCAGAGCGGCTCCAGCTGCGCAGGCCAACAACAGCCGCGACCATCCCCGGTAGCCAGACCACAACAGTCGACTGCAAGGTGTTGGTAAAGCTGATCAGCAGACGGGTCAGCAGGGGCAGTTGAGACCCGGAATCGGCATAGACATGACTGAAGGTGGGAACCACATAGATCAGCAGCAACATGATTGCCAGTACCGCCACCACCACGAGAATACTTGGATAAATCAGTGCAGAGATCAGCTTTTTACGTAGTTCCTCAGACCTTTTCAGGAACAGGATGTAGCGACGGATGGTCTGGGGCACCTCACCGGTCCGCTCTCCTGCCCGGACAGACGCAAGATACAGCGGCGGAAACAGCCTGCCGTGCCGCTCCAGGGCAGTGGAGAGCGCAGCCCCTCCTTTGACATCCTCCCGCACCTGTCCCAGCACCTGGGCAAAAGTACCACCGGCCTTTCGGCGATGCTCAAGGATTGCATCCAGCACCGGCACAATCGGCATACCGGATTTCAGCAGCACCACCAGTTCCTGATTAAAGGCCAACAGTTCCCGGTTGTCGATGCGACCGCCGCGCGGCTTCAAAAAGTTGAACGACAGTTTCAGGCCGGACCGTTGCAGCGAAAAAACGTGATAACCCTGCGCCTCCAGCCCTGCCCGCAACTGTGCTTCGTCAACCGCCTCCAGCTCTCGCTGCAGGATAGCGCCATCGGGACTGCCCAGTTTGCAGATAAAGAGCGGCATGGTTATTTAATGACCAGCATGGAGGCGGTCAGACTGCCGGTACTGATAGTCAAGGGAGCTGTCAGGTTGCTGAAAAGTCCGGTTAATGCTGTAAACGTAGCATTATAGCCGCCTTTCAGGGTTACGGCCTTGGTAACGGTCAACGACTCGGCAAGGTTACCGTCGAGCAGGAGTATCGGCGTTGTACCAAAGTTGGTGGCAAACGCCTCTGCCAGGGTGGCATAACCGACACCCCCGATCTGGGCTTTTGCTGAGTTAAAGAGCGGAGTCACCTCTCTAGGAGTATTCATGATCACACCACAAACCGTACCATTCGTAGTTTGACAACCAATCCAGCCATCAAAGGTTGAGCTGGCGTTGGGGACAGCGGTGAGTGAGACCGTACTACCGCTAGCAAACTGGCCGGAACAGCTGGAAGCGGGACAATCGATACCTGCAGGAGTACTGATGACTGAACCGCCGCCACTGCCTCCCAGTGTTACCGTCAGGGCCACTTGGGGTATTGCAGTAAACGTAGCGGTGACACTACGTGCTGCAGACATGGCAACCGTACAGCTGCCGGTACCGCTGCAGCCCTCGCCGGACCAGCCGCTGAAGATGTAGCCCGCCCCCGCCTGGGCGGTCAGCGTTACACTGGTTCCACTGTTATAAGCCGCCATACCGACCGTTCCACTCCAGCCGAAGGTGCCGGTGCTGGCGGTAATGCTCCCACCAGCTACGCTCGATCTTGTTACGGTCAAAAGATATTCCGGAGTCGTAGTGAAGCGTGCCAGACCTTGGCGGGCTGTGCCGTCCACTGCCTCGATGGTACCACCCGCCACAATCTGCGTGCCGTTCAGCACAATCGACTTGACGGTGCCGGTGATGGAACTACCAAAGGAGCTATCCCGACTGCCGTTGGGATACAGCCGCACCAGACTATTATAGATGCTTTCTCCTTCAACGATCTGCATACTCCCGCCCACCAGTATCCTGCCATCTGGCTGCAGGGCCAGTGCGTAGGCAGTGGAACCGGAGTCTCCGAACGGTGCCTGAAATGAGGTATCCACACTGCCGTTGCTGTTCAGTCGCACCACGGTAGGGCTGGCAACGCCGCCCACCGTAGAGAAGCGCCCGGCCAGCAGGATCTTGCCGTCAGGCTGCACCGCTATTGCATACACCTCACTCTGGCCGTAAAAAACGGTAAAAACAGGAGACGCAAAGGTATTATCAATACTGCCATCACTATTCAGCCGCACAATGTTTTGCCGCACAGCACCACTGAAACTTGAAAACGAGCCCCCCACGAGAATCTTGCCATCAGGTTGAACCACTACAGTATTGACATACTCTGTCTGACTATTGGGTATTCCGGTACCCGGGACAAAACTTGAATCAACCGTTAAATCAGCGTTCAATCCCTTAATGCCAGGGTTATGATACAAGGCGGTCAGCACTTTGTTGTCTGTCGTTAGGGCCAGAGCGTTGTGCATCCCCACCGCGTTTCCTGATTCAAAAACTCCACCAGCACTGAGCAAGGCTATATCACGATATACGCTAGTGTCAGATATATAATAAAAATAACCACCTACAATCAGCTTGCCGTCGCTGCGTGCCAGCACACTATTGATTGTCCCGCCTTTAACAAGCGGAGTAACCAGTGTAGTATCCAGCGTACCGGTGGTGCTGAAACGGGCCAGACCGTTTTCAGGGGTGCTGCCTACCAGGTAGAAATCGCCGGCTGCCAGCAGCTTGCCATCGGCTTGCAGGGCCAGTGACTTCACATTAGGCTGGCCACCCACCACCGGCTTATAGGTAGTGACAGGCTGCCAAGTGGTGCTGGAGATCAAGCAAAGGCCATAGTAGTAGTCTTCATTGGAATCATTCTGGGTAAAACTGCCACCAGCCAAGGGTTGGCCGTCACTGCGTTTTCCCAGGGCAAAGACATCCGAGTGGGTAGAGCCATCGGTATTCGTCGGCCCGCTTTTAAAGGTCATCAAACTCGTATAGGCTCCATTACCCGCTTCAAGGATAAAAATCCTGGCATCATGGTAAAGCGGGTTTCCGCTCATGATAATGGAGCTATACCAGCCGCCTACTACAATCTTGTCCGGCAAAACCAAAAGACTGGTAATGGCCTGAAAATAGTTGGCTGCAGCGGTATACTGAATCTCCCCTAGATTATCGTAATAGGGCACCAATTGCGTAAAGCTCGCATCCAGCACGCCATCGGCAGAAGTCCGAATCAGCTTGGGCAGATCATAGGTGCCGTTCAACCCGAAAAAACTGCCGCCCAGCAGCACCTTGTCATCGGACTGCACCGCCAGGGCCTGCAGACTGCCACCATAAAGCCCGGTGCCAAAAGCGGCATCCAAGGAGCCTGTTGCGGACAGACGTGCCACCTTGGCCTTGGCAGTACCATTCACGGTAGCAAAGGAGCCGCCAATAATAATATGGCCGGTGGACTGCCGGGCAATATGGGTAACCGTCCCATCGGCCCCTGTTCCGGGATTAAACGAGGTATCTTCCGAACCATCCAAGGGGTTAAGCCGGACAATATGATTCTTTGGTGCAGTAAAATCGCCCCCCACCAGAATCTTGCCATTGCCATCCACGGTAATAGCCCTGACAGCACCATCCAGACCATAGGTAACACCTGGTGTATAGACATACCGCCCCGGCTTAAAGGTCTCGTCCCAGACACCGGTGCTGCTTACGCGAAACAGATAGTTTTGCGATTCTGTTGCACCTATAATCGATATTTGACCACCGATCAGAATCTTGCCATCACTCTGCACTGCAGCAGCATAGATCATGTCGGACGGTATCCGGCTATCCAGCTGAAAGCTGGTATCAACACTGCCATCCGGATTCAACACCGCAATATTTTTACGCGCTACCCCGCTGATGGAGGAGAAACTTCCAATCACCACGACCTTGCCGTTTACCAGCGGAACAATACCGGTTATCTGACCGGCTTTAGACAGCACCGGATTAAAAGCAGTATCCAATGTTGTGGATGCAACCGCCGGAACGGCACTAAAAAGGGCAACTATCCAGAGTACAAACAAAACAATCAGATGGTTTACTGGAAATTTGTTAGTCATAAATGACCTTCCTTCCTTGCTGCACACAAACATTTACCTGGAAACCTGAACTGCCTGTTGCACTGTTTTCTGTGTCGGCTTATAGACAAACTGCCACTGATCATAACGTTCTTTGTTGACCAGATCCTGTAGCTGATCAGGAAAGTTATCCTTCTTGATAACCCGCTCGGTACTACTGCTGGCAACACCAATGATGCCACGGGCCGGTTCACGAATCAGAACCCAGTCCTGATTGGTGATGGGATCGCGGTACAGCTTTCGCAGGTAGCGCACGGTTGCCGGAGTACGAGGGTCCCTTAAAAGATCTTTCAGGTCATTCAACGGCGTGGCAGCATGTTGTTGCACATTTCCTTGCGGCTGATGCCAGCGACCAATGGCGTCCTGAATCTGCATGCCGCGAAACAGCAGTTCTTCTTCGCGCTCACGCTGCATGACGTTTTTCCAACTGGTACCGGCAGCACCAAGCATGATACCGATCAGCATCACGGCGAGCAGCGCGATCAGATAGGTAAACCCCTTCTGATTATGAAGGTATGCGGCTCTGACAGACATGGCATGCACTCAAAAGTACCCTGTTCATAGTTCCAGCAAAACTCAAGATAAGGCCTTAAATTATATACCTGTTATATCGTTCTTCGTCCAGTTTTCAACCGGTAGAGATACAAAAAAGGCCAACTGAAACTAGATCAGTCGGCCCTTTAACAATCTATGGTGCGCGCTACTGGGATTGAACCAGTGACCCCTGCCGTGTGAAGGCAGTGCTCTCCCGCTGAGCTAAGCGCGCATGAGAGGTGGTTTTATAGACGAAGCGACCTGCACCTGTCAAGGCTTTAGACAATGTTGAAGTTGGTGTGAATCATCTTCTGCAGCTCTTCAACCCTGATCACGGCCTGACGAAGCTGCTCACGCTCACCACTGTCCAGCATCAATGGATCAAGATAGTAGGAGTCCTTTTGTATCCCCTTGATCTGCTTGATCTGCAGCAGTATCCGGTGATGAGTCAGGGTGTCGTAAGCCTCCCGTAACCCACGGGCCATTTCTTCGGAAAAACTGCCTTCCTGCTCAAGGTAGTTGATTCGCTGGACCGTGTTGGTAGCTGCCATCCCCTGGCTGATGGCGAGGATACGGACGTTCATGACCAGAGGTGCCCAGGCCAGCAACTTGACATTCAGCTCCCCCCGGTGTTCACCACTGGGTTCAGTCCAGAGCCGGCGCATGAACCCCAGCGCCAGTTTCATTTCAGTGGCAGCACGGGCCATGCTCCAGAGCACCTGAAAGTGCTCTTTCTCCATATCACGGATCAGTTCGATCAGCTTTCCTCCCAGTTCACGATCACCACCGACAAAGCGGGCATCGGAGAGGACGATCAGATCCATCATGTTTTTGGCAAAATCTTCCACTTCGTAGCGCACAATGGCAAACAACCGTTTGCGCCACTGCTTATACGACCCTCGCCAGGTAGGATTGCTGGTCATAATATCGCCGGTGCAACGCTTGAACCCGGCGATTTCAAGACAATCAACCAGCCGGTTGCCAAACTCCACAAACCAGGCATCTGCAGCCTCTTCTCCCCCGTCATCGTAGACGATCAGATAGTCCTGATCCGTAATCAGGGTCTGTTCTTCCCGGCCGTCGCTCCCCATGCTGACCAGGGCGTAGGAAACCGGCGGCGCACCATACCCTGCAGCAGCCATCTCTTCGGTGACAATCTGCAGCGCCCGTTCAGCAAGCAGGTCACGATAGCGGGTACAGGAACGGTGCAAATTACTGACCGATCCGGCTGCAATAAAGCGCTCAAGTTCAATCCGGTTTAGCTCATCATGCAACTGCTTCAACGTATCAGCGCCGGCAGTCCCGATCAGCCCCTGTTGCAGGGCAGACTGAGCATCCCAGACCTCAAACTTACGCCTGACAGTAACCAGATCCGCTTTGAGCTGATGCAGTACTTCAGTGATTTCGCCAACCGTACAATAGCGGGTCAACTGCGTAAGCGGCGGCAGCAGATCAAGCAGATTGCTCATATCATCATGCAGAACAGTTTCCACGGAACCCTCTGATTAAAAAAATGGGGAGGCCGAAGCCTCCCCAACTATACCACAATTCAAAGGAATGCAAAGATGACGACTCAGTGGTCGATGGCCTTGGCCATGCCGATGCCGGTGTTCTGGCGCACATAGATCTCGTCCCACATCTCCTCTGCTTTTTTGCAGGGGAACATCAAGGTTGCCAGGATGGCAGCGATGAAGCCCAGCGGGATAGAGAGGATACCGGGGTTCTTGAGGGTAAAGAGCGGCTTGGACAGGCCCAGCATGGACTTGCCGCCGAGGTTTTTGGCCTCTTCTGCCTTCTTGGCCTCGATGGTCTTGAGGGTCTTCTCCATTGCTTCAGGCTTGACCTTGCCGTCTGCAATCTCTTTCTCAAGCTTGGTGTAGGCTGCCTTGGCATTTTTAGCAACGACCTCGGGATAGGTCATGTTGGGTGAAACCATAACCAGACCAACAGAGGCGATGGTACCAACCACCAGGCCGGCAATAACACCGGCGGTGTTGAACTTCTTCCAGAACAGGGACATCACCACAACCGGCAGGTTACCGGAGGAGGCAACGGCAAAGGCCAGGGCCACCAGGTGGGCAACGTTCTGCTTCTCGGCAGCAATACCGATTACGATACCGCAAGCGCCAACGATAAAGGAAGTGGCACGGGCTGCAAAGACCTGCTCCTTCTGGTCAGCGTGGCCGTCCTTGATCACGTTCACATAGATGTCGTGGGCGATGGCAGCGGAGGCAGCCAGAACCAGACCGGATACAACAGCCAGGATGGTTGCAAAGGCAACGGCACAGAGGAAGGCCAGCAACAGGTCACCCAGGAACGGGGAGAACTCGCCACCCATCTGCTTTGCCAGCATCATGGCAGCCATGTTGCCGCCTGCGTCAACCTGCTTGATGCCCTGCGGGGAGAGATGGATAGCAGCACCAAAGCCCAGCAGGGTGGTCAGGATATAGAAAGAACCGATGATGAACATCGCCACGATAACCGATTTACGGGCAGCCTGTGCAGTCGGGACCGTGAAGAAACGCATCAGGATGTGCGGCATACCGGCAGTACCCAGCACCAGCGCCATACCCAGGGAGATCTGGTCCAGCGGATTGGTCAGGAACAGACCGGGCTCAAGGAAGCGTTGGCCGGCATCCATGGTTGCCGTGCCGGCCTTGACCTCTTTCAGGTAGATCGGCAGCAGCTTGACATGGTCAATGATATTCTGACTGGTGGCGATGTCACTGAAGAACTGGAACGGGTTAAAACCGGACTTGATCGAAACCATGATCGACAGCAGGGCAGCACCGGTCATCAGCAGGCCGGCCTTGATGATCTGAACCCAGGTGGTGGCGGTCATACCACCGAACACAACGTAGCCAACCATCAGAATACCAACGCCGATGATAGCGGTCTTGTACGGTACCCCCAGCAGCAGCTGCATCAGTTTACCGGCACCAACCATCTGAGCGGTCAGGTAGAAGGTGGAAACCGACACAGTGGAGATGGCAGCAACGGCACGGACCGGCTTGGGTGACGTACGGAAGGAAAGGATGTCACCCAGGGTGTACTTACCGGCGTTACGGCAAGGCTCGGCAACGATCAAGAGCACGGTGATGTAGGCAACCAGCCAGCCCACCGAGTACATGAAGCCGTCATAGCCGTACAGGGAGATCATGCCGGAAATACCCAGGAATGAGGCAGCCGACATGTAGTCACCGGCAATCGCCCAACCGTTCTGGGTACCGGTGATACCACCACCGGCGGTGTAGAAGTCGGCAGCCGACTTGGTCTTCTTGGCTGACCAGACCACAACCGCCATGGTTGCGCCGATGATCAACAGGAAGATCGGAATGGTCACAACCGGGTTGGCCTTCAGACCAGCCTTGGCATCTTTTACAGGAGCTGGCGCCGGAGCTGCAGCTTGCTTGGCAGCATCTGCAGCCGGGGCTACAGTAGCTGCCGGAGCAGCAGCAGGAGCGGCAACCGCAGGCTTGGCCTCAGGAGCGGCCGGAGCCTTGGCAGGCTCGGCATAGGCGGCGAAGCTCAGGGAGAGTACACAACCGATAGCAACTAACAGTCTCTTCATGGGTTCACCTCCTAATGAAGTTCGTTGACCAACTCTTTGGTCAAGCGGTCAAAGTCCTTGTTGGCAACATGGGCATAATACATCGCCAGACCCCAGGACACAAAAAACTGCGACAACGCGAACAGGTAACCAAAGTTGATTCTGCCCAGGATCTGGATCTTGAACAGACCCGGTGCATAGGCCGCTCCGATAGGAAGCAGGAAGTAGTAGATCGTTGAGAAGATCCACCAGCCGAAAAGGAAGGCTGTTTTCTTGTGGTGCAGTTCGATAAACTTGGGATTTTTAGCTATCGCTGACCAGTTGTACGTTTGTTCCGCCATGATTGTTACTCCTTTCTCTAAATAAGTCTTAGATATACAGACCTCATACCAAAACGACCGTTTTCCGCATTCCCCCTTTCGAATCCAGTTTATTTATTGCAACATCAGGCGGGCATCTTGACATACCCGAATTTCATGGAAAGCAGTTCAGCCCCCTCCAGCATTGAAGGGATCACCTCCTGCTCAAGTCGTTCATGCACCATCCGGATGGCTGGCACCAGCATGGTCAAAGCACCAACCACCTTGCCGCCATAATCACGAATAGCTACAGCCACGGCACAGACACCTTCACCAAAACCGCCCACGTCAATGGCAACACCTTTTTTGCGGATTTCATCCAGTTCCTGCTGCAGCAGCTCCGGGTTGGGTACCGCCGGGTTCTTTCTGCGCCTCCCGTTAATCCGCTCCAAGAGATCAAGGGAACTGAGCGATTTGATCACCTTGCCGGCGGCATTGGTAAAAAACGGAAAGCGGCGCCCCACCATCTCAGTGGCCTTAACCTGTTGAAACGAATCAACCACATCCAGAAAGAACACCTCATCACGGTCAAGCACGGTAAAACAGACTGCAGCCTCGTGCTTACGGGCCAGAGATTCCATCACCGGATGTACAATCCTGATCATATTTGCATTTTTCAGGATACGCTGGGCCATGCTGAATGAGTGCAGCCCCAGGCTATAGGTCCCCAACTGTTCATCCCGGTCTACCAACCCCTTTTCCTCCAGGGTATCCAGCAAAGCCAGCACCTTCTTACGGTGCATCTTCAAAACCTTGGCCAGCTGCGGCACTGTCGTTGCCCGTTCATTGGATGCAAGGGCCTCCAGCAAGTCTATTGCCTTAACAACCACCTGTGCTGAATATGCTCCCTTATCCCGATCCATACTGTCTCCAAACGGATTAATCAAATTTTGTTCTAATTCGTTCTACAAACAGCATATACTGCCATTTAATATTATGTTCTAAAATTGTCAACACTATTTTTTTCAAAAAACATTAATCAAATTTTATATAGTGATTTAAGCAAGTTAAAAAAACAAACAACCAATACACCTCTACCCCTGAATCGCTTTTTTGCCGCAGTATACAAAAAAAATATAATGCCGTTTAAATTTTATGATAAACAGCCGTTACACTCACGTTTCAAGAATATCAACAAAACGTAGCGCAACACTACAAACCGATGTTTATGCAGCGGGAGGCACCATGGCAGACAGCTTGATCAACCAGGATACGTTCTACTTTATAGAGGTGGATCTGCTGTGTACCCGTATGCCGATCACCTGCCCGCCACAGACCGGCTTGATAGAAATGGCCGGCCTGATGCAGCAGCACAACATATCGGGAATCGTGGTGGTTGAAGACGAAAAACCGGTGGGAATTGTTTCACTGCGGGATCTGCGTAATTGTGTTGCCACAGACTATCACGCACTGGCAACACGTACCGTACAGGATCTGATGCAAACAGACCTGATTACCATCAGGCGGCATGATTACCTCTTCAAGGCAATCTTTAAAATGGCCCGTTTCAATATCCACCGTCTGGTGGTTGTAAACGATGATGGCAGCCTGGCAGGCGTTATCACCAACAGTGATCTGCTGAGGATTCAAAGCCGCTGCCCCCTGTACCTTTCGCAGGAGATTGAAGCGGCTGAAAACTTTGAACAGCTGCAGATGATCAGTACACGGATCATTGAACTGCTGCAGTTTGTGGTCAAGGCCGGTGCCGACACCCAGAGCCTGATTTCGCTGATATCACATTTTAATGATCTGATGACACTGCAGGTAATCGCATTACTGGAACGGCTTGAGGCTGTCAGGTTGCCGCGCTCAGCAGCTTTTCTGGTAATGGGCAGCGAGGGACGTGAAGAGCAGACCCTGCGGACTGACCAGGATAACGCCATTGTCTACAGTGATTCTGTATCGACTGATGAGCTGAAGCAGATCAAACAGTTTGCCAGCCGGGTGGTTGACCGCCTGGAGTTTATCGGCGTGCCCCGCTGCCCCGGAGGGATTATGGCCAGTAATCGCCAGTGGTGCCACAGCATCTCCACCTGGCAGCGCATCACAGCCCGCTGGATCAACACCCCAACGCTTAAAAACATGGTCAAATTCGGCATGTTTCAGGATCTTCGGGTCATCCACGGCAATCTGTCACTGGGGAAAAAACTGCGGGAACATATTATCACCACCAGTCATCATCATTCCCTGTTCTTCTCCTACATGGCTCACAACATCGTACAGTTCAGTCCGCCACTGGGTCTGTTCGGCCGGATCAAGCTTGAGCATAAAGGTGAGCACAAAGGCAGTCTTAACTTGAAAAAGGCGGGAATCTTTGCCCTGACCCAGGGGGTTAGTCTTTTAACACTGCTACACCGCAGCATGGGTGGTACCACCTGGGACAAACTGGGCTGGCTACGTCAGGACAGTCAGATTTCCAAAGATGACCTGAACAGCATTGAAGAGGCATTCAGCCTGCTGGTACGGCTACGTCTGATGGTGCAGCTTGATGCCGTTGCAGCCGGAAAGACACCGGACAACTTCTGCGATCCGAGTCTGCTGAGCAACCGGGAGCAGGAACAGCTGCGCACGGCTTTAAAAGCGGTCAACCTGATGCTGCAGATACTCAAGGACACCTTTCAGCTGGACCTGTTACGAATCTGATCATTTTTTCTGCGGCTCCTGCAGCTTATCCGCCTCGTTTACCCAGCCGCCCCCCATGGCCTTGTAGACGGAGATCAACGACACCAGCAGGTCATAGTGGGTCTTGGTCTTGTCCAGCTTGCCGGTGAACAGTGAGCGATCAGCATCCAGGACCTGCAGATAGCTTGAGGTACCGGCCTCAAACTGCAGCCGTGCCAGACGGTCATAGTCGCTCAGTGAGGCAACCTGCCGTCTCTGGGCCTCCAGTTGTTCCCTACCCTTGGTGGTCTTGATCAGGGCATCTTCAACCTCTCTGAAGGCGGTCAGAATCGTCTGTTGGTATTGATACAAGGCCTGCTGCTGCTGGGCCTCGGCCTGCTTGACCTGTCCGGCGGTCTGACCGAAATTGAAGAGCGGCTGAGCCAGTTGGGCACCGGCAGACCAGATGCCGGCCCCCGGCACAAACAGCCTGCTGATATCGCCACTGGACACCCCCAATGCCCCGGTCAGTGAAATCTTGGGAAAGTAGGCTGCCTTGGCAACACCGATCTCGGCATTGGCAGCAATCAGGTTCTGCTCGGCCTGAATGATATCCGGACGCCGTTCCAGCAACAGCGACGGCAGGCCGGCCGGGATACCGGGCGGGATCAGTTCATCAATGGTCTTGCCCCGGGGAATCGGGCCGGGTGCACGCCCCAACAAAAGCGAGATCAGGTTCTCCTGCTGGCGCACCAGTGATTCGTAGCTGGGTATGGCCTGACGGGCAGCTTCATAATTGGATTCAGCCTGGGACAGTTCAAGTTGCGAAATGGTCCCGTACTTGAAACGCAGCTGAAACAGCTTCAGGCTCTCGGCATAGGCCTTTTCCGTGTCTCTGGCTATCTCCAACTGGCGGTCCATCCCCCGCAGGGTGATGTAGCCGCTGGCCACGTTGGAGACCACCGTCATGATCACCGCCCGACGGCCAGCCTCACTGCCCACAATCTGGGCCTGGGCCGCCTCGCTGGAACGCCTGATCTTGCCCCACAGGTCAAGCTCCCAGGTGGCATTCACCGTGGCCTGGTAACTCTGGGTGGTACTGCTGCCAGTATGGGTAGCCCTAGGATTGAAACCTGCTGATATCTGCGGGAAGTACTGGGAACGGGTGGTGTCCAGTACCCCCAGATACTGATCCACCTTAGCTGTGGCACTCTTCAGGTCCAGGTTGCCCCGCACTGCAGTCTCAATCAGATCATCCAGCACCTTGTCGCCAAACAGCTTCCACCACTGGGTATTGGCCAGATCTGCAGCAGCCTTGTACTCCACATTCCATTGGTCAGGCGCCTTTACGTCAGGGCGGACATAATCAGGCCCCACGCTGCAGCCGCACACCAACAGCAGCATTGTAACAAACATGAAGTTACGCATGGTCGTTGCCCCCTTCCTGCAGGGCCTTGACACCCTTTTTACGGCTGAAGATACCGCTGGCTGACTCAAGCAGCACAAAGAAGAGCGGCACAAAGAAGGAGGCCACCAGGGTGGAGGCCAGCATGCCGCCGATCACACCGGTCCCGATGGCACGCAGACTGTTTGCACCGGCACCGTGGGCTATGGCCATCGGTACACAGCCAAGAATAAAGGCCAGGGAGGTCATCACAATCGGGCGCAGACGCAACCGGGCTGCTTCAATGGCCGCTTCAGCCGGCTCCATCCCCTTTTTCAGGTTATCAGCCGCAAACTCGATGATCAGGATGGCGTTTTTGGCGGACAGCCCCACCAGGGTCACCAGGCCGACCTGAAAGTAGACATCATTTTCCAGGCCACGTACCCAGGTAAACAGCAGGGCACCGCAAAGGGCAAAGGGGACCGACAGCACCACCCCCACCGGCAGGGACCATTTCTCATACTGGGCAGCCAGAATCAGAAAGACCATGATCAGACCAAATGCAAAGGCCATGGTTGAGGTATTACCGGCCTTTTTCTCTTCAAAGGCCTGACCTGACCAGGAATAGCCATAGCCCTCCGGCAGCACCTTCCCGGCCACCTCCTCCATGGCGCTGATGGCCTGACCGGAGCTGTAACCTGATGCCTGGCTGCCGTTCAGCTTGGAGGCCGGGAAGCCGTTAAAGCGGGGCAACAGGCTGGGACCAGCCACATATCTGATGGTTGCCATGGCGGAAAGCGGGATCATACTGCCACTGCTTGAACGGACATAGATCTGGGTCAGGTCATTGGGTTTATCACGGTAGTCAGGTTCAGATTGCTGGATGACCTGCCAGATCCGGCCATACTGCAGAAACTGCCCCACGTAGGCAGAACCGAAGTATGACTGCAGGGTCTCAAAGACCGTGGATACCGGCACACCCAGCAATTCTGCCTGTGCCCGGTTAACATCAAGATAGAGCTGCTGCTGGCTGGCAGAGAAGGTAGTGGAGACACCGGACAGTTCTTTACGCTTACGGGTCTCGGCAACAAACTGCTTGGTGATTTTCTCCAGTTCCTGGGGAGAGCCGCCCCCCTTGCTCTGGATATAGAACTCAAAACCGCCGGTACTGCCCAGACCGGGAATGGAGGGTGGATTGATCGGAAAGACCACCCCTTCTTTGATACCATGCAGTTTGCGGCCAAGATCCTTTTGCACGCTTGCGGCGTCAGTTCCCTTCCCCTCCCGCTCACTATACGGCTTAAGCGCGGCAAACAACAGACCGGCATTATCCTTGACGCTACCGTCAATCAGGCTGTAGCCGTTAATCTGGGTGATGTCCCCCATGGCCTTGTTGGTCTGGGCAAACTGCACTGCCCGGTCACTGACCGCCGTGGTCCGTTCAAGGCTGCTGGCATCAGGCATCATGGTGCCTACAAACAGATAGCCCTGATCCTCCTCCGGCACAAAACTGCCCGGAACAATCCTGAACAGCAGCAGTACCAACGCCAGCACACCACAGAACAGCCCCAGGCCGATGCTGCGGTGATTGATCAGCCAGCGTACCCCGCTGGTGTACAGTTCGGTCAGGCGATTAAAGCGATCTTCAAACCACTTGAAGAAGCCCTTCTTCTCGCCATGCCCCGGCTTCAGAATCCGTGCAGCCAGGGCTGGTGAAAGGGTCAGCGCCACCACGCCGGAAAGTACCATGGAGATGGCGATGGTAACCGCAAACTGCTTGTAGAGCGTACCGGTCATCCCCCCTAGAAAGGCCACCGGCAGAAAGACCGACCCCAGCACCAGTACAATGGCGATCAAGGCGCCGGTCAGTTCTGACATCGCCTTTTTGGCAGCCTCCATCGGGGTCATGCCATAGGTGGCCATGTTATGTTCAACGTTTTCCACCACAATGATGGCATCGTCCACCACCAGGCCGATGGCCAGGATCATGCCGAACAGGGTCAGCATATTGGTGGAGAACCCCAGCGCCAGTATCCCCATATAGGTACCGACAATGGCAATCGGCACCGCCAGGATAGGAATAAAGGTGGCCCGGAAACTCTGCAGAAACAGAAACACCACCAGCACCACCAGCACCACCGCCTCAAAGAAGGTATGCACCACTTTTTCAATGGAGGCAGCGGTAAACTCACTGGTATCCAGCACCACCTTGTACTCCATCCCCTGGGGGAAGCTCTTTTTCAGGCCTGCCAGCAGTTTGTTGATCTGCTTGGAGGTTTCAATGGCATTGGCACCGGGCTGCTGATAGACCACAATGGCAACTGACTTTTTACCGTTGACCTTGGTGGTGACGGAGTAATCCTTGCCTCCCAGCTCGGCACGGGCCACATCCTTCAGCCGTACCAGTGCAGAACCTGCCGACGCGGCACGGATAATGATGTTCTCAAACTCGGCAGGGTCAGACAGCATCCCCTTGGTGGTAACCACAAAGGTCTGCTGGGTTCCCTTGGGCGAAGGCGACTGGCCGATGGAACCGACACCAAAGGCCTTGTTCTGCTGCTGGATGGCAGTGGCAATATCCTGGGCTGTCAGCCCCAGCTGGGCCAAGCGATCAGGCTTGAGCCAGATCCGCATCGCCACATCCGGCAGGGGAAACATGGAAGAAAGGTTGGCGCCGGGAATCCGTTTGATGGCATCCAGGATATACAGGTTGGCATAGTTACCCAGGTAAACCGGATCATAGCGATCATCGGGGGAATAGACGCTGATCACCATCATAAAGGATTGCGAGCGTTTCTGGACCGTTACCCCCTGTTGGCTGACCACATCCGGTAACAGGGCAGAGGCCTGGCTGACCCGGTTCTGCACGTTGACCTGGGCCATATCCGGATCGGTGCCCGGCTCAAAGGTAACGGTCAGGCTCATGTTACCGGATGAGGCGCTGGTGGAGGACATATAGCTCATACCATCCACGCCGTTGACCTGCTGTTCGATCGGCGCTGCCACCGTGTTTGCGATCACCTCGGCAGTGGCGCCGGGATAGAAGGCCGAGACCTGCACCGTGGGAGGGGCAATATTAGGGTACTGAGCAATCGGCGTAACCTTGAGGGCAACCAGCCCCCCCAGGGTAATGATGATGGCAATCACTGCAGCAAAGACAGGGCGATCAATAAAAAAGCTTCCCATGACCCCCCCTTACTTGACTGCTGCCGACTGAGCTGACTTCTTCAACTCTTCAGGTGTAACCAGCTTGACCGGGGCACCGGGGGCCAGCTTCATAAAGCCATCCACAATCACCCTGTCACCGGCCTTGAGCCCCTTGTTGATAATCCAGTCCTGCTCAACCCATTCCCCCACCACCACCGGGCGGACCTCTGCCAGCCCCTTGTCATTGGCTACAAAGACCACATGGCCGTTGCTGGTCTGCTGCACGGCCCGCTGGGGAACCGTCAGTGCATTGGGACGGGTTGCCCCTTTCAGGTAGGCCTTGACAAACATGCCGGGACGCAGCACCCCTTTCGGGTTGGAAATTTCAGCCCGCACCAGATAGGTACCGGTATCTTTATTAAACGAAGGATCAGCAAAATTCACCACTCCCGCCAAGGGGTAGCGCCTGCCATCGGACAGTTCAAGTTCAACGGTAAAACGGTTCTCCTTTGGCCCGACGATTTCTCCATTGTCCACGGCCTGACGCATCTTGGCCTGCTCGTTCTGGGACACACTGAAATCAACCCAGGCCGGGTCCAGTTTGGCGACATAGGTCAGCTTGGCGGAACTGCTGCCGGCAGCGATATAGCCCCCTTCACGAATCAGGGCCTGGCTGGCCACACCGCTGACCGGTGACGTGATGGTAGTATAACTTAAATCCAGCAACGCCTTGTCCAGGTTTGCCTGATCCTGTTGCAAACCGGCCTCGGCGGTCTTGAAGTTGCCGATGGCATTATCCAGATCGCTCTTGCTGGCAGCATTCTGATCAGCCAGCGGCTTGATCCGGTCAAGACTGGCCTTGGCAGTAAACAGCTGGGACTTCCTGATATCAACCGCGGCCCTGGCTGCATTTACCGCTGCCACAAACGGCTTCTTATCAAGCAGAAACAACACCTGTCCCTGCTTGACCGGCTCCCCTTCCTGGTAACTGATCTTCTCAAGAAAGCCGTTTACCCTGGCCATCACATCCACCTGGTGGGAGCTTTGTATCTGGGCCACAAAGGGAAACACAGCCGGTACGGTTTGGGGCTGAACCGTCACGGCAACCACCTCGGTCACCGGCACCTGGCCCTTGGACTGTTCTTTTTTACTGCAGCCTGCTACCGGAAGAAACAGGCTGGCAATCGTGGCAGCAGAGAGAAACAAACGCAGATGATTCAGGTGGTTGAAGCGGATCAGGCGGGACAATTCCATCGGTAACCTCACGCTGCTGTGTATGATCTATTTCATTTCTATCTGAGGTACCACACATCAAGACGTTGTCAAGGCGGGCCACTGAACTTATACTGCGTGCATTCAGCATCAATTCTGTCGGGGGAATCATGCAACGACTCAAGGAATTTTACGAACAAGAATCATTCACCGGCATCCTGTTAATGCTGGTCACAATAGCGGCCCTGCTGCTGAAAAACTCTCCTCTTGCCGAGGTCTACAACAGTTTTCTGCACACACCGGTAGCTGTTCAGTTCGGGGCCTTGAAGATTGCCAAGCCACTGCTGCTCTGGATCAATGACGGCCTGATGGCTGTTTTCTTCCTGCTGGTGGGGCTTGAGGTCAAGCGCGAACTGATCCGGGGCAACCTCTCTTCCTGGAATCAAGCGGCCCTGCCGGTCATTGCCGCCATTGGCGGTATGCTGGTGCCGGCCCTGATCTATGTCGGCTTCAATCACCAAGAACCAGCATCCCTGCATGGCTGGGCCATCCCCACGGCAACCGACATCGCCTTTGCCCTGGGTATTCTGTCGTTATTGGGTAACCGGGTGCCAGCTTCATTGAAGATATTCCTGCTGGCGCTGGCAATTATTGACGATCTGGGCGCCATTGTGATCATCGCCCTCTTCTATACCTCTGACCTATCACTGGCTTCCATTGCCGTTGCCTCAGTCACCTTGCTGGCCCTGTTTGCACTCAACCGCTTTGGCGTAGAACGCAGGGCGGCCTATATCCTTTTGGGTGCCGTACTATGGGTCAGTGTGCTGAAATCCGGTGTCCACGCCACCCTGGCCGGCGTGGCACTGGCCTTCATGATTCCCCTTGAGACCCGTAGCGCAAAAACAGGCAAAAAGGCCCTGGCTGCCCAACTGGAACATGATCTGCACCCCTGGGTTTCGTTTATGATCCTGCCGCTGTTCGCCTTTGTGAATGCCGGGATTGACCTGCGCGGCCTGTCGCTGAACCAGCTGGCCACCCCGGTGCCTCTGGGGATCATGCTGGGGCTGTTCATTGGCAAGCAGGTCGGGGTCTTCGGGTTCAGCTGGCTTGCCATCAAAAGCGGGCTGGCACGCCTGCCGGCAGCCAGTAACTGGCGCCAGCTGTATGGTGTCTGCCTGATGACCGGCATCGGCTTTACCGTGAGCCTTTTCATAGACTCACTGGCCTTTACTGACGATGCTATCTACCAGTACGCAGATAAACTGGCGATTGTGCTGGGATCACTGTTATCCGGCGTAGCGGGCTACCTTGTGCTGCGTTTTGGACCTTCAACACGTCAGACCTGACCGCCGGGGCTTGACGCCCAGTCGTCGCTATGGTATTGAGCAAACCTTCAAAATTCAACGGGTTACAAAACAAATTAATTGCCCACACAAAACAAAAGTTTAACCAAACAAAAAATATTCACGAGGTAGTACCATGTCCCAAGCCATAACCAAGCCGATCGGCGCCATGCTGGATGAGATTGCAGCACGTTTTCCTGACAATGATGCCCTGGTCTACCCCGAGCGTGGGCTGCGTTATTCCTACAAACAGTTTAACGAGATCTGCCGTCAGGTGGCCAAGGGTCTGCTGAAACTGGGCATCAAAAAGGGGGATCATGTCTCAATCTGGGCCTACAACGTGCCGGAGTGGGTGATCCTTCAGTTTGCCACCCCCAAGATCGGCGCCGTACTGGTGACCGTCAACACCGCCTACAAGTCATCAGAACTTGAGTATGTCCTGAACCAGTCCGATTCCACCACCCTGTTCATGGTCAAGTCGTTCAAGGATACCGACTACGTCAAGACCCTGGCAGAGGTAGTACCGTCCATCCATGACTCTGAACCGGGCAAGCTGAACCATGCAAAGCTGCCGTTCCTGAAGACCGTGGTCTTTATCGGTGATGAGACCCCGGCCGGTATGCTCAATTTCAACTCAATCATTGAGCTGGGCAAGGATGTCTCCGACGAGGAACTGGCCGCAGTCGAGGCCACTCTGGACTGCCACGACACCATCAACATGCAGTACACTTCCGGCACCACCGGCTTTCCCAAAGGGGTCATGCTGACCCACTACAACCTGGCCAACAACGGCTTCCAGATCGGCGAGTGCATGAAGTTCACCAACCAGGACCGGCTCTGCATTCCGGTGCCGTTCTTCCACTGCTTCGGCTGTGTACTGGGCACCATGGTCTGCGTTACCCACGGTTCTGCCATGGTACCGGTTGAACTCTTTGATCCGCTCAAGGTGCTGCAGACCATTGAGGCCGAGAACTGTACTGCTGTGCATGGTGTACCGACCATGTTCATTGCCGAACTGGAGCACCCGGAGTTCAAGAAGTTCAACCTCTCCAGCCTGCGTACCGGCATTATGGCCGGATCAGTCTGCCCGATTGAGGTGATGAAAAAGGCGGTGCGGGATATGAACCTGACCGAGATTACCAGCGTCTACGGCCAGACCGAGGCATCACCCGGCATCACCCAGACCCGCACCGAAGATCCGGTTGAACTGCGGGTTTCCACCGTAGGCCGCGCCCTGCCCGAGGCGGAGGTCAAGATCATCGATATCGAAACCGGTGCCACCCTGCCGCCGGGCAAACAGGGTGAGCTTTGCGCCCGTGGCTATATGGTCATGAAGGGCTACTACAAGATGCCGGAAGAGACTGCCAAGGTGATTGACGCCGATAACTGGCTGCACACCGGCGACCTGGCTATCATGGATGAAAACGGCTACTGCAAGATCACCGGCCGGATCAAACAGATGATCATCCGCGGTGGCGAGAACATCTATCCCAAAGAGATCGAGGAGTTCCTTTACACCCACCCCAAGATATCCGATGTCCAGATCTACGGCGTGCCGGACAAAAAGTACGGTGAACAGGTCATGGCAGCGGTGATCCTGAAAAAGGGGATGGAAATGACCGAGGAAGAGGTCAAGGAGTTCTGCCGCGGCAAGATTGCCAACTATAAGGTACCCAAGTACGTCAAATTTGTGGAAGGCTACCCGATGACCGCCAGCGGTAAGATTCAGAAGTTCAAGCTGCGGGAGATGGCGATCAAGGAACTACACCTGGAAGAAGCAGAATAAGCAGCATAGCCGAATAACCGATAGAAACAGACAACCGGCAGGGGACATTCACTGCCGGTTTTTTTTACAGTTTTTTCCACCACACAAGCCGGACAAAAGCCAGCCCGAAGCAGCCCAGTGACAACCAGCCAGCAAGCGGATACGCAAATCCCCGCAGATAGAAGGCCAGCGCCACCAGCAGGCCGATCCAGGTCATCTGTTGCAGCCAAAGCCGGGCAGGACGCAGCAGGGCGCGCCGGTCTTCCTCTGCCAGATGCACGACCAGATCACCCTGTTGCAAGGCATCCACCAGATGGCGAGCCTTGACCAGGGTTAGCGGCAGTTGAGCCAGTTCATGGATTACGATCCCCGCAAGGCTGTCCCGCTCTCCCAGGGCACGGGTCAGATTGGCCCTGAGTACCGGCAGCACATCCTTGATACCGTTATAGTTCTCGATGTAGCTGGTGCCCAACCCCTCAATGATTGAGCTGGCACGCATGACATAGATGATCTCCTGGGGCAGTTTGAACGGGTACTCCTTGAGGGCATCCATGACCCCGAAGGCCAGCTCCTGCATGCTGGAGGCACTGAGCTGGTCATTATCAAAGATCCGGAAGATCTCTTCAGCCAGACCGGTCAGCTCGTCCTGGGGCGCACTGTCGGTGATGATCCCCAGCTTGCGGGTGGCCTGCACCAACAGCTCAAAATCCCGCTCATAGGCTGCCTTGACCGTATTGATCATGGCCAGCCGAGTGGCGTTGGGAATCCGGCTGACCATGCCGAAATCCAGCAGCACCAGTTCACCAGTGGTGGTTACCAGCAGATTGCCGGGGTGGGGATCGGCATGGAAGAACCCTTTCACCAGCATCTGCTCGGTGTAGAACAGCACCAGCTTCTCCATCAGCTTGTCGAAAGAAACCTGGAGCGTAGCCAGCCCTTCCCGATCATCAAAGCGGACACCCTCTTCAAAACTCATCACCAGGGCATCATGGGAGCTGAACTGCGGATAGGAAACCGGCATGCGGATGCCGGAGTCGGGGTAGACCTGACGGAACCGTTCCAGGTTGGACAGTTCAGCCTGCATATCCACTTCCTGCAGGATGGTGCGGCGAAAGGCGATCAGCACCGCCTCAATGGAGTTACGGGTATATTCGGAGAAAAGCGGATGCAGGATCGCCAGAAACCAGCCCAACAGGCGGATATCCTCCCGCACCACCCGCTCGATCCGGTTACGGCGCAGTTTGACCGCCACCTGTTCACCGCTTTGCAGCACCGCCCGGTGCACCTGGCCGATGGAGGCACAGGCCAGCGGGCTCTGCTCAAACCCGCGAAAGCAGGCCCCGGCGCGGAATGCCCGCTCAAAGACCTGTTGAAAGTCGGCCTCTGACATCGGGGGCAGCTGATCATGCAGGTGGCGTAACGGCTCCAGGTAGCTGCTGTCAAAGAAATCCGCCCGGGTGGCCAGTACCTGGGCCAATTTGATAAAGCTGGCCCCCAGCTGCTCTATGGCCACAACCAGCTGCAAAGGTGGCAGTGGCCGTATCCCCAGCCAGCCGGCCCGCTTACGGATCAACAGGAAGACGGTCAGCAGCACCCGGAAAACCCGGTAGACCCGCAGCGGGTGGTACAGCCTGATGAGGAGAGAGATCGGTGTCACCGGTTTACGACTGCCCCTGACGCTGTTTTGCCAGCTCCTCCCGCAGGGCTTCCAGATCGGCCTTGGTGGCAAGACCAAGTTCGTCGATTGCTTCCTTCAGCAGTGCTTTAATACCGCCTTTGATCTGTTCCCGCTCTTCGCTGCCTTTAGCCACGGCCTGGTCAAAGAACTCACGGGCCTTGCGCTCGTTCTCTTCCTTCAGCTCTTTGGCAGACTCACCGGCCTGTTCAAGCTTTTCCTTGGCCATCAAGGCACTGCCAAGCCCAAAATAGAATAACTGTTCCAGTTTCTCTTTCATGGTTTATTCCCCTTTCATGTTGCGGTTCGGGTGGCCAACAGGCTGTGTACAACATACAACGAATCGCAGCTTATTTCATAGTATTCATCACGACAGCCCGTTTCACTACTCAGCCTGTTTTCACCGCTTGCAACATTCCTAAAACCATTTACACTGTCTTCTTGCGTTGTACATCAAAGACCCCCCGTAAGGAGGCACTGACATGGCACTATGGGATAAATTAAAAGCCGAACTGATTGACATTGTCCAATGGCTGGACGATACCAATGACACCCTGATTTACCGTTTTCCGCGTTATAATAACGAGATAAAGAACGGTGCCAAGCTGGTGGTCCGTGAAGGACAGGCAGCGGTCTTCATCAACGAAGGCCAGATTGCCGATGTCTTCAAACCGGGCACCTACGACCTCACCACCCAGAACCTGCCGATCCTGGCCACCCTCAAGGGCTGGAAATACGGCTTTGAATCCCCCTTCAAGGCCGAGGTCTACTTTGTCTCAACCCGCCAGTTCACCAATCTCAAGTGGGGTACACCCGGCCCCTGCACCATGCGCGACCCGGAGTTCGGTGCGGTGCGGGTGACTGCCTTCGGCATCTATTCGATCAAGATCAAGGATCCGGCGATCTTTATCCGTGAAATAGCCGGCACCGACGGCGAATTCAGCACCGACGAAATTCAGGATAACCTGAAGGGCAAGATCGGGATGCGGATCAAGGAAGTAATGCCGGAGCTGCAGATTCCGGTGATTGACCTTGAGAGCAAGGTTTTTACCATGGGTGAGATGTTGAAAGAGCGGATAGCCCCGGCCTTTGAAGGGTTGGGAATCGCCCTGACCGAGGTACAGGTACAGGATGTGGGTCTGCCGGAAGAGGTGGAGCGGGCGATTGACAAAGCCGGCGCCATGCGGGCCATCGGCAATATGCAGATGTACACCCAATACGAGACCGCCAATTCCATCAATGATGCCGCCAACAATCCCGGCGGTCTGGCTGCGGCCGGTGTGGGGATCGGCATGGGGTTTGGCATGGGCGGCCAGATGGGCAATGCCATGGGAGGCGCCTTTACCAACATGGTGCAGCAGCCCGGTATCACGCCGGGATTCTCCGGTACTGGCCAGTCGGCATCTCAGCCGCCACCAATGCCCGGACCGCCCCCTCTACCCCAGCTGAACCTGTTTGTGGCCATGAACGGTCAGCAGGCGGGTCCGTTTGAGGCCCCGGCTCTGCAGCAGATGGTTATGAGCGGGCAACTGACCCGTGAAACCCTGGTCTGGAAACAGGGCATGGCAAGTTGGGCAGCAGCCGGCACCCTGGCTGAGCTGGCTCCGGTCTTTGGCGCAGTCCCGCCCCCCATGCCTCCGGCGTAAACCGGGAGATTACGTATGAGCGACCCAACCCAACAGACACCGAATACCGTAACCAAACAGTTCCCCTGTGGGTCATGCGGGGCGAGACTGGAATTCCATCCCGGCGCAGCCACCCTGAAATGCCCCTACTGCAGCCATGAAAACAAGATCCCTCAGTCTGCAGAAGAGATCAGGGAACTTGATTTTTACGAGTATTTTGCACGGGCAACAGAGCAGGGTGACTCCCAGGAGGTGCAGACGGTCAAGTGCCAGTCCTGCGGCGCCACCTCTACCCTGCAGCCCAATATATCCATGAGTCATTGTCCCTTCTGCGGCACCCAGTTGCAGGCCAAGGCCAAAGCCAGCCGCCTGATCAAGCCGGGGGCGGTTCTGCCGTTCAAAATTCCGAAAAACAAGGCGATGGAGCTGTTTCGAGACTGGCTGGGCGGGCTCTGGTTTGCCCCCGGCGGACTGAAGGAACAGGCGGCACGGGATGGCGGCATCAAAGGGATGTACATCCCCTACTGGACCTTTGATGCCAAATCCACCACCTGGTACGATGGTGAACGGGGTGAGGACTACTACGAGACCGAACGTTACAACGAAACCGACGATGACGGCAACACGGTCAGCCGGACCCGCCAGGTTCGCCACACCCGCTGGTACCATGCCAGCGGCACGGTCTGGCAAAACTTTGATGATGTTATTGTCCAGGCAGGCCGATCTCTGCCGCCAGAGATCGTTGACGAACTTGAGCCGTGGGATCTGAAGTCGCTTGTGCCTTATCAAGATGCCTATATGAGCGGTTTTCAGGCCGAAGCCTACCAGATTGATCTGGGGGATGGTTTTGAGCGGGCCAAACAGGAGATGGACAGTGCAATCAGGGCAACCGTAGCGGCGGATATCGGTGGCGATCACCAGCGGATCAATACGGTACGAACCCAGTTTGACGGCATCACTTTCAAGCATATTCTGCTGCCGGTCTGGATCAGTGCCTACAAGTACGGTGACAAGTCCTACCGTTTTTTGATCAACGGTTCCACCGGTGAAGTGCAGGGGGAACGTCCCTGGTCGGTTGCCAAGATAGCCATGACGGTGCTGGCAAGCATCATTGTACTGATATTGATTGCGCTGGTGTTGAAGAAGTAGCTACGGCCTTACAAACAGATAGGTGGCAAACTCCTCCCCTATTCTGCTGTCAACAACGCTACATCCCAACCGGATGTAGCGTTGTACTATGTCAAACTTGTCCTGCAAGGGGATACCGGATAGCAGCAGATGCCCACCGGGATTGGTCATCCCCACCAGCTGATCCGCCAGCGACAGCAGAATATCGGCATAGATATTAGCCAGTATCAGATCAAACAGCTGTGTCTCAATACTGGCCAGCTCACCACAGACCGTGGTAATCCTGCCTTCAAGCCCATTAAAAACAACATTTTCCCGGCAGGAAACCGTTGCGGCCTCTTCCAGATCAACCGCAACCACCGCCTCAGCCCCGAGACGGGCTGCAGCCAGGGCAAGGATACCGGTACCACTGCCCAGATCCAGCGCACGGCTGCCCTTGATGCCGGGAATAGCAGGTAGAAGCTCAAGGCAGGAGGCAGTGGTTTCATGCTCACCTGAGCCAAATGCCCCCTTTTTCCCCAGCACAATCGGCAGACCGCATGGATTTGGGGTTGGATCACCTGCCGGAATAATGGTAAAGAGGCCAATTGAAAATGAGGTAAAGATTCGTCCAGACATGGTGCGGCACCCTAGCCGGTTCCAGCCTCGCCGTCAAGTACCAGAAGAAAGGATTAACCAACCATGCGACTAACCCCAGCCACTGAACTTGAATACCGCTGCAAGAAACTGCAGGATCTGATGCAAACTGCTGACCTTGACGCGGTGCTGATTGTGCAGAACGCAGACCTTTATTACTTTACCGGCACCGTTCAGAACGGCTGCCTGTATGTCCCAGCCCAGGGGCAGCCGCTCTATCTGGTTCGCCGGGATCAGGCCCGGGCGCGGATGGAATCGGGGCTGAAAGAGGTACTGTCTTTTTCTGCCCCGAGGGATATACCAGCCATAATCAGCAGTTATGGATACCCGGAGCCCAAAAGGATCGGACTTGAATTTGACGTACTGCCGGTTGTCTTTCTGGAGCGTTATCGCAAGGTCTGGCCCAATGTGGTTTTCAGCGATGCAACACCCCTGATCCGTCAGGTACGGATGATCAAGAGTCACTATGAGATTCACCTGATGCAGGATGCTGCAGACCAGGTACACAAGATCTATGAACGGGCCAAAGAAGTCATCAAGGTAGGAATGACTGATATCGAGCTGGCAGCAGAACTGGAATACACCGCACGGAAACATGGCCATCTGGGGTTGATCAGGATGCGGGTTTTCAATGGCGAAATGTTTTTCGGCCATACCTTCTCAGGCACTGACAGTGCTGTCCCGGCCTACACCGATACCCCCTTCGGCGGCCTGGGAGCCTCTCCCTGTTTTGGGCAGGGAGCCGGTCACAAACCGATTGGCCCCAATGAGCCGATTATCATGGACTTTGCCGGCAGCATTGACGGTTACCTGGTGGATCAGACCCGCATCTTCAGTATCGGCCCATTGTCTGCCCGGCTTACGCAAGGTTTTGAAGATATGCTGAAGGTGCAGGAGCTTATGAAAGAGATTGCAGTGCCTGGCATCAGTTGGGGCGAAATCTACGACCGCTGTCACGGGCTTGCCATGGAGCTGGGCTATGCCGACAGTTTCATGGGGGCTCCCAGCTCACAGGTTTCCTTCATCGGTCATGGCCTGGGTATTGAGATTGATGAGTACCCGTTTATTGCAAAAGGTTTCAAGGATCAGGTCATGGAAATTGGTATGGCCTGGGCCTTTGAACCCAAGGTGGTCTTCCCCGGCGAAGGAGCCGTCGGCATTGAAAACACCTTCTACCTCAGCAACGATGGACTGAAGCAGCTGACCAGATCTGACGACGCACTAGTAATTTTATAATGTTGTTTCAGTATACAAAAAACCTGTTGTATTTGGCCCCACAGGGTGTTATAACAGCCAAAATTTTTGTATACAGTATATTCAAAACGTTTATTGTATTGTGCAATTAACTAGTTGCACCATTATCCCGAAAGGAGAAGTACACAATGGCTCTGAAGGAAACTCTGAAGCAGAAAATCGAAGAGCATCGTCCCCGCACCACCCGTCTGGTAAAAGAATTCGGCAAGGTGAAGATTGATGAAGTAACCATCGATCAGTGCATCGGCGGCGCCCGCGACATCCGCAGCCTGGTAACCGACATTTCCTACCTGGATCCCCAGGAAGGCATCCGCTTCCGTGGCAAGACTATTCCTGAGACCTTTGCTGCCCTTCCTAAGGCACCCGGCTCAAACTACCCCACTGTTGAGTCTTTCTGGTATATGCTGCTTACCGGCGATGTCCCGACCGAGGCACAGGTAGCAGAAGTTGTTGCCGAATGGAAGACCCGCCAGGAAGTTCCTCAGTACGTTTTTGATGTACTTCGCGCTCTGCCCCGTGACAGCCATCCAATGGTCATGCTTTCCGTTGCGATGCTGACCCTCCAGAAGGACTCCAAGTTTGCCGGCTTCTACAACTCCGGTAAATTCAACAAGATGACAGCTTGGGAGTATGTGTACGAAGACGCCAGCGATATCGTTGCCCGTATCCCGATTATTGCTGCCTTCATCTACAACCTGAAGTACCGTGGTGACAAGCAGATCGCTATCGATCCGAGCCTGGATATGGGTGCCAACTTTGCCCACATGATCGGCCAGAAAGAGGAGTACAAGGACGTTGCACGTATGTACTTCATCCTGCACTCCGACCATGAGTCCGGCAACGTATCTGCACACACCACCCATCTGGTGCACTCCGCCCTGTCTGACCCATATTACGCATACTCCGCAGGCCTGAACGGTCTGGCCGGCCCGCTGCACGGCCTGGCCAACCAGGAAGTTCTGGACTGGACCCTGAAGTTCCAGGAGAAGTACTGCAAGGATGTAGAGCCTACTGAAGAACTGATCAAAGCTGCTCTGTGGGATACCCTCAACGCTGGTCAGGTTATCCCTGGCTATGGCCACGCTGTTCTGCGCAAGACCGACCCACGCTACACTTCACAGCGTGAGTTCTGCCTCAACACCCCGGGCCTTAAAGACTACCCGCTGTTCAAAGTTATCGCCAAGATCTTTGAAGTTGCTCCTGGCGTTCTGACTGAGCACGGCAAGACCAAGAACCCTTGGCCGAACGTTGACGCACAGTCCGGCGTTATCCAGATGTACTACGGTCTGACCGAGTATGACTTCTACACCGTACTGTTCGGTGTAGGCCGCGCACTGGGCTGCATGGCCAACATCACTTGGGACCGCGGTCTGGGCTACGCCCTTGAGCGTCCCAAGTCTGTTACCACTGCAATGCTTGAGAAATGGGCTGAGGCTGGCGGCCGTAACTAATACCGCCCGCTGGTGCTGTAAAACAAAAGGGGATGCGCTATCGCATCCCCTTTTTATGTTCATATCTCGCAACCAACGTTCAGATTTATTTCCCGCTAAAAACCGGCTTACGCCGTTCAAGAAAGGCACGCTTCCCTTCTTCATAGTCCTTACTATCGTAGGCCATACGACGCAATCCCTGGACATATTCAAAGGTCTCGGGACGCAAAGGATAGGCATCAGCCAGCAAACGCAGCTGTTCCTTCATGACACGGTTAGCCAAAGGTGAGTTGTCCGCTATCCTGCCAGCCATGGCATAGGTAAACGCCTCAAGTTCTTCAACAGACACCAGATGATTCAAGATGCCGACCTGAAGCGCCCGTTCAGCGGAGATAGGTTCAGCCGTATAAAACATCTCGCGGGCTATCCGGGGGCCGACAATATTGAAAAAATGCATGATGCCTGAAATATTATAGGGTACCCCTAACTTGGCAGGTGTAATCGCAAACGATGAGGTTGGACAGCCGATGGCAATATCGCAAACAAAGGAAAGGTCACAGGCCCCTCCCCAGACAGACCCTTCAATCATGGCGATCACCGGTGAATGGAAACGGGCCACAGCCCGCAGCAGGCATTCCAGCGGGTCATTGTATGAGAGGGGGTCTCGACCTGATACCGGCAGTTCATGGATATTAAAACCTGACGACCAGACCTTCGTCCCCCGGGGTGCACGAATCACCAGAACCCGAACATTTTCGTCATGTGAAAACTGTTCAATAGCCTGAAGCATTTCCTCCAGCATCTGGCAACTGAGGCTGTTTCTTGTTTCCGGGTGATTAAGCGCAATGGTGGCAACCTGATTATCAACAGCCGTCAGTATCTGTGACATGCGTCCCCCTGAGATTATCGTTCGTCTTCCGGTGTAAGACCATACTGGAGCAGCTTGCGCTGCAGTACCGTCCGCTCCATCTCCAGCAATGCAGCAGCCTTGTCGAGATTCCAGGCAGATCGAAGCAAGGTCTGCAGGATAAAATCCCGCTCAAATCGTTCACGGGCGGAACGCAAGGACCCAACTGCGGCCTCTCCCTGTTCAGCAGCTTCCTGTAGCCGTGACGATGCCTTGCAATTGCCTCCCGGCATCAGTGCAGGCAAATCATCCGCTGTAATCACAGGCCCTGCAGCCATAATCAATATTCGTTCAACGATATTTTTCAATTCACGTATATTCCCTGGCCAGTCATAGCTTTTCAGGCAGGCAAGGGCTGAATCATCAAAGGTCTTGGGCTCCCACCCCTCACGACGATGGAATAAGCGCACAAAATGCTTGACCAGCAAGGGGATGTCTTCGCAACGTTCCCTGAGAGGCGCCAATTCAAGCGGAACCACCTGCAGGAGCTGGTAGAGATCTTCACGGAACAGTCCATCCTGAACTGCCCGTTCCAGTGAACGTGAGGTCGCAGCGACTACCCGAACATCAATCCGGACTGGCCGTGACCCGCCACACCGCTCAAAACTATGGTCGGTAAGTATTCGCAGCAACTCTCCTTGAGCCTTTAATGATAACTCGTGCACTTCGTCGAGGAAAACAGTGCCACCATCCGCCAGATCAAGACGTCCACGTTTCTGGCTGGTTGCGCCGGTATAGGCTCCCCGCTCATGCCCGAACAATTCATCGGCAAGTAACGCTTCGGGAACGGCCATACAGTTAACGGCCACAAAGGGTTTATCACGACGCGTACTGTAATGATGGATGGCGCGGGCCACGAGCTCTTTACCGACACCCTCTTCTCCATGGATCAGAACCGGTGTGGATGCAGGAGCAATACGCTGTATCTGGCCTCTTAACAGCTCAACTCCTGCGGAAGCCCCGACCATCTCATGTTCCTTCAGTGCAGACAGACGTAGTGCCTCATTTTCCTTACGTAACTCTTTAAAGTTCAGAGCATTTGCGATGGTAATCAGCACTTTATCCAGAGAAAATGGCTTTTCTATAAAATCAAAAGCCCCTATCCTGGTCGCCTTGACTGCTGTTTCAATGGTGCCGTGCCCCGACATCATGACCACAGTCAGGTCAGGGAAAAGATTTCTGATCTGCTCCAAGGTCTGAATACCGTCCATGCCGGGCATCCAGATGTCAAGCAGCACAAGATCCGGCACCTCTTCACGAATCAGGTCAAGGGCATCAGCACCATTTTCTGCATGCAAAACCTGATAGCCTTCATCTTCAAGGATCCCGCCCAACGAAATCCTGATGCTCTCTTCATCGTCAACAACCAGGATCAACTTCGACATACATCTCTCCTATTCATTGCCTAGGTGGCCGGCAGTTCTACAACAAAGCAGGCACCGTGAGGGGAGTTGTCACGGACCCTGACAAAGCCATTGTGGTCGGACACAATACTGGTAACAATGGCAAGTCCCAACCCCGTGCCTCCCTTTTTGGTGGAAAAATACGGCTCAAACAGACGCGATTTAACTTCAGCGCTCATTCCGGGACCATCATCGGCCACACAGCATGAAACCATCTTAAGTTCTGAATCATAAGTAGTGCTGATGATCACCGTGCCTTTGTTAGCCATTGCAGCAACCGCATTCTCCAGAAGATTAATCAAGACACGTTTTATCTGATCTCTATCAATCTTAATGGAAGGCAACTGCAGGTCTGGAGCAAATTGGAACCGAACGTCACGATGTGCTTCCTGATACAGCGTCAATGTTTCACGCACCAAATCATTCAAATTATTCTCTGTTGGCTGAACAGCAGGCATCCGGGCAAAATTTGAAAACTCATTTACCAGAATTTTCAATTCATCCACCGCCTTGCTGATCATGGATGTACATTCGTCAAAGACCCTGCCATCTTCATCGCCGGAAAATCGTTCAAGATACCGCTTCCTCAGACGCTGCGCAGAGAGCTGGATCGGTGTCAGGGGATTTTTGATTTCATGGGCAATTCTGCGGGCAACCTCTCGCCATGCCGCCATCCTTTGTCCCTTGACCATCTGCGTCAAATCGTCAAGCACCAGAACGGAACCAAGAAATTCCCCCTGTTCATCCCGCAACATAGTCAGGTTCATCTGCAATACCCTGCGTTCACCTCTCATCTCGAGGGTGATCTGCCTGCTGATAGTATCGTGGCGGGTAAGAGCCATATCTCGTAAGGCGTCACGGACTATTTCGAGATGTGCCTCACGCATCACTTCACGGAAATTGCGCCCGAGAACATGTGCTATATTAATATGCAACAGGCGTTCAGCAGAGGTATTGATGGTAGTTATGAGTCCCTCCCGATCAACAGAAATAACACCTGCGGCCACGTTACGCAGCACGATCTCCATATAGCGACGACGCGACTCAATCTCATGGTTAATATGCTTCAGCTCTTCGTTCGTAGTACTCAGAACCTGCCGTTGAGTACGCAGATCCAGTATCATGGTGTTAAATGAGCGCACTAACATGCCTATTTCATCAGGCCCTTCTGCATCAATGACAACATCAAGGTCACCTTCTGCGACGGCTCGTGTTCCCTCAACCAATGACTGAATCGGCTTTGTCATGCTGTTGGCCAGATAAATACCGATCCAAAAGGAGAGGAAAACTATCACGGAGGCAATAAGGAAAAGGACCAGAAGATAACCTGTGGTAATAGGGTTTTTGAGAATCTTGAGACGTCTGAACTCTTGATAGGCAGAAGATATCTCACGCATCTTGCTGACAAGAGAATGCGAGACGTAATAATTAACAACAACGACACCAACCACGTCACGATCATTGTAAGTTGAATATATCGGGACAATCCCACGAATAAGATCCGCTTTACCAACAGAATTGACCTTGGTAAGTTCACGACCGGCTAACGCCTGATTAATGTCCTCAGAGTTTGGGCTTGTTAAATCACCTAGAGGCACATCGGGGTTTGAGGCACGTATCAGTTCTTCACGTTGAGATGAAAAGACCTCGACAATGCCAAGGTTGTATTCTTTCTGTTTATCACGGACAACCGACTTCATGCGAGGAAGGCTATCATCGTTTAACAGCCGTTCTCGCTTGATTGTTTCGCTCAAACGCCGGGCATAAAACAAGGCATTACTGGCAGACGTCTTGTAATAGGTCTGTGCCACCTCCAAAGATTCGCTTAATGACGTCTCTACCTGTACGTTAAACCAGTTTTGTATACTGTTGGTTATGAAGCTGGCAGAGGCAAAAAACAGCAGCATAGTGGGGACAAGAGACAAACCAACGAAAGATATGACAAGCTTGGTTCGAAGACGGGTTGCTAATACGTTGGCACGACTTTCTATTAACAGCTTTACAATATTTCGGCTTATGAGATACACAAGCAGAACAACGAGCAAAACTATGACATTTATCATGCCAAAGATAACAACGTTGCTTGACAATGGCGCCTTGGAACTAATTTGTGTCAAGCGTATTTCCACGCCGGTCAACAAGACAATCAGCAGAATAGCCAGAACAATGACTAATGCCTCTCTGACCCTTTTTTTTCGTTCAACAATTGTAAGCACGGCGTGCCTCTATTTATCAAGTTATGCTGTATTTTCTGCAAGAGTAGCATACAGGTATCTGGTTGAAAACCGTATTTACATGCTAGTCTGAGCTCAACTTAAATTACTACTCTATCTCGGGAGATGATAATGAAAATCTCTGACAAAACCAGTGTAAAAGATCTTCGCAAGGGGCATCAGCCCCTGGCATCCACGCCACCCAAACCAGGCTTATTTTCACTTTTCTCGTCAGAGTTACAGGCGAAGCAACTAGAGGTTAATCAGCATGGACAGACTATCAGCGACCTTCGGGCCGCACTTGATACGGCGGGTGAGGCCCTTGAGAAGGAGCCCACTATCCAGAATTTCAAGCGTTTTCGAGAACTTTTAAGTAAGCTCGCAAAGCAGGTGTCAAACGAAGCTTACCGTTTGGAAAAAATCGGGGGAACCCCCATGAACCCTAGATACTATGAAATAATCACTGTGATTGATAAAGAGGCGGATAAATTATATGAACTTGTCGTAAAGGAGCAGAAGGACAGAATGTCTATTACAGCATCAGTAATAGGCATTAAAGGACTGGTAGTTGATCTGGTTACTTAGGTTTGTGAGAGCTGCAGACATGAATAGCGTTTCATTGCTGAAACGCTATTCATTACCAAAGACTATGTAAGCTAAATCAGGATTGCTGCGGTGTAGCTTCTTCAACCAATTCAATTACCGAAAGGGATGCAGCATCACCAAGTCGCTGACCAAGCTTGATAATACGGGTATACCCGCCGGCGCGATCTTTATAACGTGGTGCTATCGTGCTGAACAGCTTGGTGACGACGGACTTTTCGCGGATATAGGCAGCAGCCTGACGATGCGCATGCAGGTCTCCACGCTTACCAAGAGTGATCATTTTTTCAGCAACGGAACGGATTTCCTTAGCCTTGGCATCAGTGGTCACAATGCGCTCGTGGTTAAGGAGTGAAGTTACCATATTTCGAAACATGGCAATACGATGACTGGTTGTACGGCCCAGTCTTCTACCTGAATTATTATGACGCATCGGTTCTTCCTTTCTGCTGTCTACCTAAATATCCACACCTAACCGGTGTTACTCTTCGTCTTTTTGCTCGCCACGCAGACGTTTAACTACTTCAGGATCGGGGAAAGAATCAAGCTTCATACCGAAGGTCAATCCCATCTCATTTAAAATGTCCTTAATCTCGTTAAGAGACTTGCGACCGAAGTTTTGGGTTTTGAGCATTTCCGCTTCAGTTTTTGAGACCAACTCACCAATCAACTTGATACCAGCATTTTTCAGACAGTTTGCAGAACGTACTGACAGCTCAAGTTCTTCCACAGTACGGTACAGATTTTCATTTATCTTAGAGTCATCTTCCGCAGCTTCATCTTGGAACAAAGGCTCAGACTCTTCATCAAAATTTATGAATATCGACATTTGCTCTTTAACAATTTTTGCAGCATAAGCGATGGCATCATCCGGTTTTACGCTACCATCTGTCCAAACTTCAAGAGTCAACTTATCATAATCGGTCATCTGTCCAACACGGGCATTTGACACAACAAAATTGACTTTAATGATCGGAGAAAAAATTGCATCAATAGGAATAGTGCCGACCGGAGCCTTCTCGTCACGGTTACGGTCTGCAGAGACATAGCCTTTGCCGATCTTTACCGTCATCTCCATTTCCAACACTGCATCCTTGCCACAGGTTGCAATATGCATTTCAGGATTCATGATCTCCACGTTGTGAGGTACCATGATATCAGCAGCCTTAATGATACCGTCACCTTTGTGGATAATCCTGATAGTTGCTTGATCAGCACCGTGAAAACGAAGACGAACGCTTTTCAGGTTAAGAATAATATCGGTTACGTCTTCGGTAACCCCAGGTATTGATGAAAATTCGTGTTGTACACCTTTTATTCTTACAGACGTGATGGCAGCTCCCTGCAAAGAAGAGAGCAGAACCCGGCGCAACGAATTACCTAGCGTAGTACCAAAACCACGCTCAAAAGGTTCAGCAACGAATTTTCCATACGTTGTTGTAAGCGTTTCTTTTTCAATCTGAAGTTGTTTCGGCTTTATCAGATCACGCCAGTTTTTATACATTCAATTCCTCCCCCAAGGGGTAAACGATAGACTGCAGCGTATACTCAGAAATGAACAATATTTATTACTTAGAATAAAGTTCAACGATAAGCTGCTCTTGAATCGGAGTCGATATATCTTCACGAACCGGCACTGTTTTCGCTAATCCGGTAAAGGCATCACGATCAAGTTCAAGCCACTGAGGAATACCACGGCGGACCACTGCATCAAGAGCTTCACTGATTGCTGCAACATTGCGACTTTTTTCACGAAGCACAATAGTATCGCCAGCTTTCACTTGAATAGAGGGAATCGTCGCTTTACGTCCATTCAACACAAAATGTCCATGTCGAACCAACTGACGTGCCTCAGAACGTGACGAAGCAAAACCAAGACGGTACACAACATTATCAAGGCGACGCTCCAGCAGTGAAAGCAAGTTCTCACCTGTTACGCCTTTCATGCGGTCTGCACGATCAAAATAACTACGGAACTGTTTCTCAAGCAGACCATACAAACGCTTGACTTTCTGCTTTTCACGCAACTGAACACCGTAATCAGAGGTTTTAGAACGTCCCTGGCCATGCTGACCCGGAGGATAGTTACGACGCTTCAGGGCGCATTTATCAGTATAGCAACGGTCCCCTTTCAGGAACAGCTCCATATTTTCTCTTCTGCACAAACGGCAGGATGGTCCAATATACCTAGCCAAAACAACCTCCTCTAACAGTATCAGGCGCTAATAGATAATAGCGGTAGTATTAAACTCTTCTACGCTTAGGCGGACGGCAGCCATTGTGCGGAATTGGCGTTACGTCACGTATGAAACTTACATTCAGACCGGTTGCCTGCAGCGCACGAAGAGCTGATTCGCGGCCTGAACCCGGACCTTTAACATATACTTCAATATTACGAAGCCCATGTTCCTGTGCTTTGCGAGCACAATCTTCAGCAGCAACCTGAGCAGCAAAAGGAGTGCTCTTACGAGAACCTTTAAAGCCCTTTGCACCAGCTGTAGACCAAGCAACCACATTACCCACCGGATCGGTAATGGTAATAATGGTATTGTTAAACGTTGCCTGAATATGGGCAACGCCATTGGTAATATTCTTTTTCTCTTTCTTTTTTCTGACAACCTTTTTCGGGGCGGCCATACTACCTCCAGACAGTATTCTGTGGTTAAATTACTTCTTCTTGCCTGCAACAGTCCGGGCAGGGCCCTTACGAGTACGTGCGTTAGTCTTCGTACGTTGACCACGACAAGGCAGGCCTTTACGGTGACGCAAGCCGCGGTAGCAACCAAGGTCCATAAGACGCTTGATATTCATAGACACTTCACGACGAAGATCACCTTCAACCTTGACGTTTTTATCTATTTCTTCACGCAACTTACCAATCTCAGCTTCTGTGAGTTTATCTGTGCGTGTGCTACCATCTATGCTGGTGGCGACAAGAATATTCTTGGCGGTTGTGCGCCCGATGCCGTAGATGTACGTCAAGGCGATTTCTATCCGCTTGTTTTTTGGTAGGTCAATACCTGCAATACGTGCCACTGCTCGTCCTCCCTTGGTTGTTACCCTTGACGTTGAGAATGCTTGGGTGTGTCACAAATAACACGCACAACACCTTTGCGCTTGATGATCTTGCACTTATCGCAGATCTTTTTGACAGATGCCCGAACTTTCATTGCTACTCACCTTTCTGCCTACACCTCTTAGAGGCGTGTAAGAATATCAGGTCCTTGAGTTGTTATTGCCACTGTATGCTCAAAATGCGCAGACAAACTCCCGTCTGCAGTTACTGTAGTCCAGCCGTCATCAAGAACTTTTACGGCATAACCACCTATATTTACCATCGGCTCAATTGCAAGAACCATCCCCGGTTTAAGCTGAACACCTCTACCAGCCACCCCGTAGTTAGGAACCTGCGGCTCCTCATGCAATTTTTTACCGATCCCGTGTCCCACAAAATCACGAACAACAGAGAAACCATGTTGCTCAACATGAGTTTGCACAGCGCAGGAAATATCAAACAGCCTTCCACCAGCAACCGCCCGGTCAATCCCTTTATACAGAGACTCTTCAGTAACCTTAAGCAGTCTTGACGCATCTCTACTCGCGGCAGCCACCGGGATTGTAACAGCCGCATCTCCATAATAATCATCATACAGCACCCCGAAATCAATACTCAGAACATCCCCCTCTTTGAGTGGAACTGAATTCGGCATACCGTGGATTACACGATCATTCGGCGAACAGCACAGGGCAAAGGGAAAACCCGCATAGCCCTTAAAAGCAGGCACAGCTTTACGTTTTTTCGTTTCTTTGAGCGCAAAATCCTCAAGCTCAAGCGTTGAAACCCCGGGAACAGTTTTTTCCTTCAAAAGAGCAAGCACTTCAGCAACAATTTGACAGGAAGCGCGCATCCTCTCAATCTCACGGAGAGACTTCAGGACGATCACTACTATTCCACCAAGGCCGCTGCAATCCGCTGCTGAATTTCTACAATAGGCCCAATACCAGGAATCGAACACAAAACCTGCCTGGACCGATAGTAATCCTTTAACGGAGCCGTCTGTTGCTCGTAGACCAACAGCCGATTACGCACTGTCTCCTCCTGGTCGTCAGCACGCTGCACCAAACCAGAACCACAGACATCACAAACTCCTGCCCTCAAAGGGGGGTCAAAAGCCAGATGATACCCCTTACCACAAGAGGAACAGGAACGACGACCAGACAGACGCTTTACTATTTCTTCACCATCAACCTCAAGTGAAATAACATGATCAATCGCACGACCAACCTGCTTTAAAATAGCACTCAAAGCATCAGCTTGCGGTATTGTCCGAGGGAAACCGTCCAAAACAAAACCGGCAGCACAATCATCCTGAGCTAGACGCTCAGCAACAATACCAAGAACAATATCATCAGAGACAAGCCCACCCTGGATCATTATCTCCTGAGCCTTCACCCCTAAAGGAGTTCCAGCCTTTACGGCAGCCCTCAGCATATCGCCGGTAGATATTTGCGGAATCCTATACGTCTCAACCAGAAACTGAGCCTGAGTCCCTTTGCCAGCTCCCGGAGGACCAAACAAAATCAAATTCACACTCACCTCCGGCCCCGAATCCGAACACCCTTCAAGAAGCCCTCATAGTTACGAGTTATCAGGTGAGATTCTATCTGCGCCACAGTGTCCATACCGACGCCCACGGCAATCAAAAGCGATGTACCACCAAAATAAAATGGCAGATTCAACTTAAAACCACCGACCAACAAAGATGGCAACACACAAACCAGTGAAATATAAATAGCCCCAGCAAAGGTCAACCTCGTAAGTATACTATCCATATACTCAGAAGTCTCTTTTCCCGGCCGAATACCTGGTATATACCCACCATGTTTTTTAATATTTTCCGCCACATCGGCAGGATTAAACGTGACAGCCGTATAGAAATAGCAAAAGAAAACAATAAACGCAACATAAAATACATTATACAACCAATTTCCCGGGGTCAGCATCTTAGCAAACTGCTGAACAGCAGGAACATTGATAAAGTTAGCCACCGTTGCCGGAAACATTATAATTGATGACGCAAAGATGGGAGGAATTACACCTGCCATGTTAACCTTCAAAGGTAAATGGGACGTTTGAGGACTGAACGTCTTTAAACCGGTCACTCTCTTCGCGTAGTGTATTGGTAGTCTACGCTGACCACGCTCTACAAAGACAATAGCAGCTATAACTGCAGCCATTAAAGCCAAAACGAAAATGAGAGCAAATAATGACAGGTTGCCACTATTAATCAGTTTGCCAGTATTGGCGATAGCTGAAGGGATTCTGACGACAATACCGGCAAAAATAATCAGAGAGATACCATTACCAATACCACGTTCTGTCATCTGCTCACCGAGCCACATGATAAAAGCAGTACCAGCTGTCAGGGTGATGATTGTCATCAACCTGAAAGACCAGCCAGGTGTAGGAACAACAAGTTCACCTGCCGGGCCACGCATACTCTCCAAACCGATAGCAATACCCGAACCTTGAACAACACTTAGAAGAATTGTACCGTAACGGGTATATTGGGTAATCTTTTTTCGCCCGGCTTCACCTTCCTTGGAAAGCTTTTCTATGGCTGGCACAACAACCGTCAAAAGCTGAAATATGATGGAGGAAGAGATATAGGGCATAATCCCCAATGCAAAGACTGACATCCGCTCCAAGGCGCCACCGGAAAACATATCAAACAGGCCCAGGAGGGTACCTTGAGCCTGTTTAAAGAAATGTGACAGTGCAATGGAATCTATACCTGGTGTTGGAATGTGACAACCAACACGATACACTGCCAGCATCCCCAGTGTGAACAGCACCCGCTTCTTAAGCTCAGGAATACGGAAGATGTTCTGGAAAGCTTCTAGCACGCGCTGATACCCTCAATTTTACCGCCAGCTGCTTGAATCTTATCAATAGCAGACTTGCTAAATTTATCAGCCTTGATAGTTAAAGCCTTGGTCAAATCACCGTTAGCAAGAACCTTTATGGGCAGGTCAGATTTTTTCAGCAGACCCTTCGCATTCATAGCATCACGATCAACACAGCTACCAGCCTCGAACACATCAAGTTGCTGCAAGTTTATCAGAACATATTCATTTCTATCCAACGGACGGAACCCACGCTTAGGCAAACGACGTTGAAGAGGCATCTGGCCGCCTTCAAAACCTGGCTTTATACTGCCGCCAGAACGAGCTTTTTGACCTTTATGGCCTTTGGTTGCAGTTTTACCGTGACCAGATCCGATACCGCGTCCGATACGTTTTCTATTTTTGGTTGACCCCAAGGCGGGTCGCAGGCTGTTCAATTCCATGGAGGTCTCCATCCTTTACTTAACCTTCAACATATGGTTTATCTTACTGATCATCCCGCGAGTTTCAGGAGAATCCTGCAAGGTAACCGTCTGGTGCAGGCGACGCAAGCCTAAGCCACGCACTACTGCACACTGCTTCTCCGTAGCACCAATAGTACTCTTTATCAGGGTAATTTCCAGCATGTTACTCATGGCATCAATTCCTTCTTCAGGGAGTCTACGTCTGTTTATTCAGCCAGACCACGACGTGCTGTCAATTCTTCCGGGGTCTTAAGCAGACGCAGACCTTCAAAGGCAGCCTTGACAACGTTATGGGGGTTATTGGACCCAAGGCACTTGGAAAGAATATTACTAATTCCGGCAGCTTCGAAAATTGCACGGGCTGCACCACCGGCGATGACACCTGTACCAGGAGAAGCTGGCTTCATAAGTATCCGCCCTGCACCAAAACGCCCAATAATCTCATAGGGTATGGACTGATTCTGATTTACGGGGACTTTGATCAGGTTCTTTTTAGCCTGCTCAACACCCTTGCGGATTGCTTCTGGCACTTCATTTGCTTTGCCTAGTCCATAGCCGACGTGCCCACTGGCATCGCCAACAACAACAAGTGCAGAGAAACTGAAGCGACGGCCACCCTTAACAACCTTGGCTACACGACTGATGTGCACAACCCTGTCTGTCAGGTTTAAATCGTTCGCATTAATCCTGCTCACTACCAACCTCCCTGGGAGAGTGAAAACTTAGAAATCAAGACCGGCTTCCCGAGCCGCATCTGCAAGAGCCTGAATCCGGCCATGATAAAGAAATCCGTTGCGATCAAACACCACGGAGCGAATATCCTTTTGTAAAGCAACCCTAGCAATAGCCGCGCCAACGGCAGCTGCAGATGCCTTATTCCCGGTATGAACACCGGACTGCGCAACACCCTCAGTGCAGGTTGAGGCTGCAGCCAGGGTTACACCCTGCACATCATCAATCAACTGGGCATAAATATGATTTGCGCTTCTAAATACGTTCAGGCGTGGCCGTTCTGCGGTACCTGTCACCTTCTTGCGAACCCTGACCTGGCGCTTGAGGCGCGTAATTGTTTTTTGCGATGTCTTTCCCACGAATCTGCTCCTTACC
>Ga0074197_1000446_pt1 | contig 51952 bp, 45 predicted proteins | sample EPASupsiteSAE305_FD_64526 | JGI IMG/M metagenome (GOLD analysis project Ga0074197, IMG submission 64526) | Bioremediated contaminated groundwater microbial communities from EPA Superfund site, New Mexico - SAE3-05 reassembly with SPADES | ecosystem: Environmental > Aquatic > Deep subsurface >...
AACCCTTTTTCCATTCCGGGCCGCGTTAATCAAGGCATTAATGACATTCGATGGATTGGCCAACCGATATATCGTCATTTTGATGGAACGCACTTTTGAATCGATGGATGCTTCGCGCAACAAGTCAACAATGTATTGGAAGCTTTGGTAAGGATAATGCAACATAATATCCTTTTGCCGGATGGCATGAAGGATACTTCCTCCTTCGGGGATATCTTTATGCGGCAAGGGGATAATTTTGTGGTTTTCCAGTTCGGGACCTCCCAGATTCGGAAAACCCATGTAATCTTTAAAATTGTGATATCTACCGCCTTCAACCATGTGGTCCTTCGATGTGAATTTCAATTTTTGGGTTACCCCTTCGAGCAGCTCCTTGGGCATGTTCCGGTCGTAAACAAACCGAAGCGCCGAACCTTTCTTTCGCTGAGCCAGGCTTTCCGACATGAGCTCGATAAAACTTTTTGAAACGTCGTTATCCATATCCAGTTCGGCATCGCGTGTAAACTTGAAAGTATAGGCCGAAAAACTATTGTATTTAAACCTGACAAAGATTTCGTCCAGACAAAAACGGATCACATCATCGAGTAAAATGATGAATTTTTTCCCAGCCTTTTCAGGTAAAATAAGAAACCGGTTGACTGCATTGGTGGGAATCTCGATAATGCTATACGTGTTAATTTCAGGTTTGTCGGACCGCCCCAACATGATAGCCAGGTAAATGGAATGATCGGTTAAAAAACTAGCCGAGGTAATATTCCGTAACATGATTGGGAACAGGTGGTGCCTGACTTTTTCGCGGAAATAGGAACGCACAAACTCTCCTTGTTCCTGATCCAGTTGCGTTTCATCAATCAAAAAGATTTGCTTTTTTTTCAGGTCTTCTATCAATTCATCATGGATGATTGTAAAAGCAATTTGTTGATTCCGGACCTCCTGCATAGCTTCAGACAAAGAAAGCTGTAACTTCTCAACGTCATCGCCAAAATTTTTCTTGTTCAACTCAATCATCCGGTAAAGTGATGCAATGCGGACACGGAAAAACTCATCCTGGTTGTTGGAGTAAATGCCCAAAAATTTGATCCGCTCATTCAGAGGATTCGATTTATCGCTGGCTTCTTGTAAAACCCTTGCATTAAAACTCAGCCAACTCAGCTCTCTATCAAAGTATTTCATTGGTAAATTTCCCATGCTCAAAAATATAAAATCTAATTCATGCTTTCGTTTTATTGAAAAAATCTTTCTCGTTCTGTTATATAACTAAATTCACTTACTCTTCTTTCCTAACTCTTTTGGCTTTATATAATGAAGCAATTTGGCTTTTCCAGCCACCGTATCTTTCCAATTCAAAATATCCAATTCCAGTGAAACACACCCTGATGTTGGAATCCATTCTGCCGTTTGGTTATTTAATACATGGCAAGCAAAATCACTTATGCCAGGGTTGTGACCGATAATAAGGATGTGGTGCACCTGATCATCAATAGCTGCAAGCTGTTTTAAAAAATCGCGGACACCTCCCGGATAAAATGCCTCTACCCACAAAGGTTCAACCTTCATGTTCAAGCATTCTGTAACAAGCAAAGCTGTTTCCCTGGCCCTGACTGCCCGGCTGGAAAAGACAAGCTGCGGCAGGAGTTTTTGTTCCTGCATAAACTGACAGGTACGATGTGTCCGTTGGATTCCTTTTTCAAGTAAGGGACGATCAAAATCACTCAACCCGGGCCATTCCCAGCTCGATTTGGCATGCCTCATTAACGATAATACTTTCATCTTTATATCTTATTTTTCAGGCATTTATAAACTTAACAAGGTTTTTACTACCTGGTTTGCCCCAAGTTCAATTTGGCTAATGGTTGCATTGAGCATGTAACACGGAGTCGTCACCAATTTGTTTTTCCGGTCAATGGTAACTTCCCCATGGTTTTTCTCCTGATGAATGCCTCCCATCTTTTCAATGGAAATGACTGTTCCTTCATCGTTACCGATAGTCACCGTGGCTCCTTCAATCACCCGTGCCAATAAAGCTGGTGCAATACATAAGGCTCCAATAGGTTTCCCGGCTTTGTGCATGTGAATGATGGCCAGTTCCACATCGCGGTTAACGGTACAATCGGGGCCATCAAAAGCCAAAGTACATAAATTTTTTGCTACCCCAAATCCCCCGGGGAATATAAGAATATCAAAATCTTCAGCCAAAAATTCACTTAAAGGTTTAATTTTACCTCTTGCAATCCGGGCTGCTTCAACCAAAACATTGCGGGTTTCCACTACTTCTTTACCGGTCAAATGATTCATGACATGATGCTGCGGAATGTTTGGAGCAAAACATTGATAGCTGTATCCAGCTTTGTCTATTGCTAATAATGTCAATGTGGCTTCATGAATTTCAGCGCCATCATACACACCACATCCGGCAAGTACAACAGCAAATTTCTTTCGTGTTTCCATTTCTACTTTTTTTGGGGTTAGTAATAATTAAAAATACTAAAACTATCGGAATAATGATTCATTTTCCACAGGGTTCCTTTTACATAAGAACCAACGCGCATAAATGAAATATCATTCCTGGAGAGCATAAAAAAACCTCAAAAAGGGACACCTGTTTGATCGAAAATTTGCATTTCATTAACAGTTAATGCATAAGAAGTCGTTACCTGTTGATTGAAATATTCGGATGATGAAATCATGATGTGGTGGAATGGTAGGTTTTTTTATAAAAATGGGTTATTTTTCAAATGTTTAAAGTTAACTGCTTATCTGAACATATTTGGTTCATTTTTAACTCATAGCTTAAATGTGCCGCAATATTTATCTCAGACGTAGCCAGTTTCATCCATTATTAAAAACTCATCCGAATGAAAAGAATTATCGTACCGCTATCTGTTTTAATGATTACTACCAGCCTGTTTATTTCGTGCAAACAGCAAGATAAAGGCGAAGCAAGAGTTGATGCGCTCATCAAACAAATGACCCTGGACGAGAAGCTCGACTTTATTGGTGGTTACCAGGATTTCAATATCCGTGGAATTGAACGTCTGGGAATTCCCGAAATCCGTTTTGCCGACGGCCCCATTGGGGTCAGGAATTACGGAGCATCCACAGCTTATCCCGCCGGAATCAATCTGGCAGCCACTTTCGATAAAGAATCGGCTTATGCTACCGGTAAAGCCATTGGATGTGAAGCCCGTGCAAAGAATGTACATGTAATGTTGGGCCCGGCCATGAATATCTACCGGGCGCCTTTTTGTGGCCGGAACTTTGAATATTTGGGCGAAGACCCATATTTGGCCGGGCAAATAGCTGCCAATTATACCCAAGGAATGCAGGCTGAAGGAGTGATGGCCACTGCCAAACATTATGCAGCCAACAATCAGGAATTTAGCCGTCACCATACCTCTTCCGATATGGATGAACGCACCTTGCACGAGATTTACCTGCCTGCATTCAAAGCTGCGGTAGAACAAGGGCATGTTGCCAGCATCATGACTTCGTACAACTTGGTCAACGGGATTCATGCCTCACAAAACGATTACCTTATCAATCAGGTTCTGAAACACGATTGGGGCTTTGATGGTTTTGTAATGTCCGATTGGGTTTCAACTTACGATGGATTGGCCTGTGCCAAAGGCGGGCTTGACCTGGAGATGCCTTCAGGGAAATTCATGCATCCCGACACCCTACGCCCTGCTATTGAAAACGGTACTTTGGATATTAAAATTATCGATGACAAAATCCGGAGAATCCTTAGGACTTACATCCGCTTTGGGCTTTTCGAAAATCCCGACATCAGCAAAGGATATGTGCCCGATTCACAATTGGTACGGCAAACCGCTTTGAATGCTGCCCGCTCGGGAATGGTCCTTTTAAAGAATGAAAATAGTTTTCTTCCCTTAAAAAAAGAATCTTTAAAAACTATTGCTGTGATTGGGCCAAATGGTGCCCCTTTAAATAGCGGAGGAGGTGGCAGCTCAAAGGTTGAAGCCTTACACCCACTTTCACTGGTGGAAGCCATCAAAGAAATAGCCGGATCTGATGTTAAAGTGGAATATGCTAAGGGTGTGGTTACCAAAGAACGCCTGCCTAATAGCTTTTTCGAATCTTTTAAATGCTATACCAAGTTAGATGGCAATAAAACACCCGGTGTCCAGGCAGATTTCTTCGCCAACACCAAATTGGCCGGCGATATATTTGTTACCAACACCTATCCGTCGCTTAACCTTACAGCCACCGACATGGCCATGAAAGGGTTACCGGAAAATAATTTTTCGGCCCGGTTTACGTGCTACTTTCAACCGGAAAAAACCGCCAATTATTTCTTAGGTGTCTCAGGTGACGATGGCTACCGCATGTATCTTGACGATAAATTAATTATTGACCTTTGGCAGGATCAAGGTGAAACATCTCAACATTACCAAACAAAATTAATGGCGGGCAAAGAATACAAACTGACCGTAGAATACTACCAAGCCGGGGGAGATGCCATCATCCGGATGAATGTTGATGCCAAAACCAGTATTGAAATAGATACTGCTGATGTTAAAAATGAGGCTATTGAACTCGCTAAAAAGAGCGATCTGGTCATTTTCTCCGTGGGTTTTGATGCAGAGACAGAAAGTGAAGGATTCGACCGCACCTTTGAAATGCCTTACCAACAAGATCAATTGATTAGTGAGGTTTTAGCCGTGAATCCTAATGCTGTGATGGTTTTAAATGCTGGAGGCAATGTAAATATGGAACCTTGGTATCAAGGTCTTAAAGGCCTGTTACATGCCTGGTATCCCGGTCAGGAAGGAAATTTGGCAGCTGCTGAAATTCTTTTTGGCATCACCAACCCTTCAGGAAAGTTACCTGCTTCATTCGAAGTAAAATTTGAAGACAACCCTACGTTTAAAAGCTACTGGGATGCAGATAAAGATTTGAAAGTATCATACGATGAAGGAATCTTCGTGGGTTACCGCCATTACGACCAAAGCGAAACCAAACCCCGCTTCCCATTTGGATTTGGATTGTCGTACACCACGTTTGAATATACAAATCTAGCATTGAATTCAAATTCCATAAAATCAGGAGGAAAGGTTACCGTTACCATTGATATTAAAAACACCGGTGCTGTAGCCGGAAGCGAGGCGGTTCAGCTGTATGTTTCAGACCCAAAATCAGCACTTCCCCGGCCTGTAAAAGAGCTGAAGGCCTTCGGCAAAACTACCCTTCAACCGGGCGAAACTAAAACACTCTCCTTTGAATTGGATAAAGCAGCCTTTTCTTACTATAATCCTGAACAACATGTCTGGGTGTTGGAGCCAGGTGAATTTGAAATTCTGGTAGGAAGTTCCTCGGTAGATATCCGTCAAAAAGCGGTATTAACCATTCAATAAACTACTTTTTAAATTTGAACCGAAAGCTGCCCGATAAAAATTGGGCGGCTTTTTTTCAGCCTGATATTTTGAGGGCATGAAACAGGAAATAACTTTCTATACATGAAAACTATAGCAATATTGCTTAAATTTGTAAAAATTTCAATTGCTATGAACGGAATAGAATTAAAAAAGCAACTCCATGATCAAATTGAGATACTCGATGAGAAATCGTTAGAAGCAGTGTACACCCTTTTCCAAAATTATTTCGGCAAGAAATCAGAAATTGAACTTACCGATGCACACATTGATTTGATTGAGGAACGATTGCAAGATTACCTAAAGAATCCCGAACATACAATGAGTTGGGAAGAATCAAACAATTTGCTGAAGAAGTATTTATGAGCTTTGAAGTTCACTTAAAACTTGAAGCACACCAAGATATTTTTGAAGCAATTCTTTGGTATGAATCCAAAAGAGATGGACTGGGAGGAGAATTTTATCTTGAAATTGAGAAGGTTAGAAATCTACTAAGAAAAAATCCTGACCTATTTGAAATCAAATACAAAAACATTGTACGATGGGTACAAACCGAAAGATTTCCGTACATTGTTGTTTTCGTGATTGATGTATCTAAAGTTGTAATTCTAGCAGTAGTAAGTACCCACCGCAATCCTAAAATCTGGAAAGAAAGAATCTAACAATAATCATATTTTGCATACCGAAAATAATTCAGTACGTTCCTTGATTTTATTCCTTACTGGTGTGCCACTCCAAAAGTAACTGCCCGTTCTTAACCAGCTTTCCGTTATCGAGCAGCCATTGAATGACACTAATTACTTTTTCATGTTTATGTGGAACCGCATCTACCAACTGCTCCAGGGTCATGGGTTGATGAAGCTTTTGCTTTAGCTGATCCAGAATGGTATCAAATTCCAATTTACTTAAATCGAGTTTGTTTCGTTCAGTACACACATCACAAACCCCACACCGGGTAGCTTCGGTATCGCCAAAATATTCGAGCAACTGCTGGCTGCGGCATTTTTTATGTGTGGCGTATTCAATCACGGCATTCACCTTTTCAGTATAAAGCAACTTACGGTTGCGATATTTATCCGATGTAAAAATAACCGATTTGGTATCAAGACGTTCTTCGGTATAAAAAATCTGGGGAACCTTTTTCCGGGGGATGTAATTAATGATTTTATCACGTCCCAACTTAATCAAATACCCGGTAATCACTTCACGCTTCACCCCTGCCCGTTTAGCCAGTTCATCCTCATCAACGGGGCGGTACTCGGTAAACATGCCGGAGTATGAACGTAGCAAAAGTTTGATGAATTTATCCTCTTCCACATTCGCTACCTGGTAGCGGTACAAATCGTCGCGGGATACATTGAATATCAATCGCGACGGATTCTCCACCTCTTCACTCAACTCTAGGTAACCACTTTGTTGCAACAAGTTCAGGCTGCTATAAACCAACATGATATTGAATCGATAATTTTTCACAAATTCTGATAGGTTGAAGTCGAAACCCATTCCTTTACCACCACCAATGGGTATCTGAAAAAAATTACCCAACGCCTCATACACCCTTTTAATGTCCTCCACGGGCGGAAAGTTAGATTCAATGCGCTGTTCCAGTTTTTTTTTATCTCCCGGATGAAAAAGTAAAATGGCAAATGCCTGCTTTTCGTCACGGCCTCCCCGGCCAGCCTCCTGAAAATAAGCTTCCAGATTATCGGGTAAATCTATGTGCACCACAAAACGTACATCTGCTTTGTCAATCCCCATTCCAAAAGCATTGGTTGCCACCATGATGCGGGTCTTTCCTTTTTTCCAACTATTTTGACGGGCATCGCGTTCAGCCGAGGTAAGTCCGGCATGGTAATAATCAGAACTGATTTGGTTTTGGTTCAATAGCAGCGAAATCTCTTTGGTATGTTGACGGTTCCGCACATAAACCACTCCCGAACCCTTGATATTTGAAGCAATTTTCAACAGATATTTTTCTTTATCCTCCACATTGCGGACCAGATATACCAAGTTCTTACGTTCAAAACTTTTTCGGAAAACATGCTTCTCCTTAAAGCCCAACCGTTCCTGAATATCGTCCACCACCTGAGGTGTTGCAGTGGCTGTTACTGCAAGTACGGGAACCTTTGGAAGCAATTCCCTGATTTTTACAATTTCTAAGTAGGATGGTCTAAAATCATATCCCCATTGTGAAATGCAATGCGATTCGTCGATGGCTAATAAATTGACGTTCATTTGTTGAACACGCGTCCTGAACATCTCAGTGGACAAGCGCTCAGGAGAACAATAAAGGAATTTCAGGTTCTTGTCTTGAACACAATTCTCCAACACCACATCAATCTCATGGCGGGTCATTCCCGAATAAACGGACGATGCTTTAATTCCCTTGGCTTTAAGGTTTTCAACCTGATCCTTCATCAGGGCAATCAATGGAGTTACCACAATACAGATTCCCTCTTTGGCCAAAGCAGGCACCTGAAATGTAATAGATTTTCCACCACCTGTAGGCATTAATGCCAGCGTATCCCTACCCTCACCCACACTTTGGATTATTTCGTGCTGCAAGTCACGGAACTTAGGATATCCCCAATATTGAGTTAATATTTTCTGGTACTGGTCCACTAAAATCAGTTATTCAAATTCAAAAAAGGGTTCCTTAAAAAAAGGAAGATGGAATCACAAAATTATTGAATCTTTTGCAATTCCATCTTTCCAGGCTCCTATTCTTTGTAACCCATCGCTGGATTCCAAATATCAGAAAATTAATTTCTATCTAAAAATCAATTACCATTCGGTCGGCATTTCTTCGGCCGATTCGCAATCGAAGCTCTTATTGTATTGTGTCATCGCCCGGTAACTCATACCCATACTGGAGAAACCACCATCGTGGAACAGGTTCTGCATGGTTACTTTCCGGGTAAGATCGGAGAATAATGTGATGCAATAATCGGCACATTCCGCAGCCGTAGCATTTCCTAATGGCGAGGTACGTTCCGAGAAATCCACCAAGTTATCGAAACCACGGATACCGCTACCAGCAGTAGTTAACGTAGGTGATTGCGAAATGGTATTTACCCGTATACGTTTCTCGCGGCCATAAATGTAACCAAAGCTACGGGCAATAGATTCCAACAACGCTTTGGCATCGGCCATATCGTTGTATCCATAAAGGGTCCGCTGGGCAGCTACATAAGATAAGGCAACTACCGAACCCCACTCATTAATGGCATCGTGCTTCCGGCATACCTGAAGGATTTTATGGAGAGAAATGGCACTAATGTCCAGCGTTTTTTCAAAATAACTATAATTCAGGTTATCATACGACAACCCCTTACGGACATTGGGCGACATCCCGATGGAATGCAAAACAAAATCGATTTTACCGCCTAACAGTTCCATCGATTTAATTATCAGATTTTCAAGATCTTCAAAGCTGGTTGCATCGGCGGGAATGATAGGGGCATTGCAAGCCTTACCCAATTCGTCCAGTTCACCCATCCGTAAAGCTACAGGAGTATTGGTTAATACAAACTGCGCTCCTTCTTCGTAGGCTTTTAAGGCTACTTTCCATGCAATGGATTGCTCGTTCAATGCACCAAAAATAATCCCTTTCTTTCCCTCTAATAAATTATAAGCCATAATATTGATTTTAAAATGTTGTTACGTTCCGATAACAGCCTAGGGCTGTTTATGTTCATTTTCGATAAATTCTGAAAGTCTTTCAAGAGGCAATGAGTGTCTTAGCATTCTCAATAGCTTCTTTTGTAATGTCTTTGCCGCTTAGCATCCGGGCAATTTCAACTATCCGCTCATCGGCTGACAGCTTTTGAATCTGGGTGGTTACCGTATGGTTGTTTTCGATTTTATACACTTTAAAATGGTTTTTGCCGCGCGCTGCAATCTGTGGCAGATGCGTAATACTGATTACCTGCATGTTCCGGGCCATCTGTTTCATGATGTCGGCCATTTTATCGGCCATTTCGCCAGAAACCCCGGTATCAATTTCATCAAAGATGATGGTGGGCAACGACACACTCTGCGACAAGATGGATTTTATGCTCAACATCAAACGGCTGATTTCACCACCGGAAGCTATTTTTGAAATATTCTGTGGGGGTTGGTTTTTATTGGCCGAGAACAAGAACCCAACCCTATTGGTCCCCCATTCATTAAAAACCTCATCGGAATGTATTTCCACCTCAAAAGCCGCATGAGGCATGCCCAAATCGGCTAACTGTATGAGTATTTGATGGGTAAACCTTGGTACTGCTTTTTTACGGTTTTCAGTTAACCTGGATGCCAAATCCTTTAAGCTGTTTAAAGTTTCCTGATGCGCCTTCTCAAGTTTTTCAATCTCTATCGAGTAGGATTCTTTAGAAGCTACCTTTGCCTGAAATGCCTGCTGACATTGCAACAATCCCTCAACGCTATTCACTTGGTGCTTGTTCATCAGCGAATACAAACCATCCAATTGATCTTTCAGTAGCCGGGCCCTTTCAGGATTGTACTCCACACGGCCGGCCAGTATTTCCAATTCTGCGGCCAAGTCCTTCAAATCAATAAAAGCGGTTTCGATCCGCTCTACAAAACTTTCTGCTTTCGGAAAATAGGATTTTATTTTATCAAGCGATTGTTTGCTGAGCTTTAACTGAGCAAGCGTGTTGGTTTCCCCTTCCGAAAGCATGCTAAAGCTTAATCCCAGACTTTGTTGAATCTCTTCTGCATTGGTAAGCATTTGCAGTTCCTCGTCCAAAGCCATTTGATCTATTGTTTCTAACCGCAAATCAAGCAACTGGTTCAATTGAAAAAGGTTGTAATCGTAATCGGCATCAGCAGTATGGGCAGCCTCTTTTAGTTTTGTAAGTTGGCTCAAGTGCTCTTTATACTTCCGAAACTCTATTTTGTATTGAGCCAAAACAACCTGGTTCTGTGCCACAGCGTCCAGCACATTCAATTGGAACTGGCTGCTGTTCAATTCAAGGTTTTCATGTTGCGAATGGATATCGATGAGTTTGGTGGCCAGCTCCTTGAGTTGTGGCAGATTGACCGGGGTATCGTTAATAAATGCCCGCGATTTACCAGTATTTAATATTTCCCTTCGGATGCATGTTTCTGGTTGGTAATCAATATCATTTGCATCAAAATAAGACTGCAATTCATAGGACTCAATTCCAAAAACCGCCTCAACCACACACTTGTCGCTCTGATTGTTAATGGCTGTTGAATCGGCTCTGGAACCCAGAACCAACGACAATGCCCCAAGTAAAATAGACTTACCGGCGCCGGTTTCGCCTGTGAGGGTCGAAAAATCGGGTTCAAAGTCAATGCTCAAATGCTGAATGAGTGCATAGTTCTGTACCTTAAGCGATTTTAGCATATACTACTATTAGGTTTTGCGCTACAAATTTAAAATTATTTTGCACAGCAAAATTTCAGATGCACAGAATTAGAGTTGCTTTAATTAACAATTTTTCAACGCAACTGCTGAATCCTATGATTTTTTAATGATTTTTTGATATTTGGCAGAATTCGCTGCATCCATCTCCTTTAACAAATTGTAGGCTTTAGTGCCTTCTGCGGGAGGAGATTCGGGGAGTATTTTAATCAACTCTTCACTTTTTGCCTCAAAGAATATTTGCATGATAAAAGAATTCTGTTTGGCCCGATGAACTTTCAGTAGATCATTCAAGCCTTCGGCAATTTTGGTCCGCCCGTCGGCCAGGTTTTTATGCATCACGTCGAGCCCTAACCGGTGATAATTGTAATAATAGACGCGGACCGGAGCATATATTTGGTTCAAATTGTTTTCAATCAGCCAATACCGGTTTTTACGGTCCTCAAAGGCCTTCCACCCACTCGATGTGGAACTTTGAGCAGTGCTAACAATCTTCTCCGCCATTTGAAAATATTCTGTCCCTCCCATGAGCGAAAAAGAGTCGTAATCGTAGGCCAAAACCACATATACGTAATAAGCCAATAACGATGTGAGTTCGTTATGGGTATTTTCACTGAAGTCGGGTGCTTCTCCCTCGGCATACCTGAATTTTACTTTTTTGTCCAAATAAATAAACAGTGGTGTTGAATATCCGGAGTTGAAAACCGGACGGCTCGAATTCACCTGCAAAGTCCCTTCAAATTCATCTACCGAGTTTTGCTTGGTAATGTTGAGCATAAAATTGCACTCGATACGCTCTTCGGTACTGTAAACGTGGTTGGTCCAGTTGCGGTTATTTAAGAACTCAAATAACGATTTCTGCATGGTTTCAAACACGGTTTTATTTGAACCCTGAATCTGGGTCGAATTTACCTGAATCCGGCAATTTAACTCCTGGGCATAGCTAGTTCCGACAATTAATGAAAGCAGGAAAAAAACAAGAAATTGAAAAGGAAACTTCCAACTAAGCATGGTAAAGAGTGTTAGGTATTCTTTTGTTGAATGGTTTGAAACAATTCATCGGCAATATCTTTTGCAACCTGTGTCTTTAATTTTAACTCAAACGGTTTAATTTGTCCTTTTCGTGTAATGAGTGTGATTTTATTTGTATCAGTCTGGAAGCCGCTTCCAGCATCATTCAATGAATTCAGCACAATAAAATCAAAATTCTTTTTATGAAGTTTTTCTGTGGCATGGGCCATCTCCTGGTCACTTTCTAAGGCAAACCCAACCAAAACTTGTGAATCCTTTTTTTGTATGCCCAAAGTAGCAGCTATATCAGGCGTTGGAACCAATTCCAGGGTTAGGTTCTCCACCTTTTTTTTAAGTTTCTGATCGGCCACCTGAGCAGGTGTGTAATCAGCCACGGCTGCCACCATCAAAGCAGCATCCTGCTTATGAAAAACTTGCTCACAGGCATCAAGCATCTGTTTGGCAGAAACAACCCGGAATAACTGAATGTTAGGGTGTTGCGTCTCAATAGCCACCGGACCCGATACCAATGTTACCACCGCCCCACGGTTTGCCAATTCTTCGGCCAGCGCGTAACCCATCTTTCCCGAAGAATTATTTCCAATGAACCGCACAGGGTCAATCATTTCATGGGTAGGCCCGGCAGTAATCAACACCTTTTTCCCCGAAAAATCCTGATGCGCGTTAAAATAATTTTCTAAATATGCTACAATAGCCTCTGGTTCTGCCATACGGCCTTTACCTACCAAGCCACTCGCTAATTCCCCGGTTTCGGGTTCAATTAAAAAATTTCCGAATGATTGAAGCTTGCTCATGTTTTGAACGGTGGCCGGATGCCGGTACATATCTAAATCCATGGCCGGTGCCAAAAACACAGGGCAACGGGCCGAAAGATATGTTGTAAGCAATAAATTATCGGCAACTCCATGAGCCATTTTAGCCATAGTATTTGCCGTAGCTGGGGCTACGACCATAGCATCGGCCCAAAGTCCCAAGTCAACATGGCTGTTCCAGTCTCCATTTTCAGGATTGTAAAAATCGACCAGAATTGGATTTTTTGAGAGTGTAGCCAAAGTCAGCGGAGTAATAAATTCCTTGGCCAATGGGGTCATGATAATTTTCACGTGTGCCCCCTTTTTAACGAACAAACGGGTAAGATGGGCTGCCTTGTAAGCAGCTATCCCCCCGGTTACTCCTAAAATAATATTTTTATTTAACAGCATGCTTCAAAGGTTTATTCCTTTGAAATACTCTTTATTTCTTCTTCCTCTGGAATACGGTGATACACATTGCCCTCAATAAACTCTTCGATGGCAATTGCCGTCGATTTGGGCAAACGTTCATAGTATTTCGAAATCTCGATTTGTTCGCGGTTTTCAAAAACCTCTTCCAAATTATCTGTATATGATGCAAATTCCTCAAGCTTGCGGCTCAATTCCTCTTTAATCTCCACACTAATTTGGTTTGACCTTCTCGAAATGGCAACAATGCTTTCGTAAACATTTCCTGTCTCTTTTTCAATCTCCCTCAAATCTCTGGTAATCGTACTTGTAGGTGCATTGCTTTTTTTGTAATCCATTGCTATAAATTTTTAATTTGATTTACCGATTTTGTGTACATCTTCTCAATTTCCTCCAGGTATTTCGATTCCGGGAATTCATCAAGAAAAGAATAATATTCACTGATGGTATTTTGGTAACGTTCCCCTTGTTTTTCTTTCACGCTATTTTCAGCCAACAAAAAATTCGATTTCACGATAAGATACAACAGTTCTTCGCGGTAATGTGTATCGGGAAAATCTTTCAAGCTGTTACGTAGTGCAATTGATGCCGCATGATATTCTCCCAATTTGAAATAAAGCTTCGCGCTCTCGTAGGATTTAAGTTCCAATTTGCTGCGCAATTTCTCAATAATATCGTTAGCCTCAGTTACATAGGTGCTGGTTGGATATTTATTGATAAAAACCTGCATGGCCTCAATCGCTTTGCGGGTGTCGGTTTGGTCGAGGGTATATTTGGGCGAATTCAGGTAATAACAATAGGCAGCGGTATAGGCCGCTTTCTCCGCAAACTCGCTGTAAGGAAATGTTTTGGCAAAGTTCTCAAAATAGTAGGCCCCCAACACATAATCTTTTTGCTGGTAGTGACAATCGGCATAATAATATAGAATCTTTTCCGATTTGTCAGTCCCTTTAAAAATAGATACCAATTCATCGAATAGTGATTGAGCCCTGTAATAATCCCCCTTTTCATAATAAACTAGCGCCTTTTCATATTTAAGGTTATAGTCGGAGCTTTTGAGCACTTTCTGGTATTCACTACACGACATCAACAAGGTGGTTAAAATACTGAAAACTAATAATGTAGTTTTTGTTTTTAGCATATCTGCAATAAATTAGGTCCTTCCATTAAACGAAAAAACCTCTTGTTTATGATTTAACTTATGTATTTAGGGGTGCAAATATACATAAAGCATTTGAATATTTTGAAAGTCCAATACATAAATTTTATTTATTTTATTAGCTAATAACAAGTTAGTGTTATTTTTTTTTTGACAAGTCACCTCCTGCTTTACCTAAATCAATTCAAAAAAATCCACGTTTCTAAATAAGTACTTTTACTACTATGAAATAGTTTCGTATCCAGTACATTTGCCTCATTAATCATAAAATTGTTGTACTGTGGATATTTTTGATAGAATAAAACGTGATAGAGGCCCTATCGGCCAATATCAAAAAGCGGGTCATGGTTATTTTTCATTCCCAAAACTAGAGGGCGAAATCCATCCGCACATGATGTTCCGTGGAAAAAAAGTATTAAACTGGAGTTTAAACAACTACATTGGTTTAGCCAACCACCCTGAAGTAAGGAAGGCTGATGCCGATGCTGCTGCAAAATTTGGCATGGCATACCCAATGGGTGCCCGGATGATGTCGGGGCAAACCAAGTACCATGAAGAATTGGAGCAAAAACTGGCAGCATTTGTAAATAAAGAGGATGCATTCCTTTTAAACTACGGTTACCAGGGAATGGTTTCTATCATTGATTGTATTGCCAGCCGTAAGGATGTGATTGTTTACGACTCTGAAAGCCATGCATGCATTATGGATGGCGTTTTCTTGCATAAATCAAAGGGTGGAAAAAGTTTTGTTTTCCCTCACAACGACATGGCCCGGTGCGAAAAAATGTTGGGGTTTGCCAAAAAACTGGTTGAAGAAACCGGCGGTGGGATTTTGGTCATTACCGAAGGTGTTTTCGGTATGGAGGGAGACCTGGGAAATATTCCTGCCATTGTGAAATTGAAAGAAAAATTCAATTTCAGGTTGTTGGTTGACGATGCCCACGGATTTGGGACCATGGGTCCAAAAGGTGCCGGAATTGGTGACCATTTCGGGGTTCAGGATCAAATTGATTTGTATTTCTCGACATTTGCCAAAGCTATGGCCGGAATTGGTGGTTTTATAGCTTCGGAACGCGAAATTGTTGACTTTTTACGGTATAACATGCGTTCGCAGACATTTGCAAAATCGCTTCCCATGCCTATGACTTTAGGTGCCTTAAAAAGGCTGGAGCTTTTACAGAACGATCATTCCCTACGCGAAAACCTCTGGAAAATTGTACGTGCCTTACAAAAAGGATTGAAAGAAAATGGATTTGACATTGGCCATACTGAGTCACCTGTAACCCCTGTAATGATGCACGGCGGGGTAATTGAGGCAACCAATCTGGTGTTGGATTTACGCGAAAATTATGGCATCTTTTGTTCCGTAGTTATTTACCCGGTAATACCCAAAGGGCATATCTTATTGAGGCTGATACCTACCGCCATTCATACATTAGAGGATGTTGACCGGACGATTGATGCATTTAAAAAATGCCTGGGCAAACTTACTAATGGAGAATACCAAGCCGAGGAATTCGCCGATATTTCTGCACTCAGGGTGTAACTGAATGATATTTCTACAAAAAAGCCACTCGTTAAAGTGGCTTTTTTTATTTATTCAATTAATTCTTTTATTATTCTTAAGGCCTGATCCCGAAGCGGTTTCTGTCTTTTGCTCCAAATCAGGACACCAATGCCAAACGAAATCCCTATGGCTGGCAAAAAAGTAGCCTGAATCCACAAAAATCGGTTCAAAAAAGATGCTGCATCCACAAACTCAATGCCTGAGAATATTAATCCGGCATCAATAAATAACACCGACAGCAGGGCCCATAATAGCCGGGGCTGCCATAAGTGATACCTTTTGACTGCCTGTTTCATCATCTCCAGCGTAGGTAAAGAATAATCAATGGCTTTGTATTCTTTTACCGATTTCCGGAAAATAAAGGCAAATATGATAAACGATACTACGTAGCAGGCTCCCGAAATGCGGCTCAACAGGTTCAGTTCATCATCGGGATTCAGTATAAAGAACCCGGCATAAATGGGGATTAATATCCAGTATATCCACTGAAAATTCTTTGATATCCGCAGGTTTCTGGCATCTTCGTTCTTTAACTTCAAAATTAAATCATCAGGGTTTGAACCAGCTATTGAAGTATCTATATTTTTATTAATCAGGCTATTCATAATCAACTCCTTTCATTTTTTCGCGTAATTGTTCTTTTATCCGGTGTATTTTCACTTTTACATTCGGTTCAGTAATCCCAATAATTTCGGAAATTTCTTTCATCGATAATCCTTCCAGTTGCAAGGATATTAAGGCTTTGTCGATAACCGACAACTGGTTCAATTCCAGTTGGATTTGATTAAACTGTGTCTCCTCCCGTAGTTTATCTTCATAATTGTTTTCGTCCAATAGCGAACTTAAATTCTGGGTATCGGAATTGACATGGAGTTTCATCCGTTTGAACGACTTTCCCATAAAACTGAGCGATGTATTTACCGCAATCCGGTATATCCAGGTGCTGATGCTTGCATCGCCGCGAAACGATTCCAGGCTTTTCCAGATATTTATCAGAATCTCCTGGTATATGTCCTTTTGTTCATCCTTATCGGGAGCATAATAGCGGCAAATACGCTTTATACGTTCCTCGTTTTCGGAAATCAACTTTTTAAACTGTCCCTCTTTGGAATTCATAATGTTTTGACTTCTTTAACTGATAGTTTCTTTTTAGCACATTTAGTTACAAAATTCAAGATAAATTTTCGGGATAAATGAAAATAGCACACTGATTTTACCGATGGCTATGATTCTTTCTCCATCAATTAAACTGCAAAAAGCAACTACAACGAAGGTTGTCCCCCGGGGGGACTATAGGAGGGGGGGCAATTAACAATTAGCAATGAATAATGAACAAATAACCATTCAACAATTTAACCATTTAACCATTCTACCATTCAACCCTTTCCAAATGAGCTAATGAACACATGATTTTCCCGGTTGCTACCATTGCCTTATGGCATATACACTTTGTCGGCGTTTCATTATTTATAAATTTCACTTTTTATCCATTTTTCAACATAGCCAGAATAACCGTCAATTATTCCTGGCCAATCAAATTCACTATCAAAACACGTAGTTTAATTTTCATAAGTTTCTGTTTCACGAGAATATATTTTAGTTAATTAATTGGCCTCGCGGAACATCCATGGTATAATCATGTCTGTATGCGATACAATTTTATGATGGATGTTTCATCTTGGCTCCTACTGTGTTTTATAATGATGCTCACTCGTATTTGAGCCCCGTTGCTTTTTATTTTATCATAACTAATTCATTTACTCCTATTACAATTAGTATGGCAAAAGTTCCCAAGACGGCAAAATATCCTACCGCTTTCGTGTTTAGATTCATAATCCGGCTGCATCTCCACAAAACCAAAAACAGCATCGTTAGCACAGCCGCTGCAATTATATACTTATCCGTACCCAACATTGATGCTATCCTTGCTTCATCTTGCAAATCAATTCCGCCGAAAACAATTGAGAAAAACCTTGAAAATATTGCAAAAAATGTAAATGAGTATGCATAAATTGATTTAGTTATCCAGGTAATTAATAAAAATACAAACGCTTGAATAATCGTAAAAACCGGTCCACCAACCGCAGACCATAAAGCATGCGATTCATTAATAAAATAGCCGCTTTGGGGAGCTGAATTATTTAAACTTAATGTCATATCATTACCCAATAGTTCTCCAAATGTCCAATGTCCAAACTCATGGAAGATATACGTGATGAATGCAATTGGTATCATTAAAATGGCAACTTTCCAATTAATCTGGCTTTCTTTTAAATCATTACTTATTTTATTGCTAATGGTCCCTTTCATTTTTCTAATCTCATATTGGTTTCTCCTGTCGTTTATAACAAACGCTAACATTTGTTGGTATCGTTCAAGGTTACAAAGCAATTTCCTATCAGTTTACATCGGTTTTTTACGAGCCACAAAGATTCGCATAATGAACATAATTTACTTGTTCCTCATTCCCGTATCTGAATGAAGAAATATTGATGTTCGGAAAAAGTCTAGTAAAAAACTCTTCAAATTTTAGTTCAGTTACAGAATATTTCATATTTAATCTTAACTAAATTCAATAATGTGCTTGAAGAATTAAAGCTAACTAAAATATACCCCCAACCTACCTGTAATTACATTTCAAATCCTCTTCCAAAACCCCCATCGCCATCCGCAATAGCTTCGGGCAGCGGGGATGAAACCCTTGAATAACCTACTGCCACAGCATTTTTTTATACCACGTTTCGTACTGGCGTTTTCATTTCTTATTATTTTTTTACATATAAAATGCATAGGATTCTTTTGGATGTTCATTTTCTCCTAGATATTTCATAATCTCTCCCACACGTCTCGCACAGCCAATAGTAATAGGATATTTGTTGTCAAATTGGGTGTTATTCCAATTCATTTTTGTCAAACCAAGAACCTCTTTGCAGACTGTATTTACAGATGAAACAGCGCTTACAATTCTTATTTCTAAAGGAGCAGGAATGTACATGCCGGGATAAGTTTGATATTTATGCACAGAGCCTCTTGTATAAAGAATATGTCTGTTTTCAGTCAATGAAAATAATGAACCTCTTACTGGTGGATAAAGATTATTTCTAAAGAAACGTAAATCTGTTTCCATTACTGTTACAATATCATACTCTGTGATTCCCAAATCTTGCATTGCTTGCATAAAACCATCCTGTTCATCCTCATAATACTTAGAGGTTTTATGTAGGACTACTCTGCCGGGCATTGTGCCAGTAGCGAATTTGTATTTAGTTAATGCGTCTTTTAATAAGGAAAATGATTGGTCATAAGTCAAGTGAGGCTTTTTGTCTTCTTTGTCTTCTAATACTGGAGTTCCTCTTAAAATGACACCTTTCCCATTTTCATTAAATATTTGTGCTAAACTGGTTTGAATTGTTTGTTTATCTCTGCTTCGATAAAATCCTATTCCCACAAAACAAACCTTTGGCTTGTTTTCATCAACTTCTAATTTCCAAGGAATAGTTTGAAGTCCTTTATAGTAAAGAGCAGTGCAGAAATTCCACGCTTTGGTTGCAGCATCTTGGGATTTGTTTGTGTCATGCATTACATACTCCCGTAACAATTGAATTGGCGTATTGTACTTCATCGCTCGTGCTTTTAAAGCTCTCCTGAAGTTCAGTTCCAATTCTGGCTCTTCATTGTCATCGGCATTATCTTCTACGGGTTCATCATCCTTATTCTCTTTTACAATTTTGCCCTCGAAGCTTTTAGGAATAATACAGATAATTACATCACAATTTTTAATGTCAGATAGGAATTCGATGTTTTTACTGAACAATTCAACTGCGTCTAAAACACTTTTATCTCTGTTTTTTTCTTTTAGAATTGCTTTAATTTCATTTGGAGAGATTACTCTTTCGTAATTAGTATCATAAATGTATTTAGCACAAAAACCTTTGTCTTGGTTAAATCCCGGGAAAGATAAAAACAAACCTTTTTGTTTTCCTGTGGGACTTGCCGGAATGTAACTTTCAAATCTTTTTAACCAATTCTCTAGGTTTTCAACATCTTCTTCGATGCCGATTATACCAAGCAATAACTGATTTTTTCTTGCCTCAATTACTGTGTCATATACATCTAACCCTGCAATACCTTCCCTTGGGCAAATACTTTTGCCTTTACCAAAAAATAAATAAGGTTCTTGTATGTAGCTTGCTTTCATATACCAAACAAATCGACGTTTCCGCTATCATCTTTAAGTTTTTTCTGTGCGCTAGCTTGTTCAAGATTATTCCAAACATCATCTGGAACAATAGGAGCGAACTCAAAAGTCTCAATATTTTCAATTTTTAAAAATGGATATTCTTTATATTCATTGAACATTGATTTCATTTGAGGAGGTTGGAGATAGCGAAGAATAAAGTTATAATGATTAAATACATGCATGTTCCGTTCTATCTTTTTTAACCACTGGATGTTCTTATACGCTAAATCGCAAACACTTAAATCACTCCACAAGAAAATCCATTCTGGTTTAATAGATAAGTACCAATCTTTATCGAAATAATCAAAACCAGTGCGAAAAGCGAGGCATCGCATATTAAACACTTTGTCTTTGTTTTTTAGGTCCATTTTGATTTCGACAACTTTACGTGTAGCTTTCTTTTTAGTTTTTGTCCATTCAATTGACCTAGGTTGCCATCTGCCTACATTGTCTTTTTGTATTGGAAGAAAGGCAAAAAGTCTTTCATCCTTTATCCATTTAATCTTCAGTTTATGAAGTTTTGTTTCAAGACATTTTTTTAGAAGATATTTAAATTGCGATAATTGTTCCGATGACCTTTCGTAAAACTCATCGCAACTAAATGGTTCTGCTGTACCCCTATCAATTATTTTGGTTAAACCAATAGAGTCATCTTGAAGGTCATGAAAAGTTATTAATTTACCATTCCAAACTATCCAGTCATGAGGAAAAGAAATTTCATTCATATATAATGCAGAAACAGCATAGTCATGCAAACTTGGTTTAAAAAAAGGGTGTTTCCTTTCTCTATTGTAATTCTTTACTGATTTTTTATCAATATCTAAGTCTGCGATATACAATGTGTCCGGAAATTGAATCTTTACAAGATTTGAATAAACAGGCTCTGTTCTATTAAAATATTGATTCTGTTTTTTATCGATTTCGGTCTTTAAAGCCTTTTCAAGTTCTGATTCTAATTCAAACGCATCAGATACAGTTTTCCTAAAATAATTAGGCTCTACTTTTTTTTCAAAATCCTTTTGTAATTGTTCTTTTGGATAAGTCGTATTTATTACAATAATTGGGATATTTCTATTTCTTGCTGTGTTATACTCTAACTCGGTAATAGATTCTTTTTCTTCTGGTCGCCAACCATATCGACCTCCTAAAATAAGCACGTAAATATCAGATTCAAGCACTTTACTCAAACAGGCTGTAAGAGAATCATTACTTTGCGCTTCCATTGTATATTCAGACATTAAAGGAAAACCACCAGCTTTTTCAACAGCTTTAAATGCTGCCTTTCGCTCATTAGGTAAATCAACAATGATACTGCTAACAAATATTTTTGGTTGGGTTATAAACATCATTCAATTCTTCTTATCATCAGTTTCTTTTTTTACGAGCATGTTATGTGGCGTAATTTTTTAATATCCTCCAGCATCTAACATTTGGTGGACAATATTCTCAATATTATCAGATGAATTAACTGGTCTTACTTGTCCGATATTTGTTTTACCAAGCTTTTGTTGTATCCAAATATATCCATTCTCATCCACTTCATAATCATACTTTTGTCCATTATGGTTTACCGAACCTTTTTGTGTTTTCATGTTTTTTTAATTTAAAATTTGTTTAACTTATTTAAAATCATAGATATTATTTCATCAATATGATGGGTTTTTGAATCTATATATCCAATTGTTTCATGTATTCCAGTGATTTTAGTATCATCAATTCTTATTGGTAAAATATATTCTCTATTTTCTCGAAATGCTCTTGCCTGCGCACTTTTTCTCTCTAGATTTGTCCACAATTTGTTCTCGTAATGCTTAGACAATAGCATTACACAATATTTGGATTTTTCACTATACACTGAACTTAAATAGTCATATAAGTTTTTGCCCCACAAATCAGCTTTTTCGTAATTGTCATAAAATACGTTAACCTGCTTTTCTTTTAGCTTTAATGCAATCATTTCAGCAAAATCTCTATCTTCTCCTGCAAAAGAAATAGCAACATCATATTTTTCATCTTCTGATGATGAAGAAGAACTTGTTGATGAAATCCTTTTTAGTTCCTCTTTTTTGGTTTTTTCTGAAATCCGTTTCACTCCATGACTTGTAACAAATAAATTACCTTCTTCAATACCATTCTCAATCTTTGTGTCAACGAATTTATCCTCCATTAATAAATCTGCATTAAACACATAATTGTCAAATGAAATTTTTAATATTTCACAAAATCCAATTGGACTAAATTCTGACATAATATATGATTGGGGTTTTGATTTCCTGATATTATATAGTCCTTTTAATAAGAAATCTTGAATCTGTTCATCCTCTAATGGAACATTTGGTTCGTCAAGATTTTCAGAAGTAATGCATTGAAAATACTCTTTACCTTTATCAAATAATCCAAAATCAATTCTGGTTTTAACCTTTGCAATAGTTTTTTCAGTGATTTCATTTTCCGCTTTATCAGAAATCAAAGCACTATATTTCATACGTATTGCAATAGTAGAGATTTGTGATTTCTCAATAAACAAAAAATCATTCTCGTTCTTAGCAGTTGATTCAAAAACTGTAGCTGTAAAGGAAAACCCACTTATTTCATTATTCCAGTTTGAATGATAATAAATATCTAATCCTTTATATTTTTCGTCTCTTACCATGTGGAGTTGTTTTTATTATGTCATATAACTATTAAATAATCCAAATACTTATGCAATTACTTTTCAAATCCCCTCTTCCAAAACCCCCACCGCCATCCGCAATAGCTTCGGGCAGCGGGGGCAAACCATTATATATGGCAAATCAAACCTCTATGTTGCATCGGTGGCAGGCGTGGTACCCTTGTCGGTTTTGGTGCTGTGGCTTTCGCTTATGGCCATGGCATTTTCGAAGGCGTTGTAAAACTCAGCCTTCTTGGTCCTCCAGGGGTTCACCTTTTCACGTATGGCCTCCTTCAGCAGGGTATCAATGGCCTCGCAGCTTTCGCCCAGGTTTTCGGTTATCTGTTTGCTTTTTCCCTGGGCATTTTTAGGGGCCGGCAACGATTGGTCAAAAGCATCAATCCTTTCTTTAAAAGTAACAATCTCGCTGTCGGTTACATAAGGCTCCAGCTTGCCCGGGTATTTGGTGGCCGTTTGGTGCACAAAGGCGGCAAAGGTATGCAGGCTCCGGTCGCGCATGGCTTTTAATTTCGATGGGCTTGCCCGCAGCTCCTTTTTCACCAGCACCAGGGCGGCATCGCCACTATGGGCGGCGTAAGCAATCAGCGCCGGTGCAATTTCCGTTACCTGCTCCTCAATCTGTTTACGTGTGGCATTTTTCTGCCGGGTAATGGGGGTGCTTTTCTCGCTCTGTTGCAGGGCAAACCCTTTGCCCTCGCTCAGCAATGCCACCAAACGGGCATCAAGGTCAGTAAGGCCGGGGGTAACCTGTACCACATCGGCAAAACGGGTGAATACCTGGTGTACGGCATCGCCCCGTTTTAATACAAATTCTTGTTTTTTGTTCATCGGTCAATTATTTAATGGTAAATAACTACAGTGGCATAAAAATATAAAAAAATATATATACCGTGCAATACCCTTCTTGCACTAACGGGTACCAAAATAATTAACAATAATGTTAAATACAGGCTGTAACTCTTATTACATAAGGGTTTTGGGTGTTGAAAAAAAAATTTACTTTGCTGTAATTTTTTTTAGCTGAATGTCAGTAATTTGTTATTCATTCACCCGGAAACAACTATTTAAATCCGCCCTCCCACCTGTGGGGGATGAAACAAAACCTTATCCTGCAACGCTGGGATCAGGGTAACCTATTTTTGTTTTATAACGGGTGCCGGGTTATTTGTTGTCAGGTTACAGGGTTGCACCTATTTAGAAGTTGTCAGAAGTCATTTAGGTGTCGTCAGCAGTCATTTGGAACTTGTCAGATGTTATCTGGAAGTCGTAAGAAGTCATTTGGAAGTTGTAAGCAGTCATTTGGAACTTGTCAGATGTCATCCGGAAGTTGTTAGATGTTATTTGGAACACGTCATAAGTCATCAGGAAGTTGTCAGATGTTATTTGGAACCCGTCAGAGGTCATCCGGAAGTTGTCAGATATTATTTGGAACCCGTCAGAGGTCATCCGGAAGTTGTTAGATGTTATTTGGAACCCGTCAGAGGTCATCCGGAAGTTGTTAGATGTCATTTGGAAATTGTAAGCAATCATTTGGAACTTATCAAAGGTTATCCGGAAGTTGTCAATCGAGCATTTCTAAAACCCTCTTAATTTCTTAATGGTTCATTGTAAAAACCGACCAGAGACCGGTGTTACATTCTTCGCGTCTTAGCGGCTTGGCGGGAAGGATTCCCCCCAAACCCCTAAAAGGGGCTTTAACAACAGCCCGGATTTAGAACCCGTGCTTTTGGTACAAATCCCTGCTACAACGGATAAACCTGTCAGGGTTTAGAACCCTGACAGGTTTATGGTGCAGAAATCATTGGTTCATTAGCTAATGGCTCATGAGCTCATGGTCTCGTATCTCTAAATCTCTTGTCTGAAATCTTGATACTAACTACTTGATACTATTCTACCCTAAAATAAGTTTCTGGGCCGGGTCGTCACCGTTTAGCAACATCCGTTCGGGGTGTTCAAGCAGTTCTTTAATTTTTACCAAAAAACCTACAGAATCCTTCCCGTCAACCAAGCGGTGGTCGTACGAAAGGGCAATGTACATCATGGGGCGGATAACCACCTGGCCGTTTTCGGCAATGGGGCGCTCTAAAATATTATGCATTCCTAAAATCCCGGCTTGGGGCGGATTGATAATCGGGGTGGATAATAACGAACCAAAAACGCCGCCATTGGTGATGGTAAAGGTCCCGCCGCTCATTTCGCCGAGCGATATTTTTGCCTCCCGGGCTTTTTGGGCCATCCGGGCTATCGCCAATTCAATTTGAGGAAGCGGCATTTCGTGGCAATTTCGCAAAATGGGAACCATCAATCCTTTGGGGGTCTGCACGGCAATGCCGATATCGGTATAATTAAAGCTGATTATATCATCACCATCAATCATTGAATTAATGTTGGGGAATTTTTGTAAGGCAATAGAGGCTGCTTTTGTAAAAAAAGACATAAAGCCCAATTTCACTCCAAACTTTTGCTGAAATCCATCTTTATATTGTTCACGCAAACTCATTACCGGCTGCATGTTCACTTCATTAAAGGTAGTTAACATGGCGGTCTGGTTCTTTACCTGAACCAATCGTTGGCTCAGTTTTTTCCGGAGCGGGCTCATTTTTACCCGGTTTTCCGATCGTTCCTGTCTGATCGGAACTTCTGCCGGGGTTGAGTCTTGAGCCAAAAGGGCTTCAACCTCTTTCACTCCAATCCGGTGAGCTTTCATAAGCAATTCCTCTACCGATACCCCTTTTTCTTTTAATACTTCTTTGGCTAAAGGGGTTACTTTTAACGCGTGTTGGGTTTCTTCTTGCTCCAAAACGGGCTTGTGCGTTGCTGCAGGTTCTTCAGCCTTCTTTACTTGAGAAGTTGTATTTGTATTGCTGTTTTTTGCATCAGTATCAATCAGGCAAGCAATAGAACCTACTGCAATAGTTCCGCCTTCAGGAATAAGGATGTTAATCTGCCCGGATTCGGACGCGTTAAGGGTCAAGGTAGCTTTGTCCGATTCCAGTTCGGCAATCTCCTGGTTTTTTTCCACAAAATCTCCATCCGCAACAAACCAGGTGGTGAGTTGTACCTCGCTGATTGATTCGCCTGGACTAGGAATTTTTATTTCAATTTTCATTATATGTCGTTCGTTAGATTCTACTTTCAGAAAACTTTATCCGTTCAACTTCAATTAAGGTTCTATTTTAAAATAATCATGCTGCTTCAGAACAGGGTCCTTCAATTTTCCCGATTGGCATTGCAATCCACAATACGGGTTTTTCAATTCACAGGTACACTTTTTAAATACTTTATTAACAATCTCCTCTTGTTCCCGGTGATGCAGTTCATGCAAACCAACTGCCGGGCTACCACTGGCTGGGCGGAAGATTCCTTCAATATCTATTTGGGTCAATTCATTGTGCACAAAATACCAGGCCCCCATATTCATCGGCTCCTCTTGTATCCAAATAATTTTTTGCGCATTCCTGTATTTCGATACCAGTGCCTCAATTTCTTTTACCGGCAACGGATAAATCTGCTCAATCCTCACCAGGGCAATATCTTTCACCCCAAGGGAATTTTTCTCTTTCAGCAAATCAAAATAGATTTTACCGGTACAAAATACCAACCGGGTCACTTTATCGGGAATGGTATCGGCATCATCAATAACCCGTTGGAAACTTCCTTGGATAAATTCTATTTTTGCCGAAACCGCTTGAGGGTGACGGAGCAAACTCTTTGGGGTGAAAATAACCATCGGTGTTCTAAAATCCCTTTTCACTTGCTGCCTCAGGGCATGGAACAGGTTAGCCGGTGTAGTCAGGTTGAGCAATTGCATGTTGTTTTTTGCACTCAAAGTAATGAAGCGTTCCATCCTTGCACTTGAATGTTCAGGCCCTTGCCCCTCAAAACCATGAGGCAGCATCAGTACCAGGCCATTCATAATCCCCCACTTTTCTTCGGCCGAACAAAGGTATTGATCAATGATTACCTGCGCCACATTATGAAAATCGCCAAACTGTGCTTCCCAGATATTTAAGCTTTTGGGTGCCGCAAGCGCATAACCGTATTCAAAACCCAGCACTCCGTATTCATTCAAAGGTGAATTATATACATCAAATTCAGCCTGCTCCTTGCGGATGTTTTTCAAGGGCACATATTTTTCGGCTGTGGTCTCTTTTACCAAAACGGCGTGCCGATGCGAAAAGGTTCCCCGTTGCGAATCTTGTCCACTCAAGCGTACCGGAACCCCTTCATCTACCAGCGATGCATAAGCTAACAATTCACCCAGGGCCCAATCGAGCCGGTCCTCTTGAATCATTTGTTTACGGTCTTCAAACAATTTGCTTATTTTGTTAAAGAAACCTTCCTTTTCAGGAAGATAATTTATTTTTTCAGCCAATTCCAATAATTTCTTTTTGTCGATGGCCGTTGCAAGACTCTTATGGAAATCGCCAGCTTCGGCATGCCTGAACTCCAGCCAATCCTCAACCAGGAATTGTTTGATGGCAACTTTCGAATCCTGCATGGCAATGCTTAGTTTTTCTTCCAGAGTCTGTTCAAATTCATTCTCTATCTTAAGGAGCATTTCCTGAGCAAAAGACTGGTTCTTTATTAATTTATCGGCATAAATATCTCTGGGATTCGGGTGTTTTGTAATAGCCTTGTAAAGCAATGGCTGTGTGTATCGGGGTTCATCCCCTTCGTTATGTCCATATTTTCGATACGATAAGATATCGATAAATACATCTTTATGGAAAAGCTGCCGGTACTCCATAGCTAAACGGGCTGTAAAGATAAGCGATTCCACATCATCGCCATTCACATGAAAAACCGGGCAGCGGGTTACCTTTGCCACATCGGTACAGTAGGTGCTTGAGCGGGCCTCCAGGTAATTTGTGGTAAAACGGACCTGGTTGTTGATAACCAAATGAATGGTCCCCCCTGTTTGGTATCCGGGCAGTTCCGACATTTGAATTACTTCATAAACCACACCCTGGCCGGCAATGGCCGCATCGCCATGAATTAGAATAGGAGCTAATTGATTTGGATTGTTCTGATACTTATGCTTGATTTTGGCATGTGCTATTCCTTGAATGACCGGCCCCACAGTTTCCAGATGCGACGGGTTTGGAGCCAAATTCAGCCGGACTTTTTTCCCTTTGTCGGTGGTAATAGTATTTCCGTACCCTAAATGGTATTTCACATCGCCCAACGAAATGGAATCAATATACGATTTGCCGGTAAATTCCCTAAATATCAGTTCATAGGGTTTTTTCATGATATTGGCAAGCACATTCAACCGTCCCCGGTGCGACATCCCTATCACAAATTCCTGAATCCCCAGCTCTGAACCAATTTCTATGATAGCATCCAATGAAGGGATCAGTGTTTCGGTCCCCTCAAGGGAGAACCGTTTTTGTCCAATAAATTTTTTATGAATAAATTTTTCAAATCCTACTGCCGATACCAAATGCTGAAAGATATGTAACTGTTCTGTAGATGAATAAGTTGTTGTGTTCTGGCTGCTCTCCATTTTTTGCCTTAACCATTCTACTTCCTTAGGATCGCGGATATACAGGTATTCTACACCAATAGAATCGCAATAGGTTTTATCCAGATGGCTGATTATATTTTGCAGGGTGGCTTTCCCCATACCAATAGTTTCACCAGCAGCAAATTCTTTAAGCAAATCCGGTTCTTCAAGCCCAAACTGATCAATAGTAAGGGGCGGGTGATATTTCCGGCGTTCACGGACCGGGTTGGTTTTTGTAAAAAGGTGGCCCCGTTGGCGGTAGGCATTTATCAGATTAAGTACATTAAATTCCTTAGGTGTTACCTGGGTATTCGAAATTTCTTCGGTTTGATAGTTCTTGCGTGCAAACTCAAATCCTTTGAAAAAATCGATCCATTGCGGTTCTATGGATTCCGGGCTTGTTTTGAATTTCTGATATAAGTCATCTAGTGCTTCGGCCGAAATATGATTTAAAAAGGTCAATTTGTCCATTCGCTGGGATTGTTAAATTTCAGGTAATTTAACATTTATATTTTGTGCTTTGTTTGAAACTTTATTTGGGTAGAAATATATTCATAACTAAATGTATTTACTTCACAATGTGCAGCTTATAAACACATCAGCACATAATCAAATTCAAATGACATCTGTTATAAAACATTATTAACGGAAAAACCCGGGAATGTCCCGGGTTTTTCCATTTATCGTCGAATTATTACCTGTACTCACTCTTGTATTCGGGCAAGGTGTCCATCAATTTTTGGCGGGCAAAAAATATCTTGCTTTTTACCGTTCCGATGGGAATGTTTAATTTTTCAGCAATTTCTTTGTATTTAAACCCATCTGTAAACATTTGGAAAGGAATGCGGAAATCGTCTTGCAAACTGTCAACTTTCTTCCGAATCTCTCTATAAGAATGCTCCGATTCTGGAGACACAGCCTCTTGTTTATGAGGCAGGTTCTCGTTGTTATCGGTTTTGTTGAAAATGGTATTTGATTTTACATTCCTGCGATAATTATTTATAAAGGTATTTTTCATGATAGTATAGGCCCATGAATTAAAATTACGTGGGTCGGTAAATTTATCACGATTGGTTAACGCTTTCAACATAGTCTCCTGTAAAAGGTCTTTCGCCTCCTCAGTATTTGATGTCAAGCTATAGGCAAAATACTTTAATTTGTCCTCAATGCTCAACAATTTGTTGGTGAATTCCATTGCTGTCATAATGGTCATATTTTAAGGTTAGTGTTTTGTTTAATTATAAGTTCTTATAACATTAACAAAAATGTTTAAGCAAATTAAATATTAATTAAACACTTTTCAAAATACTTTTTATGATTTTTTTTCACTAAATAGACTTTTTCTAAATAATATAACAATGTAATGTCCTGTTTTTGTGTTATTTAAATATAATCATAATTGTTTTATACAAATAGTGGCGGCTGTAAAAAGTTATTAACTTCTATGGAAAAAATATTGCAAAATGAATTAAAAAACTATTCATATTGCACATTAAAATGATTCAAAATTCACATTTTGTTTAACAATCTTTTTATTCAAAATTGTACGTTATTGATAAGCAATAACTTTAGAATTCCATTTGTTTAACGAAATTAAAATTACAGCAGCATTTGAAGTTCAGTTTTTGGTTAAACTACTTTTTAGTTTAAATAAAAAGTAAATTAACTACTGAAAAGCTTTTGGAAATCGCGGATGGAATTCATTTTAAGGATATTTGAAGGAAGCGGATACTGGTAGTTCTCAATCTGTTGGCCAATAAAAATGATGGTTTGATCCTTAAATTGCTCTGAGAGTATGTGAATGTATTCCTTCATCCGGGGTACAGAAATAGCGTTGGTGAGTGAGGTAACTAAATAGTCGGATTGATGAAAGAAATTAAACTCATCAAGGCTGTAAAAAGGGATTGAGGTTCCCAAATAAGTAACATGTTGATTGTACTTTTTTAATAAATAATAGGCAAAAAGCAGGCTGATTTCATGCTGCTCCCCTTCAGGGAGGAAAAGAATAAAACGTTTGCTCTTGTCGTTGTATGAGGCTAAAAGACCATCAATGGCTACAATAATTTTCCGCCGGATAATGTTTGTCGCAAAATGCTCCTGAGCAGGTGTAATGGTACCCGTTTGCCATAAAAGGCCCAGCTTCGATAAAAAAGGAGTAATTATTTCCAGATATGTATTTTCGAAACCCCTGTTAATGTACGATACCGTAAGAAGTTTCTCGAATTTTTGAAGGTTCATGTGAAACATAGCCATGGTAAGTGCCTGCACCTGATCTTCCACATCGCTTGTCCGTGAGGTAAATTCGATGACTTTTTCACCAATTTCCTGATCGCTAAATTCGGCAATACGCGAAATCTTTATCCCATTTTTATTCAAAACTGAAATATTCAATAACTTTTTAAGATCGTTGGCCGAATAATAACGGATATTTGTATCTGTCCGGCTTGGTTCCAACAATCCGTAGCGCTTCTCCCAAATACGGATGGTGTGGGCTTTAATGCCTGTAAGCTTTTCTAAATCATTGATATTGTAATAGGTCTCTTTCATCAAAAGGCAATGTTAAACAATTTTTATAATAGCTAAACAAAAAACAATAAAATACCCCGAACCAACACATTCAATTACCCTTTGCAGATTGTTTGAAATCTTTACAAAACAGGTGAGACTCCGCATCATCAATTAAATTTGTTATTTTGTGGTTAAAATGCCAATATAACATTCAAACCGGGTTTTGGTTTTTGTTTGAGGAAACATATAAAATTCAATACCAATGGAACAGTTCCTGATGAGTGTCGCAAAGTGGTCGGTAAACCATGAAAGCATCAATCCTTTAAATACATGGTGGGTATTCCCAAACCGTCGTTCGGGGGTATTTTTCATGCATTACTACAAAAAATTAATGTCCGAAAAAACATCCGCCATGCCTCAATGGCTCCCTCAAACAAAAACTATCAACGAATTTATTGGGGAGTTTAGCCGCATTGCTGTAGCTGAACCCATTGAATTATTAGCTATCCTTTATAAAATATATCTGAAAAAAACAGGCTCATTGGAACCATTCGACCATTTTTATATGTGGGGAGAAATGATGTTGAACGATTTTAACGATATTGACAAATACAGAGCAAGTCCTGACCTTGTATTTTCGAACCTGAAAGCACTCAAGGAAATGGACGACAAGCTATCCTACTTAACCAATGAGCAACTCCAGATTGTTAAACGTTTTTTTTCGTCACTCGAAAGTTGGGAACCCTCGGAGGTAAAACAACGGTTTTTGGAAATTTGGGAGGTCTTACTTCCTGTGTATCAAGAATTCCGAGAAACACTTGTAACTCATAAAATTGGCTACGAAGGGTTGGCTTACGATTTAGCCTTAAAGAACATTGAAAAAACCAACGATGCCGGTTTACCATTCACAAACCTGTTTTTTGTGGGTTTTAACGCCATTACTCCAACTGAAGAGCATTTATTTACCGTATTCCGTAATCGGAAATTTGCGCAATTCTTTTGGGATTACGATCAGTTTTATATCGAAAATGAACACATGGAGGCTGGATTGTTCCTCAGAAAACATCTGAAAAATTTTCCCGAACCTGTTGATTTCACTATACAAAGGGATGTTTTAAAAAATAAAACCATTCAAGCAATTTCAGTACCCACCGATAGCGGTCAGATACACAAAGCCGCCCGATTGGTTTCAAAAATACCCTCTGACGTTGTTTCCGACACTGCTCTGGTATTGTCTGACGAAAATTTATTGATGCCTACATTGCAACAGATACCTGAAAATGTGGAAGATATCAATGTTACCATGGGTTTCCCTTTTACAGAATCATTAACTGGAAGTTTTATCAACAGCTTGATCCAATTGCAGTTAAATGCAAAGCATTCAGCAGCACATGGATTCCGGTTTTACTACAAAAATGTATTGGCCTTGTTGAGGCATCCATTTATTCAACAAGCTGCACCAATCTTTGCCGAAGAAATGGTATCGCGGGTACTAAAAGAAAATCTGATCCAGATTCCGGCAAAAGAAATACAGGTCACCCCGCTATTCTACTCTATTTTTGCACCTACCCATGACAAAACAGCATTCCTAAACTTGCTCAAAGACATTCTTTCTCAATTAAAAAAGGATGTTTGGAACAGCAATGCAAATCAGGAATTGCTTTTGGAACAGGAATTTGCCTTGAAAGCCTATTTAACAGCCTTACAATTATCGGAACAAATTAACAATCAACAGGTAACATTAACCCTGCCTACTTATTTTAAACTGCTCCAGAAGGTGCTAAACCAGCTCAAAGTCCCCTTTGAGGGGGAACCAATCAATGGACTGCAAGTGATGGGTTTTTTGGAGACACGAAATCTTGATTTTAAAAATGTAATTATTCTTTCAGTGAATGAAGGGCAATTGCCAACATCGGGCCATGCACCTTCATTTATTCCGTATAGTTTACGCCGTGGTTTTGGTCTGCCTACCCGTGAATTACACGATGCCATGTATGCCTATTACTTTTACCGCCTTTTACAACGGGCCGAAAATGTTTGGTTGCTTTACAATGTCGGCTTAAACGGGATCAACAGTGAAGATAAGAGCCGCTTTATTTACCAGATGCTTTACAATAAATACTTTAACGTTACCCTTGAAAACGACAGTCAGCTTATTTCCGTTTCAAAAAGCGAACCCATTTCCGTTCCCAAAGATGCACAGGTTTTGGCCGCATTAAAGCAGTTTACACTGATTGAAAGTGAGAAAAAATTATCACCAAGTGCACTTTCGGGTTATATCATCTGCCCACTCCGCTTTTATTACAGAACCATTGCCGGCATTCATGAACCCGACGAAGTAGAAGAACAGATTGATGCCCGGCTGTTTGGCAATATCTTCCATTTAGTTTCCGAGAAGTTTTATACTCAGTTTTTTAATCAAAACGAGTTAGTGACCACCGAGAAGTTAGCATCGCTGCAAAAAAATGACAAAGCATTAGACGTCTGGATAAAAGAGGCTTTTAAAGAGGTGCTGATTGGCAAAAACTCTTCCAAGGAATATTCAATTGAAGGTAAAAATCTGATAGTATTTGAAGTCATCCGGAAATACTTGCACCAATTGATTACCATTGATTTAAACCACACCCCGTTTTCTATCGTCGGATTGGAACATAAAATTTCCACTTTATTGCCTGTAAAAATACAGGGAAAAGACATGGATGTGATTTTGGGAGGAACCATTGACCGGTTGGACCGTACAGATAAAGGGCTGCGTATTATTGATTATAAAACAGGAACTGATAAATTGGGTTTCAACGATTTAGAGCAACTTTTTGATTCGGGGAAAACAAAAGATGTGAAGGCGGTGTTTCAAACATTTGTATATAGCTTGATGGTTGCTAAAAATTCGCCCGGCGAACGTTATATTTTACCAACCATTTATCAGGTAAAAGATTTCTACAGAGATGACTTTTCATTTAATGTTTATTCTGATAAGTTCGTACCTTTCCAAAACAGCAATTTTATTGAAATCAAAAATGAATTTACCGAAAGATTGGAGCAATTAATAGCGGAGATATTTGATGCCAGAATACCATTTACCCAAACTGAACATGTAAAGAACTGCGAATTTTGCACATACAAAAATCTATGCAACCGATAAAAAAACTGCATCCGTAAAGCTATTCGCAGCTTCAGATGCAGTTCTTTTCAATTCAATTACGTTCTCTCTTTTAAAATCTTTTCCCAATCACATCCCAATCAAGGATTTCCCAGAAGTTTTTCAAATAATCGGGACGCCTGTTTTGGGTATCTAAATAATAGGCATGTTCCCACACATCACATGTCATGACAGGAGTTAGCCCGCTACGCAAGGGATTCCCGGCATTCCCCTCCTGGGTAATCACCAGGTTCCCTTCTTTATCTTTCGAAAGCCAGGCCCAACCTGCTCCAAATAAAGTAGCTCCTGCTTTGGTAAATTCTTCTTTAAATTTTTCAAAAGACCCAAATTTTGCATGAATGGCATCGGCTAATTTTCCTTGGGGGACCCTTGTCCCTTTTGCTGAAAATTGCATAAAATAGAACGTGTGGTTCCAAACCTGGGCACCATTGTTAAAAACACCTCCGTCAGATTCTTTTACAATAGTTTCCAATGAGGCATTCTCAAACTTTGACCCAGGCAGCAGGTTGTTCAAATTTGTAACATAAGCCTGATGATGTTTTCCATAATGAAATTCAAGGGTTTGTTTGCTTATGTATGGTTCAAGAGCATTTAGCTCATACGGTAGTTTTGGTAATTCAAACGACATCTTTTTAAATTTTTAAAGTAAATAATATGCAATTAACAAGGATTGGATAAAAAATGTTTAACATAAGTTGAACTAATTTATTCTTTCTAATCCCGATTCTTACACATCGCTGCTGGACTCATTCCGTGCAATTTTCTGTCAAAAACTACATATTTACGAGTTAGTTTGTATATTTGACTGTCTAACCCAATTAAGGTTCAAAAGTATGTTTAACCCACATTTTGAAAGCTTTCAGGCAAAAATTATTGATAAACCTTTTTATGCCGAAGGTGAGTTTAATTATCCTTCCACAGCCATCATCTCGTTTTTCGACAAACAGGGCCGATTCATGTTTGCCCACGATTATGGTCATCTTACCCTAAACCAAATATATGAACGGATTGATGCCTCTGGCGAACTGATTTTGAACCATTGCTATGTTCATAATTTTTCAGCTACCGCTTACCGCCGGACGCGCCTAAAAGACAAAAATGAATTTGTTGAATTAAAAAGAATTTCAGCAAAGGCAGCCTTGTTTTCTTCGGAATTCAATATTGATTTTTCTTTTTTAAGAATTGGCGATGGTGATGTTGATTTTTCAGAATGCTGTTTTGCCAATGGGGATTTATTGTTTAATCAAACTGTTTGTGGGCAAGGAAAGGTTGATTTCTCAAATACAACCATCCGATGCAAGAAGGTTGATTTTGCCAATGCCCAATTTGGTTCCGGGTTAAAAACATTTAAAAATGCCCTGTTTTTTGAAGGATCAAAAGACTTTCAATATGCCGATTTTGGTAATGGCGAAGTTAATTTTGTGAACACCGATTTTGGCAGTGGCGACATCTCATTCATCAATAGCAATTTCAACAATGGCGATGTTTCATTTAAAGTGGCCCGCTTTGGTGATGGAAAAGTCGATTTTCATTTCTGCAAATTTGGCGAAGGCGACATCTCTTTTGAACGGACAGACTTTGGAAATGGGTTGGTTGACTTTAAAACAGTGGAATTTGGAAGCGGTAAAGTCAATTTCAACAGAGCCGTATTCGGTTCGGGGGAAATAACCTTTGAAGGTTCAGCTGCCGAAGGACGAATAACCTTTAAAAAAACCGAATTTAGCGAAGGGAGCATCAGCTTTGAATTGGCTGAATACGAAAATACCGAACTAAATATAGAAAAAGCAATCATTGGCAACTGCAAACTCTCTTTCTTCGATGGCAGCTTCTATACATTGGTTCTAAAAGGATGCCATTTAAATAATTATCTCGATTTGCGGGTCCGCCAATGCCACGAAATTGATTTAAGCGACACGGTTGTCCGCGACATTATTGACTTGAAACCCTATCAGAATGAAGTTAAACTGAGCATTTTGAATATTTCAGGGATGCGTTTGTTGGGCACTATCTATATTGATTGGAAAAACAACCATGTGCTTAATTTAATCCGGAACCAACATAAAACCTCATTGGCTGAGAAAGCGGAACAGTTTAGAACTTTAAAAGAAAGTTTTAATAAATCGGGCCAATATTCCGACGAAGACTATTCATATGTTTGGTTCAAAAGGTATGAACTCTTAGCAGAATTTTCATCGGATAAGCATCTGTCGAAAGTCACAAGAATCACCCGATACCCGGAATATCTATTTAAAAAGCTGGTTTTTGATTACGCGGGTTTGTATGCCACCAATCCATTCCGGGTAATGATTTCGATGGTTACTGTTTATGCTACATTCAGCTTACTTTATTCTTTCCTCCTTAGCTTAGGATTAGGTGGAATCGTTTCAGGTCTTACCCCCGAACATAATGCTATTGGAATTGTTGGACGCAGCTTTTTCTTTTCGGGTGTAACCTTTTTAACCATTGGCTATGGCGACTTTTACCCCATGGGGTTGATACGCGGGTTATCCGTACTTGAAGGGTTTACAGGTGTATTTTTAATGTCGTACTTTACGGTGGCGTTTGTGCGTAAAATTTTGCGCTAATTCCATTTAATCCCCAATTAAATCGGGACGTAACCTTTTCGTCCGTTCCAGGGCTTGTTCATGTTGCCAGGCGTCAATCAATTTGGTATTACCCGAAAGCAGGATTTCGGGCACTTTCCATCCTTTATAATCAGATGGCCGCGTATAAACAGGGGCAGACAACAAATTATCCTGAAAAGAATCTGTGAGTGCAGAAGTTTCGTCGGAAAGTACACCAGGTATCACCCGCAAAATAGCATCGGTCATTACCGCCGCAGCTAATTCACCCCCTGTAAGCACATAATCGCCAATTGATAGTTCACGTGTGATTAAATGCTCCCGAATCCGGTGATCGATTCCTTTGTAGTGGCCACACAGGATGATAATGTTAGTACATGATGATAATTGATTGGCAATTTGTTGTTTAAATAGCTCTCCATCAGGTGAGGTATAAATTATTTCATCGTAATTCCGTGCTTTGGTCAATGATTCAATAGCTGACTCAATGGGTTGGATGGTCATTACCATCCCTGCCCCTCCGCTAAAGGCATAGTCATCCACTTTTTTATGTTTATCGGCCGAATAATCGCGGATGTTGTGTACAAATATTTCTGCAATACCCTTTTGCTTTGCCCTTTTAATAATGCTGTGATCAAAGGGTCCCGTAAGTAGTTCAGGCAATACGGTAAGAATATCTATCCTCATTTCTTCAATATTTCTGCAAATGTAATGGCTCCCATGTCACAATCCAAATGGAAGTTCCCGAATAACCTTTCGATGACCTAAATATGATTCAGCGAAAATTTAATAAAATGCCTTTTTGTCACTATAAAAATCAATAATACGCCATTTTGTCTTTTTTATAATATTTTTTTGAATTGGTATCACTTTTGAAAAAACTCCGGAAAATAATTAAAATTTAGGAGGACCCAAATTATGACGTTAGTTAGAGTAAATCATGCCGGATTATTAAACCATTTGGCCAACCAGGCTTTGTATGGAAATTTAACCGATAGCTGTTTAGACAATCAAACCGGTTGCAATTCAAACAACAACCCTCGTTACCGGGTAAACAACGAAGACGAGGCTGTAACCCTAGAATTTGCCATCCCCGGATTGACGAAAGAAGATGTAATTATTGAATTAAATGACAATGTTTTAATAATCAAAACAAAAGAAACAGACCAGGAAAATGGAAGAAGTTCCCGGTTTACTCCAGAGTTTGATAAACGGTTCAAACTTTCGGACAAAGTTAAACAGGACGAAATTTCAGCTACTGCTGAAAATGGAATATTGTACATCAATCTGCCAAAAGTAGATGAGGCTGTAAAAAAGCCAGCCCGTTCCATTGAAATTGCATGAGAATAAACTAAAAAAAGAAGAATGGAGGCAAATGCCTCCATTTTTTTGTTGACAGGTTCCCAAATATTACCAAAACAACAAATAAATGGTTGGGATTTTAAAATAAATGATGCTATCCACTATCCTGTCCCGCTAAAATGAATAATTCATCAAGTTTCTTAGTGTTTTTCGCTCAGAAGTTATATTTTCGTAGGTTGAAAATTAAATGTTAACATAACATTGAGTCTAACTATCATAATTTTTTAATAGATGGAAACTATGGATATTACGAATGAACAAACCCAACCTGAAAAAGGTGCTCCTTTGGCAGATACCGGCATGGAAGCTGCTGAAAATGCAACTCCAGAAACAGTTGTTAATGCAGAATTAGTTGTAAAAGCCTCACCTACGGAGGATTTAAAATTTACAGATGTATCAAACGTGCATCCGAAAGAGCCAAAAACCCGGAACAATCTGCCCGCCGAAGATTATTCCATCTTAGACAAACCTGAATTACTCATCAAACTCAATGAATTAATAAACCATCACGATACGGAAAATGTGCGGGATTTGATTGAAGAAATAAAAACACAATTCTATAAAAAATACAACACAGAGTTCGCCGAAGCAAAAAACATCTTTATTGAAAATGGCGGTAAAGAAGAGGACTTTAAGTTCCACGATGAATCAGCAGAAGAAACATTTAAAGAGCTTTACAACCAATACAAAGAACACAAACACGAACTCAATCAGATTCAGGAGGAAGAAAAGCAAAAGAACCTGAAAGAAAAGTATCAAATCATCGAGGACATTAAAGAGCTCATCAATAACGAGGAATCCATCAACCGGACTTTTCAGGAATTCCGCGACCTGCAACAACGCTGGCGCGATACAGGACTGGTTCCCCAAAATGAAGTTAAAAACCTTTGGGAAAACTACAACCACCACGTTGAGAAATTCTATGATTACATTAAAATAAACAAGGAACTCCGCGATTTAGATTTAAAAAAGAACCTTGAACACAAGATAGAACTTTGCGAAAAGGCCGAAGTCCTTTTACTGGAAGAATCGGTAACCAAGGCATTTAAGATTCTTCAGGATTACCATAACCAATGGCGCGAAATCGGTCCTGTACCACGCGAACAAAAAGACGACATTTGGGAACGTTTTAAAGATGCTACCACAAAAATCAACAAAAAGCATCAGGAGTATTTTGAGGGCATGAAAGATCAACAGGTGAAAAACCTGGAACAAAAAGCCGCCCTATGCGAAAGGGTTGAAGAAATCATAAAAGCCGGGTTCGAAAACCCCAAAAGCTGGGAAGAAAAGGCTCACGAAATTATCGAAATCCAGAAGATGTGGCGGACCATTGGTTTTGCTCCAAAAAAAGATAACAACAAAGTTTACAACCGCTTTAAGAACGCCTGTGACCAGTTCTTTGCCTCAAAACGCGATTTTTATAAAGAAGCCAAGGAGGTTCAGAAAAACAACCTCCAATACAAATTAGATTTGTGCGTTCAAGCCGAAGCGTTAAAAGACAGTACAGATTGGAAAAGAACCACCGAAGACTTCGTGAACCTTCAAAAACGCTGGAAGGAGATTGGCCCGGTTCCTAAAAAACATTCCGATGCCCTCTGGAAAAGGTTCCGTACAGCCTGTGATGCGTTCTTTACAAAAAAATCGGAGTTTTATAATACCGCCGACAGCCGTCAGGAAGAAAACCTGAAGCTCAAATTGGAATTGATTGAGAAAGTTAAAAACTTTAAAAAGAATGACGAGGATCAGGAAAACTTAAAAGCCTTGATTAGCATCCAAAAGCAATGGTCTGAAATTGGACATGTTCCCCTTTCAAAAAAGGATGAAATACAAAAAGAGTTCCGCGATGCCATCAATGCTCAATTTGAGAACCTTAAAATAGAGGGCAACCAGCGCGAAAAGATAAATTACCGCTCAAAAGTTGAAAACTGGGTGGGCAACCAATCGAGAAACAAACTTTACTCAGAACGCAACAAACTGGTAAGCAAGATTAAAGAACTTGAAAACGAGATTTCGCTTTATGAAAACAACATTGGGTTCTTCTCAAAATCGAGCAATTCAAATGCCCTGATGTTGGAAGTTAACAAAAAAATACAAATGGCAAAAGAACGCATGGAGGCTTTAAAAGAGAAGCTGCAAATGCTGGATACCATGGATCAAGATTAAATAAATTACTCATAAATCAACCGGAATCCTATTTCGGTTGATTTTTCTTTCCCCATTCCCCATAAAACACCCTTATTAGCTTTTGATGAAAAAAACGATCTTAATTCTCATAACCACCTTTATTTCATTCACCCAAGTTTATAGCCAGTCAGGAATAATCCGAGGTTTTGTATATGAAAAAAGCTCCGGCGAACCTGTAATATTTACCAGTGTTTATCTGAAAGGAACCAACTTTGGGGCGGCTACCGATGTCAATGGCTTTTTCAGCATCAGCCAAATCCCAAACGGGAACTACACCCTAATGATTACTTTTGTGGGTTACGATACCCTCCGTGAGCCTGTGACCATTACCTCGAACCAAATTATTACAAAAAAACTATACCTTACAGAATCGAGCATAAAGTTAGATGAGTTTATAGTTTCGGCAGAAAGGCAAGAAATGCAGAAAGCCATACACGCCTCAATAACAAAAGTAACTCCAAAACAAATCAATCAATTGCCATCTATTGGTTCCCAACCGGATATTGCCCAATACCTTCAAATAGTTCCCGGTGTGGTATTTACCGGCGATCAAGGAGGGCAGCTGTACATCAGGGGTGGTTCTCCCATTCAAAACAAAGTGCTGTTAGATGGAATGGTTATTTACAACCCCTTCCATTCCATCGGGCTTTTTTCTGTCATTGATGCCGACTTAATCAAAAATGCCGACATTTTCACAGGTGGGTTTAATGCACAATATGCAGGCCGCATCTCTTCGGTAATGGACATCCGCACCCGCGATGGGAACAAAAAAAAGATGAAAGGAAAACTCACTGGCGACACCTTTGGAAGCAAACTGATGTTGGAAGCTCCCCTGATTAAAGAATCCGATGGAAATGGAATGAGTTTAACAGCCGTCGGATCTTATAAGAGCAGCTATTTAGATAAAACCTCGAAAACGCTTTATTCTTACGCCAACGAAAATGGATTGCCTTTTGGTTTTTCCGATTTGTACGGGAAACTTTCATTAACAGGAAAGAATGGCAGCAAAGTCAATATATTTGGATTTAATTTTACCGATTTTGTTAAAAATTACCAGGAACTTTCAGACCTTAACTGGAGTTCATACGGATTGGGAAGCAATATTGTTCTGATACCGCAAGGGTCTTCGTTAATAACCGCTAATATGGCTTTTTCGAATTATCAGATTGAGATGGATACCCCCGACGACGCACCCCGTTCCAGTGGCATCAACGGATTTAACATGGGATTGAATTTTACTTACTTTTTAGGTGATGACCAATTGGATTATGGTTTTGAAATCCTTGGCTTCCGGACCAATTTTGATTACCAAAATTCATTTGGCCTGGAGGTTTCTCAAACCGAGAATACATCTGAAATGGGAGCCTTTGCCATTTATAAAAAGAATTTTGGTAAACTCATCATCGAACCCGGGTTCCGGGTCCAATATTATGCATCGCTTTCAGAGCCCAGCCTTGAGCCCAGATTTGGGTTAAAGTACAAAGCCACCGACAAACTCCGTCTGAAAGCTGCGGCAGGGTTGTATTCTCAGAATTTAATTGCTGCCAATTCTGATAAAGATGTGGTTAATTTATTTTATGGTTTCTTATCGGGAACAAAAAATTTACAAGACACTTTCGATGGTTCGGAGGTAACCAGTGCTTTGCAAAAATCGAAACATGTCATTTTTGGATTTGAATACGATATCAATCACCGGTTGAACCTGAATGTAGAAGGGTACTATAAATATAACAACCAACTTACCGAATTAAACAGGAATAAAATATTTAACGAAGATGTGGTTTACGCCCCTTACCTTTTGAAGGAAAATTTCATCATCGAAAAAGGTGATGCTTATGGTGTTGATTTCCTGCTAAAATACGATTACAAGCAGCTCTATATCTGGGGAGTTTATTCCCTGGGATATAGCCACCGGACGGGTGAATTCATGAATACCAAAGGTGAAATCTACACACAAACTTATGTGCCTCATTTTGACCGCCGGCATAATATCAACCTGATGGTTTCATACACCTTTGGCCACGATTTAAATTGGGAAGCCAGTGCAAGATGGAATTATGGTTCCGGGTTCCCGTTTACACCAACCAAAGGATATTATGAAAGAATACCACTAAATAATGGTATTGAAAGTGATTACATAACTCCAAACGGAGAGTTGGCTTACCTTTTGGGAGACATTAACTCAAGCCGGTTACCGGAATATCACCGCCTCGACATAAATATAAAACGGGCCTTCTTTATTGGGGAATGGGGCGAACTTCAAATAACTGGCAGTGTTACCAATGTTTATGATTGGAAAAATATTTTTTATGTTGATAGGGTAGAAATGAAGAAGGTTTACCAGCTCCCTATCTTACCGAGTTTTGGTATGAGTTTTACCTTTTGATTTTTAAGAATTGAATTAATAATGTACTTTTGCGCAGGTGTTAATTTTTAAAAACTGTTACATTGTCAACAACTAGGTATATATTTGTTACTGGCGGAGTTACTTCATCGCTGGGCAAAGGGATAATTTCTGCATCATTGGCCAAACTTCTCCAATCCAGAGGCTTCTCGGTGACCATCCAAAAGTTGGACCCTTATTTAAATGTCGATCCCGGAACCTTAAACCCATACGAACATGGCGAATGTTATGTGACTGAAGATGGGGCCGAAACCGATTTGGATTTGGGACACTACGAAAGGTTCTTGAATGTGCCCACATCACAAGCCAATAACGTTACCACAGGGAGCATCTACAAATCGGTGATTGAAAAAGAACGCAGAGGCGATTTCCTTGGCAAAACCGTTCAGATTATTCCACACATTACCGACGAAATCAAGCGGAGGATTAAGGTCCTTGGTTCCAAAAACAAGTTTGATTTTGTTATTACCGAAATTGGAGGCACCGTGGGCGACATTGAATCGTTACCTTATATTGAATCGGTACGTCAATTAAAGTGGGAAATGGGTGCTAATGTATTGGTAATCCACTTGACTTTAGTTCCTTACCTGAGTGCATCGGGCGAATTAAAAACCAAACCTACCCAGCACTCGGTAAAAACATTATTGGAAGCCGGGGTTCAACCCGACATTCTGGTGTTGCGCACTGAAAAGGAACTATCGTCCGATATTCGGGCCAAAGTAGCTCTGTTTTGCAATGTGAGCACCAACGCGGTTATCCAATCCATTGATGTTTGCACCATTTATGAGGTCCCTATAAAGATGTTTGAAGAAGAACTGGATAAAAGGGTGCTGGAGAAATTTGGCTTGCCAACCACAAAAGCCCCCGAACTCAAAGTTTGGAAAGACTTTTTGAATAAATACAAACATCCTGAAAGAACCGTTGACATTGCCCTTATAGGAAAATATGTGGAATTGCAGGATGCCTACAAATCCATCGCCGAATCATTTGTTCATGCAGGGGCTGTAAACAATTGCAAAGTAAACCTGCAATGGATTCACTCTGAAAACATCAACAAAAAGAACTATGAAGAGATTCTCTCCAAAGTGAAAGGAATTGTAGTTGCTCCAGGGTTTGGACACCGGGGAATTGAAGGTAAAATATTGGCTGTTAAATATGCCCGTGAAAATAATATCCCGTTTTTTGGCATCTGCCTCGGGATGCAATGCGCTGTTATAGAGTTTGCACGAAATGTATTGGGTTTTGAAAAGGCCAATTCCACCGAAATGGATGAAAAAACCGCCTATCCGGTCATTGACATCATGGAGGAACAAAAAACCATTCTTGAAAAAGGCGGAACCATGCGGTTGGGAGCCTACCCTTGCCGATTGGAGAAAGGCAGCAAATCGTTTACTGCTTATGGCCAGGAACTTATTGAGGAGCGGCACCGTCACCGGTATGAATTTAACGACAAATATTTAAAAGACTTTACTGCATCGGGTATGGTTCCCATGGGAATTAATCCGGAAACAAATCTGGTTGAGATTGTTGAAATACCAAAACATAAATGGTTCGTTGGAGTGCAATTCCATCCTGAATACCGGAGTACAGTAACTCAGCCGCATCCTCTATTTATAAACTTTATTAAAGCTACATTAGATTAATCTTTAAAACCAATATATTATTATGGATAGAAATTCGTGGATAGGTTTGGCCCTAATTGTGGGTGTCATGTTTTTTTGGAGTTACCTGACCAAACCTACACCTGAAGAAACGGCCGAAAGGCAAAGAGTTCAGGATTCGTTAATTCAAGTACAAAAAGATAGGGCGCAGAAACAAATCCTGCTGGATCAGGAGATGGCCAACAACCCTTCTATTACTAACTCAGGAGCCAACTCCGATAGTATAGTTAAAAGCCAGTTAGGCGACTTTTCCTCATTTGCATCGGGAGAACGGAAATTTTATACAGTTGAAAACAACTTGATGAAAATCAGATTCCTGAATCAGGGAGGGCGTGTATATTCCGTGGAATTAAAAAACTACAAAAAGTTTGATGGTACCCCGCTTATTCTGTTTGATGGGGATTCTACTGAGTTCGGGTTGAACTTTTTTGCTCAAAACCGCTCCATTGCCACCAACCAGCTATTCTTTGAAATGGAAAAAGGTTCCGACAATTTGGTGGTCAGTGATAAACCTGAAACCATGGCTTTTATCCTAAAACTAGCCGAAGGCCAACACCTTGAGTATGTTTACACCATTTCGCCCGACACTTACCGTGTGGATTTTGACATTAACTTTTTAGGGATGAACAACTTAATATCGGCCAATACCGGAAATATCGCCCTACAATGGAAAAGTTTTATTTCATCGCTTGAAAAGGGGCGAAAATGGGAAGAATCAAATACTACGATTATCTATAAATTTAATGAAGCCGACATTGACAAACTCAGTGAGACTTCCGATGAAGCCAATGAGAACCTGAACACCCCGCTAAAATGGATTTCGTACAAACAGCAGTTCTTTAACGTGGCCTTAATTGCAGACGGAGCTTTCAGCAATGCCTCAGTAAAGTTGGAAAAAGAATTAACCAATCCAAATTACCTAAAACAATTTTCCTCAGAGATTTCATTGCCATACAATTCTAAGGCTAATGAATCAATACCTATGAGTTTTTATTTTGGCCCCAACCATTATCAGACTTTGAAAAAACTGGATGTCGATCTTGAAGAGGTGGTCACCCTTGGTAGAAATATCATCCGGTGGATAAATGTTGGTGTGGTCATTCCATTATTTAACTGGCTGGGAAAATTCATCGGGAATTATGGTGTCATTATTTTGGTATTGACCATAATCATAAAACTTGTCTTATTCCCATTTACATATAAATCATACATCTCAACAGCCAAGATGAAAGTCTTGAAACCTGAGGTGGACAAACTGAGCGAGAAATTCCCCAAACCCGAAGATGCCATGAAAAAGCAGCAAGCGACCATGGCTCTGTATAAAAAAGTTGGAGTCAGTCCATTGGGCGGTTGCTTGCCTATGCTGTTCCAGATGCCAATCTTATTTGCCATGTTCCGCTTCTTCCCTAATTCCATTGAATTGCGGCAAGAGAGCTTTTTATGGGCCCAGGACCTTTCATCGTACGATGCGGTTATCCATCTACCATTCACGGTCCCACTCGGTTTTGGTGACCACATCAGTTTGTGGTGTCTGCTAATGACTATTGTGAACGTGGTTTACCTGAAATTCAACGATCAGATGAGCATGAGCAACAACCAAATTCCAGGTATGAAATTAATGATGTACATGATGCCTGTAATGATGTTGTTCTGGTTCAACAGCTATGCTTCAGCATTAAGTTACTACTATTTCTTGTCATTACTGATTACTATTATACAAACATGGCTAATCCGTAAGACAGTAAGCGATGAAGAGGTTTTAGCCAAACTAAAAGCTGCACAGGCCAACAAAAAAGTGGCTCCAAAATCGAAATGGCAAACCCGTTTGGAAGAAATGGCCAAACAAAAGGGTTACCAGTTACCTAAAAAATAAACATCCTTCAAAACCTAATATAAAAAAGGGGGCTCCCCGGGAATCAAATCCCGGAAAGCCCCTTTTTACTTTTCAGAAAAAAACTATTCGTAGTTTAATCTAACTTTTACGTAATAAGTTTTTCCAACAGGACCCGATACATTCATCTTTGGAATCTCTTGCAAAACGGTCCTCACAAATGTTCCTAAATCAATATCGTCGGAACTTAGTTTTGTGATACAGATTTCTTGGTTTTCGTTCAAATGGAACTCAATCCAGATGTTTCCATTCATCGGTTCATTTGCTGCCGGTTCAAATTGATTGAACTTTTCAACCAATGCCTCTTTCAGGTTCAAGGGTAAGTGAGAGTAGGTACTTCCTACATTAGCGGCTTTTGCAACAATCATTAATACTACAAAGGCGGCAGTCAGGGTAATTTTCAAACTTTTCATTTTGTTTTGTTTTTAAGGTTATAACATGCGTTCATTTATTTACATACTTTTCCCATTGCATAAACTAATGCTCCATTTATTATTTATAAGTCTATTGCGCTGGTTATTACTTTTTTAGAGTTGTTTAAACTCTTTAAACTGTTTTCGAATTTATAGACGGCACACATTTAAAAATGTGACAAGAAAAAAAGAAATTATTTTTAAATATTTTACATCCACCTAATTTACTGTCGATTACCATTTGTAGGTTCCTTAAAACTATTTTTATATTTTAGCCATTCGATAAATGAAATGAAACAAAGCTGAAACTCCAAACAAAATTAAAAATGATGAAACATTCGTTCATAATACTGTCAAGCTTCTTCTTGATTTTTGGTTGCGGAAAATCGAATAAAACAAAACCCAACCCGACGGTTCCACCAAAATATGCCATTACCAAAGAACCTATCTTCCAACGACAAGGAATGTTGGTATTCGTCTCCCCCACCAATGATTCTATCACTACCATTGATATTGAATTGGCAGCAACACCACAAAAAAGAGAAATGGGATTGATGTACCGGAGTTCGATGAAAGAAGACCAAGGAATGTTGTTTGTGTTTGATGCAGAAGAACGCCAATCGTTTTGGATGAAAAACACCCAGATTCCGTTGGACATAATATTTATAAACCAATCATTGAGCATTGTCCATATTGCCGAAAATTGCCAACCCTATTCCCTGGAGTCAATCCCATCGTTTGAATATGCTAAATTTGCGGTGGAGGTCCCTGCGGGTTTTTCTAAGAAATATAGACTAAAACCAAGTTGTGGGATACGATATAATCTGCTCGAAGGGTCCTAGCAACGGTGTAAAATACTCCTACGCATTACCGCGAAAATATACTTTAACCTTTTCGGGTAAAACTGTATGTTTCCATTAATTTTGCAGCTTCATTTTGTGATGTATGAGTTTTGTTGAAAAAGCAAAGTTGGTTGAGGCATTGTTTGCTTCGCTTGAAAAGGAAATAACCTCTTTAAAGGACGAAACCGGTATTTATTGTGTCGAAAACTGTATTTATTGTTGCACTACTCCAAAGGTTGTAGCCACGGTTTTGGAGTTTTACCCCCTGGCCGTTTATCTTTATGAAACCGGGCAAGCGGAGTCGTTCCTGGAACGGATAAAACAAAACGGAACCTCCACTATTTGTCCTGTATTAAACAGCGATGGCTCCCGTGGTCCAAGGCTGGGGTGCAGCGAATATGCCGTGCGGGGATTAATTTGCCGGCTCTTTGCCTTTAATTACTCCACCGACAAACATGGAATTAGGAAAATAGCCACGTGCAAGAAGATTAAAATTACCCAGCCTGAGACCATCACAAAAGCAAATAACCTATTGCTTGAGAGACCCGTTGGCCCAAAAGCATCGGGGTATTACTCACAATTGCAGTCTATCGACTTTACCGAGGGGCAAACCCTTTATCCGATTGCCGAGGCGATACGGATAGCCATTGAAAAGGTATTGACTTATTATTACTACCTGAATATTGAAGAAGGGAAATGAGTATCCTTTCAACATATATGTAAAAATCACCTCCCGTTGTTGATTGTTATTAAGAATATCAACCACTGATATAATATTTTCTAATTTTACATTATCATTAAATATGTAATGTAGCATGTTGAAAATAATCCTCCTCATTGGAACCGGTAGTTTTTTAGGCGGTGTACTTCGTTTTTTAGGTTCCCGTTTTGTGCAAAACCAGATGAACTCAGCCTTCCCTTTTGGTACTTTTAGTGTAAATATTATTGGCAGCTTATTGATTGGCCTTTTTTACGGGTTGGCCGAGCGGGGAAACCTCATGAATAATGAATTGCGGATTTTCCTAACGATAGGTTTTTGCGGTGGTTTTACTACCTTTTCAACATTTACCAATGAAAATATCGCCCTTTTAAAGGATGGAAATTTTTTGTACTTCTCATTATATGCCGGATTGAGTGTTTTTCTGGGCCTTATGGCAACCTATTTAGGTAATCTGACCACTAAACTTATTTAATTATGAAAAAAACAGGTGAGGCTAAAATACTTCGGATATTTATCAGTAATACCGACAAGTTCAAACACGTCCCTTTATATGAAATGGTTGTGCTGGCTGCCAAAAGATATCAACTTGCGGGTGCTACAGTATTAAAAGGAGTTATGGGATTTGGTTCAAGCAGCGTGGTACGGAGTGTCAAATTCTGGGAGATTACCGAGAAGCTGCCGGTTGTTATTGAAATTGTGGATGATTCTGAAAAGATTGATCAGTTTATTGAAAAAATCCTGCCTTGGTTTGAAAAACTTCGATACGGATGTTTGATTACCGTTGAGGATGCCCAAATTATTTTGTACAAAAAGGGAATGCCAAAAGTCAAATAATCTTCCGTAAAAACTCAACGATTATTTCTTTTCAAGTTTCTTAAGAAATTCTTCGGTATTGATGATGTAGCGTATGTGCTCGGCGGAGCCTATTTCGCCTTCTTCGTCCCACGCGTTAATGGAATAATAAATCTTTCTCCCCTCAACCTTTGTAACATTCGACTTGCAGGTGATGATAGAACCGGGCAACGAAGCCTTTTTGTGCTGGGCATTGATTTGAATCCCAACCGAGGAATATCCTTCAGGTAAAAAAGGCTCAATGCTCGTAAAGGCGGTATATTCCATCAAAGCAATCATGGCAGGGGTTGCAAACACCTCAGCCAGACCCGAACCATAATGTTTAGCCGTGTCTTTTTTCTCAACTATTTTGGTTTCATGTCCTTGCAGACCAACCGGAATTTCTATTTGCATACCATCGCTTATAAAAAAAGAAAACGGGACTTACCCGTTTTTAGTATTTTGCTTCAAGCAGATTATCGGTTTCCTTGAGTAAGTTATTAAAGAACAAAATATTAAGTGTCATTCCATCGGTTTGGTTCGATTCTACACTCACAAAACTTTCTCCCTTCTCGATGGTCCAAACCCTACGGTAAACTTCATTGGTAAAAGCTCTGTCGTCCTCCTCATCCCAGTTGGTTCTATGGTAATCATCCTCACCGTAGATAGAAATTATCTTATCCACAATCATTTGAAGTTGAGCAGCATCTCTTTTATGTTCCCGCGAAATGAATTTTACATTAATGGGATTGCTTCCTGTCAGGTTCTCTTTATCGAAGAAAATGCGGAATTGAACTGCATCAAAAACACCCAGTTCGCTCCACGGAAGTTTCTTTTCGTAAACAATCATAATGGTAGCGGGTGTTTCCTCGCTATCTATCTCTTCGTATTCATCGAAAAAAAAGGATGACAGATCGTAGGTAAAACAATCCAGAATGCTCTTGCTTTTTTTGTTTAAATTGAACTGACCCATAAAAGATACCTGCCATTTTTTGTAAATTTATGAAATCCATTCAGTAGAAAAAATATCCACCTCTATATTTTTATAGAATATCCTAAATTCTGCAAATGAATTATTAGTGGCCAAGAAAATTGGACATTTAGTCGCGTTGCAGCTTCTTTAATTTGAATAAAAAAAAACGATTTGAAGCTATCGTCGCACCGAGGATTGCATACTCTATCAGGAATTAATTTTAGTATGCCAACTTAAAAAGCCCCACAGAATATCTATCAGATACTCCGCGAGGCTTTAGAATCTATTGGTAATTATTTGTAGTTACATTTTCTCCAGTTCTACCGTAAAATGCCTCATGATTGGGGCTTCCCATGTAATACGGTAACCTGATTTAATGAATTCCCTACGGTCGAAAACATTTTTTGTAGCCACGGCAATCACATCCATGTGGTTATTGGTGTAGGTACGCCTTGGGATGGCCAGCCTTAACAATTCCAGGTTTGGATACCTGTTTTCCCGGGTATTGGGATCCCTGTCGGCCAACAGGGTTCCAATCTCGACACCACGGATTCCAGCCTCCAGGTACAGTTCAACTCCTAAAGTTTGAGCTACGTATTCCTCTTTGGGAACATGAGGCAACATCTTTTTGGCATCGATAAAAACGGCATGGCCTCCAATAGGCTGCTGGATAGGAATACCAAATTCAATCAACCTGTTGCCTAAATAAGCCACCTGATTGATCCGCGTCTCAAGGTAATCGAATTCGGTGGCCTCATCCAACCCTTGGGCAAGTGCATTCATATCGCGGCCGCTCATCCCTCCATAGGTAATATACCCTTCGAACATAATGTTATAGGTAGAAGCCTGGCGGAACCATTCCTGACTTTTAAAACCAATAAAACCGCCCATGTTCACAATGGCATCTTTTTTACTGCTCATGGTAGCAAAATCGGCATGTTCATAAATCTCAAGCACAATCTGCTTGATGGTTTTATGTTCATAACCCTTTTCGCGGGTTTTAATAAAATAGGCATTCTCGGCAAAGCGTGCCGAATCGAACAGTAAGGGGATGCCATATTTTTTGGCCAAAGCAGATACCTCTTTGACATTGGCCATTGAAACCGGTTGCCCGCCTGCGGTATTATTGGTCAAGGTTAAAATGATAAATGGGATTTTTTCTTTTGGATACTGTTTGAGTATTTTTTCTAACTTTTCAGGATCGATATTTCCTTTAAAGGGATGCTGGTTGGTGGTATCGAAAGCCTCGTCAATGGTGCAATCAATGGCTTTGGCACGGCGGAATTCGATATGGCCTTTGGTGGTATCGAAATGCGAGTTTCCGGGAACCACATCGCCCTCTTTCACTAACACAGAAAAAAGGACATTCTCAGCAGCCCGTCCCTGATGGGTGGGTAAAAAATAATCGAACCCAAAAATCCGTTTGATGGCAGCTTTCATGGTGTGGTACGAGCTGGCTCCGGCATACGATTCATCGCCCACCATCATGGCCGACCATTGTTTATCGCTCATAGCGCCTGTGCCTGAATCGGTTAACAAATCAATAAATACCTGATCGCTCCGCAAATTGAAAAGGTTGTATTTGGCATCTTTAATCCACTGTTCCCGTTCACTTCTGGAGCTACGGCGAATGGTTTCAACCATCTTTATTTTATAGGATTCTGAAAAAGGTAATTCCATAATCAATCAATTTTAAAGTTAATTTAAGGAAAAAGTAAAAAGTGATGAATTGCACTAATCGCAAATGGATCAGCAGGAGTAGGAATCACGGTTTTTCACATTCAGAAAAACGATTAAAGGAAGAATGGTAATAAACAGATTTGTCATAGTTTATTCTTTCAGCACAAAATTATGGTAAAAATAGGTTGTTGGATATTTTGGTTTGGTATTTTTCAACATAAACAAAGATTTCCAATCTTAGAAAAAAAGCAATCAAATACCAAACACCTGCTAATTTGATAACATTAAAAACTTATTTTAAGCTATAAATTACCACCTGAAAAATAATATTCTATTTAGCAAGGATGCAAACTTTCTCGGCGCAATACTCAAACAGATGAAAACCTGTAGCGGCTTGGCTTACCATGGGAAAAAGCAGTTCGGGTTTTGTAATGTAAGTAGCCCCGATAATATCTACACGATGTGAAAATAACACCTCGGGCATGATACAGCTTGAAGGCCCGGTAACCACCACCTGGCTTTTGGGCGAAACCACCGACAAAAGACCATCC
>Ga0074197_1000447_pt1 | contig 51933 bp, 44 predicted proteins | sample EPASupsiteSAE305_FD_64526 | JGI IMG/M metagenome (GOLD analysis project Ga0074197, IMG submission 64526) | Bioremediated contaminated groundwater microbial communities from EPA Superfund site, New Mexico - SAE3-05 reassembly with SPADES | ecosystem: Environmental > Aquatic > Deep subsurface >...
GTCGGGAGCGTCCGGGTGGGGCGTTCCCACCGCCACTGTCAGCCCCGCCTCCCGGAAGGCCCGGCTGGTAACCGGCCCGATGGAGGCCACCAACACACCTTGCAGCAGCTGCGCCAGACGCTCTGCCCCACCCACCAGTATTGCAAGGTTCTGCACCGTGGAAGGCGCGCTGAAGATCGCCAGGTCCAGCTCGTGCCGCTCCAATGCGTAACGCGCCGCTTCAGGCAGCTGTTCAGGCAGCAGCGTACGGTACAGCACCGGATCCACCACCACGGCCCCCTGCTCCGCCAGCAGGCGGGGTATCACGTCGCGGGCGCCAGCTGCCTTGGGAAACAAGGCCCGTTTACCCTGCAGATCGGTCCCGGCAAAGGCAGCCACCACCCCTTCACCGGTAAACTGTTCCGGCACCAGATGAGCCGTGACGCCTCTTTGCATGAGGGCCTCGGCCGTCTTGGGTCCCACCACACAGACCTTGCAGCCGTCCAGCGCAGTTGCCGAAAGCCCCAGCGCCGCAAGGCGCTCGAAAAAAAACCTGACCCCATTGGCCGAGGTCAGGACAAGCCAATCAAAGGTGGCCAGTTGTTGCAGGGCAGCATCCACCGGTCCCCACTGCTCGGGGGGGGCCAGCTGGATGGTGGGGCACTCCACCACCCGGGCCCCACGTTCCTGCAGCTGTCTGATAAACGGGCCGGCCTGTTCGGCGGCACGGGTCACCAGCACCCTCTTGCCCGCAAGTGAGGCCATCTGGCTCAGTGGCCCAGCTCCCGCTGGTAGACCGTTTCCAGAATCTGCTTACCGCCGCCCGCCAGCAAGCGCTCGGCCAGTTCAGTGCCCAACCGCACGGCGTCAGTAGCCGGGCCACTGATGGTGTCGCGCACGGTTTGGCTGCCATCCACCGAGGCGATAAAACCAACCAGGGTCAAGATGCCGCCACTCACCGTGCCGTGGGCCGCGATCGGCACCTGGCAGCCGCCCTCGCAACGCTTGAGCAGCGCCCGCTCGGCCGCCACCGCAGCAGCGGTATCGGCATGGTTCAGAAACGACAAGGCTTCGATGGTGGCGGCGTCGTCCAGCCGGCACTCCAGCCCCAGGGCCCCCTGGCCGATAGCCGGAATGGAAAAATCCGTATCCAGCAACTCGCTGATCACATCGGTGAAACCCAGCCGATTCAGTCCGGCGGCAGCCAGAATGACCGCATCCAGATTATCTTCCTTCAGCTTGCGGATACGGGTCTCCACATTGCCGCGGATGATGACCATCTCCAGGTCGGGCCGGGCTTTCAACAACTGGGCCTGACGGCGCAGGGCGCTGGTGCCGATGCGGGCCCCCTGACGCAACTGGCTGAAGGTGATGCCGTCGGCGATGAAGGCGTCGCGGGGGTCTTCCCGCTCGGTGGTCACCACCAGCCCCAGACCATCAGGAAACTCGGTGGGCACATCCTTCATGCTGTGTACCGCCAGATCAATCTCGCCCCGCAGCATCGCCTCTTCGATCTCCTTGACGAACAGACCCTTGCCGCCCACCTGGGCCAGCGGCACATCCAGAATCTTGTCGCCCATGGTCTTGATCTTTACCAGCTCCACCACAATGCCGGGGTAGCGTTGTTCAAGCTGCGACTTGGTCCAGTTGGCCTGCCAGAGGGCCAGTTGACTGGCGCGGGTGCCGATACGCAAACGAGAGGGTGCCATAGGTGCAACTCCTTAAGGGGTAGTAGGTGGTTCTTCCAGTTCCAGCGTGCTTTCGGGCTCTTCAATGCCCAACTCAAGATCAAACAGGGCCCGCAGCGCATCCAGGTACAGGTCGGTGCGATTGCCCTGGCCGGTCCGCTTAAGCACGATGGTCGGCTGGTGCAGAATCTTGTTGATCAGGGCCGTGGTCAGGGCGTCCAGGCGTTTTTCCACATCGGGCGGCGCATCCTTCCAGGCCACCAGGGTACGGGCCAGTTCGGCACGCCGCAGTTCATCCAGCCGCCGCCGCAGGGCCACAATGGTGGGGGTCACCTCCAGGGTGGCAATCCACTTGGCAAATTGGACGATCTCCTCGGCGATGATCGCCTCGGCCTTTTCAGCCTCCTGCATCCGGTTTTCCAGATTGGCGGCCACCACCTGCTGCAGGTCATCCATGTCGTACAGGTAGATCGAGTCCAGCTCGTTGACGGCCGGATCGATGTCCCGCGGCACGGCGATATCGATGAAGAACATCGGCCGCATCCGCCGCCGCTGGATCACCTCTTTCAGATCCTTGGGGGTCACGATGAAGTGCGGGGCGCCGGTGGAGGTCAGGATGATGTCGGCCTTGTGCAGATGGTCGAACAGCTCCTCAAAGGGCACTGCCTGCCCCTCGAACTCCTCGGCCAGACGCTGGGCCTTCTCATAGGTGCGGTTGGTGACCAGCACCTCCCTGGCACCGTTGGTCAGGAAATGGCGGGCGGCCAGTTCGCACATCTCACCGGCTCCGACCAGGAGCACCGTCTTGTCGGACAGGGAGTCGAATATCTTACGGGCCAGCTCCACCGCGGCAAAGGAGACCGAGACCGCCGACGAGGCGATCCTGGTCTCGGTGCGAACCCGCTTGGCCACTGAAAAGGCCTTGTGCAGGAACCGGTTGAGGATGATGCCGGAGCTGCCGTATTCGGCGGCATAGCCGTAGGAGGTCTTGATCTGCCCCAGGATCTGCGGTTCACCAACCACCATCGAATCCAGCGACGAGGCCACCCGGAAGACGTGCCGGATGGCCGCCTCACCGTGGTAGCTGTAGAGATGGGGCTCAATCGTGTCGTACGGCAGGTGATGCCAGTCGGCCAGGAACCGCCGCAGACGGCCGACGCCGCCGGCGATATCACGGGTGGTGGCGTAGATCTCAACCCGGTTGCAGGTGGAGACGATCACCCCTTCCACGATCCCTTCCAGCATCAGCAGGGCCTTGAGCGGCTGCTCGATGCTGTTGGGTGAGAAGGCCACCTTTTCGCGGATCTCTACCGAAGCGGTTTTGTGGGACAGGCCGACAACAATGATGTTCATCCGTCAGCGCCCCTTAGTTGTAACTGTGCAGACCGGGGATCCAGAGATTGACCCCGATGAAGGTAAACAGCATGATCAGAAAGCCGGCCACGGTCAGCCAGGCGGCCCTGCGGCCGCGCCAACCGGTGGTCAGGCGGCCGTGCAGCAGTGCGGCGAAGACGAACCAGGTGATCAACGACCAGGTCTCCTTGGGGTCCCAGCTCCAGTAGCTGCCCCAGGCCTGGGCGGCCCAGATGGCGCCGGTAATGATCGCCACGGTCAGCATCGGAAAACCGAAGGTAAGGCAACGGTAGCCGATCTCGTCCAGGGTATCCAGTGAAGGCAGTTTCTGAAACAGGGTGCCCAGCTGCTTCTTTTTCAGAAAGTGGGACTGCAGCAGATACATGCTGGCCACACCGCCGGCGATGGTGAAAAAGGCATAGGCGCCAAAGGCCAGCAGGGTATGGGAGTAGATCCAGGTGGATTTGAGCGCCGGATTCAAGGGGCGCAACTCACTGGGAAAGGCGCTGGAACCGATCACCAGCAGCAGCACCAGTGGCAGCACAAAGGAGCCCAGGCTGGTCACCTTGAAACGGAACTCAAAGTACAGGTAGGCCGCCACGATCGACAGCGCGAAGAAGGAGAGCGATTCGTGCATGTTGGTGATCGGCAGATGACCGGCAGCAATGGCGCGATGGATCACCGCCAGACAGTGGGCCAGGAAGCCGGCCACCAGCAGCTTGCGGGCCAAACCGGCCACACAGGGGGTCGAACGCAACAGACAGGCCAGATAGAGCAGGGTGGTAACACCGTACAAGGCCAGGGTCAGGTAAAACGCTATATGGGTCATGGGCAAGGCATCCAGGGGCGCGGACCATACAGACGATCCTGCCCGGCTCGAAGTAGCTGGCTGTGCGACGTACAGCAGGCCGACAGCCAGACAGTGGCAGCTTTTTAATGAAGTTGATATTCTACGTGGCAGCGCAACCCAGCGTCAATGATTTTCGCAGCCTGCAGCATCAGCTGTCAAGGCACTTCAGGCATTTGTGCTCCACCGCTGCCGGACGTTTTTGCTTGCAAATTTTCCGATCCGCAGTATTATTCAAAAAGTTGAATACATTGCCTAAAGGAGGCCTGCATCCATGGCTAGCGACAACGTGATGACCTTTACCGATGCCAATTTTGACCGCGAGGTCCTGCAATCCGACATTCCGGTGCTGGTGGATTTCTGGGCCACCTGGTGCGCTCCCTGCAAGGCGATCGCTCCGCTGATTGACGCCGTGGCCAATGACTACAGCGGCAAAGTCAAGGTCGGCAAGGTCAACGTGGATGACAACCCGGCTACCCCCGGCAAATACGGCGTGCGCGGTATCCCGACCCTGATCCTGTTCAAGGGTGGCGCCATCGTTGATCAGGTGGTGGGGGCCGTACCCAAATCGCAACTGGACGCCCTGATTGCCAAGGCGCTCTAACACCATGCGCCATTCGGTAGCTACGTTAAAACGGGCTGCAGCGTTCTGCGCCGCAGCCCTGTTGTTTTTGGTTGCCATTGCCGATGCCGCCCCACGTCGCGGGCAACCAGCGCCGGCCTTCAAGGCCTTTGCCATCTCGGGTCAGCCAATCTCCAGCGAAGGCCTGAAAGGCTCGGTGGTGATCCTTGATTTCTGGGCCACCTGGTGTCCCCCCTGCCGCGAGTCGATCCCCTTTCTGGCCGAACTGCACCGCAAGTACGCCAAACAGGGGCTGCAGGTGATCGGCATGAGTGTCGACGAAGGCGGCGAACGGCTCGTCAAGGAGTACGTGCAGCAGCACAAGATTCCCTACCCGATCGTGATGGCCAACAGCAAGCTGACCGCCGACTACGGCGTGCGCGCCCTGCCGGTACTCTACCTGATCGACCAGAACGGCGTCGTAAAAGAACAGATCATGGGCTTCGCCGCCGGTGCCGAACGGGTGATCGAAGGCCTGGTCAAAAAACAGCTGGCCGAAGCAACCCGCTAGTCGTCGGTCAGTTCCAAGGAATATCCGCGCTGCTTAAGCGCCGTCACAATCTCACGGGCATGGTCCTGACCGCGGGTCTCCAGCAGCAACTGCACGGCGGTACTGCCCATCACCACCCCCCTGGTACGACGATCGTGGGTGATGTCGTGGATATTGGCCCGTACCGTTGCCAGATCGGTGGCCAGCTGGGCCAGGGCGCCAGGGGCATCCTGCATCTCGATCCGCAGCTTTAAGTAACGGCCGGCCGCCAACAGGCCCCGTTCCACCACCAACGCCAGCGTACGCACATCGATATTGCCGCCGGACAACAGGCAGACCGTCTTGCCCAGCGGCCCGTCCAGCTTGCCGTTCAGCAAGGCCGCCAGGGTCACGGCGCCAGCCCCCTCCACCAGCAGCTTGCTGCGCTCCAGAAGCGCCACGATCGCCAGGGCGATCTCCTCCTCCTCCACCAGCACGATCTCATCAACCAGGCGGCGAATGATCGGCGTGGTTAGCTGACCGGCCTTTTTGACGGCAATCCCGTCGGCAATGGTCAGCCTGAGCGCTACCTCGCTAATCCGGTTGTCGCGCACCGCCCGGTACATACAGGGGGCGGCAGCCGATTCGACCCCCACCACCCGCACCTGGGGATGGGTCTCCTTGATGGCAGTGACCACACCGGCCAGAAGACCGCCGCCGCCCACCGGCACGATCACCGTTTCGACATCGGGCAGTTCTTTCAGAATCTCCAGACCGATGGTACCCTGGCCGGCCATCACCAACGGATCGTCGAAGGGGTGGATGAAGACCGTACCGCACTGCTGGCTGTCAACCTGGGCCGCAGCGAATGATTCATCAAAATTGGCCCCGGTCAGTACCACCTCGGCGCCAAGGTCACGGGTGGCCTGCACCTTCTGGGGCGGCGTGGTCTCCGGCATAAAGATCCGGGCCGGGATGCCCAGCAGGTCGGCCCCGTAGGCCACCCCCTGGGCATGGTTGCCGGCCGAAGCGGCGGTTACGCCCTGCTTCAGCTCACTCCGGTCACGGGCGGTCATGAAGTTCATCGCACCGCGCAGCTTGAAGGCGCCGGTCTTCTGCAGGTTTTCGCACTTGAGATAGACCGGATGCCCCACCTGTTCGCTGAAATGGGGCGAGGCGATCAGTTCGGTCTGACGCACCCGCTTACGCAGACGATCCTCGGCCTCCTGGATCAACTGATAGCTCAATTGCTGTGATTCTTTCTTCATACCCGCTCCAGCCCGGCAAAACGGGCCATCAACTTTTTGGGCCCCACCGTGGTGAACCAGACCACCAGCTTCTGGTCATCCCCCTGGCCTTCGATCTTGCGAATGGTGCCGGTGCCGAACTTGGCATGGCGCACCCGCATCCCCACGAAGACGCCGCCATACTCCTCGCTTGGCTCCGGCACCAGCTCCACCTCGTCGAGGGCGGCGGTCACTGCCGACAGGTTATGCACGGCCGGGACTGCTGCCACTGGGCGAGAGGGCCGACTGTTCGCCGGCACCTGTCCCTGGCCCCATGAGCCTTGGCCCTGATCCTCCAGTAGCTCGCCTGGGATATCCTTCAGGAAACGCGAGGCCAGGTTGGCCTGTTCCTGTCCGAACAGATGCCGCCGCCGGGCATGCAGCAGATACAGCCGCTCCCGGGCCCGGGTCATCCCCACGTAACAGAGGCGCCGTTCCTCCTCCATGCCGTCCAGGTCGTCCAGGGCCCGCACATGGGGAAAGAGCCGCTCTTCCATGCCGATCATGAAGACCACCTTGAATTCAAGCCCCTTGGCAGCATGCAGGGTCATCAGGGTTACCGACGGTGTACCTGCCTCGCCCCGCTCCAGATCGGCCACCAACGCCACCTGCTCCAAAAAGGCCGACAGGCCGGCCTCCGGGTTGGCTTCACAAAACTCCTCCACCGCCGCCTGTAGCTGCTCCAGGTTTTCCAGTCGTTCGCTGTCGTCCTCATCGCGGCTCTGGCGTAGCCGCTCCAGGTAGCCACTCTCCTCCATCACCGCCCGCACCAGCTCCGGCAGAGTGCTGCTCGTCGCCAGGCTGCTGAAGCGCTGCAGCAGCCCGCTGAAGGCCGCCACCTTGCCCCGGGGACCGCTACCCAGCAGATGACCTTGTCCGGCCTGCTGCAGGGCGGCCAGCAGAGAAATTTCCTGCCGGCTGGCCAGCTCGGCAATCTTGTCCACCGTGGCGGCACCGATGCCGCGGGGCGGCACGTTAACGATCCGCTTCAGCGACAGTTCATCGGCCGGGTTTTCCAGCAGCCGCAGATAGGCCAGGATATCCTTGACCTCCAGACGGGCATAGAAACGGACGCCGCCCACGATGTGGTAGGGCAGACCATCGGCCACCAACGCCTCTTCCACCAGTCGCGACTGAGCGTTGGTGCGATAGAAGACCGCCATCTCGGTCAGGGGCACCCCGTGGCGCTGCAGGGTTCTTATCTCGCTGGCCACAAAGCGGGCCTCGTCACGGTCGCTCTCCTGACGCAGCACACGGATCGGCTCGCCGTCGGGATTCTCGGTCCAGAGGGTCTTGCCCTTGCGGCCGAAGTTCTTGGCCACCACCGCACCGGCCGCCTTGAGGATCGTGCTGGAGGAGCGATAATTCTGCTCCAGCCGGATCACCGTCACATCGGGAAAATCCTTCTCAAACTCGAGAATATTACGGATATCGGCCCCGCGCCAGGAGTAGATCGACTGATCATCATCCCCCACCACGCACAGGTTCTTGCGCTCACCGGCCAGCAGGCGGATCAGGCGGTACTGCACCGGGTTGGTATCCTGATATTCGTCAACCAGCAGCCACTGGAAGCGCTCCTGCCAGCGGGCCAGCACCGTCGGCTGCTGCTCAAACAGCCGCACCGTCAACAGCAACAGGTCGCCGAAGTCCAGCGCATTGCAGCGCTTAAGTCGTTCCTGGTAGGCGGCATAGATCTGGGTAAAGCGCTGGTTCCAGAGATCACCAACCGGCAGCTGATCGGGCCACAGGCCCCGGTTCTTGCAATCGTCAATCCGCGCCCCCACGGTTTTGGGCGGGAATCGCTTCTCGTCCAGATCCAGTTCTTTGAGCAACTCCTTCAGCAACCGCTCGCTGTCCTTGTCGTCATAGATCACGAAGTTCTGGTCATACCCCAGCTGGTGAATCTCCTTGCGCAGAATCCGGCCGCAGGTGGCGTGGAAGGTGGCCACCAACGGAATATCATCGCTGGCCAAAAGGCTGCGCACCCGCTCGGCCATCTCCTTGGCTGCCTTATTGGTGAAGGTAACGGCCAGGATGTTGACCGGACGAACGTTCCGCTCCCGGATCAGGTGGCCGATGCGGTGGGTGATGACGCGGGTCTTGCCGGAGCCGGCACCGGCCAGAATCAGCAGCGGTCCGGCGCCGTGCAGCACCGCCTGTTTTTGGGGCTTGTTCAGGTGGGAAAGCAGGTCCATGCATCGTTTGTAGTGCTGATCAGGGGGAAGCGTCAAGCAAAACAACACCCGCTGATCAGCACGTAAATCTGCCGACCTTCAGCGAGAGTGGCCAGCTGACCTGCCGGGGGGCCTCGCCCCACAACGGGGCCAACTCCCTGGTCAGCTCCGCTACCGGATCGACGCCTACCTGTTCACGATAGCGGCTGGTGGCGGACCAGCTGCGCAGATAACCGGCCAGATCATCCAGGCTCCAGTCGACTTGCATGGCAAAGCACGGCACCGTCAGCTCATCAAAGGGAAATCTCAGCTCTGCGTAGCCGTTCTCCACATGCCGCCGTCCCGCAGGCCAGTAGGGGCCGACAGTCTGCCAGTAGAAGCGATCCAGCAGCTCCTGCAGCTGTCCGGCGGCACCACCTTCCAGCCGAAAGACACCGTAGGTCCAGACCGCCAGCAGCCCCCCCGGCTTGAGTACCCGCCGCACCTCGGCATAAAACGTCCCAAGATCGAACCAGTGCAGGGCCTGGGCCACGGTCACCAGATCAACGGACTGCGCCTCAAGGCCAGAGGCCTCGGCCGGTGCCACACGATACTGAACCCCTGGCCAGGGCTTGGCGGCCTCGATCTGGCTGCTGCTGGCGTCAGTGGCCAGCACTGCATCAAAATGGTCGGCCAGAGCCACCGCCGCCTGGCCGCTGCCGGTGGCGCAATCCCAAGCCAGACGTCGCTCGAGAAGCTGGCTGGCCAGCCAGGCAAAAAGTTCAGGCGGATAGCTGGGACGATGGCAGGCGTAGTGCGTCGCGACCCCGGCGAAGTGGTCGGTAAAAGCGGTACTCATCCCGTTTTTTGCTCGGTCAGGCGCTGCAGCTCACTGGCTAACGCCCCGATCTCCAGCGGCTTGGCCAGATACCCGTCAAAACCCTCGGCTAAAATCCGCTGCCGGTCGCCACGCAGGGCATGGGCCGTCAAGGCGATGATCGGGATATGCCCCCCCGTGCTATACTCCTGCTGCCGGATGGCCGCAGTGGCCTGAATACCGTCCAGCACCGGCATCTGTATATCCATCAGGATACAGTCAAAACCAGCCTGACGCCACACCTCAAGGGCCTTCTGGCCGTCCTCGGCCAGCTGTGGCCGGTGCCCCATACGCTTCAACATGGCCTGGATGGTGGTGGCGTTCAAGGGGTTATCCTCCGCCACCAGCACCGAGAGCGACCTGCCGCCCGACACGTCGACCGTGGCCAGCGCCGGATGTTCAGGTATCTCGTCCTGCCGAAGATTGGTGACGCAGGTCAGCTCGACATGGAAACAGCTGCCCACTCCCGGCAATGATTGGGCCCAAATCCTGCCGCCCATCAGCTTGACCAGCCGACGGCAGATGGCGAGCCCCAGACCACTGCCACCAAAGAGACGTGTAGTTGAACTGTCGGCCTGGGTGAACGGATCAAAGATCCGTTCCACTACGTCGGGGGTCATGCCGATGCCGGTATCACGAACATCCAGCCGCAGCGTCCCCATCTGATCCTGCTGCGAAACCACCTGGGCCGTGATGGTGATGGTGCCCTGCTCGGTAAACTTGATGGCGTTGCCCAGCAGGTTCAAGACGATCTGCTTGAAGCGCAGCATATCACCATGCACCATCACCGGACCATCCTGCTCGATGTTCATCACCAGCTCCAGCTTCTTCTGCCGGATCCGTCCGATCTGAGTGGCCACCACCTCCTCGATGGCCTTGGCCAGCGGGAAATCGGCCAACTCCAGATCAATCTTGCCGGCCTCGATCTTGGACAGATCCAGCACATCGCTGATCAGGGCCAGCAGGTTGGTGGCGGAGATACCTAAATATTCCAGAAACTCTTTCTGCTCCGGGGTCGGATTGGTCAGTTCCAGTAACTGGGTCATGCCGATCACGCCGTTTAACGGGGTGCGGATCTCATGGCTCATGTTGGCCAGAAACTCACTCTTGGCCCGGTTGGCACTCTCGGCCTGACGGGCCAGCTGGTTGGCCCACTCGGTAGCCTCATGCAGCAGCCGGTTCGATTCGCGCAGACGCTCCTCGGCCTGCTTGCGTTCGGTGATATTGCGACCGATGCCCAACACACCGATCATCTGACCACGCTTGTCAACCATGGGACACTTGACGGTTTCAATCAGCTCCTGATGGCCGTCGCTGGCAAAGGTCAGCTGTTCTTCGTTGACACTGGGCCCACCAGCGGCCATGGCCTTGCGATCATGCTTACGGAAGAAATCGGCCAGCTCTTTGTCCACAAAATCATAATCGGTCTTGCCGACGATCTCGGCCTCTGTAGCGCCGAAAAACTGCTCAAAACGCGCGTTGCAGGACAGGTAGACCCCTTCAGGGTCCTTGAGCCAGACCAAGTCGGGGATGCTCTGCAGCAGGGCCTGCAACTGGCCGGCCGTCTTTTCCGACTCACGGCGGGCCTCGGCCAGCCGCCGGTTACCGATAACAAGCATCACACTCAGTCCGCTAATGCTGCACACTGCAAGCGTCAGCAGTAATAGTTGCACCTGATAGCGCTGCCAGACATCGGTCAGGGTGAAGGCGGGCAGATCATCAAAGGGCGGCAGCCGCAGTTGCCGCAATAGCTCCTCCACCGGCAGATAATCAGCCGGGATGGTGAAGCCGTAAATCTTTGCAGCCCGGGCCGTGGGGCTGTCCGATTCAAGGGTCAGCAGTGCCGCTGCCACCCTGCGGCCGACATCGTGGGGCAGCTGCGGCAGTGCCACAAAGGACCACTCTGGATAGAGCTGGGTTGAGAGCAAAAACGGGAATCCGGACAACTGCTGACGGTTGATCACCTTAACCCGCGTCAGATCGAGGTCGCTTCTGGCGGCCATCCGCTCCAGCAGACCGGTGCGCACGAAACCGGCATCCGCTTTTCCCTCCAGCACCGCCTGCACCACCAGATCCTGGGGGACACCGGTAAACAGCATCTTCAACTGGTCCGGTCTGACACCAGCCTTGCGCAGTTCATAGATCGGCGCCGGATAGGAACCGAGGCTGCCACTGGCGCTGAAGGCGGCCACCCTTTTCCCCTTCAGATCCCGCAGATCCTGGAGGTCACTACGATCGCTACGGGTAAAGATCACCCCTCCCAGACTGGATACCGGCAGCCCCTGCTGAATATCCACCAGGGTAGCCAGGGCTCCGGTCAGGGCGTTTTGATGACGCAGCTGCACCAGGTGCGAAGCGTTACTGAACACCAGGTCCAGCTGGTTCTGGTCCAGGGCCTGCTGCAGCTCCTGCTGATCCAGGGGCAGCAGCTTGATGGTGTAGCCATCCAGGCTGCGGCTGAGATAGTCGGCCAGCGGCTGCCAACGGGCCTGGGCGACCGGCTTGGGCTGGATCGCCAGCACCCCCAGGGTGAGCGTTCGCTCGGCCCGTGCCGGCAACGGCAGACAGAGCATCAGGCCGACCAAGGGCAACAACATTCGGGACCAAAACGAACCAGCAACCATATCAGAAATCCTTTGTGGGAAGAAAACGACCATCGAACAGACCTTTCAGGCTGGCCGGCTGCTGCAGCAGGCCATGCTGCACCATGATCGGCGACAAGGTTTTGACCGTAGCCACCAGACGGGCCTCGTTACCGTGCAGATAACGGCGGTTGGCACTAACAATCGGCAGCTGCAACCCACGGTAGGCATCAAGCACCTTGTCCGCAGGCAGATTGAGCCGACCGACCAACTTGTAGGCGGCATCCTGCGGGTTATGCACCAGATGATGATAGGCCCTGAAATGGGCTTCGATCAGGCTGCGCAACTGCGCCGCGTACTGATCCAGCAGGTCGGTCCTGACGGCCAGCAGATCAACGATCATGCCCGGCAGGCTGCGGCTGTCGAAGATGCTGTGGGCACCCGCAAGCTGCAACTGGCTGGCAATCGGTTCGTAACAGACCATGGCGTCCAGCTGGCCAGCCTGCCAGACCTGATGATGGTTATCCGGCGTCATCGGCACCACCGTCAGCTGTGAGCAGTCCAGACCGACGGTCTGCAGACTCAGGTGCAACATCAGGGCCCCCAGCGCCGACTGTTCCACCCCGACCCGCTTGCCGGCCAGCTGCCTGAGGGAGCTGATGCCGGGACGGGCCAGGATATGATCGGCCCCGGCGGAAATATTGAATACCAGCACGGCGGTCAGCTGCAGACCATTATCGCGGGCCCGCAGCAGTTCATCCAGAGTGAGGCAGGCGCCATCCGCCGTGCCGCGCTCCAGTGCCGCCAGCGAAGCGGTGGCCGAACTGGTCTCCACCAGCCGCACCTGCTCTGCATTGAGCCAGCCCTCGCGGCGGGCCAGGAACAGCAGTTCATAGCCGGGCCAGGGGTGGCTGGCGATCCGCAGTGCAGGAGCTCGCGCACAGCCCGGCAGCAACGGTAACAGCGCCAGGGCCGCCAGGCCGGTCAGAAAATCACGTCGCGATGTTAGCCACAAACCCACGGCTTCACCTCTCCTGCGCTGTTCATGCAGCCAAACGCTGCAACTCGAAGCAAAGCTGTGCAATATCGACCGGCTTGGCCACATGGGCATCAAAGCCCTGCTGCAACAGACGTTGACGTTCATCATCCATGGCATGGGCCGTTAAGGCGATGATCGGGATATGCCCGCCGGTCTGCTGCTCCCGTTCGCGGATCCGGCGGGTGGCCTCATCGCCACCCAAAACCGGCATCTGCACATCCATCAGGATGCAGTCGAACGACCGGACAGCCAACAGTTCCAGCGCCTGCTGGCCGTTTTCAACCACGCTCAACTGGTGTCCCTGCCGCTCCAGCAGTCTGGTGATGAACTTGGCGTTGACCGGGTTGTCTTCGGCCAGCAGGATCGACAGTGGACGGAGCGGAGTCTCGCTTTTAGCCGGTTGAGCACAGGTGACGAGCGGCTGGTCCGGCACCACAAACGGCAACTCCACAAAAAAGCTGCTGCCAACGCCAAGCCGGCTCTCCACCCAGATTCTACCACCCATTAGCTCAGCCAACCGACGACAGATGGCCAGCCCCAGGCCACTACCGCCGTATTTGCGGGTGGTTGAACTGTCGGCCTGCGTAAAGGAGGCAAAGATGCCCTCCATCGCCTCCGGGGTCATGCCGATGCCGGTGTCGCTGACGGTCAGCCTGATCACCGCCTGGTCATCCGTACGGGAGATCGCTTCTGCGGCAATGGTGATCGAGCCCTGCTCGGTAAACTTGATGGCGTTGCCCAACAGATTGAGCAGTATCTGGCGGGTGCGCAGCTGATCGCCGCGCAACAGCAACGGCAGATCCTCGGCAAAGGCCGTTTCCACCCGCAGATCCTTGATCTGGATATGGAAGCGCTGGCTGTCCAGCAGTTCCTGGATGCAGCCGCGCAGTGAAAAATCAGTGGCTTCAAGCGGCATTCTGCCGGCCTCGATCCGCGAGAGATCCAGAATGTCGCTGATCAGAGACACCAGGCTGGTGGCCGAGCTCTCGATACTCTCCAGGTACTGTTGCTGCTCGTCATTAAGCGGGGTCGTCCGCAGCAGGTGGGTCATGCCGATCACCCCGTTCATCGGGGTACGGATCTCGTGGCTCATATTGGCCAGAAACTCGCTCTTGGCCCGGTTGGCCGCCTCGGCCGCCTCCTTGGCCTGCAGCAATCGACCTTCGGCCTGCTTGCGGTCGGTTATGTCGGTGGCGATCTCCAGCCGCACGATCCGGCCGTCCACCCAGCGGATCGCCCGGTCGCGGATGGCATACCAGTGCCCGGTGACCGTGTTCTGGAACTCCCAGACATACACACCCTGCGGCGCCCCCTGCTCGTCCAGCAGGTACTGGTTGCTGCAAAAACTGCAGGGACCGTTTTGACCGACCTGCATCTTCCGCCAGCAGGGCTGGCCAACGATGTCGCCGAAGGCATCCTGGACATGCTTGTTGACGAACAACAACTCATGGGTCTGCATGTCGGCCACATAAACTACGGCGTCCAGGGCGTTCAGCACGGTCAGCAGCCGCTCGTGTGAGTCTTGCAGCTGCTGCTTGGCCTGCTGCAGTTGCTGCTCGGCCTGCTTGCGCTCGCTGATATCAAACAGGCTCCAGACTACGCCGACCTCGCCGTCGTCAAGCGGCAGCGCGACCCCGGTCAGGACGCACCAGAAGGGATTGCCATCCTTGCGACGTAAGGGATATTCGGCATGCAGGTGGGTCTTGCCGTCCCGGGCCTGCAGGAAGGTGGGCGCCCAGTTGTCATGATGTTCCTGGTCCAGATGCAGCAGCCGCACCGACTGGCCGATCAGCTCATCCTGCTGGTAGCCGAACATCTCGCAAAACTGCTGGTTCACCCGGCGAATGATCCGCCCCGAGGAGACGATCAGGTTGCCGGTACCGTTATACTCAAACAGGTCCTGCAGAAACTTCTGCTGCCGGTGCAGACGGCTGTTGAGCCGTCGCGAGATCAGGATCAGCGCACCCAGCAAGGCAATGATGACGGCAGCGGCCGACAGAGCCGCCAGCAACAGCATACGGTAATCGGTCACCCGCTCGTACTGGTGGGACAACCACTTGTCGGCAATAGCCGTCCGTTCTGATGTCGGCAAGGCGCCCAGCGCCTTGTCCAGCAAGCCGGCCAGCAACGCCTGATCCCTGACGGTTGCCAGACGGAGTTCAGACCTTGGCCCTTTAATGGCCGCCAGCAGGCGCAATTCGGTCAACAGCTCCCGCTCGATCAGATGGATCGCCACGGCCCGGTTGCCGGCATAGACGTCGGCCTCGCCACGGGCGACGGCATGCAGCGCGTCAAGGGTCGAGGGATACTGCCGCACCACCACATCAGGGTAGTTTTTGGCAAAATGGGTAATGTTATAAAAGCCCTCTTCCAAGGCCACGGTCTTGCCGGCCAGATCGCGCTCCGATCGCAGGGGAGGGCCTCCCCTGCGACCGACCAGCACATGGGGGATTGTGATGTAGCTACGGGTAAAACTGAGCTGCGACTCACGTTCCGGGCGCAGACTGATATCCATCAGCACATCCAGCTTGCCCTGCAACAACAACTCGTAGTTGCGGCTGAAGGCCCCTGGCACCAGCACCAGCTGCCCCCCCAGCCTCTGATTGAGGGCACTGACAACATCAGGGCCAATCCCTTGGGGACTGCCATGGCGATCAACAAAACTGATCGGCGGCCAATTGGCCATGATGCCGACCCTGATCTGAGGATGGCTGGCGAGCCAGGCCTGCTCGGCCGGCGTAAAGGCAGGCTGTGTCTGCCTGACAGCACCGAGCAGTACACCCAATACGACCACCGTAACCAGCCCGCAGACCAGTAAGCTGAGCCTGAACCGTAGCAGCCCCAAAAAACGAACCATCCGTTGCAACCTTTCCTGTGGTTTCAGTGGCCTGATCTTACACGACCAGTGCAGGGCAGATCATCACCATGAGCACGCTCATGTCTGGATCAACCGTGCCATTTCGGCACACAACAACGCCAGATCAACCGGTTTGGCAACATGGGCATCAAACCCGGCCGCCAACAGGCGCTCGCGCTCTTCGAGCATGGCGTGGGCGGTCAGCGCGATGATCGGCAGATGGCCACCAGTCTGCTGCTCCCGCTCTCGAATCCGGAGCGTGGCCTCGTCGCCCCCCAGAACCGGCATCTGCACATCCATCAAAACACAATCGAAACGCTGCCGCTCCAGCCGGTCCAGCGCCTGCTGCCCGTTCTCCACAGCAGTCACCCGGTGTCCCATCCGGTCCAGCACCTTGACGATGAACTCGGCATTGACCCGGTTATCCTCAGCCAGCAGAATATCCAGCGGTCGGGTAAACAGTGCCGATTTAAGTGAAAGCGCCGGTGGCTGCTCCTGCCTGCTCTGCGACTGATCAGCCGCCAGCTCAAAGGGCAGCTCCACTATAAAGACGCTGCCGCCACCGGGATTGGCCTCAGCCCAGACGCGCCCCCCCATCAACTCGGTCAGTCGACGGCAGATGGTCAACCCCAGACCAGTGCCGCCATAGCGACGGGTGGTGGTGTTGTCACCCTGCTCAAAGGGGGCAAAGATGGTCTCCAGCTTCTCCGGCGGGATGCCGACGCCGTTGTCAGCGACAGTGAGGCGCAGCAGCACACAATTCCCATGGCGTTCACGCTCCTGGCCGGCAAGCGTGATCCGGCCGCCCTCACCCGTAAATTTAACGGCGTTGCCCAACAGGTTAAGCACGATCTGGCAGGCGCGCAAACGGTCGCCCCGCAGCCGGTCCGGCAGCTGCTCGGGCAGATCAATAGCAACGGTTAGCTGTTTTTGGCGGATCAGGTACTGCTGGCTTTCAACCATATCCTGCAGGCAATGCCTCAGTGAAAAATCAGTCGCCACCAACTCCATTTTACCGGCCTCGATCTTGGACAGGTCGAGGATATCGCTGATCAAGGCCACCAGCGAGTTGGCCGAGAGCTCAATATTATCGAGATACTGCTGCTGCTCGGCAGACAGCTCGGTGTTGTGCAGCAGGTGAGCCATACCGATCACACCGTTCATCGGCGTGCGGATCTCATGGCTCATGTTGGCCAGAAATTCGCTTTTTGCCTGACTGGCCGCCTCTGCCGCCTCCTTGGACTGCTGCAATTCGCTTTCGGCCTGCTTGCGTGCGGTGATGTCGCGCGACAACACGACAAAACGGGGTTCAGTGGCATGGGGGTCCGTCTTGCGAGCCACAGCCAACTCAAACCAGTAGGTGCCATTGGATAACGTCAGGCTGAGCTGCCGACCGTGGGAATGGCCGGCGGCCTGGGCCTCCTGCAACGCCTCCAGACAGACCGCCGCTGCGTCGGCCGGCATGACCTCGCTGACGGTCTTGCCCAGCAGCTCCTCCACCGGAGCCGACAACTGCTCGCTGTGACGGGCATAGCAGGCAAAATAGCGACCATCAAGCCCCATCTCAAACAAAAGATCCGGCACGGCCTGCAGCAGGGAGCTCAGGTTCTGGCGTTCCTGTGCCAGGGCCTGCTCGGTGGCGATGTGCTGTTCCATCTGCAGAAACAGCAAACAGACCAACAGGGTGGCTGGCGGATAGAGCAGCAGCACCGGCACGGTGATCTTGGCCAGCACCAACGCTGCAAGTGCTGCCGGCAGGAAGGTCATACAGGCCATCATCCAGAGGTGCACCAGCAGACCGAAAAGCAACAAACCCGGCAGGCTAACAGCCCATGGCCGGTGCTTACGCAGATAGTGCCAGCCGGTGCCGATCCCGATTGAGCCGATGATCACCGCCACCCCCACCGGCGCACCGACCCCGCCCAGCCAGCAGCGGTAGACTACGGCCGGCAATGCTGCCAGGGCAGCCACAAACGGACCGCCAAACAGACCGGCCACGGCCAGGATGATCGAGCGGCCATCGAAGATCAGGCCCGGTTGGAAGACCACCGGGGTCAGCATCCCCAGCAGGGCCACCCCGCCAAACAACAGGCCGGTCACCACCGTAAAGAGCAGCCCGCCGCGGTTGATACGACGCACCAACAGGCTGTGGACAAAGGTCAGCGCCACCAGCAGCGCAATATTCTGGATCAATGAAAGGTAAAACATCAGCCATCCCCCAACAGCGGCAACAGTCGCTAGGCTTTCGGCAACTATACCAGAGCTCGGGATTTTTGCAGCAGCGACAATCAAATACCAACGAACTGCCGACACACATCAGGACTCTGGCACAGCCGATGCAAACTCTGAAGGACATCACCAGACGAGACGGGAGTTACGGCATGCAGACGGCACTGGTTTGTGACAGCAATGACGGCTTTCGGGAGGAGATCAAGGAGGTCCTGCCCGGACTTGGGTATAGCAACGTACTGCTCTGTACGACACGTGGCGATGCCCTGGCCTTGGCGGTCGAGCAGCTGCCCCAGCTGGTGGTGCTTGAGGCCGCACCGCCGATATGCGGACTGAAGCTGGCCACAACGCTGCGCGACCATATCAACACGAAGATTCTGCTGACGGTGTGCGCGAGCGACCTGCCGCTGCTAAAACAGGCAGACAGCGCCAAGATTGATGCCTTTTTAGCCAGACCATCGACACTGCCCGAACTGCCGCTGGCCGTCGAGTTGGCGCTGCGCACGGCACAACAGGTTACCTGTCTGCAAACACTGCTTGAGCAAACTAAAAATGCGCTGCAGGAGAGAAAAGCCATCGAAAGGGCCAAGGGGCTGCTCATGGAGAAGGAACAGCTGAGTGAAGAGCTGGCCTACCGCCACATGCGTAACCAAGCCATGGCACGCCGGGTCAGCATGGCTGCGCTGGCAGAAGAGATGATCAGTTCGACAACGAAAAACCGGTGAGCGCCCTGCCGGCCGGGCTGGCCAGCACCAGTCGATCCGCATGGCTCTCCAGCTCTGCCACCAGTTGCTTGTCCAGCTTCTTCAGCCAGCGCCGGGGGATCGCCTCCTGACCGTAGTAGGCCCCGGCCAGCATACCGCAGATGGCCCCGGTGGTGTCGGCATCGGCCCCCTGGTTGACCGTACCCACCAGGCACTCCTCAAAATCACGCCCTTTGAAAAAATAGTGGAAGACCGTTGCCAGCGTATCAGCCACATAGGCGCTGGCCAGTTTGCGGTAGGGTTCAAAACTGAATTGATGGTGACGGGCGATCAGGGCGTCGGCCTCTTTACGCAGACGGGCCTTGGAAAAGCCCTGCAGCGCCAGATGCAGCATGCTGCCGATACAGAGGCAGGCAGCGTCGGAAAGACGTTGATGGTGGGTCAGACGGGCCTGTTCCAGGGCATACTTCTTGAGCAGCTCCGGATCGGGCAACGAGAGAAGCGCGGCCGGCAGCACCCGCATCACAGCCCCATTGCCGCCGTCCCAGTGGTTGTAGGGTGCCTCCAGGGTGCCCTGCAGCATGAAGGCGCGAATCCCCTTGCGACAAGTGTCGCCGCAGTCCACCGGACGGGACTTGAGCCAGCGGCTGAATTCAACGGCAATCGCCTCCCGTGACCAGCCCTGGTTTTGAGCAACAGCCCGCGCAATGCAGAGCGCCATTTCGGTGTCATCGGTGACCTGCCCGGCTTTCAGCCGCAGCCAGCCACCGCCGATGATCTCTCTGAAGACACCGTACTGCGCTGCAATTTCCGACGCCGTCATGAACTCAACCGTCGCCCCCAGGGCATCGCCGATGGCCATACCCACAAAGGCGGCCCGGGCCCGGCCTCTCAGTTCCGTTGCATCAAAGGTAAGGATCATGGAGTACCATCTAGCAAGGAGTGTTCCCGGATGCGTGAAATCGAGGTTGATATCTGGTCGTTATGGGGTGACGGGGTGATTGTCATCACCACCAATGGCTCGACTACAAAGGACGGAAGAGCCATACCGGGACGGGGTGTGGCCCGGCAGGCCGCCGAGCGCTTCCCTGAAATGCTGGTTCGACTGGGGGAGCAGCTCAGGCTGGGCGGCAATCATGTCTATCAGATCGTGCCGGGGCTGGTCAGTTTTCCGGTGGAAGAGACACCATTCGCATTGCCTGACCTGCGGCTAATCAGACGCTCAGCTGAAGAACTGCGACGGCTGGCTGACCAGCAGGGCTGGCAGCAGATCGTCGTACCGCGCCCCGGCTGTGGCGGTGGCGGACTCAGCTGGCAGGAGGTGCGGCCGCTGCTTGAAGATCTGTTTGATGATCGTTTCATCGTAGTGACCACACCAAGGCATGACTTCTGCTGACAAATTAAGCAGGCCGCAGCACCACACCAACATAACCACTCGACATCACGACAAAAACAGAACTGGCACGCTCTATGCCTAAAGATACCCATCTCAGGCAACGGCGCCTGCGGGGAGACCCCCCTGCGGCGCCGTTTGCCGTTTAAAAGGAGACCAGCCATGGCAACAGCATGCGAACAACTGAAGAAGATTCAGGGCCACCCCTGCTTCGGTGGCGGCCACCACAAGACCGGCCGGATGCACCTGGCCGTGGCCCCGGCCTGTAATATCAAGTGCGGCTACTGCACCCGCAAGCACGACTGCGCCAACGAATCCCGCCCCGGGGTCACCAGCCGCCTGATGACCCCGCTGGAGGCACTGGACAAGGTCCGCGAGGTGATGGCCTCACCGCTGTTGGGACCCACCATGCGGGTGGTGGGGATCGCCGGCCCCGGCGACCCGCTGGCCAATCAGCAGACCTTCGAGACCTTCCAGCTGGTGGGGCAGGCATTTCCCGAACTGATGAAATGTATGAGCACCAACGGACTGCTCTTGCCTGAATCACTGGATCGGCTGGCCGAACTCGGCCTGCACAGCCTGACCGTCACCATTAATGCCGCCACGGCGGCCAGCGCTGCCCGGATCTACCGCCACGTCTACTACCACGGCAAGCGCTACAGCGGCGAGGCCGCTGGCGAGATCCTGCTGGCCAGCCAGTACGAAGGGGTGCAACGGGCCGCCCAGTTGGGCATGGTGGTCAAGGTCAACACAGTGCTGATCCCCGGCATCAACGAGGCTGAAATCCCGCAGATTGCGGAACGGATCAAGGGTATGGGCGCCTTTGTGATGAACGTGATGCCGCTGATACCCCAGGCTGATCTGGCCCATATCCCGGCACCTTCGCAGGAGTATCTGGCAGAGGTGCGCAACAACAACGAGCGGATCATCAGCCAGATGCGGCATTGTAAGCAGTGCCGGGCCGATGCCGTTGGTCTGTTGTAGGAGGCTGCCATGCAGATCAGCAGCTTTACTCCCGACGACATCCATCCCTTTTTGGCACTGGCCAGGGATGAAGGCTGGGTAAGCCATCGCCGCGAACTGGCTTTCCTGCTGGAGCGCTCGCCGGACGGCTGCCTGGCCTGCCACGAGCAGGGCAAACCGGTCGGTTTTGTCACCGCAATTCAGCACGGACATTCCGGCTGGATCGGCAACCTGCTGGTGGGGTCTGCCAACCGGGGCCGCGGCATCGGCAGCATGCTGTTCAAGCGGGCCATGGAGGTATTGCAACGCAGCAAGGCCACCACGGTATGGTTAACGGCCTCAACGGCCGGACGCCCGATCTACGAACGTAACGGCTTCAGCAGCTGTGACCGTATTCGCCGTTGGGAACGCCCCGGCGCTGACCCGCAGAGCTGCCACAGCAGGGCCGAGGTACTGTCCGGTTGGCAGGAGATCGATTATCTGGGTTGGGGTGACAGCCGCAATGAGCTGCTGGACTACGCAGCAGGTGGTGGCTCAGTGTTGGGCGAGGAACAAGGCTTCCTGGTGGCGCAGCGTCTGGGGAACGGGCATCAGATCGGCCCCTTTGGCGCCTTGAATAGTAGCGCAGCTGAACAGTTGCTCGAGCAGGTGCTGACGACAGTGGGGCGGGCTGTGCTTGATGTGCCCGCAGCCAACCGGACTGCCGAACGGCTGCTGACATCACGCGGCTTTACGGTCAAAAGCGAGGTAGAGCTGATGTATGCCGGTCAGCCACCAGCATATCATCCGGAGCATATCTTTGGACTAGCGTCAATGGGCAGCATGGGCTGAAGCAAAGGAGACTACCATGATGACGGCATCGAACATCATCATCGACGACACCACCCTGCGAGATGGTGAACAGACCGCCGGGGTGGTCTTTTCCTTACGCGAAAAACTGGCCATCGCCCGTCTGCTGGATGCTGTGGGCGTACAGGAGATCGAGTGCGGTATACCGGCCATGGGCGAGGAGGAGCGGGACAGTATCCGCGCCCTGGTTGAGCTGGGCCTCTCGGCCCGCCTGCTGACCTGGAACCGCGCCCTGATCCCTGAGATCGAGGCCAGCATCAGCTGCGGGATTACGGCGGTGGACATCTCGTTGTCGGTCTCGGACCAGATGATCAGCCGCAAGTTGAAGAAGGATCGCACTGCGGTCAAGGAACAACTGAAAGTCGCACTGGGCTTTGCCAAGGATAACGGTCTGTACGTCTCTGTGGGCGGCGAGGATGCCAGCCGGGCCGAGATCGGCTTCCTGGTGGAGCTGCTGCAGATCATCCGTGAGATGGGTGGCGACCGCTTCCGGTTCTGCGACACCCTGGGGATTATGGATCCCTTTACCATGTACGACCGGGTGGCCTGGCTGCGGGCAGCGGTGCCGGAGGTGGCCATCGAGGTCCACACCCACAACGATCTTGGGATGGCCACCGCCAACGCCATTGCCGGTATCCGGGCCGGAGCCCGTTTTGTCAATACCACCGTCAACGGTCTGGGTGAGCGGGCTGGCAACGCCGCCCTGGAAGAGGTGGTGATGGGCCTGAAGCACGCCTGCGCCATCGAGACCGGCATCGACACCCATCGCTTCCGCGAACTTTCCCTGATGGTGGCCAAGGCCTCTTGCCGGGAGCTGCCGTCATGGAAGGCGGTGGTTGGATCACGGGTCTTTGCCCATGAATCCGGCCTGCATGCCGATGGCGTGTTGAAGGATCCCCACAACTACGAGGGATTCGATCCGGCCGAGGTGGGGCTTTCCCGCCAAATCGTGGTAGGTAAACATTCCGGTGCCAGCGGGATTGTAGAGCGGTATCGCAGCTTAGGTATTGTGCTTTCTCGCGATGACGCCACCTTGCTGTTGCCGGTAGTGCGCCATGAGGCGCTGCGTCACAAGCGTGACCTGGAAGATCGGGAATTGGTAAACATCTATCTGAACGGGGCAGAGCTGCTCAAGGCGGCCTAAAGGAGGAAAGCATGTGTACAGCGGGTACGGATTTTATCACCATTGCGGAAGCGGCCGGGTATCTGGAAACCACTGAAACCAGGATCCTGATGATGCTGAAGAAGCAGGAACTGACCGGCAGCCAGGATGCGAGCGGCAGCTGGCTGATTGACAAAGCCTCGCTGCAGCTGTGTGGCAAGCCACGTCCAGCGGATATTGTTAAAAAAGGCTGTGGCGGCGGCTGTGGCAGCGGCGGGTGTGGTGGACACTGACGGAGGTATGCCATGCTCATTGTCAAGGCATTTGATCTGAAGTTCAAATATCGCAAGTATGTAGAAACCCGTGACGAGCCCAAGTTCTGCGGTCTGCCTGACGCGGCGCCGTTCAACCGCGATGATCAGTACGAGGTGCTGCCAATGCTGTCGGCAGTCATGGATGCACTGGGCTCCGACGATGGCGAACTGTTGCACCTGCTGGAGGATATCCTGAACGAGATGCCCCGCTTTGTGAACAGCCGTGAAGAGGTGTTCGACTACCTGGTCGGCTCAGGGCGGGAGTGTCTGCGGACCGTATAGTCGGGAGTGCCAAGCAATGCTGCATATCATCCAGAACGACCCGGAGGTGCCGCCCGGCAATCTGACCGAAAATCTGACGGTTCCGTATCAGCTGCATCATCCGTACAAAACGGGACCGCTGCCGAGGCCTGAAGAGATTTCTGCGCTGATCGTGTTGGGGGGCGCCATGGGGGCCAATGACGAACACAAGCACCCTTTTCTGGCTGATCTGAAGGCATTAATCCGGTCTGTGGTTGGGGCTGGCATCCCGTATTTGGGAATCTGTTTGGGGGGCCAACTGCTGGCTTCAACCCTCGGAGCGCAGGTAGTTTCTAACCGCTGGGAAGAGCTTGGTACCCTGACGGTTCAATTGACGGAAGCAGGGCGGCAAGACAGCCTGTTCAGGGGGATAGCAGACCCGTTCAGCACCTTCCAGTGGCATCACGACAGTTTTGATCTACCGGATCATGCGGTGCTGCTGGCCTCTTCCCCGGTCTGTCCTCATCAGGCCTTCCGGGTGGGGGCCAACGCCTGGGGGCTGCAGTTCCACCCCGAAGTAACCGAGACGATCATCCGCAGCTGGGCAGCCTGGGACCCGGTCACCGCGCAACAAACGGTGGCTCTGGTGGCGGCCTTTGGCAAACAACAGACCGCCTATCGGCAACACTCGCAACGGTTGCTGAGGAATCTGCTGAGGCTGGTTGATCCCCGCCTCTAGTCAATCCGATCCAAGCGCAGCGCAAAGGTCAGGTCACAGCCGGCCAGGGGGTGATTGCCGTCCAGGGTCACCTCCTGCTGATCAGCCTGCAGAATCACCATGATCCGTTCAACCCCGCCCTTAAACTGCAGCTGCAGCTTCTCACCGACCCGCAGTTGCCGCTCGGCCGGAAACAGGTCTCGCTTTGCTTTGAGAATATTTTCATCCCGACGTGGTCCATAGGCCTCGGCAGCCGGTATGACGACATTCTTGACCTCGCCCACCACCATGCCGATGATCGCAACCTCCAGCGCTGCAAAGACCTGATCATTGCCGATGGTTATGCTTAAGGGGCCGCTTTCATCGGTGCTGTCGAAGATCCGTCCATTATCAAGGGTGCCGATATAGCTGATGGTAACGGTATCGCCGTATGCTGCGCGCTTCACTGTAGGGCCTCCTTGGCTGCATTGGGGCAGCCGCAGGTGCCACAGCTGCAGACCCGCAACCCACAGATGCTGCAACCGGGATTCTTTGGATCCCGCCCATCAACCGTCCTGCCGCAGGCCGGGCACTGGTAGCGGAAAAAGGCAAAACCGCAGTTACGGCAATACAACATCTTGTCGTCACCGGCTTTGGGAATAACATCAATCGATTCACAGATCAGGCAGACCGAGGCCATCTCCGGACAGTTTCTGACCCCGTCCCGCTGGGAGCGGTATCTTTTGAACAGCCGCTTTCCCTCTTCACGATCAATCGACAGTGGCATGGCGCATCCTCCCCTTTGCAGCGGGAGTGCTTGCAACTTTATTGCCGTTCTCCTGTGATGGCTTGGCAGGGCCGATGAATACTGCGGTCTACAGATCGTAGCAGCCGTCAAAACCAGCAAAAGAAGCAGGGCAATGTCTACAAATCAGGCAATCACGCCTTTTTTACAAACTCTGATTTCAGCCCCATGGAACCGAAGCCGTCGATCTTGCAGTCGATGTCGTGATCGCCGTCCACCAGACGAATGTTCTTGACCTTGGTGCCCACCTTGACCGGAGCGGAGGCCCCCTTGACCTTCAGGTCCTTGATCACCGTGACGCTATCACCATCCTTCAGCTCGCTGCCAAAGGCGTCACGCACGACACGTTCTGTAACGGCTTGTTCTGCCGCATGGATCGGCCATTCATGGGCGCATTCCGGACAGACGTAGGTATCGCCGTCTTCGTAGGTATAGCTGGATTTACAGACTGGACAGGAGGGTACAACAGACATGGTGGCATCCTTTTCAACGTTTATTCGTTGTTACGCCAGAGACATCGCAGCATGTGGCAGTGTAGAATCCAAACCGTGAATAAGCAATGCCAAATGTTGATCATAATCACCCAGCAGCACCAGATTGGCCGACAGGTTGCATGACCCGCTGAGTGGAATACAGACCTTCCTCAAGGAGCACACGCATGTACCGTAGTGTCCAGATTCTGCTGTTGCTGCTGCTGTCTATTGTCCCTGCACAGGCCGCCGATCTGCACATTTCTGCGGCAGCAAGCCTGCGGGAGTCGGTCAACGAGCTGTCGGACCTGTTTCACCAGCGCAATCCCGCCGTGCAGTTCAGAAAGAATTTCGGCGGCTCCGGTGCACTGGCCCGGCAGATTGAGGCCGGCGCACCGGCCGACCTGTTTTTGTCTGCCAATACCGAGTGGGTGGACTACCTGTTGGCGAAACAGCTTGCCGACCCCAAAAGCCTGACGGTATTTGCCTATAATCAGCTGGTGGTGGCGGGCAACCCTGAACTGAAGATCAGCAGCATGCAAGAGCTGCTCAAGCTGAACCGGATCGCCATCGGCAGCCCCAAGAGCGTGCCGGCCGGCGAGTATGCCCTGCAGGCCTTCAAGAAATCGGGTATCGATACCCAGGTGGCATCAAAGCTGGTACTGGCTAAAGACGTGCGCGAGGCCCTACTGTACGCCGACCGTGGTGAGGTGGATGCGGCCTTTGTCTACAAGACCGATGCGCTCCTGCTTTCAAAACAGGCCAGGGTTCTGTATGTTGTGCCACAACAGCTCCACCAACGGGTAATCTATCCGATGGCGCTGACCGCCGCCGGCGCCGGAAAACCGGAGGCAATCGCATTTATCAGGTTTCTTGCCTCGCCCGAGGCCACGTCGATCTTAAAAAAACATGGGTTTGAGGTGCGCTGATGATCCTTGCAGCAGTAGACCTGCAGGCCATACTGCTTTCAGCCAAGGTGGGGAGCGTTGCCACGCTGCTGGCGCTGCCGCTTGGCTTTGCTGCGGCCTGGCTGCTGGTCTTTGGCACATTCCGCGGCAAACTGCTGCTTGAACTGGTGTGTAACCTGCCGCTGACCTTGCCCCCAGTAGTGGTGGGTTATCTGCTGCTGCTGTTGTTGGGGGTGCAGGGGCCGCTGGGCAGCATACTGGAGCCGTTGGGTATCAGGATTATCTTTACCTGGAAGGCGGCGGTGATCGCCTCGCTGGTGGTCGGTTTTCCGCTGCTGGTCCGCTCCATCCGGCTATCAATGGAGGCTATTAACCCCCAGCTGCTGCAGGCCGCCCGCTCCCTGGGGGCCGGTCCGCTTGATCTGGTGCTGACCATGATCCTGCCCTTGTCGCGCCGCGGCATCCTGGCCGGTTCATCGCTCTTTTTTGCCCGCTCCCTGGGCGAGTTTGGCGCCACGATCATCATTGCCGGCAATATCCCCGGTGTGACCCAGACCCTACCCCTGGCGATCTACGACTATGCCGCCGCACCCAGCGGTGAGGGCGCCGCCCTGGCGCTCTGCGCCGTATCAATCGTGCTGGCACTGGCGGTGCTGCTGCTACACGAAACCATCCTGCAGCGCACCAAGGGGACCTGATGGAACTCCAGCTGCAGCTGTGCAAACAACAGGGCGCGTTCCTGCTCGATATTGATCTGGCCATCCGGGGTGAGCGAGTCGGCATCTTTGGACCCTCGGGCAGCGGCAAGTCAACGCTGGTTTCACTGATTACCGGGCTGGCACAGCCCGATGCCGGGCGGATACTGCTGGACGGCGAGTTGCTGTTCGACAGTCAAAGCCGGAAGAACCTGCCGCCAGAACAGCGCCGGATCGCCTTGGTGTTTCAAAGCCACGCCCTGTTTCCCCACCTGACGGTGCGCCAGAACCTGTTATACGGCTACCGCCGTTGTCCGGCAGGTGAACGGCGGATCGAACTGGGCGAGGTGGCCGCGGTACTGGGGCTGACGCCGCTCTTGGACACTGATCCGGCCACGCTTTCCGGTGGCGAACGCCAGCGGGTGGCCCTGGGACGCGCCATACTGTCATCGCCCCGTCTGCTGATAATGGATGAGCCCCTTTCTGCCCTGGATGACGACCTGCGCTATCGGATCATCCCCTACCTGAAACTGACCGCTGAGCGTTTCAGCATCCCGTTTGTCTTCATTTCCCACTCACTGGTTGAGATGCGCCTGATGACCGAGCAGGTGGCGGTACTGGAACGGGGACGCCTGACCAACTGGTGTACGCCCGATACATTGGCCCGGCTGCGGATGGGCACCAGCCCGGTGGGTTACATCAACCTGCTGGAACTGGGGCCGCCCCAGGAAGAACAGGGCCTGCTGTCATTCCCCTGGGCAGGCCGCCAGCTGCTGCTCTCCGGCGCCGTCGGCAACCAGCCGGGCCTGTTCGAGCTCTCATCCAAGGATATTATCCTCTGCAAGCGACACCCCGAGGCGATCAGCGCCCGTAACCTGCTGCCCTGCACCGTGAAACTCCTGTTCGAGTCCGGCAGCAAGACCGGTGTGCAGCTGGACTGCAATGGCGCCTGCCTGATCGCAGATATCGTCCCTGCTGCTGTCCAGGAACTGCAGATCACCCCCGGCAGCACTATCTGGGCCGCCATCAAGGCCTCGGCCTTCCGCAGACTCTAAGGGTTGCTCCAATTTTGATCATCTTCGCCTGACCTCCGCGCAGCAGCACCCCCTGAAATCGTATACAGCATACCCAAAATCTAAAGCAACTATCTGATATCAAACAATTATAAAATTATTTAATCTCTTGGCACGCCCTGTGCTTAGGAGAGTGCAATCGTTCTTTTGACAACCACTGAACCAGACACACACCAAGGCAACGGCGCCTTTCGATCTCCAGGGATCGGGGCGCCGTTTTTCGTTCACGCCTCTTCACAAACCAAGGGATGTCGGTTCGTCGATGGATCGTGAGGCAGTGAGCTGGTGGACACCGCAGGCGTACAACGCAGTACGTCAAGGGGGCCACCAGCAAAAATGACTTGCGAGACACGGCGAAACGGCAGACCGCAACGAAAGGAGTAACACCCCATGAGACAGATCGCTATCTACGGCAAAGGCGGCATCGGCAAGTCAACCACAACCCAAAACACGGTGGCCGGACTGGCTTCCCTCGGCAAGAAGGTACTGATTGTCGGCTGTGACCCCAAGGCAGACTCTACCCGTCTGATCCTGCATGCCAAGGCTCAGGCCACGGTGATGGACATGGTCCGCGAGCTGGGCACGGTTGAAGACCTCGAGCTGGACGACATCCTGAAGGTCGGTTATGGCGGCATCAAGTGCGTTGAATCCGGCGGACCTGAGCCGGGTGTCGGCTGTGCCGGCCGCGGTGTGATCACCGCCATCAACTTTCTGGAAGAGAACGGTGCCTACACCGATGATCTTGACTTTGTCTTCTATGACGTTCTGGGCGACGTGGTCTGCGGCGGATTCGCCATGCCGATCCGTGAAGGCAAGGCCGAAGAGATCTACATCGTCACCTCCGGCGAGATGATGGCCATGTATGCCGCCAATAACATCTCCAAAGGTATCCTCAAGTACGCCTCGTCAGGCAAGGTGCGGTTGGCCGGACTGATCTGTAATGCCAGGAAGACCGACAAGGAGTTCGAGCTGATTTCCGAGCTGGCACGCCGTCTGGGCACCCAGATGATCCACTTTGTCCCCCGTGACAATCAGGTTCAGCGGGCAGAGTTACGCAGAATGACGGTGATCGAATACTCCCCAGAACATCCCCAGGCAAAAGAATATCTGACCCTGGCGCAAAAGATTGCTGACAACAAGATGCTGGTGGTTCCCACCCCGCTGGAGATGGAAGAGCTGGAGGAGCTGCTGATGGAGTTCGGCATCATGGAAGTTGAGGACGAAGCGATCGTTGGCAAGGCCGAGAACGCTGCCTGATAAGCAGGTTCAGGTTGAGGTTACGTAACGGCTCTTACTCAACCTTAACCTCAGCCTCAACCTACAGCGACTAATAAGGAGCGAGATAATGTCAGACAAGATAAAGAACATCGACGGCATCACCAAAGAATCGACCCAGGCGATGATCGATGACGCCCTGGCGGCCTATCCTGAGAAGGGCAGGAAGAAGCGGGCGCCCCACCTGGCCCCCAACGACCAGGCATCAGGCAGCGCCTGCGTCAAGTCCAACAAGAAGACCGTACCGGGTGTCATGTCAGCCCGTGGTTGCGCCTATGCCGGTGCCAAGGGGGTGGTCTGGGGTCCGATCGGCGATATGGTCCACGTCTCCCACGGCCCGGTTGGCTGCGGCTGGTACTCCTGGGGTACCCGGCGCAACCTGGTCTCCGGGATCAACGGCGTGACCCAATTCGCCATGCAGTTTACCTCCGACTTCCAGGAAAAGGATATCGTCTACGGCGGCGACAAGAAACTGAAGACCCTGCTGGAGGAGGCCAGAGGCCTGTTTCCGCTGGCCAAGGGGATCTCGGTGCTGTCGGAATGTCCGGTGGGTCTGATCGGCGACGACATCAACTCGGTGGCCAAGAGCTCTGCAAAAGAACTGGGACTGCCGATCATCCCCTGTAACTGCGAAGGTTTTCGCGGCGTGTCCCAGTCACTGGGTCACCATATCTCGAACGATACGATTCGTGACTACATCATCGAGACCCGCGAGTTTGCCGAGCCATCCAGCCCCTACGATATCGCCCTGATCGGCGATTACAACATCGGCGGCGATGTCTGGGCAGCCAAGTCACTGCTTGAAGAGATCGGCCTGAACGTCAAGGCCACCTGGACCGGTGACGGCGAACTGGAAAAGATTGCTGCCACCCATCAGGTCAAGCTGAACCTGATCCACTGCTACCGCTCCATGAACTATATGTGCAAGGTGATGGAAGAGAAGTACGGCATCCCCTGGCTGGAGTTCAACTTCTTCGGCCCCACCAAGATCCGCGAGAGCCTGCGGGCCATTGCCGAGCGGTTTGACGACACCATCAAAGAGAATGTTGAGCGTGTGATCGCCAAGTACGACCCGATCATGCAGGCCATCATCGATGAGTACAAGCCACGGCTGGATGGCAAGAAGGTGATGCTGCTGGTGGGCGGTCTACGTCCCCGGCACACCATCGGCGCCTACGAAGATCTGGGGATGGAGTGCGTCGGCTCGGGCTACGAGTTTGCCCACACCGATGACTATGACCGCACCGCACCGGAGATGCCGAATGCCACCGTGGTGTATGACGACCCCTCCGAGTACGAGTTTGAAAAGTTTGCCCATGCACTGAAGCCGGACCTGATCGGTTCAGGCATCAAAGAGAAGTATGTCTTCCAGAAGATGGGGATACCGTTCCGTCAGATGCACAGCTGGGATTATTCGGGCCCGTATCACGCCTATCAGGGGTTTGAGATCTTTGCCCGCGACGTGGACATGGCGGTGAACAGCCCCACCTGGAAACTGGTCAAGGCGCCGTTCTAGAATCGTCAACCACAGTGGGCACAGAGAAAATCAAAACTTTTTGTCTTACTCTGCGTCCTCAGTGGCAAAAAATATATCCGGTTGTGTGACAGATTGGTCAGCAACCCAAAGGAGTAACTCATGTCAAACCTACTCGGACTCGAAGTCAAAAAAATAGTCGAAACCCCGCCCGAAGAGATTGAACGGGTTCAGAACTGGATCAATTCAGAAGAGTACAAGGAAAAGAACTTTGCCCGTCAGGCGCTGGTGATCAACCCGGCCCACGCCTGCCAGCCGTTGGGGGCCCAACTGGCCGCCCACGGTTTTGAAGGCACCCTGCCATTTGTACATGGCTCGCAGGGCTGCGCCTCCTACTATCGTTCAACCCTGAACCGCCACTTCCGCGAGCCTGCTCCGGCGGTTTCCGACGCCATGACCGAAGACGGCGCGGTGTTCGGTGGTCAGAACAACCTGCATGAAGGCCTGGAAAACGCAGTGGCCCTGTACAAGCCCAAGATGATCGCGGTCTTTACCTCCTGCATGCCGGAGGTGATCGGCGACGACCTGACCGCCTTTATCAAGAATGCCCGCCAGAAAGGGCATGTACCCAAGGATATGCCGGTACCGTTTGCCAACACCCCCAGCTTTAACGGCACCCATATCCACGGCTATGACTCAATGCTGCTCTCGATCCTGCAGAGCCTGACCGAAGGCAAGCAGATTGAGGGGCGCTGCACCGGCAAGCTGAACCTGATCGCCGGCTGCGATTTCAACACCGCCGACTATCGCGAGTACAAGCGGATCATGAAGGAGTTCGGCGTGCCGGTCACGGTGCTGGCGGACATCTCTGAAAGTTTCGACTCGCCCTGCAACGGCACCTACAACATCTACGCCGGCGGTACACCGCTGGAAGATGCGGCTGATTCGATCAACGGCAAGGCCACCATGACCCTGGGTCCCTACGCTACCCCCAAGACCTTCAGCTGGATCAAGGATACCTATTCCGGCAAGCATGTCTCTCTGCCGATGCCGATGGGGATTGAGAAGACCGATGCCATGATCTTAAAGATTGCCGAGCTGTTCGGCAAGGAAGTACCACAGTCGCTGAAGGATGAACGCGGCCGGGCCGTGGATGCCATGACCGACGCCCAGCAGTATATGCACGGCAAGAAGTTTGCGGTCTACGGCGACCCGGACTACCTGCTGGGCTATGTCTCCTTCCTGCTGGAGATGGGGGCCCATCCGTACCAGATTGTCTGTAGCCGAGGTTCAAAAAAGCTGGAGAAGGAGTTGCAAGGACTGCTGGATGGTTCCATGTACGGCAAAGGCTGCACGATCTATATGAACAAGGATCTCTGGCACCTGCGCTCCCTGGTGATGACCGATCCGGTGGATGCCATCATCGGCGACACCCACGGTAAATTTGCTGCCCGCGATGCCGGTGTACCGCTGTTCCGCTTCGGCTTTCCGGTCTTTGACCGGGTCAACCTGCACCGCTATCCGCGGATCGGCTATCAGGGGGTGATCTACATGGTCACCGAGATCTGCAACACGTTCATTGATATCAAGGATGCGACCTGTGAGGATCGCTTCTTTGAGATGATGCGCTAAACCCGTTACTAAAACTTCCGATGCCAGCTCGAGGATGATCTCAAGGCGGTGGGGAGTCGGCGACGCAGGCGTACACGCATAGTACGTCGAGGAGACGACGATAAGCCAACGCCGAGATCGCCTCGAGGCGGCAGCGAAACCCTCTGTTGCTCAACGCCGAGAAACGAGGCCTATCATGGCTAAACCTGACTATTACGACGTCGACGATTGCGCCACCCACGACAAGGGCGCCCCCAAGTTCTGCAAAAAATCAGAACCGGGCGAAGGCACCGAGCGTTCATGCGCCTACGACGGCGCCCGGGTGGTGTTGATGCCGGTCACCGATGTGATCCATCTGGTGCATGGCCCGATCGCCTGCGCCGGCAACTCCTGGGACAACCGCGGGGCTCGCTCCAGCGGTTCGCAGCTCTACCGGCGCGGCTTCACCACCGAGATGCTGGAAAACGACGTGATCTTCGGCGGCGAGAAGAAGCTCTACAAGGCGATCATCGACCTGGCTGGCCGTTACCCCGAGGCCAGGGCCATCTTCGTCTACGCCACCTGCGTCACCGCCATGACCGGCGACGACATCGAGGCGGTCTGCAAAGCGGCCCAGGAAAAGGTCGCCATACCGTTAATCCCGGTCAATACGCCTGGCTTCATCGGCGACAAGAACATCGGCAACCGTCTGGCCGGTGAAATCCTCTTTAAATCAGTCATCGGTACTGCCGAGCCACCGCTGCTGGGTGAATATCCGATTAACCTGATTGGTGAGTACAATATTGCTGGAGATTTATGGGGCATGCAGCCGCTGTTTGACCGGCTGGGGATCCAGATCCTCTCCTGTTTCTCCGGCGACGCCAAGTTCGAGGAGCTGCGCTATGCCCATCGCGCCAAACTGAACATCATCATCTGCTCCAAGAGCCTGACCAACCTGGCCAAGAAGATGCAAAAAACCTATGGCATGCCCTACCTGGAGGAGTCGTTCTACGGCCTGACCGACATCGCCAAGGCGCTGCGTAACATCGCCATCGCCCTGGATGATGCGGTGAATGGCCTTGAAAAACGGATCATGCAGGATCGGGTTGAGCAGTTGCTGGAGGAGGAAGAAAACCACTGCCGTCAGCGGCTGGCCCCCTACCCGGCCCGGCTGGAAGGCAAGCGGGCGGTGCTGTTTACCGGCGGGGTCAAGACCTGGTCGATGGTGAATGCCCTGCGTGAGCTGGGGGTCGAGATCCTGGCGGCCGGCACCCAGAACTCGACCCTGGAAGACTTCTACCGGATGAAGGCCTTGATGCATCAGGATGCCGGGATCATCGAAGACACTTCCACCGCCGGTCTGCTGGCGGTGATGAAGGAGAAGATGCCGGACCTGATTGTGGCCGGTGGCAAGACCAAGTTTCTGGCCCTGAAGACCAAGACCCCGTTCCTGGATATCAACCACGGTCGCTCTCACCCCTACGCCGGCTACGAGGGGATGGTGACCTTTGCAAAACAACTTGATCTGACCGTCAACAACCCGATCTGGCCGCTCTTGAACTCTCCGGCCCCCTGGGAGGCCGATCCGGCGTCGCTGGTTGCGGAGGCACGTAAGCATGCTGCCACCTATTTGGCAGAAGACCTGTCCGCCTCGCGGGTGACAGTGCCCCAAAAGGCGGCCACGGTCAATCCGCAGAAGAACTCGCCCGCCCTGGGGGCAACCCTGGCCTACCTGGGGATTGATCAGATGCTTGGCCTTTTGCATGGCGCCCAGGGTTGTTCCACCTTTATCCGGCTGCAGTTGTCGCGGCACTTCAAGGAATCAATCGCCCTGAATGCGACGGCCATGAGTGAAGACAGCGCCATCTTTGGCGGCTGGGAAAACCTCAAAAAAGGGATCGGCCGGGTGATTGAAAAATTTAATCCCCAGGTGGTGGGAGTGATGACCACCGGCCTGACCGAGACCATGGGGGATGATGTCCGCTCGGCCATCCACCAGTTCCGCGAAGAGCACCCTGAACATGACGGGGTGCCGATTATCTGGGCCTCCACCCCGGATTACTGCGGTTCGCTGCAGGAAGGCTACGCCAACACGGTAGAGGCGATTCTGGCCACCCTGCCGGAAGCTGGCGAAACCATTCCTGGTCAGGTCAATCTGATCCCCGGCGCCCAGTTGACCCCGGCCGATGTGGAAGAGCTGAAGGAACTGATCGAAACGTTCGGCCTGACCGTACTCTGCATCCCGGATATCGCCAACGCCCTGGATGGCCATATTGATGCCGATGTATCGCCCCTGTCCACCGGCGGGATCAGTGTCGACACGATCAGACAGGCTGGCCGCAGCATGGCTACCCTCTTTGTGGGTGATTCACTTGCCAAGGCCGCCAGCCAGCTTGAACAGCGGTTTAGCATCCCGGCCTACGGCTTTACCTCGCTTTCCGGTATGGCCGAGACCGACCGCCTGATGGCTGTGCTGGCACAGATCAGTGGCAGGCCGATTCCTGAAAAACAGCGCCGCTGGCGCAGCCGTCTGGCTGACGCCATGGTGGACTCGCACTACCAGTTCGGCACAAAGAAGGTTGCATTAGCGCTGGAGGCTGATCACCTGAAAGGGATGACCCGCTTCCTGGCCGGCATGGGCTGTCAGATCCAGGCCGCCCTTGCCGCCACCCGCACCCGCGGGCTGGACAGCCTGCCCTGCGACAATGTCTTTGTGGGGGATCTGGAAGACCTGGAAACCGCTGCAGTGGGGGCAGACCTGCTGGTGGCCAACAGTAACGGCAGACAGGCAGCCGCCCGGCTTTCGATCGGCGCCCACCTGCGGACCGGGCTGCCGGTGTTTGACCGGCTGGGGGCGCACCAGAAGATGTGGATCGGCTATCGCGGCAGCCTGAATCTGGTGTTCGAAGTGGCCAATCTGTTCCAGGGCAATGCAAAGGATGCGCAGAAGCTGGCGCACAACTAGGGGGGGAATTCATGAAAATCGCATTTACCACCAGCGACGGCACGATGATCGATCAACACTTCGGCCAGTGTGAGCGGTTCCAGATCTGGGAGGTGGGGCCGGATCAGGCGTCATTTCTTGCATCAGTAACCACCGAAGCCCACGGCAACGATGAAGAGGACCGGATTGCAGCCCGGGCCAAACTGCTTGCCGACTGCGCCATTGTCTACACCATGCAGATCGGCGGCCCGGCTGCTGCCAAACTGGTGGCCCAGAAGATCCACCCGATGAAGACCAACAGTGAGGTCAGCCTGCCGGACACCGTGGCCAAGCTGCAGGAGGTTCTGCGGGGCAACCCGCCACCCTGGCTGCGCAAGGCGATGAACAAGGGGCAGACAGCCTCGTTTGAGGAAGAAGAATAACGACACGAACAACACACAGGAGGTGCCAAATGGCTTATATCACCGGACTAACTAAAGACAAAAAAGAGTGGACCCCACAGTTTATCGTTTCCATTGATGAAGAGACCTGCATCGGGTGCGGACGCTGCTTCAAGGTCTGCAGCCACGATGTGCTGGCCTTTGAAGAGCTGGATGAGGATGATTCAGCCAAGATGTTCATGCGGGTAGCCAATGCCGGCAACTGTATTGGCTGTGAGGCCTGCGGCAAGACCTGTTCGAAAAAATGTTTTTCGTTTGCGCCGGTACCACTCTAGGGAATGGCCATGCTAATTGCAGTGACCACATCCAACGGAATCGACGTAGATACCCACTTTGGCAAGGCCGAAAGCTTTCTGGTCTATGAAGTCGGATCGGGTGAGCCTGCACTACGGTATCAGGTGCAGGCTCCCCCCTACTGCGGCGGTAACGGACCCGGTCACAGCCTGATGCCGGACAAGCTGGCAGCCATTGCCCGGGCGCTGGGTGACTGCCGGGTGGTGGTGACCGCCATGATCGGTGAGGCGCCACGCGAGGAGATGGACCGGCTCGGCATCGATGTGATCAGCGGCACTGGCCCGGTTAACACGCTATTACAAGAAGTCATTAAGCTCTACTGACTGATAAGGCGCTCATATGACATACCGATTTCAGATCAAGGATGATCTCAAGGCGGCGAGGCGTTCAGCGACGCAGACGTCCAGGCCAGTACGTCGAGGAGTCGACAGCGAGTCAACGAAGAGAGCGCCGTGATATGGAATCGGTATTTAATTTGTGCAACCTGCCCCCCTGGGTGGTCGCATCGCGCCACTTCAACGAGCATCCGCAGGATCTGTTCATTCAGGGGGTACGGGAGGCCAATCGTTTCTTGTTCAGCAAACTGGACAGGATTATCGATCAGGAGGAGCGAGGGCAGCTCTTTAGCGATTATCTGTCGGTCAAATTCAGCCTGCACCACGACCAGGAGCAGACCGTCACCGCCCGCAAGAGCCTGCGTAACAGCTATTTGCGCTTCTTGAAGGGCTGGATGATGGACAGCAACTCGGTGGAGGGGGCGGTCTTGAAAGGCTGGGTGGAGAGCAGGATCGGCATCCCGCCCAGCTTTCACAACGGCCGGATTACTGATCACGACTCAGAAGCCCATTACCGTTACGTGCTTGACCGCACCCGCGGCAGCAAACGAACCAACGCCATCAACGCCCAGCTGGACCTGCTGTATGAGTACTGCCAGTACGAGTTACGACGAGTGCTGGGCGACCAGGCGCTGCTGACGCTCTACCGCGGCACCTACGATGCCGCTGAACACGACCTGCTGGAGCAGGTCGGCAAACGGGAGCAGATCGTACGGCTGAACAACCTGGCCTCCTTTACCGACCAGGAGGAACGGGCCTGGGAATTCGGCTCCACGGTCTGGGCCTGTCACGTGCCGCGGGCCAAGATATTTTTCTATGACGACCTGCTGCCGGGCAGCATCCTGAAAGGCGAGGGCGAATATCTGGTGATCGGCGGCGAATACCGCGTACGGCGCATCATGTGCACCATATAAAAAAGCGAGCCCGGCACAGGGCCGGGCTCGTTGATTACTACCGTGCGACAGAAACGAGGATTTTTTCGCGAGGTCCAGGAAGGTGAGCGTTTGCGCGGAGGCGTACTCTGCAGTACGTCGCACAAGCAAACGCGAAACCTGACGCCGAGATCGCGGAAAAGACCGTTTCCTACACCAAGCCGTGGGCAACCATCGCGTCGGCTACTTTTATAAAACCACCAATGTTGGCGCCCAGCACGTAGTTGCCCGGATCGCCGTACTCGTCGGAGATACGGTAGCAGTGCTTGTGGATGCCCTTCATGATGTTTTCCAGCTTCTTCTCGGTGTCCTCGAAGGACCAGGAATCACGCTGGGCGTTCTGCTGCATCTCCAAGGCGCTGGTGGCCACGCCGCCGGCGTTGGCGGCCTTGCCAGGGCCGTAAGCGATCTTGGCATCCAGGAACACCTTGACCCCTTCGGGGGTGGTGGGCATGTTGGCCCCTTCACCCACGGCGATGCAGCCGTTTTTCACCAGGGTGGCGGCATCCTTGCCGTTGATCTCGTTCTGGGTAGCGGACGGCATGGCCACCTGGCAGGGGATCTCCCAGATGTTGCCGTTGGGGATGTACTTGGCATCTTTGTGGGCGGTAACGTAATCGGAGATACGACGACGCTCCACCTCTTTGAGCTGCTTGATCAGGTCCAGATCCAGGCCCTTCTCATGGTAGATCACGCCGTTTGAGTCGGAGCACGCCACGCACGTGCCGCCCAGCTGGTGGATCTTCTCGATGGTGTAGATGGCCACGTTGCCGGAGCCGGAGACCAGACAGGTCTTGCCGTCGAAGGAATCTTTACGGACCTTGAGGGCCTCGTTGATAAAGAAAGTAGCGCCATAGCCGGTGGCCTCGGGACGCACCAGAGAGCCGCCCCACTTGAGACCCTTGCCGGTCAGCACGCCGGCCTCCCAGCGGTTGGTGATCCGCTTGTACTGGCCGAACATATAGCCGATCTCGCGGCCGCCCACACCGATGTCGCCTGCCGGCACGTCGGTATGCTCGCCGATGTGGCGGTACAGCTCGGTCATGAAGGATTGACAGAAGCGCATGATCTCGTCGTCGGACTTACCCTTGGGATCGAAGTCGGAACCGCCCTTGCCGCCGCCGATCGGCATGCCGGTCAGGGAGTTTTTAAAGATCTGCTCGAAGCCGAGGAACTTGATGATCCCCAGATAGACCGAGGGGTGGAAGCGCAGGCCGCCCTTGTAGGGACCCAGGGCGCTGTTGAACTCAACCCGGAAACCGCGGTTGATATGGACATTGCCTTTGTCATCCTGCCAGGGTACCCGGAAGATGATCTGACGCTCCGGCTCACAGATCCGCTCGATAATCTTGCGCTCAAGATACTCGGGGTTCTTGGCCACGACCGGCCCGAGAGACTCCAGCACCTCCTGGACCGCCTGGTGAAACTCCACTTCGCCGGGGTTGCGCTTCAGTACGTCCTGGTAGATGTTTTCAAGTTTTTCGTCCAGCTGTGCCATGTGCTGCCTCCTGATACGTGTGAAAGGATGGCTACCCCGACGGGCAGTGTTCGTTCTTTCAGCAACTGCTGTGCCAAATCAAGAGTCCAAAGATCAAAAAATAAGCAAACGCCCACTGGCTGCCAAAAAGAAGGGCGTTGCCCTGCGTAGCTACTGGCCCCTGGCCGTGCACCAGATCTCCAGTCACCGGCAAAAGGAGTACACAAACAACACTCTGAGCAAAAACAGAGTTACACGTTTTAGCGGTGCTAAAAAGCCGTAACCGGCACAAACCATAACCAAATGAGCAGCTTGCATCTTGCACACGCTTCACGTATAAGGTTTGTTTTGTAAACTTTCCGGCTCGAGCCAACAACATGCACACAAAACGTGCAGAGAGGTTTTGCATGCTGATCGTCGCCTGCATCAAACAGGTCCCCGACACCACCCAGGTCAAGATCGACCCGGTCACCAACACCCTGGTGCGGGAAGGGATCCCCTTTATCATGAACCCCTACGACACCCACGCCCTGGAGGCGGCCCTGCAACTCAAGGACCGTTTTGGTTGCCGGGTGGCGGTGCTTTCCATGGGACCGCCCAACGCCGAGGCCACCTTGCGCAAGGCCCTGGCTGTGGGGGTCGATCGCGCCATCCTACTGTCTGACCGCTGCTTTGGGGGCGCCGACACCCTGGCCACCAGCAAGGTGCTGGCAGCGGCCATCAAAAAGCTCAATGACGAAGTGGAGCCGGTGGGTCTGGTGCTGTGCGGCAAGCAGACCATCGATGGCGATACCGCCCAGGTGGGACCTGGCATTGCGGTGCGTCTGGGCTACCAGCAGTTGACCCTGGTGGACAAGGTAGAGCAACTGGACATCGCTAACCGGTCGCTGGTGGTCAGCCGCAAGCTGGAAGGGCGCCATGAGCGGGTGCAGGCGCCGCTGCCGGCCCTGTTGACGGTGGTGCGGGAGATCAACCGCCCCCGCTACCCGACGGTACCGATGCGACTGGCTGCGGTGGATGCCGCTGTGGAGACCTGGGATAACCAGCTGCTCAAACTGGACATCCAAAGCGTGGGACTGAAAGGCTCCCCCACCTGGGTCTCCAAGATCTTCTCACCGGAACGGGCCAAGGGCGAGATCATCGGCGACGGCTACGCCGACCCGCAAGGCGCTGTTGATATGCTGCTGGAAAAACTACTTGCCAAGGACCTGCTACCGCTATGAGTGAGACCACACCCAAACCGAAACGCCCCCGCGGCCGTGCCCAATTGCTGGCCGGCAAGTGCATCGCCTGCGGCGCTCGCTGCGAGAGCTCCTGCCCGGTCAACTGCATCACCATGAACGAGGCCGGTGAACCGCTGGTACAGGCGGACAAGTGCATCGGCTGCCTGAAGTGCGTCAAGGTCTGTCCGGCCCAGGCGCTTGAGATGACCTTCACCCCTGAAGAACTGGCGATCCTGGCCGAACTGGACAAGGCCGGCACAGTAGCAGTCGAAGAGGTGGACGACGAGGCAGCCGCCCTGGCCAAGCTGCAGGCTCAATACCGCGACGTCTGGGTCTTTATCGAACAGGCCGATGGCGAAGCAGCCAAGGTCTCCTGGGAGCTGCTGGGCAAGGGCCGGGAGCTGGCCGACAAACTGGGGGTTGAACTATGCGCCCTGGTGATCGGTCACCAGGTGGAACCGCTCTGCCGCGAGGCCTTCAGCTACGGCGCCAGCAAGGCCTATCTGCTGGACCACGCGCTCTACCGTGACTACCGCACCCAGCCCTACCTCGAGGCCTGCTGCCACCTGATCGAGCAGTACAAGCCGGAGGTGATTCTAATGGGCGCCACCGGTATGGGCCGCGACCTGGCCGGCGCGGTGGCCACCCGGGTCGGCACGGGACTGACCGCTGACTGCACCGGGCTGGATATCGACGACAAACGGAACCTGATGCAGACCCGGCCCGCCTTTGGCGGCAACATCATGGCCACCATCATGTGCGACAAGTACCGCCCCCAGATGGCCACGGTGCGGCCCCACGTGATGCAGATGCCGGAGCAGCAGGCCGGGGCTAAAGGCGAGATCATCCGCAGCGACTTTGCTATCTCTGAAGAGAGTGTGCTGGTCAAGGTGCTGGAGATCCTCAAAGACAGCGACGCCAGCCACCATATCGACATCGGCGGAGCCGAATTCATCGTTTCCGGCGGCCGCGGCATGATGGGGCCTGAAAACTTCGGCATCCTGAAGGAACTGGCCGACGAGCTGCACGGCGTGGTGGGCGGCTCCCGCAGCGCGGTGGATGCCGGCTGGCTGGGCCACGACCGCCAGGTGGGCCAAACCGGCAAGACGGTGCGCCCCAAGATCTACATCGCCTGCGGCATCTCCGGCGCCATCCAGCATCTGGTGGGGATGCAGGACTCGGACCTGATCATCGCCATCAACCGCGACAAAGACGCGCCGATCTTTGAGGTGGCCCACTACGGCATCGTCGGCGACCTGTTCCAGGTGGTGCCGCTGCTGACCCAAAAAATCCGTGAACTGAAAGCGAGGGGCACGAAACAATGACACCGACCCCGACCATCTTTGCCCCGATCCTGATCGCCGCCGTTGCCCTCTTCTGCTACAGCTGCTGGAAGCGGCTCTCACTGACCGCCCTGGGCAGACCGGATAATCGCCTGGACAACATCGGCCAGCGGATCAGCGACACCCTACGCTACGCCTTTGCCCAGTTGCGGGTGGTCAGAAAGCCGTACGGCCTGGTACACTTGGTGATCTTCTGGTGTTTCCTGGTGCTGATGATCGCCAACACTGAGTTCCTGCTGCACGGCCTGTTCCCGCAGCTTAACTTCAGCAGGCTGCCGGACAGCATCTTTGTGCCGCTGATGCAGATGATCGATGTGGTCTCGCTGATCACCCTGCTGGCGGTGACTGCGGCCGCCATTCGCCGTGCTGTGGCGCCGCCCTACCCTGAGGCACGCACCTTCGAGGCTTTTTTCATCCTGAGCCTGATCGCGATCCTGATGCTGGCCACCTTCGGCATCAACGCCGCCAAGCTCTTTCAGAATGAGCTCAGCGCAGCAACTGTTCCGATCTCAAGCTGGTTCCTGCCGCTGATCAAGCCTGAGCAGGCCAAACTGGTGCACGACCTCTCCTGGTGGGCCCATGCCGGCGCGCTGCTGTTGTTTTTGAATCTGCTGCCCTTAAGCAAACATTTCCACATCGTCACCGCCATCCCCAACATCTTCCTGCGGCGCCACCAGCAACCGGTGCTGCCGGAACGCGAAGAGTTCGCCAAAGGCAACCGCTTTGGCGTTGATGCGGTTACCGGCTATAGCTGGAAAGAGCTTTTGGACGCCTTTTCCTGCACCGAGTGCGGACGCTGCCAGCTGGCCTGCCCGGCCAGCGCCACCGGCAAGCCGCTTAACCCGCGCCGGGTGATCCATGACCTGAAATTGAACCTGCTGGCCAACGGGGCGGCCCTTAAAAACGGCCAACAGCCGGTGCTGCCGCTGATCGGTGAGGCGGGCGACGGCAGCATCAGCGAAGAGACGATCTGGTCCTGCACCACCTGCGGCGCCTGCTTGGAGTCCTGCCCGGTCTTCATCGAGCAGATGCCAAAGCTGATCCCGCTCAGGCGGCACCTGGTGGAGATGAAGGCCTCCTTCCCGGAAGAACTGCTCAACCTGTTCGAGAATATGGAAGGCCGCAGCAACCCCTGGGGCATCGCCCCCTCTGAGCGGGGCAAATGGGCCACCCTACTGGGCGAGCGCAACTTCGAACCAGGCCAGACCGAGTACCTGTTCTATGTCGGCTGCGCCGGCTCCTTCGACGCCCGGGCCAAACAGGTGACCTTGGCCTTGGCCCAGTTGCTGGACAAGGCCGGCGTCTCCTGGGGCATCCTGGGCAAAGATGAAAAATGCTGTGGCGATTCGCTGCGGCGGTTGGGCAACGAGTTTGTCTTTGACAAGCTGGCCAAGGAGAATGTGGCCCTGTTCAAGGAAAAGGGGATCAAAAAAGTGATCGCGCAGTGCCCCCACTGCCTGACCACCCTCAAGAACGACTACCGCCAGTACGGCATCGACCTAGAGGTGATCCACCACAGCCAGCTGCTGCTGCACCTGGTGCAGGACGGCCGCCTGAAGCTGAACCGTCAGGTTGCCGAACTGGGCAAACTGGTTTACCACGACTCCTGCTACCTGGGCCGTCACAACGGTATCTACGACGAGCCCAGAGAGGCCCTGGAACTGGCGACCGGGGTTGCCCCGACCGAGCTGCCACGCAACCGCGAAGACGGCTTCTGCTGCGGTGCCGGGGGCGGCCGGATGTGGATGGAGGAGTTTACCGGCGAGCGGATCAACCTGAACCGTGCCAAGGAGGCGCTGGAACAGCAGCCGGACACGGTCTGTGTGGCCTGCCCCTACTGCCTGACCATGCTGGATGATGGCCTGAAGGACCTGCAGGCGGACAAGGTGCAGGTGAAGGATATTGCCGAGGTACTGGCTGAGGCGGTACTACGCTAGCGGGAAACTAAAAACGCCCGGTTTTGGCGACCATGCCGGAACCGGGCGTTTTTTTTATCTACTGCACAAGCGTGCAGCTAGTCTTATGCTGCACGCTGGACGATACAATCAAGAATACTGGCCAGCAGATCATTGAACATGATCGGCTTGATAATCACCCGGTCGGCCTCGGGGCAGGCATGGGCCTCATCATCGTAGGCGGTGGTGATGATGATCGGCGTGCCGTTGTCCAACTCCCGCATTTTGTGCACCATCACCATACCGTTCATGACCGGCATCTCCAGATCGCTGACCACGACATGCGGATGATGGGCCTGAAACTGCTCCAAACCATCCTGGCCATCCTTGGCCAACAACAGGGTCCCCACCTGGCGCTTCAGAAAGGCGCCCACCGCCATTCTGGCCACATCCTCATCCTCAACATAGAGCAGTGTCATGCCCTTTAAACGCTCAGCCGGTGTCATACCGCACCTCCAGAAGCCACAGGGATGACACGCTCAAAGCTCATCTCTGTCGGTTGATTTTACTATACCACAGATAAACGATGCAGCCAGGTGACGCACCACAAATCAGAAAGTCCGCCAGTGCCGGCCTCAGCCGGCAGCCCCCAACAACCGGTTAACCTCGGCCAGCAGCAGGGTTAGGTCGATCGGTTTGGGCACATACCCATCAAAGCCAGCCTCCAGCAACTGTTCCCGATCACCGGTCAGGGCATGGGCGGTCAGCGCGATAATGGCTATCGGTGGAGACTGGCGTTGCTGCTCCTCGGCCCGGATGGCCTGGGTGGCAGCCAGGCCGTCCATCCCCGGCATCTGGACATCCATCAGAATGATATTGAACGGCTGCTGTTGCCAGGCCTCCAGCGCAGCAGCGCCGTCTTCCACCGCCACCACCGAGTGCCCCAACCGTTCCAGCAGCCGGGAGGCAAAAATACGACTGACCGCCTGATCCTCTGCCAGCAGGATCTGTAGCGCTTCGCCACTCCAGCCGGCGGCGCTGACTGGCGGCGGTGATACCGCCGGTTGTTGATCGCTGTCAAGCTGTAGCGGCAGTAACACCTGGAAGCAACTGCCAACGCCGGGTGTGCTCTCCACCGTAATGCTGCCGCCCATCAATTCGGTCAGACGGCGGCAGATGGCCAGCCCCAGGCCGGTGCCGCCGTAACGCCGGGCGATGGAGCTGTCACCCTGGCTGAAAGGGCTGAACAGTCGCGCCAGGGTCTCGACGCTCATGCCGATACCGGTGTCAGTCACGCGGCAGCAAAGCCAAAATGTCTCGCCTTCCTGGTGATCAGGTGCGATGGAGAGGGTCACGCTCCCCTGATCGGTAAACTTGACCGCATTACCCACCAGGTTATGCAGAATCTGCTTGACCCGCTGCGGCACCCCCCGCAACTGACAGGGCAGCTCCGGGGCCAGCTCGAGACTGAGAGCAATCCCCTTGCGCTGGGCCACCGGTTCATGCAGCCGCACCACCTCAGCGGCGATCTGGGCCGGCTGGAAGGCGTCCTGCTCCAGATGAATCCGTCCTGCTTCAATTCTGGTCAGATCCAGCAGATCGTTGATGATCACCAGCAGGCTCTGTGACGAGGTATCCAGGTTGTGCAAGTACTCACGCTGCTCCTCAGAGAGCGGCGTCAGGTGCAGCAGCTGGCTCATCCCCATGATACCGGTCAACGGCGTGCGCACTTCGTGGCTGATGTTGGCCAGGAACTGATTCTTGGCCCGGGTGGTGGCCTCGGCGGCCTCCTTGGCCTGCAGCAGGGTCTCCTCTGCCTGGCGGCGCAGCGAGATGTTACGGGCAAAGCCGCACAGATAGGTCTGACCACCGTAGGTCAGCAGGTTGACCACCATCTCCACCGGGAAGGTGCTGCCATCCTTGCGACGGTGGCAACTCTCGAAGGTCATCACCTGTTCCTGCCGCATGGCCTGGACAAAACTATCAAACAGGACGGCATCATGGTTGCAGTCAATATCCGCCACCGACATCTTCCGCAGCTCATCGTTGCCGTAACCCAAAGCGCGGCAGGCCGCATCGTTGACGTAGATGAAGCGGCCCTGCTCATCAGTCCAGAAGATGGCATCGGAGGTCATGTCCAGCACCCGTCGCGCCATATCCAGGGCCTGTTCGGTGGCCTGGCGCTCGGTAATGTCATTAATCATCGCCAGAAACAGCTCTTCGCCGCCATTCTCCACCAGCTGCAGCTGGATCTCCACCGGGTAACGGCTGCCATCGGCCCGCTGGTGGGTAGCCTGGAAGACCAGCTGTCCCTGCATGCCTGACAGCAAGGGGGCCAGCGTGGCCCGGAAGGCCTGCTCATCCATTTCGGGCTTGATATCCACCGGCGTCATCGCATGCATCTGCTCCATACTGTAACCGAGATTACGCAGGGCCGACGGACTGACATACTCAAACCGCAGGCTGTCACGGGTGAAGACGTAGATCTCGTTCAGGCTGGCCTCAAGCATCTGCTGCAGCCGAAGGCGCTCCGCCTCGCTCCGTTTCTGCTCGCTGAGGTCGGTGACAAAGGCAAAACCGTAGGCAAGCTGCCCATCCTCGTTATGATGGGTGGTGGCGTGAAACACCACCGGCACCGGATGGCCATCCTTGTGGCGTAGCGTAATCTCGTAGTTGCGGTGGGGTGCGATTTCGATCCGGGCCATCTGGGTCCTGAAGATGGCCTGGTTCGCCTCATCTGCAAACGCCAGCGGCGAGCGGCCCAGCATCTCATCGCGGCTGTAGCCCAGCATGGCGCAGAGGGCAGGATTGACATCCTGGGTAAGGCGGTCAGGGCCGATCTGCCAGAATCCCTGACCCGCATTCTCGATGTAGGCCCGTACCCGGGCTTCGCTGGCAGCCAGGGCCCTGGTCCGTTCTGTCACCTTCAGCTCAAGCTCGGCATTGATCTGCTCAATCGAGCGCTGGGCCAGCTTGATGGTCGAGATATCGGTGAAGGTCAGCACCACGCCATCCACGGTGCCGCGTTCGGTGCGGAACGGCAGAATCCGCTTCAGCACCCACTGCTCCGGCCCCACCTGAATCTCTTTTTCCAGCTTGCTGCCGTTTTGCAGCACATCCTGCAGGTGCTGCAGGAATTCGGACTGGAGGGTCAGGGTGTAGGCGATATGGTCGATCGGCCGACCGATATCCTGGGGCAGCAACTTGAGAAAACTGGTGATGGCCGGGCTGAACTTGCGTACCCGCAGCTCAGCATCCAGAAAAACCGTACCCACCTCGGTGCTGGCCAGCAGGTTGTCGTGATCCCGGTTAAGCTGGGCCAGCTGGGTATTGCGCGCCTCCAGTTCGGCATTAACGGCGTAGATATCTTCATTGACTGATTTGAGTTCTTCATTGGTGCTCTGCAGCTCCTCGTTGGAGGAGACCAGCTCTTCATTGGCCAGGTCCAGCTTTTCGTTGCTGGCCTGCAGTTCCTCAATGGTCAGCTGTAGGCTGTGGCGGGTAAACTGGAGCTCCTCCTCCAGATCGTTGACCCGCTGCGACAGCAGGGGGTCACAACTGCCGATCGTCGTCTCTACGGTTTCACTCGGGCCTGACTGCAGCTCCGAGGGCTGAAAGGAAACCAGGTAGTGGGGGCGCGTGGCTGGATCGTGCCTGATACAGCTGACCGACAAGTCCACCTGCTGCAGTGAGTTGTCGAGGGTATATCGCTGGCGCTCCATGCGGATGTCGGACTGGGTGCTGGTGGCCCGGTGCAGGGCGGTGGTCAACGCCGGCCGCAACTCTTCGTGAACCAGCCGTAGCATATCCCCTTCGGCCCGCCCCTCTGGCGTCCTCAGATAGGGAGCCAGATCACCAAAAAAATGCAGGATCTGATGCTGCTCGTTCACCAGAAAACCGGGGGGCATATACCGCCGCAGCAGCTGATCGTAGTCGTGCACCAGTTGACGATCAAGGGTAATGGCGTGGCGCAGGCTCTGCTGCAAAGCGCTGCCCAGCAGTGGCCGTGCCACCCAGGGCACCGTCGACGATCCACCGGCATAACGCTGTTGAGGATGAGGAATCTTGCGGAACAGCTTGCAGCTGGTATCCAGCGGGCTGAAGGAGCTGTCCAGCGCAGCCACTCCTTCGCTGGGCCCCAGAAAAAGGATGCCATCGGGATTGAGGGAAAAATAGAGGGCCGACAGGGCGCGAATCTGGGCTGTGGGCTTCAGATAGATCAGCAGATTGCGGCAGACCGCCAGATCGATCCGCGTGAAGGGCGGGTCCGCCAGCAGGTTATGATGGGCAAACACTACGCAGCGCCGCAGCGCTGGCTCGACCCGGCAACGATCGTCGGCCTCGCAGCGTAGAAACCGGCTGCGGTACGGTTCCGGCACACTCTCCAGCAGGTCGCGCGAGTAGATTCCGGTGGAGGCGGTGGTCAAGGCCCCTTTGTGCACGTCGGTGGCAAAGACCTTGATCTCTCCCCTGAAGCCGACGGCATCGGCTGCCTGATGGGCCAGCATGGCCAGTGAATAGGCCTCTTCGCCGCTGGCACAGCCGGCGGACCAGATCCTCAGGCTGTCGACGGCCGGGCGATCGCGCAGCAGGTCACGCAGCAGCTCTTCGAGGCGCTGAAACATGACCGGATCGCGAAAAAACTCTGTCACCCCGATCAGCAGATCATGGCCCAAGGCCTCAAGTTCGTCCGGGTCGGCCGTCAGCCGTGCGGCATAGTCTGCCAGCGACGTCTCCTGACAGAATTCCATCCGTCGCAGGATACGCCGCCCGACGGTGCCTATTTTGTAGGCGGCGAAATCAATCCCCAGGCCATTACGCAACAGATCGATGATCGGCAGCAGCTCCTGCTGATCGACCTGCTCGTCAGCCAGCTCTGCCTGCTGGGCATCTGCCTCCAAAAGCTGCTCCTCTGCCTGTTTCACGGTGTCATCCACGCGGTGTATCCCCCACGAACTGTTTCAGAGCGGTCATGGCAGCTTGCTCCGTGTCAACGGCAACCTGAGCGCAGGTTAATCACCGGCACAGATTGAAACCAAACGCAGTGTAACACACTCGAAGTCAACTGCAAGACCGCTGCCGATCAAATCTGCCAGCCTCTGATCCACGAAAAGCTGTTGACAGTCGACGAGCTTTCAGCTAGGAATCTCGATAACTTACACACGTACGAAGGAGCACGACAGACCATGAGTAAACCGCTGGTTGGCATCCTGATGGGCAGCGAAAGCGATCTGCCGGTGATGGAAAAAGGGGCCCAGGTGCTGAGCGAGCTGGGTATCGCCTGGGAGATGGACATCAGTTCGGCACACCGCCTGCCGGAAAAGACCGCCGAATATGCCCGCACCGCCCGGGAGCGGGGCCTTGAGGTGCTGATCTGCGGTGCCGGCATGGCAGCCCACCTGGCCGGTGTAGTGGCCTCCCACACCACCCTGCCGGTGATCGGCGTGCCGCTCAAATCCGGCGCACTAAACGGCGTGGATGCACTCTACTCCACCGTGCAGATGCCCCCCGGCATCCCGGTGGCCACGGTGGCGGTGGATGGCGGCAAAAATGCCGCTTATCTGGCCTGCTCGATCCTCTCCATCAAGCGCCCCGAACTGGCCGAGAAGCTGGAACAGTTTCGGGAGCAGACCCGTCAGGCACTGCTGGCCACGTCCAGGGAGCTGAAGGCCCGGCAGGGCTAAAAAAATCTGTTGACAGCCGAAACCGGTTTCAGCTAGCGTTACATGACTAAAGGGGAGTAGCTACCGGCCGGAGACATGGCCGGCCCTTGACCCGTCAATACGGCCTGCGGGCCCGGGCAAGGGACGATTCGATCGACAGCAAGACCTTTATCCAGCGTAGTATTGCTACGCCACGGGTAAAGGTCTTTTTTAGTATCTTACACAATGCACTACAGGAGGTTTCGTCACCATGTTGAACCATTTGAAAACCACGTTGCTGCTTTCACTGCTGACCGTGCTGCTGGTGTTTATGGGCGGCGCCATCGGCGGCAAGGGCGGCATGCTGATCGCCTTTGTGATGGCCGCCATGATGAACTTCGGCTCCTACTGGTTCTCGGACAAGATCGTGCTGCGGATGTACGGTGCCCAGGAGATCACCCGCAATGAAAACCCGGCCTTTTACGGCATGGTGGAGCGACTGGCCCAACGGGCCGGTCTGCCGATGCCCAAGGTCTACATCATCCCGGACCAATCGCCCAACGCCTTCGCCACCGGCCGCAACCCGCAACATGCCGCCGTGGCCGCCACCGAAGGGATCATGCGGATCCTGACCCCGGAAGAGTTGGAAGGAGTCATGGCCCATGAGCTGGGACACGTCAAGAACCGCGACATCCTGATCTCCACCATCGCCGCCACCTTTGCCGGCGCCATCTCGATGATCGGCAGCATGCTGCAGTGGGGTGCCATGCTGGGGGCCGGACGGGGTGATGAGGAGGAAGGGGGCGGCATCGGCGGCCTGGTGGGCTCGCTGGCCATGGCGATCCTGGCCCCGCTGGCAGCCATGCTGATCCAGATGGCGGTCTCCCGTTCCCGTGAATACCTGGCCGACGCCACCGGCGCCCAGATCTGCGGCAGGCCACAATCCCTGGCCAATGCCCTGGCCAAGCTGCAGAACGCCTCGCGCATGATCCCGATGCAGGAGGCCCGGCCGGCCACGGCCCATATGTTCATCGTCAACCCGCTGGCCGGCAGCAGCCTGATGTCGCTCTTCTCGACCCATCCGCCGATGGAAGAGCGGATCGCCCGCCTGCAGGCCATGCGTTGAGCACGACTGGCTCAAAGAGGCAACTCGTGACGCCATACGAACGTTTTGATTAAACGGATTATGAAAGGAGTATGCAGTCCCATGCCGAATAAGAACAAAAACAACAAGGCCGCACAGCACCTGCGCAACATTATCTCATTCCGGGTCAGCGACCAGGAGCTGAACCTGCTTGAACAGCTGCGGGGCGACCGCAGCACCAAGCTGTCCACCGTGCTGCGTCAGTTGCTCAGACTGGTGATCGACAACCAGCCGGCCCCAACCCGCCGTCGCAGCTACAACGCGGCCAGCAGCCTGAAGAGCGTGACCGCATGACACGCTGCTTGCTGCTGGTGGCCCTGGCGGCCCTATCAATGCTGCCCTTGGCAGTGCAGCTGATAAAGGCCGGTTGACAACCGCCAAACTAATTGTGTATCGTTTTGCTATGAAATCCGGCCATCAGATCAACTATCTTGGCAGCGCTTTGGTGCTCTTGGCCCTGCTGAGCGTCCTGTTGGCGCCGGTGGCAGCAGTCTGCCATACCGGACAGGCCACGGCACCCCCCGCCATGACAGATCAGCATCATGAAGGGTGCCCTGATCACCAGAGCCAACCGGATGACGATGATTGCTGCGCCTCGTCCGCCTGTCCCTGTGCTTGCCATGCACCGCTCACAACGGCGGTGATGTTCCCTCCCCCACCGCTGTTCAGCTTTGAACCGTTCAGTGAGGTCACCCACCGCCTGCCGGCGGTCTACCTGGCGATCTTCGTCCCACCCCAAAACCGCTCCTGATTCCGGCATACCGTTGGGAAGCCTGCGCTTCCCCTCTGTCCGTGTTGCTAACGGACCACGTCTGCTGACTGCGCCTTTGGGCGCAGCGCCAAGGAGCGTCATACCATGTCTGAACTGCAACGAGACATCCCTACCAAAGCCTGGGATGCCCTGGCCTCATTACGCCTGACCATGTTTCTGCTGATCGCCCTGGCCCTGGTGTCGATCATCGGCACCGTCATCCCCCAGGGCAACCTGGACCCACAGTACATCGCCGCCATCGGCGGCGAGCAAGGCAACCGCTTCAAGCTCTACTCGCTGTTGGGCTTTTTCAACATGTACCATTCCTGGTGGTTCCTGGGCCTCTTGGTACTGCTGTCGGCCAACCTGCTGGCCTGTTCCTTGAAGCGCCTGCCACAGGTCTGGCGGACCGCCTTCCGGCCCGAACCGCTGCTGACCGCCGGGGCTGAACGCAGCGCCACCTGTTGCCAGACCCTGCCGCTCGCAAGCGGCAGCAATCCTGACCGCCTGGCCACACTGCTGACCGCAAAGCTGGGCCGCCCGATCATCAGCCAACAGGACGGCCAGACCCATCTCTTCGCCCAGCGCCGCCCCTGGGCCCGACTGGCGGCCTATCTGGTACACGCCAGCATCATCCTGATCTTTATCGGCGCCATCATCGGCAACCTGTTCGGATTCAAAGGGTTTGTGGCCATTCCGGAAGGCGAGACCGTCAACAGCTTTACCGACCGCCAGGGCACCGTGCGGCCGCTGGGCTTTGAGCTGCGCTGCGACCAGTTCACGGTCAGCTACTATCCGGCCCAGGATGGCCATAACCCGATGCCCAAAGAGTACAAGAGCATCCTGACCCTGACCGAAAACGGCAAAGAGGTGCCCGGCTACAAGCATGCCCGCTTGATCGTCAACGAGCCGCTGACCTACCGGGGCATCACCTTCTACCAGTCCAGCTACGGCACCATCGGCTCGCACCAGTTCCGGAT